>Ga0102930_1000039_pt1 | contig 37787 bp, 34 predicted proteins | sample SalPon1_B_H2O_MG_FD_84514 | JGI IMG/M metagenome (GOLD analysis project Ga0102930, IMG submission 84514) | Salt pond water microbial communities from South San Francisco under conditions of wetland restoration - Salt Pond MetaG R1_B_H2O_MG | ecosystem: Environmental > Aquatic > Non-marine Saline... | reverse complement strand
TCGGCCACCTCAAGGCCGAACACCGGATGCGGCGCAACCACCTAAAGGGCCAACTCGGCGATGCCCTGAACGTGGTTCTGGCGGCCGCCGGCTACAACCTGCGGTGGTTGATGCGGTGGCTGGAAGCTTTTTGTGCCCGATTTTGGTCGGGTCTGACGCTCCTCCGGTTGCTCGACCGGCTCCGTGATGCGTTTGAAAGGTTCGGATCGCCCCCGGCTCCGGCCTGATTCAGTTCGACAACCGATTTACCGCTGGTCGCTGAGCGTAATGTTCAGGGCCGACTAAACAGGGAGGTTTGTATGCTCGGTTTTTTTATTGCAGCGGTCGTGCTCCTTCAAGTCGGCGCGTCGCAGTATATGCACTCCGTACAAAATCCGTCGCTTATGCCGCCTAGGGTCTCATCATGGAAGTTCTTCCATGGGTTTGGATTGTTAGCTTCGGCCGGGGCCCTGATTATGTTCGTGGCCGGATTCTTTTTCTTTGCTTGGTGGGCACCTCTGGTTGGCTTGGTTGGAGGGATGTTTCTGAGCCAAGTGTTGCCTGAGCGTTTGTCCCAGCCCGGATTGGTTTATTTGAGCACGCTTGCTGCGTTGCCGTTAGTTTTTATTTCGCTTCAGGCTGTTTGACTTGGTTTGGATTGATCAATAATCCACGGAGAGTTCATCACCCCACCTGTTTGGGAGTCCCGGTAATGAAAGATGAAATAAGAGGCATCATAGGCAAGACAGTTGAGGGCGTGGTTTATGCCGATGATGCTCGTCAAGCAGATCATGTCTTTCTTGTCTTCACAGATGGTTCTTATTTTGAGATTTGGGGCGATAGGGTTACCTGTGCAGGTGGGGTGGACAAAGGGGACATTGACTCAGCTGTCGGTTATGCGAAGTCGGCGGGAGCAGAGACGATTAGACGTTGGCCATGACGATTTTGTTTTCGCCCAAGTCGAAGGGTTGTGAATCGGTTTCGCGCCCCGGCTGCGTGAGCTTGTACTGAATCGCCTGCCGTGACGGGCGCGCGAGTCGGTTTTCTTACTTGTCTAAGAAAACCGACGAAAAGAAGGACACCCCGACGCCTTGGCCCTGCGGGCCTGATCGCTGCGCGATCAGCCTCGCGAACGGGCAATCGCAGACGGGTCGGTTCGACGCGACGTCCTGTCGCGGCGAACCTCGGGCTTGCGCCCCTGCAAGCCCGACCCTGCGATTCCCCGCTCGCGAGGCAAGGCGTAAGGGGGCTCCCCCTTCGATTCGGACAGTCCACCGCGTTAAGCGGCGTATTTGCCTTGGGATTCCGGTTGGATGCATGCTCGCCAGCCGGTCGGCACGGCGGTAGGCGAAGGTTTGTGCCCCCTAGGGCTTGCCTCACGGCCGGCGGGTGGCCGGGGTCGGAGCGACAGGGACGTCGCTCCGAGTCTCAGCGCGACACGACGTCGCGTCGAGCCGGCCCTGAGTCAGCCGTCGGTTGTGAGGCTTCGAGGTCGTACTGAGTCCGGCCTCGAAGGCCCGAAGGGCCAAGCCGTGGGGTGTCTTTCTTTTCGGGCCTTTTCTTGGACAAGCAAGAAAAGGCCCTCGCGCGCCTGGCAGGGCGATCGCTATTGATCGCTCCACGCAACAGGCGTGCGAAACGACCCACCAGCGTCTATTCGATCGAAACGCCAGAAGGGATCAGAGCCGTTTTCACGTGAGGCTCGATTGGTTTGCAGGGTTCAGGACGCTTCCTGGTTGTCCACCAGCCGGGCCCTCACGCGAGGCAACTGCGCCGGATAGTTTTCCTGAATGAAGGTCACAAGCCCTTCACGGATGGCACACCGAAGGTCCCAGTTCCGGGAGGAGTCCGGTGCACTCATCAGAAAACGCACCTGCATGGCCTGATCGCTGGCGTCGGTCACCTGCACCGTGGCCACGTTCCCGTCCCAGAGGTTCGATTGTGCGAGCAGCCGGTTGAATTCCTCCCGAAGCGGCTCGATCGGCATGGTGTAATCCACCCAGATAAACACGGTTCCCAGCAGTTCGGAATTGTTCCGGGACCAGTTCTGGAACGGGTTGTCGATGAACCACTGCAACGGGATCACCAGACGCCGCAAATCCCAGACTCGGACCACCACGTAAGTGGCGGTCACCTCTTCCACCCAGCACCATTCGCCCTGTACGTTCAGTACATCGTCGATGCGAAACGGCTGTGTGAGGGCGATCTGCATCCCGGCCAGCAAGTTGCTCAGCACCGGGCGGGCGGCAAAACCCAGGATCAGACCGCCCACGCCGGCGGACGCCAGCAGGCTGGCGCCCATGTGCTGAACGGAATCGAAGGTCATCAGGGCGGCGCCGAAACCGATGATCACGATCAGGATCCGCAGTGCGCGCACGAGAAAACGGGTTTGGGTCTCGACCTTGCGTGCGCGCTTCCACTCGTGTTCGAGCACCGGGTTCAGCGCGACGATTACCTCACCGATCGCGGACGTCAGCCGCACCGAGGCCCAGGTAATCGCAAGGACCAGCAGTAGCGTGGTGGTTTGCTGGATGCCCGCTAGCAATGGCAGGTCGGGCGGCGCCGATGCGAGCGTTCCCGTCAATGCCAGCAGGGGAAATACCGCCCCGAGGGCGCCGGCCGCGGCGTCGACAAAAAGCCGGAGGACCGCCCGTGATTCGGAGAAACGACGGAAAACCGCCAACGCGGCGCGATAAACGGCATAGGTGACAACCACCGCAAGGATGGCCGACAACCCGGGCCACAACCACGCCTTCAAACCGGCCTGCAACGCGTCCAGCATCGGTCCTCCGCGAGCAAGTTATTTGCGAATCGAGTTAAAGCCAAAAAGAAGGGCATACCCGCTTTGGGCAAGTTTGTGCCAACCGTCTATCCAAGGGCGGGCTTTTGCATGATGGACGAACTGAGACGGGAACGCATCTGCTGTCCCTGTACACGTCGGTTGGTGGGGTTCAAGCGCCAAGAGTGCCAGCCAGCCGTCGGTCGTGAGGTTTCGAGGTCCGACTCGTCCGTTCTCGAAGGCCCTGAGGGCTAAGCCGTGGGGAGTCCTTCTTTTCGGGTCCGGACCCATGACTTGGCTTGGACAAGCAAGAAAAGACCCTCACACGCCGGGCAGGGCGGTGGCTATGGACCTCTCTACGCGACAGGCGTGCGAAACCGTCCTCCGGCGTGTATGCGGAAAGTTAGAGCAGTCGGCCGGTAGCCGACGTTTGATTGAAATCCTCCCCACCGGCGGGTCGGCTCCGAGTTGTTAACCGCTGGGAAGGTGGTTTGATCCGGTAGTTTGCTTCCAGTTGATGCGCAACACGCTACAATTCTCCAATGATCCGATCTTTCCGCCACAAGGGACTCCGGCGGTTCTACAAGTCGGGCAGTGTCTCCGGGATTCAGCCGGCGCATGCCGGGCGCTTGAGGTTGCAGCTCGCCGCGCTGGAGACCGCCAAGACGATCGACGACATGGACGTCCCCGGATTTCGTCTGCATGCATTGCGCGGTGCCCAGGCGGATCGCTGGTTCATTCGGGTTAGTGGAAACTGGCGACTGACGTTCGAATTCCGTGATGGTGACGCGTACGTTCTTGATTACGAGGATTATCACTGATGACCATGCACAACCCCCCGCATCCGGGCGAGTTCATCCGCGAGGTCTACCTCGATCCGTTCGGCCTGAGCGCCCGGAACCTGGCGACCCGCATGCAGGTGTCGCCCTCGACGGTCGCTCGCATGCTACGCGGGCGGAGTGCCGTGAGCCCGGAAATGGCGCTGCGTCTTTCGCGCGCATTGGGTCGGTCGCCGGAAAGCTGGTTGGCCATGCAAGACATGCATGATCTGGCGGCCGCGCGCTCGCAAATCGACCTTGCCGGCATCGAACCGTTGAGCTTCGATGAGGCGGCCCCGTGACTCGATGGCGGGGCGCGTTTTTCTGATCGACCCTGCGATTCCCCGCTTGCGAGGCAAGGCGTAAGTGGGCTCAGTCTTCGATACGCATAGTCCACTCACTTAATTGGCGTACTTCTTTTGGATTTCGGTGGGATGAATGCTCGCTAACCGGTCGGCACGGCGGTAGGCGAAGGTTTGTGTCCCCTAGGGCTTGCCTCACGGCCAGCCGGCGGTCGTGAGTCTTCGAGGGCGGACCGTGTCCGACCTCGAAGGCCCGAAGGGCCAAGCCGTGGGGTGTCCCTCTTTTCGGGTCCGAACCCGTGACTTGGCTTGGACAAGCAAGAAAATGCCCTCGCGCGCCTGGCAGGGCGCTAGCTACTTGCCGCACCTCGTAACAGGCGTGCGAAACGACCCACCGAGTCATGTCCGTTCAGACTGGAATCCCGGCCCCGCTCTGGCATGCTTCGCGTCATGTCGAACGAATCCCAACTGCTTCTCCTCACCCGCGCCGGTTACGAAGGTGATTGCGCCGCCCAGGTACAGGCCGTCGCCGCCGAGGCGGGCGTCCACGGCTTCTGCAAGGCCAAGGCCGATACGGGCTACCTGACGTTCATCGCCCACGACGCCAAGGCGCTGGCCGAGTGGTTCGAGACGCTTGCGCTCGACGAGCTGATCTTCGCCCGTCAGATGTGTCTGGCCGGCGAACCGCTGGACGACCTGCCGGCGGATAACCGGCTGGGGCCGATCCTCGCCGCGCTCGACGGGCAGGCGTTCGGCGGCGTGTTCGTCGAGACGCCGGATGCCGAGGCGACCCGGCCGCTGATGCGCCTGTGTCGCCAGTTCACCAAGCCGCTGGAGCAGTCGATGCGCAAGCGCGGGCTGCTCGATCCGGGCAACCGGGATCTCCCGAGGCTGCATCTCACCTTCACGGCCTCCACCACCGTGATCCCCGGCTGGTCGCACCCGGGGCAGGCCGCCCGGCAGCCGATGGGCATTCCGCGCCTGAAGCTCGCCAAGGACGCGCCCAGCCGCTCGGCGCTCAAGCTCGAGGAGGCGCTGATCACCTTCCTCTCGCCCCGGGAGCGCCAGGATCTGCTGCGTGCCGGGCTGGAGGCGGTCGACCTGGGCGCGGCGCCCGGTGGCTGGACCTGGCAGCTGGTGCGCGACGGGCTGATGGTCACCGCCGTCGACAACGGCCCGATGGCGGATGTGCTGGATGGGCACCACTCGGTCGAGCACCGCCGCGAGGACGGTTTCATCTTCCGCCCCGAGCGACCGGTCGAGTGGCTGGTCTGCGACATGGTGGAAAAGCCCTCGCGCGTTGCCGACCTGGTGGCCGACTGGATGGCGCGCGGCGACTGCCGGCGGGCGATCTTCAACCTCAAGCTGCCGATGAAAAAGCGTCAGCAGGCGGTGATGGACGCGGTCGAGCGGATCGCGGATCGGCTGGTGGAGGCGGAGGTCGACTTCGATATCGACGTCCGGCAGCTCTACCACGACCGGGACGAGGTGACCGCGTACCTGCGTCGCGTCTGACGACCCGGTTACCTCGCGGCACCTGGCGATCACGCACGCGATTCGCGCCGCGGATGGACGGCCGGGCTCGCCGCGCGCAGGGGGCCGCCGGCTCAATGCGGGCACGGTCGGCGGCCCTGCGCCCGCTGAACGGGGGCAAGGCGCCCTGTGGCCCGTGGTCAGCGGCAGCGTGGCATCGGGATGGCGAGGTCGGCCGGGCCGGCGGCGTCGTGGACCTCGGTGAGGTTCCAGTCGCCGCCCTGGCCGCTGTCGACCCAGCCCCACTGGCCGTCGCGGAAGCTGCCGGTCTTGGACAGGAAGGCGAGGTCGAACCAGCCGGTCCGGCCACCGTTGGTGAAACGCCCGACGAACGAGTTGCCGTCCCACATGCCGACGAGCATGCCCTTGTCGGCGTAATCACCGATCAGGACCAGGTCGCGTGCCCACAGGGCCACCCGGCCGTGGTTGCTGTCGTAGATGCCGTCGAAGACCTCGCGCTGGTTTGCCATCGAGCGGATGCTCCGGTCACCACGGGTGAAGTTGCGGAAGGCATCCGGCGCGGGGCCGACGCGCTGGCCGTTCCAGCTCATGTTCGGCCGCTGGCCGTGCCAGGCCCACTGGCCCTCGAAGCGGTCGTCGCCGGTCATCGAGAAGCGGAAGACGCCGTTGCGGGCACCGTTGGTGAAGATGCCGGCCACGCAGCTGCCCTTCGCGCGGCCGAGCAGGACGCCACGATCGGCGTAGTCGCCCACCACGAAATCGCCGACCTGCTTGAGGCGCAGTTCGCCGTGTTGGGTGTCCCAGCGACCGGCCATGCGGGCGGCCAGGTCGCCACCCGTCTGCCCGGCGCCCTGGTTGCCCATCTTGCCGATCCGTTCGGCCACTTCCGGATTCAGGTTTGGCTTTACCCCGGCCAGTCGGCCCCCGTCGGGGAGCGCTCCCGCGCCGGCGTCCGCCGAGCCACTCGCCTTCCCGGTCGAATGGCTCGATCCGGCGGCCTGTCCCCCGCCAGCGTTGCCGGTCGGCGCCGAGGAGCCCGCCGAAGAGGTCCGGTTGCCGCCCTGGTCGGGGGCGGGGCTGGTATCGGCCCAGAGCGTGTATTTCATGCTCTTGGCAACACTCTTGCCGTTGAGGAAGACGGAGACGATGCGGCCCTCGAGTCCGTCGTATTCGTTGAGCCAGGCCTTGCCCTTGTTGCCGAGTCCCTTGTCGATGGTGAAGTGATCGATCTGCGTGCCCTGGTCGTCGCCCGGCAGGTAGCTGCACACCACCACATCCGTCTTGCCGCGGAAGCGCTCCTTGGTGATGGTCAGGCTCAAGCGGTCCTGTTTCAGCGGGGATTCGGTGATGAACATCCGCGTGAACGCGCCGCCAATCGTGCCGGTGTGCCGTTCACCCAGCGCGAGCCGGCGCGGACCCACCGTGCCCCAACCGTTCTTGTTGAGGTCGTTCCACTGGCGGATGGCCTTGCGGGTCGTCTTGTCGGCCTTGTCGGCCTGCTTGAAGCACTACTTGTAGATCTGCACGCTCTTCGGCAACGTCGCGCCGGCACTGGCGACTGCGGCCGCCGCGGTGCCAGCGGCGCAGCCGACCTGCTTGGCGATCACGTCGTACTCCTGCCAGAGGTCGGCGGCCGCCTTGGCCCCGGAATGGCAACTCACGGCGTGGGCGGTACCACTGGACGTGGCGAGTGCGAATGCGGCCAGGATGCTCGCGAACGTGGCCTGGTGGCGTGTCGTGCCTGTGGCTGGCATGGCGCACCTCCCTGTTGCTCTGGATCAAGCGTGTCCCGAGTGATCGGTGTCGAACCGACCCGTCTGTTGCCCGACCGTAGCCGAATCGGCGGTGGACTAACAACCACCGTAGGCCGGGTAACCATCTATTTCCAAAAGGGAAACCGTTCGGGGTGGGCTGGGGGCGACGTTTGGTAGTTGTGTCTGTGCCGGGTGAGGTGACGGCGTGTTTGCGACGGGTGTGGCGCATCTCACCACCTGTAAGCGCCTCAAAGGTTTCGCACGCCGTTTTCGTTCTTCAGGCGTGGTGGAGTGTTTTTACGCGCCTTTTTTCACAGTGTGGTCTTCTGTGGTGGTCAAAGAAACAGCACCAAACGCAACGTGCTCGTGAAAACTATTCCAAGCCTTTCCAAGCCTCGACCGACATGCCTCGTTCAAACAGGCATGTCATCCTGAAGGCGGCATGGCCGCCAAGGCGGCCTTCGCGGGCAGGGCCCGCTCCCACCAGGGTGCGGTGCACATCACCGCTCGCGGTCTATATTGCGCTTCTGCCACTCGAAACGGACTCACGCAGGCAAACACCCCGATGATCCCCACCGAAACCATCGAACAACTCGCCGACCAGCTCGCCCGCTTCGAACGTGAGGAGCTAGAGGCCGACGCGCTGTGCGACGACCTCGCCGCGGTCCGCGACCAAGACATCGCCCGGGCGATGAAGGAACTATCGATCGAGGGCATGGCCCGGCTGCTGGGCATCCTGCCGGACGAGCGCCGTGCCGGGGTGTTCGGCTTTCTCGAGCCGGAGACGCAGTACGTGCTGGTGGAAACGCTCGACGAAGCGATCGCGCGCGAGGTGCTCGAGGGACAGCGGCCGGACAACCTCACCGCGTTGCTGGAACACATCGGCACGGAAGAGGGCGAGTCGGTGGTCCGCCTGTTGAGCCCGCACCGGGTGCAGCAGGCGCTGCGGCTGCTGGGCTACCCGCCGGAGAGCGCCGGGCGGCTTATGACGCCGGAGTTCATCTCGCTGCATCCCGGCTGGACGCTCGCGCGTGCGCTGGAGTACGTGCAGCAGCACGCCGGGCGCAGCGAGACCATCGACACCCTCTACGTCACCGACGCGCGCGGGCGGTTGCTGGGCTGGACCGGGCTGCGCAAGCTGGTGCTGGGGGCGCCGGGGGCGACGGTCGAGTCGCTGATGGACAGCGAGCCGGTGCACGCGATGGTCGGCGACGACCGCGAGGAGGTTGCCCGCCAGATCCAGCACTACGACCTCACCGCCCTGCCGGTGGTCGACGAGGCCGGCGTGCTGCTCGGCATGGTCACCATCGACGACGTCATGGACGTGGTCGAGGAGGAGGCCACCGAGGACATCCACAAGCTCGGCGGCCTGGGTGCGAAGCAGGTCAGCCTGCGCGGGGCCTCGATCCTGGACCTGTTCAAGAAACGGATCGGCTGGTTGCTGATGCTGGTGTTCCTGGCGATCTTCGCCGCCGGGGCGGTCTCGGCCTTCGAGGAGACGCTCGAGGCGGCGGTGGTGTTGAGCTTCTTCCTGCCGCTGATCATCGGTTCGGGCGGCAACGCCGGCTCGCAGGGCGCGACCATGATGGTGCGCGCGCTGGCGACCGGGGACGTCTCTTCCGGCGACTGGGCACGGTTGTGGGGACGGGAGCTGGGCGTGGCCACCGCGCTGGGCGTGACCATGGGCGCGGCGGCCTGGGGCATCGGTCTGTTCTACGGCGGGACCATGCTCGCCAACGTGGTGTTCGTGTCGATGATCGCGGTCGTGGTGTTCGGCAGCATGGTGGGCATGCTGCTGCCGTTTTTGCTCACTCGCCTGAAGCTCGACCCGGCGACCGCCTCCACCCCGCTGATCACCTCGATCGCCGATATCGGCGGCATCCTGATCTACTTCGGCATCGCCTCCGCCTGGATCAGCGCGACTCCGTCGGTTTGAGGCCACAGCCGGGGCGCCGTGTCGGTGCGTGCTCAGCAGCCGCCACCGCCGTCACCGCCACCACCACCGCCGGCGCCGCCCGCCCCGCCGCCACTGGCACCGGGCAGGATCCAGAACGTCAGGTGGATGGCGAGGACCAGCGTTTGCCTCGAGACGGGTTGCACGAGTTCGACGTGCCCCTCGCGCGGCTCCTCCCGGCGGCTTTCCAGTCGGGCCACCAGCTGGCCGTCGCGAAGCCATTGCGCGAACAGGTCGTGGTGGAGGAAGCCGCGCTCGAGACGGCTGGCGACCTCGAGTCTCGCCTCCTCGCCGTCGAGCCAGCCCTGCGGACGCTGCCAGGAGTCGGCGTCACGCCCCATGTCGATGCGCTTGCCGCCCGCCGAATGCCAGCCCATGCGCGCTCGGCGACCGCTGAAGTGGCCCAGGAAGTCGCCGAGAAACTCGCCCAGCGTGACGTCGCCGGCACGACGCAATTCGTAACGACGGAATCCGGCCCAGGCGACGGGGCGTCCGCGGCGCGTGCCCATGCGGCCGATTTCCTCACCGTCGCGAAGGATCACCCGGTCGGCGTGACGGAACGGATGGATCGAGTCGAGAAGGCCCGGTTCGAGGATGGTGATCTCGGTGCCGGCGGGAATGGTCGCCTGGTCGTGCCGTGCCTGCATGACGCTCCCTGCGTGAGGACGGATGTGGGTTTCCCGGTCGGGGTGCGCCGGTGATCCGCACGCCCCCGCCAGGGGGTGAGCCTACCCCTTTTTCCCTTTCGCCTTCAGCCCACGTTTGACCGCCTCGGCGGCGATGCGCATCACTTCGACGCGTGCGTAGCGCTTGTCGTTCGCCGGGATGATGTGCCAAGGCGCGAACTCGGTGCTGGTGCGGATGACCATCTCGTTGACCGCCGCCTTGTAGTCGTCCCACTTGTCGCGGTTGCGCCAGTCGTCGGGCGTGATCTTGTGCTGCTTGTAGGGGGTTTCCTGGCGGGCTTCGAAGCGCTGGAGTTGCTCTTCCGGGGTGATGTTGAGCCAGAACTTGAGCAGGGTGACGCCGTGGGCGGCCAGCTGCTCCTCGAAGGTGTTGATCTCGTGATAGGCGCGTGCCCATTCGGGCTGCGAGGCGAATCCCTCGACGCGCTCGACCAGCACGCGGCCGTACCAGGAGCGGTCGAAGATGGTCCAGTAGCCGTCACGAGGCAGGTGGCGCCAGAAGCGCCACAGGTAGTGGTGCGCGGCTTCCTCGTCCGTGGGTTCGGCGATCGGGATGACGTTGTAGAGCCGCGCGTCGAGCGACTCGGTCAGTCGGCGGATCGCACCGCCCTTGCCGGCGGCATCCCAACCCTCGAAGACCGCCACCACCGGGTGGCGCGCCCCGAACCCCTTCCAGCCGAGCCGGTTGATGCTGGCGGCCAGGGCGCGTTTCTCCTGCTTGTATTCGCGCTTGGGCAGCACCAGGTCGCTGTCGACGTGGTCGACGATGGTGCGCCGGGCGGTCTCGGCCGCCGGCAGGGCCGGGGCGAGCGAGACCTTGACGGGCGACTCGTCGTGCGTGTTCTCCAGGCGCGTGTCGATGGCGCGACGCAGGGTCCGGCCGGCGGTCAGGTCGCGGAATCGGTGGTCGGTGGCCTCGATCAGGAACCACGGCGCCTCGCCGGTATCGGTCTCGCGTACCACCCGGGTGGCCAGGTCGATGAACTCGCGGTAGTGGTTGGCCTCGCGGGCGGTCTCCGGGGCCATGCGCCAGTGGCTCTTGGGGTCCTTGCGACGCGCCTCGACGCGGCGAGCCTGCTCGATCTCCGGCAGGTGCAGCCAGAACTTCACCAGCAGTGCCCCGTCGTTGATCAGCATGTGCTCGACCTCGCGGATGCGGTCGAGCTCGCTCTCGATGTCGTCGTCGCCGGCCCGACCCTCGCGGGCGTCGTCGATCAGCCGCGCGTACCAGCCGCCGAAGAGGATGCCGATTTCGCCGGCGGCGGGCATGGCGCGCCAGTAGCGCCACCAGCGGGGGCGCTGCTTTTCCTCGTCGGTCTCGTCCCAGAACACGTGGGTGCGCACGTTGCGTGAGTCGAGCCACTCGTGCAGCCGGTTGACCAGCTCGCCCTTGCCGGCGCCGGCGACCCCGGTGATCACCAGCAGCACCGGCAGGCCGGCGGCCCGGGCGCGGCGCTGGGTCTCCAGCAGGCGGGCGCGCAGTTCCGGTTCGGCCTGTTTGTAGTCGGACTTGGCGACGTGACGGCCGAGCTCGGCGGCTTCGAACATGGTGCTTTCCTTGTCGGTCGATTGGGTTGCAAGCCTAGCACCCCGCGCCGCATTCACGCCCCGGCTATGCCATTCTTGAAACTCACCCCAGAGACGAGCGATGCCCATGTTCCCGTTGTCCCTTGCGCGTCTTCGCCCGGCGCTCGCCGTGGCCGGCCTGTTCTGCCTGGGTGCCGCCAGCCCTCTCGCCGCCGAGAACCGTCTGGCCGATACCGCCTCGGACTACCTGCGCGACCACGCCGACAACCCGGTCGACTGGTACCCCTGGGGCGAGGCGGCGTTGGAGCGGGCGCGCCGCGAGGACAAGCCGATCTTCGTCTCGGTGGGCTACTCCACCTGTTACTGGTGTCATGTCGCCGAGCGCGAGCTCTACGAGGACCCCGAGATCGCCGCGGCGATGAACGCCGGCTTCGTCAACATCAAGGTCGACCGCGAGCAGCGCCCGGATCTCGACCGGGTCCTGATGCAGGCCACCGAGGCGCTGGGCGAGGGCGGCGGCTGGCCGAACAACGTCTTTCTCACCCCGGAGCTCGAGCCGTTCTTCGCCGGCAGCTACTTCCCGCCCGAACCGATGCCCGGCCGCGAGAGCTTCCCGCAGATCCTCGAGCGGCTCTCGGCGCAGTGGCTAAACGATCGCCAGCCGCTGCTCGAGCGGGCCGACCGCGTGGCCGCCGAGTTGCGCGAGCGGGCGGACACCAGCGGGATCGACCCCGAGCGGCTCGACCCGGTCGCCTGGCGTGACCGGGCCGTCGCGGCGCTCGGGCAGCGCTTCGACCCGCTGGTGGGCGGCTTCGCCCCCGCGGGACAGGCGAGTCGCTTCCCGCAGTCGCCGAAGCTCTCGCTGCTGCTCGCAGCAATGGACGCCGGTGACGACTCGGCCGCCGACATGCTCGACCAGACCCTCGCGGGAATGAGCGTCGCGGCCCTGTTCGACCATGTGGGTGGCGGTTTCCACCGCTACACGGTCGACCCGCAGTGGCAGGTGCCGCACTTCGAGAAGATGCTGCTCGACAATGCCCAGTTGGTCGCCCTGTACGCCCGGGCCGCCGGGCGACTGGACCAGCCCTGGTATGCCCGTGTCGCCGGACGCAGCCTCGCCTACCTCGAGCGGCGGTTGTGGGCGGATGCCGGAGGTTTCTACACCGCCGAGAGCGCCTCGCTCGACGGCATCGAGGGCAAGAGCTACGTGTTCACCGCCGACGAGATCCGCGCCGTGCTGGGCGAACGGGCGGCGGCCTTTCTCGACTGGCACGAACTGGTGGCGCTGCCCGAGAGCCGCATCGATCACGAGCTGCCGGAGGGCGGGGTGGTCAACCTGCGCCTGGGACGGGCGTTGGACGCGCTGGCGGACGACGGTCTCGCCGAGGCGATGGCCGCGCTGGCACCGGACTACGAGGCGTTGCTGGCGTATCGGCAGCAACGCGGCCAGCCGAGCCGGGATCGCAAGCGGGTGGCCGAGTTCAACGCGCTGGCCGGGCTGGGTCTGCTGGCGGCCGCCCAGCCACTCGACCGCGGCGATGCGATCGCCCGCGCGGTGGCCGTGGGTGACTGGCTCTGGGATAGGCTCTGGTCCGAGTCGGGCGCGCGGCTGGCCCGACAGGCCTACGACAGCTCGGTGAGCGGGGAGGCGTTTCTCGCCGACTACGCCGCCGCCGGCCGGTTGATGCTCGGCCTCCACGCCAGCCAGCACGACCTGGTGTGGCTGTTCCGTGCCCAGCGGATCGCGCAAGCGATCGAGGCGCGGTTTGTCGACGAGGCGGGGCGGCTGCACGAGCAGGCACTCGCCGGCGAGGCCGCGGCCCTGCCGATCACCCCGCCGCTGGTGGGCGACGAGGTCGGGCCGTCCGGCCACAGCCAGGCGGTGGTGTTCCTGCTCGACCTGGGCCGGCTGATGGACAGCCCGGTGCAGCAGCGCCGTGCGGTCCAGGCGTTGGCCGGCTTCGCCGGCGAGGTGGCCGCCGACCCGGCCGCCTGGGGTTGGCTGGTGGGTGAGCTGGCGCGCCCGTCGCGTGCCGAGGCGGTCGAGCGCTTTGGCGCCGAGTTGGCCGTCCCGCAGCCGAGCGGGCCGGGTGCCTCGCGGGATCATGTCGAGGTGACCGCCCGGCTGGTCGCTGGCGGCGGGGCGATCGAGGTGCGGCTGGCCATCGACCCCGGCTTTCACATCAACGCCAACCCGGCCAGTGCCGACTACCTGGTGCCGACGCGGGCCACCGCCGTCGACGGCGAAATCGGCCCGATCGAGTACCCGGCGGGCAAGCCGTTTCGCGCCGCGTTCGCCACGGAGTCGATCGATGTCTACGAGGGCGAGCTGGTGCTGCGCGCGCCACTGACCGGCGGCGTGCCCGAGCGGCTGCGCATCGAGATCCAGGCCTGCAACGACGAGGTGTGCCTGGCGCCGGACATGGTCGAGGTGGCGGTGGCGGGGCGATGATGGATGTGGGAGTGGGCGTGGCACCCGCTGTGGGAGCGGGCCTCGCCCGCGAAGGCGACGCCGGTCGCCGCCCTGTCAGGGAAATCCAGCCGGGGCCGGCGCCTGGTGGCGCGGTTCGCTTGCAGGGCAAGCTCCCACAGTGAGATGTCGATGGGCGCGCTGCGCACCAACGAAAACGGGCCGCGACCGACCGGTGGTCAGTCGCGGCCCGTGAGGGGCGTGCGGATGGTGTCTCTCAGGCCGAGGCGGCGGTCGCCTCGCTGTCGGCCGCCTCGTCGAGCTGGCAGCCTGCGGGGATCAGCGGGGTCAGTCCGAGTTTGGCGAACATCGCCTCGTCGGCGGCCGCGTCGGCGTTCTCGGTGGTCAGCAGCTTTTCGCCATAGAAGATGCTGTTGGCCCCGGCGAAGAAGCACCAGGCCTGGATCGCCTCGCTCAGCCCCTCGCGGCCGGCCGAGAGGCGCACGTGCGAGCTCGGCATCAGGATGCGGGCCACCGCGATGGTGCGGATGAACTCGATCGGGTCGAGTGCCGGCACGTCGGCCATCGGCGTGCCCGGGATGCGCACCAGCATGTTCAGCGGCACCGATTCGGGCGCGCGCTCGAGGTTGGCCAGCGTGGTCAGGAACGAGGCGCGGTCCTCGCGGGACTCGCCCATGCCGAGGATGCCGCCCGAGCAGACGTTGATGCCCGCGTCACGGACGTGATCGAGCGTCTCGAGCCGGTCCTCGATCGAGCGGGTGGTGATCACCTGGTCGTAGTACTCGGCCGAGGTGTCGATGTTGTGGTTGTAGTAGTCGAGCCCCGCCTCCTTGAGGCGCACGGCCTGGTGGGGCTGGAGCATGCCGAGCGTGACGCAGGCCTCCATGCCGGTCTGCTTGACCACGTGCACCATGTCGATGACCCGCTCGAGCTGCTTGTCGGTGGGGTTGCGCCAGGCCGCCCCCATGCAGAAGCGCGAGGCGCCCTTCTCGCGCGCCCGTCGGGCGGCGGTGCGCACTTCCTCGAGCGGCAGCAGGCGCTCGCGCTCGAGGCCGGTGTCGTAACGGGCGCTCTGCGAGCAATACTTGCAGTCCTCCGGGCAGGCGCCGGTCTTGATCGACATCAACGTGCTGACCTGCACCTTGTTGGGGTCGAAGTGCTCGCGGTGCACCGTCTGCGCCTGGAACAGCAGGTCGTTGAAGGGCTTGTCGAACAGGTCGAGCGCGTCCTGTTTGTTCCAGCGCGGACGGGTCATGGGATCAGCTATCCTCGAAGGATTCGGGCGGGTCGGTGTAGGTGTCTTCCCAGGTATCTTGCTTGATTCGGTAGAGGTCGTAAAGCGACCACGGCACGATGATCAGCGCCGCGATGGCCCACAAAATCAGGTAGAAAGTCAGGCTCCGCGGAGCGAAGGTGCCGATGGCGACGGCCGTCCCGGCGACCCCGTAGAAGCGGTAGGCCGCCCATTGGGTGTAGTGCCCCACCTTGGGATTGGGGTGGTGCTTGTTCAGCGCGTAGACCAGCATGGAGAGCCCGGTCCAGAAGATCGCCAGGGGCAGCGGGATGGCCATGGCGACGATGTTGCCCCAGTTGAACCAGGTGGCGGCCCGTCGGGCCGACCGACCGGAGATGCGGGTCGGAATGTGTTCGCTTTCCGATTCGAGCGGCTGGGCGGGCGCTTCCTGGTTCATGGCGATTCAACCTCGAAAGATGCAGATGGAATGCAGGTTAACATGGAATGGATATCCCCTCGACGCGGGCGCTGGTTCGACGCGCCCTGCCACTTGTGTGGACGCGACACCGTCGAGCCGTCCGGCCTCTGCCCGGACTGCCTGGCCGAATGGCGCGCGCTGACGGGCTGGCCGCGGTGCGCCTCATGCGGCTTGGCCCTGCCGGACGCATCGGCTGGAACGACCTGCGGGGCCTGCGCGGCCCGGCCAGGGCCGTTCGGCGCCGTGGTCGCCGCGGTCGACCTGGTGCCGTCCGTGCGTGAACTGGTCCACCGTCTCAAGTATCGTCAGGATTTCAGCGTCTTGCCATTGTTGCAAGAAACCCTGCGGCGGGCGCTGCTCGACACCCCGGCCGAGGCATTGCCCGACGCACTGGTGCCGATGCCGCTGCATCCCACCCAGCGCCGCCGACGCGGCTTCAATCAGGCCTGGCTGCTGGCCGCCGGACTGCGGCACGCGATCGATCGGCCGCTGCTGGGAAGCGGGGTGCGTCGGCTGCGTGACACCCCGTCGCTGACGGCGCAAACGGCCCGAGAGCGGCGGCGTGCGCTCGAGGGCGCCTTCGCCGTCGAGCGGATCGTGCCCGGCCGGGTGGCGATCGTCGATGACGTGCTCACCACCGGGGCCAGTGCCCGCGCGCTGGCCGCCGAACTGCGCCGTGGCGGGGCGGAATCGGTGGCCGTCTGGACCCTGGCGCGCACCCCCTGAGGATTCAGCCGTCGCGCCCGGCGGGGTGGCTTGTGCCGGGCGATGAGTTTGGGTAGAATCTCGCGCCTTGGCCGTCCCGGCCGCGTTCGCCCGTGGTGAATCCCGGCGGGCCGGACGGCAGCCCCCGCCGGGGGGACGAAACCCGAACACGATCAATCTGAGATGCGGCCCCGGGCGGCATCCGACCCAACTTTCGAACCTTTACCAGGGGCAGAATCGAGATGAAAGAAGGCATTCACCCGAACTACCAGCCGGTGGTGTTCCAGGACGTCGCGGCGGACTTCGCCATCCTGACCCGTTCGACCATCAAGTCGAGCGAGACCATCAAGTGGGAAGACGGCAACGAGTACCCGCTGGTCAAGGTCGACGTTTCCTCCGCGAGCCACCCGTTCTTCACCGGCAAGCGCTCCGAGGGCAGCATGGCCAAGCAGGTGGACAAGTTCCGCAACCGCTACGGCCAGAAGAAGAAGTAAGACCGTTCATGGTCGCGCTCCTGGCTTTCGGCCGGACGCAGCAGAAGGGCACCGCGGGACTCCCCGGTGCCCTTTTTCGTGTCCGTCGACTGCTCCTGGCCGCGGTGCTGGTCGTCTCTGGGGGGTGCATGGCCGAGGAGCCGCCCGCCGGCGACTGCGCCCTGCCGGCGGGGCATGCCGTCGAGTCGGCCACCGTGGGCTACGTCAACGATGGCGATACCGTCCGCCTGACGAACGGCGGCCGGTTGCGGCTGGTCGGTATCGACACCCCCGAGATCGGTCGCGACGGCGCCGCGGACGAACCCTATGCCCGCGACGCCCGGCAGGCGCTGCGCGCGTTACTGGCCGAGTCGCGCAATCGGGTTCGGGTGGTGGACGCCGCCGAGGGCGAGGATCGCTACGGTCGTCGCCTGTCCTACCTCTACCTGCCCGACGGTCGCTCGGTGCAGGGGGCGCTGCTCGAGCAGGGCATGGCCATGGCCGTGTTCGTCGCCCCCAACCTCGAACTGGCCGAGTGCCTGCTGGCGCACGAGCGGCGGGCGCGCGAGGCGGGTCGTGGTATCTGGTCGCTACTCGCCTACGACCCCGGCCTGCCCTCGGTGCGTGGCATTCCCGACGAGGTGCAGGGCGCGGCCATCGTGCAAGGGCGCGTGACGTCCGTCGGCCACAGCCGGAAGAATGTCTGGATCAACCTGGAAGGCCGCGTGGCGGTGAAGATCGATCGCGACCGGCTCGAGCACTTCCCCGGCTGGGATTTCGATGCGCTGGCAGGCCAGCGCCTGCGGGTGCGCGGCTGGATCGTGCACCACAGCAACCGTTACCAGGACTGGTTCATTCCGGTCGACAGCGCCCACAGCCTGGAGCGGCTGGAGTAGGGGCGAGACCGGCACGAAGCCGGCCCGAAAGCAAAAAGGGCGAACCCTGAGGTTCGCCCTTTTTCTTTGCAGCGCCGTGATCGGCTCAGCGCTCGGCCAGCCAGTCGCGCGGGCGGAGGAACTCGTCGTAGAGACGGGCCTCCTCGCTGCCCGGCTCCGGGTGGTAGTCGTAGCGCCAGGCGGCGCGCGGCGGCATCGACATCAGGATCGACTCGGTGCGGCCGCCCGACTGCAGGCCGAACAGGGTGCCACGGTCGTAGACCATGTTGAACACGCCGTAGCGGCCGCGCCGGTAGGCCTGGAAGTCGCGCTCGCGTTCGCCGTAGGGGGTGTCCTTGCGCCGTTCCACCAGCGGCAGGTAGGCCGGCAGGTAATGGTCGCCCACCGAGCACATGAAGCCGAAGGCGGTGTCGAAGTCGACCTGGCCGTCGGCGCCGTAGTCGTCGAAGAACAGGCCACCCACCCCGCGCGGCTCGTTGCGGTGCTTGAGCCAGAAGTACTCGTCGCACCACTGCTTGAAGCGCGGGTAGTGGTCGTCACCGAACGGGCGGCAGGCGGCCTCGGCCTGCTCGTGCCAGTGCACCGCGTCCTCGGTGAAGCCGTAGTAGGGCGTCAGATCGAAGCCGCCGCCGAACCACCACACCGGCTCGACCCCTTCCTTCTGCGCCTGGAAGAAGCGCACGTTGGCGTGCGAGGTGGGCACGTACGGGTTGCGCGGGTGGATCACCAGCGAGACGCCCATCGCCTCGAACGAGCCACCGGCGAGATCCGGGCGATGCGCGGTGGCCGACGGCGGCAGCTTGTTGCCGGTGACGTGCGAGAAGTTGATCCCGGCGCGCTCGAAGGTCGTGCCGTCCTCGAGGATGCGGCCGCGGCCCTCGCCGTTGAGGTGGTCGCCGGGCGGGCGCTTCCAGTCGTCGTGCAGGAAGCGGGTGCCGTCTTCCAGGTCCTCGAGGCCGGCGACGATCCGGTCCTGCAGGTCGATGAGGTAGTCGCGAACGGCCTGGAGATCCGCCCCGGTATCAGACTGCGTGTCCGCCATGTCAGCTCCTGATGATCCTGCCGCTGGGCCAGTGGATGATCTGTGAGGGTCGGGCGCGCCGGTCGACGCGGCCCGGGATGATGCGTACGTCCGCGCGGGCGAACTGCCGACGCACGGCGAGCGTGTCGCGCGCCGGCGGCCGGCCGGCGACGTTGGCACTGGTGGAGACGATCGGCCCGCCAAAGGCGCGGCTGATGGCGCGCGCGGTCTCGTGGGCCGGCACGCGCAGGGCGATCTCGTCGCGCCCGCCCGTCAGCCAGCTCGGCACGCCCTCGGCCGCCGGCAGGATCACCGTGCGCGCCGCCGGCCAGTCGGCGGCCAGCCGCTGCCACTCCTCGGCGGGCACCGCCGCATAGGGATGCAGCATCTCGGCGGTGTCGGCGATCAGGATCAGCCCCTTGCGGACGTCTCGCTGCTTGAGCGCGAGCAGCCGCATCACGGCGAACGGGTCGAGCGGATCGCAACCGAGGCCGAAGACCGCCTCGGTGGGGTAGGCGATCAGGCCTCCCTCGTCGAGGTGGCGGGCGATCTCCCGCAGCTGGAATGCCGAGGGCCCGCTCACGCCTCCTTGCCCCCGGAGGCGCTCTTGGGCGCGCTCTTCTTGGCGGTGCTCTTCTTCGCCGTGGTCTTCTTGGCTGGCGCCTTCTTCGTGGTCGACTTCTTCGTGGTCGACTTGGTCGCGGTGGTCTTCTTCGCCGCGGTCTTGGGCGCGGCCTTGCGGCCACTGCCCTTGCGTTCCGGCGCCTGCGCGATCATCTCGATCGCCTGCTCGTGGGTGATCGTCTTCGGGTCGGTGTCCTTGGGGATCTTGGCGTTCTTCTTGCCGTTGGACACGTACGGCCCGTAGCGACCGTTCAAGACCTGGATGCCGTCGTCGAACTCGTTGATGATGCGGTTCTTCTCGGCGAGCTTCTTGACCTCGATGATCTCGAGCGCGCGCGGCAGCTCGATGGTGTAGGGGTCGTCGTCCTTGCCCAGGGAGGCGAACTTGTTGCCGAACTTCACGTAGGGGCCGAAGCGGCCGATGTTGGCCTGAACCGGTTCTCCCTCGGGCGTCTCGCCCAGCTCGCGCGGCAGCTTGAACAGCTCCATCGCCTCGTCGAGCGTGATGGTGGCGATGCTCTGGTGCGGGCGTAGCGAGGCGAACTTGGGCTTCTCCTCGTCGTCCTTGGTGCCGATCTGGACGAACGGGCCGAAGCGACCCAGGCGGGCGACCACCGGCTTGCCGCTCTTCGGGTCGACGCCCAGCTCGCGGCCCTGGGCGGCCTCCTGGCGCGAGACGTTCTTGGCGGTGTCCTCGATGCGCTCGGAGAACGGCTCCCAGAACTCGCGCAACAGCGGCACCCAGTCCATCTCGCCGCGCGAGACGGCGTCGAGCTCGTCCTCGAGCTTGGCGGTGAATTCGTAGTCGACCACGTCGCGGAAGTACTCGGTCAGAAAGCCGTTGACCACGCGGCCCATGTCGGTGGGCCGGAAGCGACGCTGTTCGAGTTCGACGTACTCGCGCGAGCGCAGCGTCGAGATGATGCTGGCGTAGGTCGAGGGCCGGCCGATGCCGTATTGCTCGAGCGTCTTGACCAGGCTCGCCTCGGTGTAGCGCGGCGGCGGCTCGGTGAAGTGCTGCGTGGCGTTGATCGCGGCGAGCTCGACCTGCTGGCCTTCCTCCAGCGGCGGCAGGCGACGGTCGTCGTCCTTGTCGGAGGCCTGGTCGTCCTCGTCCTCGCGGTAGGCGGCGATGAAACCCGGGAATTTCAGGGTCGAGCCGGTGGCGCGGAAGCTGTGCTCGGCGCCCGCCGCCAGGTCCACCGAGACCTGGTCGAAGATCGCCGGCTTCATCTGCGAGGCCAGCGTCCGCTTGAAGATCATCTCGTAGAGGCGGAACTGGTCACGGTTGAGGAACGCGCGCACCTTGTCCGGCGTGTTGGCGACCGAGGTGGGTCGAACGGCCTCGTGCGCCTCCTGGGCGTTCTTCGACTTGGTGCGGTACCGGTTGGGCGTCTCCGGGACGTAGTCGGCACCGTAGCTCTCGCCGATGTGGTGGCGGATCTCGCCGATCGCGTCGTTGGAGAGGTTGACCGAGTCGGTCCGCATGTAGGTGATCAGGCCGACCGTGCCCTGGCCGATATCGACACCCTCGTAGAGCTCCTGGGCGACGCGCATGGCGCGCGAGGCGGACAGGCCCAGCTTGCGCACGGCCTCCTGCTGGAGCGTCGAGGTGGTGAACGGCGGGGCGGCGTTGCGCTTGCGCTCGCGCCGGTCGACCTTGGTGACCTCGAGCGAGCCGGCCGCTGCCGCCTCGAGCCGTTCGCGGGCGGCGGTGGCGCTGGCCTCGTCCTCGAGGGTGAACTGGGCCACCTTCTTGCCGTCGAGCTGGTAGAGGCGCGCGGCGAACGGCTGCTCGCCGGTGCGGCAGTCGGCGGCGATCGACCAGTATTCGCGCGGCTTGAATGCCTCGATCTCCTCCTCGCGCTCGACGATCATTCGCAGCGCCGGGCTCTGCACCCGGCCGGCCGACAGGCCGGGGTTGATCTTCTTCCACAACAGCGGCGAGAGATTGAAGCCGACCAGGTAGTCGAGCGCGCGGCGCGCCTGCTGGGCGTCGATCAGTTCCTGCGAGAGCTCGCGCGGGTGGGCGATGGCCTCCTGCACGGCGCGCTTGGTGATCTCGTAGAAGACCACGCGCTTGGCGTCGCGGTCGTCGAGCAGGCCGCTGTCCTTCAGGAGTTCGTAGAGGTGCCAGGAGATGGCCTCGCCTTCGCGGTCGGGGTCAGTCGCGAGCAGGAGGGTGTCGGCCTTCTTCAGCGCCTTCTTGATGGCATCGACGTGCTTCTTGTTCTTGTCGATGACCGTGTAGTTCATCGCAAACCCGTGTTCCGGGTCGACCGCGCCGTTCTTGGGCACGAGATCGCGGACGTGGCCGTAGGAGGCCAGCACCTCGTAGCCGGGGCCGAGGTATTTCTTGATCGTCTTGGCCTTGGCGGGCGATTCGACGATGACGAGATTTTCGCTCATAAGGTGTCTTCGTTATTTACGGGAGGTCTGCGCGCACACGGTACCGACGTGTCGGGGTGGCCTCGCGCCAGCAGCTCCTCCTCAGTGCAATACGGCGGCGTCGTCGAAGACGAGGTCTTCCATCCAGGCGAACGCCTGCTCCTCGCCGGGCTTGGCGAACAGGACCAGCAGCACGATCCACTTGAGGCGTTCGACGTCGATCTCGTCCTCGCCCAGCGCCATGGCGCGTTCGATCACCGTCTCGCGGGCGGACGGGGAGAGCACGCCGATCTGCTCGAGCTGCATCAGGAAGCCGCGTGCATCGACGTCGAGCATCATCTGCTCGTCCTCACTGTAGATCCTGAAGGCCTGGTCGCGCTCCGGGCCCGTCTCGCTGCCCTGTTCGAGCACGCCCTCCAGCCAGGCGAACGCGTGCTCGATCTCGTCGTGGTCGAAGCCGGCCTCGAGCAGCTTCATCTGCAGGCCGGCTCGCTCGTTTTGCGGGGGGAAGCGGTCCTCGTCTTCCATGTAATTCTCGAAGAGGAACATCAACAGGTCGAGAACGGTCTCTTTCATCGGCTCACCGGGGCATGATGGCTTGAGGCTGCTCGCGCGATCGGGAACACGTCGGGGCGGCGGCAGGTGCGGTCGGCAGGTGCGGTTGCCGGCTGGTATCCGGGTCAGGCGGGGTCGGCCGTCTGGCTCGTGCGGACGTAGAGGCCGCCGGGCAGGGTGGACACGTCTCCCGCCAGTTCAAGCATGAGGAGGATGGATGAAACCTCCCCGGCGGTCAATCCGCCCGCCTCGATCAGGGTGTCGGCCGGCTGCGGGTCGTGACCCAGCAGGTCGAGGACGCGTTGCTGGTCGGGGTCGCGCGGGGTGGCCGCCGGCCCGGGCGCCTCGTCGTCCGTCGCGGCGGGGGCGTCGATGGCCGCGAGCTGCCGGCGCAGCGCCGGGGCCAGCTCCTCGAGCAGGTCCTGGCCGGTCTCCACCAGCTTGGCGCCCTCGCGGATCAGGCGGTGACAGCCGCGGGCGAGCGGGTTGTGGATCGAACCGGGAATGGCGAACACGTCCCGGCCCTGCTCGCCGGCGAGGCGGGCGGTGATCAGCGAACCGCTCTGTATCGAGGCCTCGACCACCAGGACGCCGCTCGCCAGCCCGCTGATCAGGCGGTTGCGCCGCGGGAAGTGGCCGCGGCGGGGCTCGGTCCCGGGCAGCCACTCGGAGAGTATCAGCCCGCCGCCGGTGACGATCCGCTCGGCCAGTTCGGCATGCTCCGGCGGGTAGAGCCGGTCGATGCCGGAGCCGAGCACGGCGATGGTGGTGCCGCCGGCATCCAGGGCGCCCTGGTGCGCTTCGCCGTCGATGCCGAGGGCCAGGCCGCTGGTGATGGTCAGCCCCTGGCCAGCCAGGTGGCGGGCGAAGGCGCGGGCGTTCTGGCGCCCGCCGGTGGTGGGCGTGCGCGAGCCGACCATGGCCACCTGCGGGTCGCGTAGTGCCGAGCGCCGGCCTCGGGCGAACAGGACGGCCGGGGCGTCGGGCAGGTCGTCGAGAGCAGGCGGGAAGTCCGGGTCGCCGCGGGCGATCAGGTGGTGTGCCGCATCGGCGTCGAGCCAGCCGCGGATGGCTGTGATCCGCTCGGGGTCCGGGCGGGCCCGCGTCACGGCTTCCGGCAGCCCGGCGCGCAGCCACTCAGCGCGCGGGGCGTCGAGAGCCTCGCGCGCTGAGGGAAAGTGGGAGAGCAGGCAGTCGAGCCGCCGCGGGCCCATGCCGCGTACCGAGAGCAGTTCGATCAGCGCGTCGGGCGAGGGGCGGCTGCCGGTGTCGGGCGTGGGCGCGGTGGGCACCCGTTACAGGCGGTCGCCCTGGACCGGGGTCTGCGCGAGATCGCCGGCGTGGATCGGCTTGGTGGCCTTGATCACCAGTGCGTAGCTGACCCGGTCGTAGACGCGGAAGACCATCGCCGAGCCGATCGGGTAGTCGGGCAGGCGGACCGACGGGCCGCGCACCGCCTCGCGGCCGCTTTCGGTGGTCTCGCGCGGCGCGAAGCGGTCCTCGACCACGCGGCCGCGCTTGCTGATCCGCAGCAGGTCACCCTTCGACACGCCCGACTCCGCGCCGCGGTCGATGATGACCACCTGCTGGTTGCCCACCTGGGTGATCGCGTCCGGCAGCAGGATGATGCGTGCGTCGATCGGGAAGGCGGGGATCTGCGGGGTGACGTCGCTGGTGAACGCCTCGGGCGTCATCTCGACCAGGCGGTCGCCCGCCTCGATCTCGCGGACGGTGTCGCGCAGTTCGAGCGTCGCCGGGTCGCCGGCCTCGATCAGGCGGGCCTCACCCTCGTAGATGGCGCGGTAGCCGAGCAGTTCGTCGGTCCGGCCGTCGCGCAGCTCTTTGCCCTTGGCGACCACGGCGAAGCGCTGGCGGTCGCCGTCGACGTTCGGCCGCGCGTAGATGGTGTCGCCGGTGCTGGCATTCAACGCGCCTTCGCGATTGGCGAGGATGTACGGGGCCGACTCGAAGTCGTCCTCGTTGAGCACCTGGTCGTAGCTGAGGAAGGGGCGCACCAGGTCCAGCGGCACGGCGGAGACGGCCGGCGGCAGTGCCTCGTAGCGGATGTGCGGGCGCAGGCCGACGGCCAGGCGCGGCCGATCGCCGACGAACACGATGCTGATGTGGTCGCCGGGGTAGATGCGGTGCGGGTTGGCGATCTCCGGGTTGGCGTACCAGATCTCGGGCCAGTAATACGGGTCCTTGAGGAAGTGGTTGGCGATCGACCAGAGGGTGTCGCCTTTCTTGACCACGTAGTCCTCGGTGGCGAGGTCGCGGAACTGGTCGCGGGTCTCCTCGGCGGAGAGGCTGCGCTTGACCGGGCCGCGCTCGGCGCCCATGGGCAGGGCGTCGGCCGCGTAGGGCTCGCGCGGGTTGATCACGTCCTCTTCGGTGACGGTGCAGCCGGAGAGGATGGTGGTGAACGGCACGAGGCCCGCGAGCGCGAGTGCCAGGGGGAGTCCTTTGGTCGATCTCATCGTTACAACGTCCTTGGTGTCCGGTCGAGAGCAACCCGGGCGCGGGTTGTCCCCCCAATTATTGTCGACATGCGTCTGGGTTCTGCCGAGTGCTGGCGTACAATGTATCCCCAAATATGGCTTGTTGTAAAAGATTTCGCCCCCACCGTCCAGTCCGCGTCGGGGCGAGACGATTCCCTCATTTCGGTGATTGACGTATGAGTCTGCGAGACATCCTCATCTACCCCGACGAGCGGTTGCGCGAGATCGCCCGCCCGGTCGACTCCTTCGAGCCGGCATTGGCCGAACTGGTCGACGACATGTTCGAGACCATGTACGAGGAGCGGGGCATCGGGCTGGCGGCAACCCAGATCGACGAACACCGCCGGCTGTTCGTGGCCGACGTGAGTGAGGATCGCAGCGGCGCGCTGGCGTTCGTCAACCCGGAGATCCTTGCCCGCGAGGGCGCGGTCGAGTCCGAGGAGGGGTGCCTGTCGATCCCCGGCATCAACGAGACGATCGAGCGGGCCGAGCGCATCCGCGTTCGGGCCCAGGACGCGAAGGGAAAGACCTTCGAGAAGGACCTGGATGGATTGCTCGCGATCTGTGTCCAGCATGAGCTGGATCACCTCGAGGGCCGCCTGTTCATCGACTATCTCTCGCCGCTCAAGCAGCAGCGCATTCGCAAGAAGGTGCAGAAGGCCGCGCGCCGGGAGCGTGTATGAGCCTGCGCGTCGTCTACTGCGGTACCCCGGATTTCGCCGTGCCGGCGCTCGAGGCGCTGGCGCGGCTCGACGAGGTCGGCGGCGAGCCGGTCGAGCTGGTGGCCGCCTACACGCAGCCCGATCGGCCGGCCGGGCGAGGCAAGAAGCTCACCGCCTCGCCGGTCAAGCAGGCCGCACTCGAGATGGGATTGCCGGTCGAGCAGCCGCGGTCGCTGCGTGACGAGGAGGCGCAGGCCCGGTTGGCCGACTACCGCCCCGACCTGCTGGTGGTGGCGGCCTACGGGTTGATCCTGCCGCAGGCGGTGCTCGACCTGCCCCGCTTCGGCGCGATCAACATCCACGCCTCGCTGCTCCCACGCTGGCGCGGCGCGGCGCCGATCAACCGCGCGATCGAGGCGGGCGACACCGAGACCGGGATCACCATCATGCAGATGGAGGCCGGGCTCGACACCGGGCCGATGTGGCACATGCTGCCCGAGCCCATTCATGCCGACGACACCGCCGCGACGCTGCACGACCGGCTCGCCCCGCTGGGCGCCACCGCGCTGATCGAGGCCCTGTCGCGCATCGTGGCCGGCGACGGCGCGCCCGAGCCCCAGGACGATGCGCTGAGCTGCTACGCCGCCAAGCTGGCCAAGCCCGAGGGGCGGGTGGACTGGCGCGAGCCGGCGGCGCTGATCGAACGGCGGGTGCGCGCCTTCAACCCCTGGCCGGTGGCCCAGACCACGCTCGAGGGCCAGCCGTTGCGCCTCTGGGGCGCGGGTCTGGCCCCGGGGCGTGACGGCGCGAGCCCGGGCGAGGTAATCGCCGTCACCGCGGACGGCATCGTCGTCCAGACCGGCGACGGCGCGCTCGAGCTCACGCGCGTGCAGCGTGCCGGCGGCCGGCCGGTCGCGGCGGCGGACTTCGCACGCGGTCGGGCTCTCGAGGGGGTGCGGCTTGGCGAATAACGGCGCGACCGATGGACGCGGCGGGCCGTCGAAGGGACGGCGAACCGACGGTGGGCGAGATCGCCAGCGCCAGCGTCGGCCCGCCGACGGCGGCGGGCGGCCGCGTTCGCCCGAATCCCTGGTGGCCGAGGGGTTGTTGCAGGTCGTCCAGCGCGGGCGCTCGCTCGACCAGGTACTGCCCGAGATCACCGGCCGAGCCCAGGCGGCGCACCGCAGTGTCGTCCAGGCGATGAGCTACGAGGTGCTGCGCCACTACGAGCAACTCGCCTGGTGGCGCGACCGTCTTCTCGACCGTCCCCTCAACCCGCGTGCCGCCGAGGTGGGCATGCTGCTGCTGGTGGGGCTCGAGCGCCTGACCGGCTCCAAGCGCGAGCCCTCCCGGGTGGTCAACGCCGCCGTGCATGCCGCCCGCGAGCTCAACCACAACTGGGCCACCGGCCTGGTCAATGCGGTGCTGCGTCGTGCGGTTCGCCAGGTCGAGGCGGGTGAAACGCCCCTGCCGGAGGCCCCGCCGGCGGTGCGGGCACGGCTGCCCGACTGGCTGTTCGGCATGCTGGCGGCCGACTGGGGCGAGGCGCGCGCCCTCGAACTGGGTGAGCGGCTGGCCACCCACCCGCCGATGACCCTGCGCGTCAACGCGGCCGAGGAAGGGGCCTCGGCCTATCTCGAGCGGCTGGCGGAACAGTCGATCGAGGCCGCACCGACGCGGCACGCCCGGCATGGCGTGGCTCTGGCCACGCCGCTGGACGTCGAGCGCCTGCCCGGGTTCCATCAGGGCCTGGTTTCGGTGCAGGACGAGGCGGCGCAGCTGGTCGTCGACCTGATGGACCTCGCTCCGGACCAACGCGTGCTCGACGCTTGCTGCGCCCCGGGCGGCAAGACGCTCGCCATGCTGGACAGTGAGCCGGCGGTGGCCATGACCGCCGTCGACATCGATGTCACCCGCCTGGCCCGCGTGCAGGACAACCTGGAACGCTCGGGGCGCTTTGCCGAACTGATCTGCGCCGACCTCACCGCCCAGTCGATCGACCCGCCGGCCTCATTCGACCGCATCCTCGCGGACGTGCCCTGTTCGGCCACCGGCGTGATCCGGCGCCATCCGGACATCAAGCGCCTGCGCCGCCCCGAGGACCTCGACACCCTGGTCGCGCGGCAGCGCGAGATCCTCGATCGTCTCTGGACCCTCCTGCGCCCCGGCGGACGGCTCGTCTACGCCACCTGCTCGATTCTCAGGCGCGAGAACGTCGGCCAGGTCGAGGGCTTCCTCAAGGCCCATCCGGACGCCGTCGCCGTGCCGATGACGGTCGACTGGGGCGAGCCGCAATCGGTAGGTCGGCAACTGTTTCCGACGGTCGACGGCCCGGACGGCTTCTACTACGCCGTGCTGGAAAAGCGGTCGGAGGCGGGATGAACCGTGCCCGCGGCCCGCTGCTCGGCTGGCTGCTGGCGCTCGTCGCCGGTGTCGGTGTCGGGGCGTGGGGCGCGGCGAACGCGGAGAGTCGCGTGATCGACGTGCATGCCGAGGTGCGCGAGGAAAGCGTGTTCCTCGACGCGGACCTCGCGGTGCGGCTGGACGACCGGGTGATCGAGGCGTTGCGCAACTCCATAGCCCTGAACCTGCTGGTCGAGGCCGAGCTGGTCGAGCCGCGCGAGTGGCTCTGGGACCGTCGGCTGCTGGCCGGCCAGCGTGCCCTGCGGCTCGAATACCACGCCCTGTCGCGCACCTGGATGGTCACCGATCTGACCGCCCGCGAGACGCACACGTTCTCGAACCTGGCCGGCGCGGTCGAATCCCTCTCACGGATTCGCGCCTGGCGGCTGGGACCCTCCGAGGCGCTGGGGGACGAGCCGCGGGTGCTCGGCAAGCTGCGGGTGCGCCTCGATATCAACAAGCTGCCGCTGCCCCTGCGGGTGCCGGCGCTGGTGCGCGACGACTGGGATCTGGGTAGTGACTGGTTCCTTTGGGGGCTGGCGGAGGAGCGGCGATGAGCCGAGCGGGAGGTCGTTTGCAGCGCTGGGTGCGCCGCGCCGTCGCGCCGATCAGCGGCATGGTGGTGGTGCTGTTGCTGGTGCTGCTGTACCTCGTCTCCGACTCGCTGCGGGCCGTCGACCAGCCCGAAGGCCTGTTCCTCGCCCTGCTGGGCATCAGCGCCTTGGGGCTGCTCTTCCTCGCCCTCGTGGTGCTTTCGCACATCGTGCGACTGATCCGCGACTACCGCCGCGGCACCCCCGGTGCCCGCCTGACCGCCCGACTGGTCGTGACCTTCGTCGTCCTCTCGGTGGTCCCGGTGGCGATCGTGTTCTACTTCTCGCTCACGTTCGTGCAGCGCGGCATCGACTCGTGGTTCGACGTGCAGGTCGAGCAGGCGATGACGGACGCCCTGTCGCTCTCGCAGATGGCCTTCGACGGACGGATGCGTCAGGCGCTCGAGGAGACCCAGCGGGCGGCCGACGAACTGCGCGACGGGAGTTCCGACCTGATCGCCCTGGAACTCTCGCGGGTGCGGCGTACCACCGGCGCGCAGGAAATGACCATTCTGGGCCAGCGCAACCTGATCGTCGCCTCGTCCTCGGACGACGCCACCAGCATCGTGCCCGCCCGCGCCGACGAGACCGCGCTCGCGCACGCCCGCTCGGGACGAGACTTCATCGGCCTGGACCCCGGCGGCGACGGCAACCTGCAGATCCGGGTGGTGGTGCCGATGGAAGCGGGGCTGACCAGCGAGGGCGGCAAGCGCGTGCTCCAGGCGCTGTACGACGTCCCCGACAATGCCAACGAGCTCTCGAAGAGCGTCCAGTCCGCCTACAACGACTACCGCGAGCTGGTCTACCTGCACACCTCGCTCAAGCAGACCTTCAGCCTGGCGCTGACCCTGGCGCTGCTGCTCTCGCTGCTCACCGCCGTGTGGCTCGCCTTCCTCGCCGCGCGGCGGCTGCTGAGTCCCATCCGCGAGCTGGCCGCCGGCACGCAGGCGGTCGCCGAGGGCGACTACAGTCTGCGCCTGCCGGTGGACCGTCGCGACGACCTCGGCCAGCTGGTCCAGTCGTTCAACACCATGACCGCGCGGGTGCGCCGGGCCCACGACGTGATGCGCGAGCTCCAGGAGCTGGCGGACAAGGAACGCGACTACCTCGATACCGTCATCCAGCACCTCTCCTCGGGCGTGCTGACTCTCTCGTTCGACGGGCGGATCATCAGCGGCAACTCCGCGGCACAGCAGATCCTGGGCGTGGCCTCCGACGAACTGTTCGAGGGGTCGTTGCAGGGCATCTGCCGCGAGCACGCCAGCCTGCAGCCGCTGTGCGAGGCCTTCCTCGACCGCCTCGGGGCGGACGGGCCGCCGCCGGGGGAGACCGTCGAGGCCCAGGTACGCATCATGAACGGCAGCGGGCGCAAGGTCCTGCTCGCGCGCCTGGCGGCCCTGCCGCCGGACGGCGACGTCGAGGCCGGTGGCTACGTGATGGTCCTCGAGGACGTCACCGCGCTGATCCAGGCGCAGCGTGACGCCGCCTGGTCCGAGGTGGCGCGCCGGCTGGCCCACGAGATCAAGAACCCGCTCACGCCCATCGGCCTGTCGGCCGAGCGGCTGCGCCGGCGTATCCTGCCGCAGCTCGACGAGGGGCATGCGCCGATCCTCGATCGCGCCACGTCGACCATCATCTCCCAGGTCGACGCGATGAAGCAGATGGTCAACGAGTTTGCCGACTACGCCCGCAGCCCGCGGGCCCAGCTCGAGCGGCTCGACCTACGCGCCGTGGCGCGCGAGACCGTCGAGCTGTACCGGGGCAACACCAGCGTCAAGGTGCGCTACGTGGCCGAGACCGAGGGGCCCGTCTGGATCGAGGGGGATGCCAACCGGTTGCGCCAGTTGTTGCACAACCTGATCCGCAACGCCAGCCAGGCACTGCACGAGCGCGGCACGGCGGACGGGGCGCCGCTAGTGCTGGTCGACCTGCGTGTCGTCGGCGAGGCCGGGCACTGCCTGGCCGAGCTGGTGGTGGCGGACAACGGTCCCGGTTTCCCGGCGGAAATGCTCGACCGGCTGTTCGAGCCGTATGCCACCACGCGTCCCAAGGGCTCGGGGCTGGGGCTGGCGATCGTGAAGAAGATCGCCGAGGAGCACGCCGGGGCGGTTCACGCCTGGAATGCGGTCGAGCACCCGGCGGCGGATGACACGGCGGCGGGTCAGCGGCTTGCCAATCACGGTGCACGCGTTACGATTCGCCTACCCTTGGAATCGGGGAGCTGTCGGGCGCGGGGCGGCGAACCCAACGGAAAAACGGGAATTTCCTGACGAATGAGTATCGGACACATCCTGGTCGTCGACGACGAGAACGAGATCCGCAACCTGCTGGTTGACGTGCTCGAAGACGAGGGATTCACCGTCAGCAGCGCGGCTGACGCCGTCGAGGCACGAGCCTCGATCGCGGTGCGCCGCCCGGACCTGATCCTGCTGGACATCTGGATGCCGGGGACCGACGGCATCGCGCTGCTGCGCGAGTGGCACGAACGCGACCAGCTGGTCTGGCCGGTGATCATGATGTCGGGTCACGGCACGGTGGAGACCGCCGTCGAGGCCACCCGCCTGGGGGCGTTCGACTTCATCGAAAAGCCCATCTCGCTCGACAAGTTGCTCCTCCTGATCGAGCACGCGCTCGACAATCGCCGGCTCGCCCAGGAGAACGCCGCGCTCAAGCGGGGCGAGATCGATCCGCTCGACCTGATCGGCGATTCCGAGTACATGCAGGGATTGCGCGAGCAGGCGCGAAAGATCGCCAGTCACGATGCCTGGGTGCTGATCTCCGGTGAGCCGGGGACCGGCAAGCAGGCGCTCGCCCGCTTCATCCACCGGCATTCGGCCCGCCGGCACTTCCCGTTCGTCGACACCGGCGGCAGCGCGATCTCGGGCCGGCAGAACGCCGCGGTGGAACTGTTCGGCGCCGAGGAGGAGGGGCGTGTGCGCTACGGGCTGCTCGAGCAGGCCAACGGCGGCACGCTGTTCATCGCCGAGGCGGCCGACATGGACGAGCAGACGCAGATGCAGCTCATCTCGGCCCTCGAGAGCCAGTCGTTCTTCCGTGTGGGCGGCAACGAGCCGGTCCGCGTCGACGTGCGCGTGGTCGCGGCCACTCGCAAGGACCTCGAGGCCGAGGTGCGGGGCGGCAACTTCCGCGAGGATCTCTACTACCACCTCTCGGTGGTGCCGGTGCACATCGAGCCGCTGCGAGAGCACCCCGAGGACATCCCGGTGCTGCTGGCGCATTATCTCGAGATGGCGCACACCGTCGAGGGGCTGCCGCGGCGCGACCTGACCATCGGCGCGCGCAACCTGCTGCGCTACCACCACTGGTCGGGCAACGTGCGTGAACTGAAGAACCTGGTGCAGCGCCTGCTGATCCTCGGCAGCGGCGACGTGATCGACGAGCAGGAAGTCCAGCGCGCGCTCGGGCTGGCGCCGGCCGAGGAGGCGGACGCCGACAGCGGCCCGGCGCTGGTGTCGCTGAACCTCGACCTGCCGCTGCGCGAGGCGCGCGACGAGTTCGAGCGGCGCTATCTGCTCGCACAGCTGAAGAACGTCGACGGCTCGATGACCGAGCTCTCCCGGCGTACCGGCATGGAGCGCACCAACCTCTACCGCAAACTCAAATCGCTGGGCATCCAGGCCAGCGAACGGGCCTCGGGGACGAACTCGTGACGCCCCCGACGGCCCATGCAAGACAGGTGACCCGATGAAGGTGATCGTCCTCGGCGCGGGGCAGGTCGGCGGTTCCGTCGCCACGGCCCTGGCCAACGAGACCAACAACTCGGTCACGGTGGTCGACACCGATGCCGACGCCCTGAACTGGCTGCAGGAGCGGCTCGATATCCGCACGGTGACCGGCCTGGGCTCCAAGCCGAGCGTGCTGGCCGAGGCCGGGGCGGCCGACGCCGACATCCTGATCGCGGTGACTCAGTCCGACGAGACCAACATGCTCGCCTGCCAGGTGGCCTGGACCCTGTTCCATACCCCCACCAAGATCGCGCGGATCCGGGCGACCGACTACCAGGACCACCCGGCGCTGTTCGACAACGCCGCCATCCCGGTGGACTTCATCATCAGCCCGGAGCGGCTGATCAAGAACTACATCGCCCGCCTGATCGAGTACCCGGACGCGCTGCAGGTGCGCGAATTCGGCGACGGCAAGCTGCTGCTGATCGGCATGGAGGTCGACCGCGGCGGGCCGATGGTGGGCGAGCCCATCCACCGCCTGCGCGAGCTGCTGCCGGGGATCGAGACGCGCGTGGCGGCCATCTACCGCCACGAGACCTCGGTGCCGCCGGAGGGCGATACCCGCCTGCTGGCCGGCGACGAGGTGTTCTTCCTCGCCCGGGCCGGTAACGACATCCGGCGCGTGATGAGCGTGATGCGACCGCTGGACAAGCCCTACCAGCGCATCATGATCGCCGGTGGCGGCAACGTCGGCGGGGCGCTGGCCGCCCGGCTCGAGGATCACTACCAGGTCAAGCTGATCAGCCATAACCCGCGCCGGGCGCGCGAGCTGTCGGCCTCGCTCGACCGCAGCATCGTGCTGTCGGGCAACGCCTCGGACACCGAGCTGCTCGAGGAGGAGAACATCGAGGACATGGACGTCTTCCTCGCGTTGACCAACGACGACGAGGACAACATCCTCGCCTCGATGCTCGCCAAGCGCCTCGGGGCGCGCCGGGCGATGTGCATCGTCAACCGGACCGAGTACGTCGACCTGATCGAGATGGGGGCGATCGACATCGCGCTCTCGCCCCACCAGATCACCATCGGCGAGGTGCTCACCCACCTACGCCGCGGCGACATGGTGAGCGTGCATTCGCTGCGCCGTGGTGCGGCCGAGGCGATCGAGATCATCGCCCGCGGCGACGAGACCACCTCGCGGGTGGTCGGACGGCGCATCGAGGCGCTCAACCTGCCGCGCGGGACCACCATCGGTGCGATCCTGCGTGACGAGGAGCTGCTGATCGCCCACCACGACACCGTGATCCGGTCGGACGATCACGTGGTGCTGTTCCTGACCGACAAGCGCCGCATCGGCGAGATCGAGCAGCTGTTCTCGGTCGGTTTCGGCTTCTTCTAGGTCGAGCGGTTCGGGGTCCCGATGCAACTACTGATCGTCATCCGTATTCTCGGCATCCTGCTGATGGTGTTCGGCCTGGCCTTCGTGCCGCCCTGGTTCGTCGGCTGGCTGATGGGCGATGCCGACCTGACCCCCTTCGTGCTCAGCTTCGTCATCAGCGCCTCCCTGGGCGGCGTTCTCTGGGGGCTGACGAGGCAGTATCACCGCGAGATGAAACTCCGCGACGGCCTCTTGATCGTGGTCTCGTTCTGGGTGGTGCTGGGTTTCATCGGCGCCACGCCCATCTACCTGCAACCCGAGCTCGGGCTGAGCTTCTCCCAGGCCGTGTTCGAGTCCGTCTCCGGCATCACCACCACCGGCGCGACCGTGATCACCGGGCTCGACGAGCTGCCGCGCTCGCTGCTGTTCTATCGCCAGCAGCTGCAATGGCTGGGCGGGTTGGGGATCATCGTGCTGGTGGTCGCGTTCCTGCCGCTGTTGGGTGTCGGCGGCATGCAGCTGTACAAGAGCGAGATGACCGGGCCGATCAAGGACTCGCGGCTCTCCGGGCGCATCTCGGAGACGGCCAAGGCGCTCTGGCTCGTCTACACCGGCATCACCATCCTGTGTGCGCTGGTTTACAAGATCGAGGGCATGACCTGGTTCGACGCGGTGAGTCACGCCTTCACCACGGTGGCGACGGGCGGGTTCTCCACCCATGACGCCAGCTTCGGTTATTTCGACGACCCCACGCTGGAAGTCACCGCCATGGTGTTCATGATCCTGGGTGCGACCCCCATGGCGCTGCACTTCATCGCGCTGCGCCGCGGCACGCTGCGGGGCTACTTCAACAGCGCCGAGGTGCGTTTCTATTTCCTGTGGATGACGGCCGTGGCGGTCCTGGCGGTGGCCTTCTTCTTGGTGCACCTGCCCGAGGGCAGCTGGCTCGAGGACCTGCGCCACGTCCTGTTCAACCTGGTCTCGTTCGCGACCACCACCGGCTACACCGCGGCCGATCACACCCAGTGGGGCGCGTTCCTGATGCTGCTGCTGGTGTTCACGGCGATCATCGGCGGTTGTGCGGGCTCGACCACCGGCGGGATGAAGTCGGTGCGCGTGATGCTGCTCGGCCGGCAGGGTCTCAACGAGGTGCGCCGCCTGGTCCACCCGCACGCCGCCTTCGTCATCCGCTTGGGCGGGCGGCCGCTGGACCCGAGCGTGATCGCGGCGGTGTGGGCCTTCTTCTCGGCGTGGATGTTCACCTTCGTGGTGTTCTTCTTCGCGATGCTGTTCGCCGGCATGGACCTCACCTCGGCGCTGGGGGCCGTGCTGGCCACGCTGACCAACCTGGGCCCGGGCATCGGTTCGGTGGCCAGCAATTTTGCCGGCGAGTCCTCCACCGTGCTCTGGATCGCCATGCTGGCGATGATCCTGGGGCGCCTGGAGATCTTCACCGTGCTCGCGATCCTGTTGCCGATGTTCTGGCGGCGATGAGCGAGCTCGCGACGACCACGGTATCCCGGCGCTTCCGCCGGGCGTTTCTCGCGCCCCGCTACTGGCCGACCTGGCTGGGGTTGGGGTTGCTGTGGCTGCTCTCCTTCGCCGGCCACCGGCTGCGCCTGCGCCTGGCCCGCGGGCTGGCGCGCCTGTACCGCCGGATCAATCCCCGCCGGGTGGGCATCATGGCGACCAACCTGGCGCTGTGCTTCCCCGAGCAGGATGAGGCCACCCGGGCGCGCTGGCTCGAGCGGCACCTGGTACTGCATGTCCTCGCGCTACTCGACCTCGGACGGATTCACCGCGCCCGCTCGGGCGAGCTGACCCGCGAGGCCGAGGTCGTCGGCGCCGACGTGCTCGAGCGCCTGCGCGCCGAGCCCGGAGTGATACTCACGGTGCACAGTGTCGGGCTGGAATGGGCGGCGGCGATGCTCGCCGAGACCGTCCCCGGCTCGACCATCTACAAGCCGTTCGCCAAGAACCCGGTGCTCGACTGGTGGTTCGCCGGCATGCGCAGTCGCCACGGCACGCTGATCCAGCCGCGGGACCGGGGCATGAAACCGCACATGCGCGCCCTGCGCGAGGGCAAAAGCTTCTTCTACATCGCCGACGAGGACCTGGGCGCCACGCATGGAGTGTTCGCGCCGTTCTTCGGCGTGGAGAAGGCCACCCTGCCGCTGGCGGGCAAGATCGCCCGGGCCACCCGGCGGTCCGTCTATCCCGTGATCGGCCAGCTCGACGAGCGCACCGGGCGCTACCGCCTGCGGCTCCATCCGCCGGTCACGCTGCCGGGCACGGCGGACCGCGACGCGGCGGCCGCCATCAACCGGCTGATCGAGACCATGGTGCGCGAGGATCCGGTCCAGCTGATGTGGTCGCTGAAGTACTTCAAGACCCCGCCGCCGGGCGAACCGGACCGCTACGCGGGTTGACCCGGGGTGGCCGGGGGGGCACCGCTAGCTCCGCTCGGCGCGACGCGCCCGGCCACTCGCCTGGCGTCGGAAGCGTCGGTAGGTCCACTGGTACTGTTCCGGTTTCTGGCGCACCACCCGTTCGATCTCGCGGTTGAGCGCGGCGGCCGCCGCTTCGGGGTCCTCGGCGTCGACCGGTTCGGTTACGGGGGCGTAGTGGATGCGAAAGCCGGCCGCATCGGGGAGGCGCTCGGCCCAGCCGGTGAACGCCGGTGCGCCGGTGCGCCGCGCGAGCGTGCGGATCAGTGTCATGGTCAGGGCCGGGTGGCCGAAGAACGGCGCGAGGACCCCTTCGCCCGAGCGCGGCGCCTGGTCGGGAAGGATGGCCACCAGCTCGCCGCGCTGGAGTGCCCGCAGGGCCTGCCGGACACCGCGCAGGTTGGCGGGGGCCATCTCGGAACCGAAGCGCGAGCGCGCCTCGTTCAGCAGTGACTCGAGCGCCGGCTCGCGCGGGGGGCGGTACATGATGGTGGTCGGGGTGCGCCCGGACGTCACCAGGCCACCCAGCTCCCAGTTGCCCATGTGAGGGGCCAGCAGGATCGCTCCCCGGCCGGTCGCCAGGGTCTGTTCGATCGCCTCGAAGCCGGGTGTGTCCCGGACCACCGTGTGCAGCCGCGTGCGCCCCCACCGCCAGACCGGTGCCGTCTCGACCAGCCCCATGCCCGTCTCGATCAGGGTCCGCCGGGCAAGCCGTTTCCGTGCCTCGCGGTCCAGCTCGGGCAGGCACCGGGCGAGGTTGTCCTCCACCACCCGCCGCGTCTTGCCGTTGGCGAGCCAGAAGGCTCGCCCCAGCCACCGGCCCAGCCGCTGGGCGCCGGCCAGCGAGAGCCGCCCCAGCAGCCACAGCGCGGCGCGGGCGAGCGCAAGGCGGAGCTGGCCGCGTCGCCGGCGTCGGCGGGCCTTGCGCGCGTCGCTCACGCGTCGCTCGCCGTCGGCAGTGGGTGCGCGTGCGCCACGGCGTGATCGATGGCGCGTTCTGACCCGTCGGCGACCAGCGGGGCCATGGTCGACTTGAGCGAATGGAACAACTGGCCGTTGCCCTGCTCCTCGCTCGTCAGCAGTTGCTTGAAGTGTTCGCGCTGGGTGGGCATGGCGAAGCAGGCCGGGCAGTTGTCCGGGATGACCGGCAGCTCGTGGCGGCGGGCGAAGTCGGCCAGCGCCGACTCGCGCACGTCGACCAGCGGGCGGATGATGCGCACGTCGCCGGCATCGTTGAGGTAGTGCGCCTTCATGGTGTTGAGCTTGCCGCCATGGAAGGCGCTCATCAGGAAGCTCTCGGCCAGGTCGTCGAGGTGCTGGGCCAGTGCGAGCACGTTGAAGCCCTTCTCGCGGGCCAGCCGGTAGATCAGCCCGCGCTTGAGCCGCGAGCAGAACGAGCAGTAGGAGTCGCCGCTCATGTGATCCTCGGCCAGGCCGACGATGTCCTCGCGCACCCGGTAGTGGCGCACGCCCAGCGAGGCGAGGTAGTCGCTCATCGGCCCGGGGTCGAAGCCGGGCACCATCGGGTCGACGGTGATGGCGGCCAGCTCGAAGTCGATCGGCGCGCGACGCTGTATGTGCCGCAGGATGTGCAGCAGCGAGAGCGAGTCCTTGCCACCGGACAGGCCCAGCAGCACCCGGTCGCCGTGGTGCAGCATTCGGTAATGCATGACCGCCCGGGCGACCTGCTTCTGCAGGCCGCGCCCGGGCGTGATCCAGGCGGCGCGACTGACGTGGGAGAGGGCGACGGGTTGATTCTCGACGATGGCGGGCATGCGGCGAACGACGGTCGATGAAAGGGGCCGCCATCTTACCAGCCCACCCCTCGGCCACCACGATCTAGTTGTGATCTCTCGATAGGTTGTTCATGCGGAACGTACCCGGAAGACTGGGGGTGCAAATCCAAACCAAACTTCGGGAGCCCCGCATGAACCTCCACCAGAATGCCCGTTTGACACCTCGTGGTCGAGAGCTGTTGGTCAAGCGTGTCATCGTCGACGGTCTGCGACCCATTGAAGCCGC
>Ga0102930_1000038_pt1 | contig 37903 bp, 29 predicted proteins | sample SalPon1_B_H2O_MG_FD_84514 | JGI IMG/M metagenome (GOLD analysis project Ga0102930, IMG submission 84514) | Salt pond water microbial communities from South San Francisco under conditions of wetland restoration - Salt Pond MetaG R1_B_H2O_MG | ecosystem: Environmental > Aquatic > Non-marine Saline... | reverse complement strand
GATTCCAAACACTAATGCAGGGTATGAGTTCACTAAAAGGGCTTATACTTGACGCCGATGGTGAAGATGCACAATTTATAAATAGAAATTATGGAGGCGTTTCCAACATAATTTCTGAACTTAAAGAAAATTTAGCTTCTGCGAGTGGACTGCCCTATACTTTGATTTGGGGAACCCCTACAGGGGGTGCCTTTTCGGAGTCTGGTGCTTCTGACAGATATGAACATGCAAGAAATATATCTCAAGAACAAAATTTAATTTTAAGACCAAATTTAAATTACATTACAGAAATAATAATATCTTTATTTAAAAAGAAAAATATAAAAAACTGGGAATGGTACTTTCCGTCAGTACTTCAATTAACTTCTAAAGAACAGGCAGAATTGGAAAAACTTTATGCAGAAACAGACCAAATTAGACAAAAGAATAAAATTTTACATCCAATGGAAATCAGATATTCTCGATATGGAACTTCTGAATTAGGAGATAATATAATGATAGAATCAAAATATGATGAAGACTTACTTGGAAATAATGAACCCCAAGAAAAGGAAACGTCCCAAGAAAATAAAGAAGCTGAAGAATTAGAAGAAACCGAAACTAATGAAATACAAGAAGATAAACCGGATTTTTTAAATGGTTATATTTTATCAGAATGGGAATATAATGAAATAGCTGAAATTTCCCAAGAAGATAAAGATAATGCAATTGAAAAATTTAAAAATAATGCCACTGAAAAATGGAAAAAAATATTGGAGGCAGAATGAAATCTACACGACATATTAATTTAAATAGGGTTTTAAAAAAATCTTTTGATCAAACAGCAAAAAAGTATAACGAAAAAAACAAAGAAATAATTGAAAATCCCCGCAATTGGGGCGGTGGATTTGGAACAACTTATAGAAAAAACGGCGAAGTGGTTGTTGGTGGTTACAGAAATATTTTAGACTTAGGAAATTTGGATAAATCTCAAAATATGACTATTAATGGATTTTCAGCAATTTATGAATGGTCGGGAAACGGTGAAACACCAGCCCCTCTAGTCTATTTTGGGCATACCACCAAAAATGGTGGATATGTACCTGGAAGGGCATGGACTGATGTTGCTGCTAATGAGCTAAATTTATCCCAAACTTTTGCAAATTATTTTAATGAGAACGTTAATGCTTAAAAAATATTTTTCTAAAAAATTTGTTGAATCTAAATACCCTTCTAATGTTATACAAACAGAGGGAAGTTTGGTAATGGTAGGTAATTTACCCCCAGGAAAAAATGAACCCGAAGATATAAAAATTACTGTTAAATCAAATGCTGATGCTGATGATACATTAATATTAATTTCGGCTGATAAAGACATAAAATTGCAACAAGGAAAAATTTTATATTTCTTTGGTGATAATCCTGTAACTTTATCAGAAACTGTTACTTTGAAAACGGATATAAATAAAAATGTTAAATGTGAACCATTAGAATATGGCTTAGCAAATGGGGAATTTACTAAAACTTGGGAATTATTTCGTATTTTATCCCCACAGTCCTTGCCCCTTCAAAGTGAATCTGATTCTGTAGACAGAAAGGATTATAACCAAGGTTTGCAATCTCAGGAAATAAAAACAAGCATTAATTTAAATAGCGATGTTGAGATAATAAATAGATATGATGATGAAGCTTATTGGCGATTTATTCATCCTGCAATGAAGCAGTCTAAAATGATCTTTGCTGCCATTATTACTGGAAGTGAAATTGCTTGGGGTCCAGTCAATATTTCTCAACTTGAAGACAAAAATGAAATTGAAGATATTTCCAGGATTTCTGTTTCTTTTGATTTTCAATTTCCCTACTCAAGAGTTGGATTTTGTCAATATTTAGATATTTATGAAAAAATTTCAAAAACCCTACTTGTAAGGCGGCTGGGAATTTCTAATGGAATTTGTAATATATTTGATTTCTTAGCTACGCCCAAATCTGATGTTTGGATTTGGATAGATAATACTGGTTCCATGCGTGGTTATATATCTGAAATTTCTAATGGATTAAAATCATCAAAAATAATTTTGGAAAAATATTTATATAAAGATGATGAAACAAGAACACATCTAACAACTAGTGGTGATGAACAATGGTTAGGTTGGGCATACGATTCCATTTTAAATTCAAATGCTGAAAAAGAAGTATTTTATTTAGGTTTTATTAACGAAAGTGACGGTCAAAGCTACTATAACAATGGGGTGAATTATCAAACACATTATAGTAATTTTACTTCAGAATATCCAAACGCTTCTCTATTTTTAGGGGAAATAATTGAAGCTCCAGGATGGGGTGGAAATTATTTTATAACACATTTGGAAAAAAGCCATAATGGATTAGCACCTTATGATGCAAATGGTCCAGGTTTGTATGATTTCGGTTTTAGAGAATATAGAGAGTTAAATTCTAATGAGGCTGATAAAATTTTAATTTATGCAGCAATAATTATGGATATTGTTACTTATAATTCTTTTGATGAAATTCGCAAGTTCTTTGAAGTGTAAAACAAACTAAATTGAAAAGAATTTAAGGAAAAACAATATGGGTACTTATGCAGAAACGTTTAACTCAGATCTTTATCCTTCTAATGTTGTAAAAACTTCTGGCTCTATTCTTTTAGTTGGAAATGTCAATGATGTTTTTAAAGAACCAACAGTAAAAACAATTACTGTAGATTCTGGAGCAAGCCCAACTGCAGATGGTACAACCCTAGATTTAACGGCAGATGTTGAAACAACACTGAGAAAAGGAGAAGTTCTAACCTTTGAAGGTGGCGGAACCGAAGTTGTAATTGCTGAAGAAACTGATATTTCGACAAGTAGTACTACAGTAAACGTAGAGCCACTTCCCGATCCGCCTCCGGCAGCTGATGAATCAGCAAAGACTTGGGCGCTTTTACGACTTTTATCGCCTACAGCACTTCCGGTTTCTGGAGAGTCTGACTCTGTGGATCGAAAAGACTATACTTACGGTTTGCAAAAAGAAGAGGTTAAGACAAGCACTACTTTAAGCTCTTCTGTAGAAATGATTAATCAAGTCGGAGACAAAGCCTATCATTCTATAATTTTTCCGGCTTCAATGACAGCGCAAAATATTTTTGCAATGATTGTTACTGGGGGCGAACATGTTTGGGGGGCGGTGCAGGTTTCTAGCATTGAAGATTCCAATGAAATGGAAGAAATTAGTCGCCCTAGTTTCGATTTGATGTTCCAAGCCCCGTGGGCACGTGTGAGTGCTTTTGACCATCTTAGTACAGATAAACAAGACGAACTTAACAAAGTGCGAAATTTAGCAGGTTTAACTTCTCTGAGCTAATATGATTTTAAGAACTAAATCTCAGAATTTAGTTTTATTCGGCGTTGAGGAAATTAACAACTTTCTCAACGCCGAATTTTGTCTTTATTCTGAAGGGTTACCAGAAAAAACAGTTGTTTTTAGTTCTAATTATCCTGAGGGAATTAAAATATATATCCCGAATGAAATTAAAAATAAATTATTACCAGGTTTATCTCAATATGTTACATTTTTAAAAGTAGACGCAAACACTGGTAAAAAATGACATCTTTTAAAGAACTAGTAAAAGAAAAAGCCCTTCAAGAAAAACTACCATTTGATTTAGATTTTGAAATATCTCCTGATTTTGGCGATCAACCAACAGAGAAGGTGGCAGGTTTTGATTTGCCAAAATTCAATGAATTATTGTCTAGAGAAGCTTGGTTTTTTGAACTTTTAGGGGCTCAACTAACCAATCGGAGACAAGACCTACAGATTGCTTTTGTTGAATTGGCTGATCGTCTGAAGGGAAAAATAAATGAACAATTAGAACAACAAAATGTTAAATCGAGAATAGAATATTTGGATGATGCAATTTCTTTACTAGAAAATGATGTCCCAGATGATTGTAAAGAACCAAAATCAAAAGAAGAAAAAGAAAGATATAAATTCTATACATGGCTTCTAAATAGTAATATTTATAAGGAGTTTCTAGTTAATAATTCTAAAAGTTTTAACCATATTGGTGATTTAGCCAAAAATGTTGAAAATAACATAACTGTTAATTGGTTAAAAACAACTTTTTTCCTATGTTCTCGATATTCAGGAGAATGGACCTTAGGAAAAACAGCAAGTCTTCCTAAATCTAAAATTAGTGAAATTGTCTCTTTCATTGAAAAGGAAACCAATGGCGGAAACAACCCTGAAAAACAAGAAATAACTGCACAAGAAGAACAAAATGTGGGAAAATCATAAGTGCCTTGAAAAGCCAAAAAATTATTCCAAGTAATTGGGATAGAATTTTTTGGCTCTTACAGCAGGGCGATCTTCCTAGTAATGAAGATCGCTTTTGCTATAAGAATTTTTCTAAACAGCCCATATGGTTGATTCGTCAAGCACTTTCTACAAGCCAACAGAAAAGAAATCTAGAACACTTAACACAAGCTAGAAGCCTTCAAGCTTTCATTAATAGTAAAATCGATCCAAAAAAAGGGAAACCAATTAAGGATGAAAGTTCTTTGTTGCCGCATCCTGATGTTTGGAAAGAATTTACAGAATCTAAGGATCTATCTATTAACCAAAGCACTGCAAAAGAAATTGTGGAAGCTTTTGAAAACTGGTTAGATTCTTCCCATAAAGCGATGCTTGACGAATATATAAATGAAATTAAAAGGATAGCATCAAACTAAATAAATGGATTTTATTTTAAGGTTACTATGGCAGTTAATTTAGAAACACTAGTACTTGAACTAAAAGCTAATGATAAACAGTTTAAAAAAGATATAGATAAAGCTGTATCAGAAGCTAAAAAAGACCTTAAAGAGCTTGAAAATATAAATATAAATGGAAACAGGGATTTGTCTGTAAACGTAGATCATTCTACGTTGACAGCTTTAAATGAACATCTAGATGAAAAGAAATCCCATTTAAGCGAAGTTCAAGAATATTTTGATAAAAATCCTATTACTGCCAGATATTCTTCAACTGGATCAATAAAAGAAAAAACAGGAAGTACAGAAACAATTGGGGCAAATGAAGAAATAGTTAATATATTAAAAGAACAGAATAGAATTCTAGAAAGAAATAATAATTATTCAGAAGAAAAAATAACAACCTCTGAAGGAAAACCACAGTCAGACAAAAGAAAAGAATCTTCTGGTGTTACTAAGTTTGACCAAACATTTTGGAGTTCATTAAAAAGTACTTTAGAATCAGTAGTTATTAGAGTTGATGAAAGAAAAGGAGCATTTGAAAGTATAAAACAAGGGTTTCTAGAAGGAATTGGTAACCCTTTTGGATATTCAATAAGTGGTGGAATCCAAAAGGGAATCCAACTAGAAGCTGGATTCTCAATGGAAGATTTCACCAACAAAATTACTACACAAACCATAAAAACAACTAGAGCTTTAGTTGGTCCCACTTTTGAAGCTTTGAGAGAAAGTGGAAAAGAAATTTTTAGCGAGGCTTATTTAGGTTTTGGTGGGGCTTTTGTCAAATCTTTAGAAGAAATAGGAGATGTTAATACTGCTGTAAAAGAGGGAATTAAGTCTGGGTTTTCAGATGTTGGAAAAGTATTGAAAAAGCAATTTATAGAAGCTTTTTCCTTCAAGCCCCTTAGACAGGGGATTTCTCAGGCAACAGAGAGCGTTCCTGGTGTTAAAGAAAGTAGAGATGTTTTAAATATTATAAAAAGTGATAAAGAAAAAGAACCAGAATCTGAAAATGAATTCCTTCAAGGTTTAAGAGGACTTCAACTTCAAGAAAACAAGAATTATATTAACCCTTATGAAAAAAACCGGGAATATCTTAAAAATTTACAAAAGATTATAGATGAATCTTTTGTAAAGGATATTAGGCAAAGAGCATTAAAAACTCGTTCTGCTCCAGAAACTTTAAAAAGAGCAGAAGAAATTCTTAAACAACAATCAAAAACCGATGAAGAAATAAATAAAGAAATAAATAAAGCAAGAGCCAAAGCAAAAAAAGAAGCTGCAAAAGGAAATGAAGAAAGAGCCCGTGTTGCATTTTTATCAAAGAAAAATAATATTATTGAAAAAGATACTCCCGACTTAGTAACAGAAGATACAGAAGAACTTTTTATAACTACTGGTGGAACTACAGAACGTAGTCGTTTTCCAAAAAGTGATACTGGAAATAGAATAGCAGCGGATTTAATGAGAAGAACTGATAAATCAGTAGGAAAAGGGGTTCGCAATCCAGATGGTGATGTTCAAACATCTGAAGAAGGACAAGAAAAATTTCCCATTGAAAAAGTATTAGAGCAGTTAACAAACAATTATAAAGCCTTAGAAGCATGGGGTATAGGAAAATCAATTACAAGAGGATATAACAAAGATGCTGTAGAAATGGCAGCACAGGCTGTTGCAGCCAAAAAGAAAAATCCAAACATAAAAATTACATTTGTTGGAGAAAGTAGTGGCGGGGTAGTTGCAGCAGAAGCTGCAGAAATATTAAATGAACTTGGATATGGCGACGATACAAAAGCCATAGGAGCTGGAACGCCTAAATTTGATTTTCAAGCAAATCCTGAAAATGCAACTAAATTTTTATCTCCTCATGAATATGTAGGAAACGAAATGTTTGAAGCATTTAGTACTTTAAACATGGAAGTACCAGAAGAACAAAATTTACAAGGAATTTTTGATCATAAATGGGAAGATTATTATAATCACAAAGAAGTACAAAAAGCTTTTACACCTAAACCATCTATAAAAGAAATAGAAGAACAACTAAATAATATTTATAAAAATTTAGATGTTGAAAATATATTTAAAGATTTTGATATATTTAAAAATGATAAGCAAAAAATAGAAGGAATAAAAAATAGAATAAATGAAATTGAAAAAACAGGAGTATCCACAGATGAAATTAAAGAAAAAATAAGACAAATAGAAACTTATCAAGAGGATATAATAAAAGATACAACTAAATTTCAAGAAAAAATAAGACAAATAGAAAATATTAAAAATATAATTAAAGAAAATGAATTTAATGATGCTTTTAGTATTATTGAAAATATTGAGAATACAATTGACAAGATAAAAAATTCTTCTTTTAACATACCAGAAAGAGTTATATCAGAACTTGAAATATATCAAAAACAATTAAAAGAATACGAAAAGGAATTAAATAAAAAGAAAGAAGATAAAAAAGAAGATAAAAAAGAAAAATTTCAAAGAATTCCAGATCCCAAAGATATTTCAAAAAATATTTTACCGCCTATTCCAAATGTTCCTGAAAAAGTATCGGGTTCTTATGAGATACCAGATCCTTGGAGTACTGAAACCAATTCAGAATCTCTAAAAAATAGATTGCAAAGTAAAGAATATACAGCAAAAGGATTAAAAAGATTAGCCAAAGAAAGATTAGATTTTCCATCCAAAGAAATTGACAATCTTAAAAAACAAGAAATAGCTGAAAAAATTGTTAATGAAAGAGAGATAGAAGAAATTCAATTGGGATTAAATGCACTGGGAGATGACATTAGAAGTAAGGCGTATCAAAAATCCCAGCCTTCACAATTACAAAATGTATCAGAAGATTATGCTAAAGTAATAAAAAATACTTTACAAAAACAAATACAATTAATAAATGATTCTTACCAAGAATACTTAAAACTTGAAGGTAAAGATTCAGAAGAATTTGGAAAACACCTAAAAAGTTCAATAGACAATCACTTACAAGAAATTGCAAAAATAGAAAAATATTTTGATTTAGATCCATCTATGAAAAAGAGCATAGGTGGATACAAAGGAATTTTACAACAGAAATCAGATGAATTAAATAAAAATATTCCACAAGAGCCAGTTAATTTATCTTCTAAGACAGAAAAAGGAAGCAAACCTCAGTCAACCAGCCTTATTAATGAAGATTTTCTTAATAAGGGTGTTGTCATGAAACATTGGAAAGAAACAGAACAATATATATATGATGTTCTGCAGTCTCTAGTTAATAAATCTGAAACAGAAGGATATAAAATTCAAAGAAATATATCTGAAGGGAGCCCGGGGCTTACTGAAAACATAAGAAATTTTTGGAAAAAGACGGTTAATTTCATTAAAGAGAAATTAGATACAATAGTTTCTGCTGCTAGAATAGCATCAAGAAAAATGCTAGATAGTTTTAAAACTGTATTTGAATATCTAAAAGAAGGGTTTAATAAAAGCACTATAAATATACAATCATTTTGGGAAAATATAACATCTCCTAAATCTGAAAAAAAAGAACCTAAGAAAGAAAAATCTAAAAACCAGTCAACACCCGTAGAAATAGAAATAGAAGATGGAGATGAAGATGAAAGTGAAATAAAAACACAACCAAATGAAGAATCTGTTCAACAAAAATATGAAAAACGTAAAGAAAAGCCAAAAAATATAGAAGTAAAAGATGAAACTGAGCCTGAAAAAGACAAAAATTCAATAAAACAAAAATATGAAGAATTTGTAGAAAAAACCAAAAATTCGGTACCCCGGTTTGATCTAAACAAAGGTGTATTTTTCGATTTTGATGAAAATAGTTGGGAAAAAACCAAAAAAGACATAATAAATAATTTAGCAGGGTTAAGAAATGATACACAGAAAAAAATAGAAAATATGAACAAAAAAGAGATCCCTTGGTACGATCTCTTGGGGGTTTATAAAGATACTGATTACGAAACATTAAAGAGGGCATATGATGAATTAGTTAAAAAATATCATCCTAAATTTGCTAAAGATGGTGGCGATAAAAAATACATGGAATCTATAAATCAAGCATTTAAGCTTGGAAGTACTAAAGTAGAACAGCCAAAAACAAAACAAAATGCAACACAACAAGATCAACAAAAACAATCAAATAAAAAAGGTAAAAAGAAAGAAAAACATATACCTTGGAATGAATTATTAGAGGTACCAAAAGATATTAATTACGAGTCTTTAGCAGAAGCTTATAGCAAACTTATAGCGAAATATAAAGATAACAAAAAATATATAGAATCACTAAATAAAGCATTTGAAATTGGAAAACAGGAAATAGAAGAGAAAACTGGAACAACTCAAGAACAAGCTAACAAAAAAGGAAAACCGGTACCGTGGAATGAAATTTTAGGTACTTATGCCAATATAAGTTTGGAAGAACTTAAAAATGCTTACAAAGAATTGTCAAAAATTTATCATCCTGACGTCCCAGAAACAGGAGATAAAAAACAATTTGAATTAATTAGTCAAGCTTATGAAGTCGGAAAACAACAAATAGAAAAGAGAAAAAACAATAAAAAAGGAATCTTTGGTGGTGGGTTTCCATTTGGAAATCCATTTGCTAAAAAGAAAGAAAATAAAACAAAAGAAACTAACACTGAAAAAGAAACTTCTAAAGATGATAATACCAAGAAAGAAAATCCAGTTGAAATTGGTAAAAACTTAATATTTGAAAATGACGAAATACTGAAAATAAAAAATTATTGGCAAAATACGAGAGAATTTATAGAAAGTTCTCTTAAAGAATTAACTGATACTGCTAAAAATGAAGGATATAAAATTCAAAAATTTATCTCTGAAGGATCGCCAGGAACCACCGAAAAAATTAGAGGATTTTGGGACACTACGGTAAACTTCATAATAAATAGAATTAAGTATTTAGCAAAATTTGCAAAAGGTATAGGTAATTCAATAAATGATGCTTTTAAAGGCGTAATAAATTCAATAAATAATGTTTTTAATGAGCCTACTAATAAAGTGTATGAATCACCAGATGGAGATTCAAGTTCTACAGAAAAATCTAATTTAGCAGTATCAGTTAATTCTTTAAGAGAACTTTCTATTTCTGAATATATTGTAGAATCAATAAAAACAAAAATAAAAAATAGCTGGAATGAAACTATAGATTTTATTAAAAATATTAGTACAAATTTAGCAAAAAACCTTAAAAAGACAGGGTATAAGATTCAAAAATATCTTTCTGAAGGATCGCCAGGAACAACTGAAAGAATTAGAGGATTTTGGGATAACACAGTAAATTTCATAAAAAATAGAATTAAAGATTTAATAAATTTTGCAAGTAAAGCAGGGGAATTAATATACCGTGCCCTTACCGATCCTTTTATTATCCTAAAAAACATGTCGATTTCATTGGCAAGTATTTTTTCTGATGACAAAAATGAACAATCCAATGATAAAAAACAGAACATAGATAATGAAGTAAAAAGGGCACGTGAACGCTCTAGAGAACTTGATGATCTTGTGGATTTTGAAGAAACAATACCAAACTCCAAAACCACTGATAAAGAAACAAAAAATATTCCTGATACAGGCTTTGGGCTCTTTGATGAATTGAAAACAAAAGCAGAAAATATAATTAAAGATTTATTGAATTTTGTAAAAAATACAAAAAATTCAATAAAAACCGCCTATGGAAAAGCATTAGATGGTTCTCTTTTTCAAGACTTTGCAGATGAAATAAAAGAGACTTTAAGAGAAGAAAAAGAAAGATTCAAAAATTACATGGAGTTTGGTGAAGATTCAGAAAAGAGTTACAGTAGTGCCAGTGAATATATAAAAGAAGGTCTTAATGACTTTTTTAATAGGGTAGAAAAAACATTTGAAGAAAATGATAAATCCTATCTTCAAAAAATAGCAGAAGAGGGGACAATAAAAGCACAAGATGATGATGAAAAGGTAAGACAAAATAGAAAAAAATACAATGAATTTGATGAATTTGGTTTTTATATGGGAGATAATAATACACCAGATTTATCAACTGCAGGTGATATAACTGATGACAATGTTATTGATAGAGGAAATAATCCTTCACAAGATAGAAGAAATAAATTAGAAAGAGAAATATTAGATTATATTAACAAAGTTAATTTTTCTGAAATGAGAAAACGAATGGAAGGATTAAAACTAGAAGATATATATAATTCACCAAGCAAGAATTCACCCCGAGATACCAAAATTGCTAAAGATGAACGTCCTAAATTTGATAAAGAAATAAGAAAAAAGAAACCAATATCCAAAGTAGATAATATAAATCCTTTAGATGCGGTTGGAAACAGTTTAAAGGTATTAGGAAAAATTAACACAAAAGTAGAAAAACATTGGAACAACACAGTTAAAAAAATACATAAGTACATTTATGGATTGTCAGTAAATGTCAATAAACTAGGTTACAAAATTCAAAAAGGAATATCTGAAGGATCTCCGGGAATTACCAATAACATTAGAAATTTTTGGAGTAAAACGGTTAACTTTATAAAAGATAAACTATTTGATTTAAAGAGTTTTATAGAATCAATAGGAAATTCAATATCTAGTACATTTGAAACAATATTCAAAGATATATCAGGCGACAAAATATATCAAAAAATACAAAATATATTTAAGAAAATAAAAAGGTTTTTTGATTATCTCAAAATTAGATGGAACGAAGCAACCAGCGGATATAGTGAAGATTATGTTCAAGCAGCAGCGTCTGTTTACGAAACCAAAAAAGAAGAAGCTTTCCAAAATTTTAACAATGCAATGCACGATTCTTACATGAAAGAAATATTTGAAAATTTTGTAAATGAAAGCGAAATAAAAGCATTTGATGATGATGAAAAAGTAGAACAAAATAGAAATAAATATGGCGAATATAGCGATCCACATTATAGAGAGGTCCAAGATCTCAGAAATATGGAAGACAGATCGAATTTAACAGATAAAGACATCAATAAAATATTTGATGATTTTCTTGATTCGATAAATAACCAAGATAGCTTAGAACAGGAAATATTGGATTATATTAAACAGGATAATTTATCTAAAATAAGAATGCAATTAGAAAAATTAAATTTAGAAGACAAGTTAAATAAAACTTTATCTCAAGAAATAAAAATTACTAAAGACCAGACTAAAGACGAACGTCCTGAATTCCCTAGAGAGCAAAGAAAAAATATATCAGTAGTTTCACAACAAGATGTACCTTCTTTAAACAAAGATGCTAAGAAACTAAAAGTGCTGGGAGAAAATAATGCAAATGTAGAAGAAAAATGGAATGAAACAACTAAAAAAATCTATAAATATGTATTTGGATTATCATTAAATCTTAAAAAACTAGGATATAAAATTCAAACATACCTATCTGAAGGATCGCCAGGAATAACTAAAAGAATTAGAAAATTCTGGGGGATAACAACTAAAAAAATATACAAAGATATATTTAAATTATCGTCATATGCTAAAAAACTAGGATACAAAATACAAAAATCGCTTTCTGAAGGATCTGATGGAATCACTTCTAGAACAAGAAATTTTTGGAATAAAACAACCAAATATTTAACCAGTAAAATAGAATCAATAAAAGATAAAGCTGTTAAAGCGGGATCTGCCATTACAGAATCTTTTGCACATCCAGCTACAGCAATAAGTAATTTAGGAAATCAACTTTTAAATATTTCAGCATCATCCTTAGAAAACATACAAGATTCAACATCTCCACAAGATTCAACATCTCCACAAGATTCAACATCTCCACAAGATTCAACATCCTTAGAGAATATAAAAAATAGACTTAAAAATTTTGATATTGTAGAGTTTTTAGCAAACAGTTTCATTGTCACAGAAATTCTTGATTTCTTCGAAAATCTTACTGAAAATATAATAGAATTTTCTAAAGTTTCTATACAAGCATTCAATGAATTAGAATCTTTAAAATCCGGATTATCATTTGCTTTTGCAAAAGATGCAGACACCATTATTTCTGACATATCTGATACAGCAAATGAATTAGGATTAAATTTTAATGTTGTAGCAAATAGCTATAAAGAATTTGGAGCTGCAGTAAAAGGAACCAAATTATCAAATGAAGTTGGAGAAATAATGGAGGGCTTCCAAACTGCTTCAGCTGCACTTGGATTAAATAAAGAAAAACAAAAATCTGTATTTACAGCTATTTCGCAGATTGCTTCCAAAGGCGTTGTATCTGCTGAAGAATTAAGACAACAAATGGGAGAACATCTACCGATTGCAATTCAAGCATCAGCAAGAGCAATGGGGATGTCAATAAAACAATTTAATAAATTAGTTGAGTCTGGAAATCTTTTAGCTGAAGATTTACTTCCTAAATTAGCAAAACAATTAAAATTAGAAACACAAGATCAAGCCAAAAAGAAAGCAGAAGGTTTTAGAGCCTCATTAACTAGATTAGGAAATGAAATAGGATCGCTCCAAGCTGGTATTGGCGAAATAATTACTAAAGGGCTACAGCCTTTAGTAAATATATTTGGAGATTTAATTAATTTTGCAAATGAGAAAAAAGGTCTTTTCCTATCTATATTTGCGGGTGGAACCATAGGGGCTACAGCAATATTAGCAGATAGAGTTAAAATTATTTACGATTCAATATATTCTATTTCACAAGTTTTACCACAAACAAGTCTTAAAGACATATTGAAAAACATAGGGAGAAGTGCAAAAAGTGCTGCTAGATCTTTATTAAAATTTAGTAAAATAACTGGTGGTGTTGCAGCTGCAGGAGTAACTCTAATAACAATATATAAACAACTAAATGCACAGCAAACAAAATTTGATGAATATACAAAAAATTCAATACAGTCATTAAATGAATTTAGAAAAGAACTTGGAAAAACAAACAATACAGACGTTGATATTTCTAAACGATTTAAATTGGGAGATACACGAGATATATTTGATTCAGCAATCAATTTCATAAATAAAATTGACAAAAAGGCAAATAAACAAATAGCAAAAATAACACCATTTTCTGAAGAACAACTTAACACCGATCTAAAAACAAACGCCCAAGTAAAAGCCGATCACATAAAAATAGATGCTACAGAGTCGCTTGATGCAACTGCTAAATTAATAGATGATTATGCTAACCAGATAAATAATGATGAAGAAATGGATAAAATGATTTCTTCATTACAAGCAAATACCAGAAAACAACAAGAAGTGGAAGCAGCTTTAATCAGAAATGAAGGCAACACGAAAAAAGAAGAAAAATTACTAGATAAACAAAAAGATCTAGTAAAAAATAGAAAAGATATAATAAATAAATTTGTGCCTGGTGGAGAAGAGCAACTTAATAAAGAAATAAAACAATTGAAAAAACAAATATCTTTAATGAAAGAATTGAATGGGCAACAACTTGGTGGTGGGAAAGAATTTAAACTGGATAATCACATAGAACGGGCAAATCTACAATTAGAAAAAATGCAAGATCTTTCAGATGGATTTGCAACAAAAATGGAATTGGCTGGCAGAGAAGTTAAAAATATTAAAGAATCTTTCCAAAATATAAATGCAGAAATGCAAAACAAACAATTTAATTTAGATACTGCTATTCCCCAAGCCAAAAAGAAAATAAATGAACAATTTTTAGCTGGAAATATAAATGAAAAAGAAAGGGAGCAAATTTTAGAAAAAATTGAAATAGAACATCAAGATAAAAGATTGCAAATGTTGCAACAATATCAAAAAGAATACAGAAAAACATTTGAAGACTTAAATAAAGCAGAAAGGGCACAAATTAAAAATCTTTTGGATGGGAAATCCCTAAAAGATGCACAAATAGGAACTATTGAAAAAGGCATACAAGATTCCGAAAATAAAAGCGTATCAGAAAATGTAAAGACAGCGCTTAAAAAACGTGCTGAAATGATTAAACGATCCAAAGAAATTGATAATTTACAACTTGAAATATCTGAAAAACAAGTGGAGCAACACAAAGAAGCCGAAGAAAATAAAAAAGAATTGAAAGATAAAAAAGAAGAACTTAAAAGCAATCGAGAAGAATTAAAAGAAAAAATAAAAAGCTTTAAAGATAAAGTAGAACAGTTCCAAAAAGAACAAAAACAAATAGTAAAGGAACACAATAGCCTAACAGATGATTTCAGAAATAAACTGAAAGATTTTTACAAATCAACAAATAAAAACCTAATACAAGCTTCCAAAAAACTAAAAGAAAGCAAAAAACAGAATAAAAAATTAGAAATTGATAACAGCTTAAAAGAAATCAATGGAAACGTTTCAGATTTATTTGGGGATTTCAGCAGTATAGTTTCAGAAACTATATTAAACCAAAAGAAATTCCAAACAGATAAAGAAGAAAAAGAATTAACTAGATTGGAAGCTGAAGAAAAGACAGCAGAAATAGCACAAAAAATAAAAGATTTCCAAGATGAAAGATCCGAAATTGTAAAGCGTGGAAACGAATTAAGGAAAAAATATTTAGAAAACGAAGCTAAATTTGAAAAAACAAAAGTAGAACATCAAAATGCTGTAGCCAAGCTACAAATACAAATACAAAAACAAATACAAGAAATAGGAAAAGGATTTAATTCTGTAGCCCATGGGGTTGCTAAAGAAGGAAATAAAATTCTTTCAGCTCTATCCCAACTTGGAAACAATTTAAATTCTGCTAATGTTTCTTCTGGATCTAGTGGAAATATTCCAAAAGGAGCTGGAAATATAGCCGACGCTTTATATGAAAGTATAATTGGAAAAGAAAGCGGTGGAAATCCTAAAGCCGTAAATAAAGATACAGGTGCTTTAGGATTAGGGCAAGTAATGCCTGGCAATGTGGCTAGTTGGACACAACAAGCACTAGGAAGGGCACTTAACCCTCAAGAATTTTTAAATAATAAAGAAGCACAAATTAAAACTATAAAAAATAAATTAAAGCAATATTACATGGAAGCTTTAGAAGAAAGTGGTGGGGATAGAAAAGAAGCTATAAGACGAGTTGCTTCCAAGTGGTATTCTGGTCAAAGCGATCTATTTAATTACAACGGAAGTGAAGGGGATTATCCCACAATTCGGGAATACACTTTAGATATATTAGATAGAGTTAAAAAATATTCTGGAAATTCAATCGGGCAGTCAATAAAATCGGCAGCTGAAGATGTTGTTTTTCCTGTTGTAGGAAGAAATGCAAATCAAAATCTACCGGGTGCCGGTGGGATGATGGATGCTATCAGGCATCGCGGAAATGGACCAGAAAAACACAACGGAATAGATTATATTTATTCAACTGGAACACCCCTGCAATCACCAATATCGGGGGTAGTATCTTCAGTTTATTCAGACAAGGGGGAATATGGGGTAAGAGTAAGAGGAAAGGATGAACAGGGTAGAAGTGTTGAAGTTGCTTTAAATCATCTCAATTCTATTGCCCAAAATATCCAACAGGGACAACAACTTCAAGCTGGGCAAAGAATTGGAACGGTAGGGGGCGACAAAGGAAGCTGGGGTAGTTCAGGTACCCATTTAGATTTAAAAGTTAAAGTTAATGGAAATTATGTCGATCCTAGAAATTTCTTTGGAAATAAATCATCAGAAATAAGTGTTGAGCCCGATCAAACCAATCAACAAAATGCTACTCAAATAAGCACTCCTGATTATGAACCAATAAAAATAAATGAAAACATTCCAGAATTTGAAGAAATAAATCTTCCCGATCTATCTGGACTAGGAGATATACAGCAAGAAAGATCGGAAGCTATTCAAGCTCAATCTGAAGAGGATATCCGTAAAATTGAACTGGAAGAAAGAAAAGAACAATTAGAAATAGAAAACAAAAGACATTCTTTACAAAACAAAATAAAAGATGACATCAGAGAAACCCAACGAGCAATAACAGAATCAAGAAAAGAAACTGAAAATATAATAAGAGGAAACCAAACAGTTCTTTCTAATGAAGAAAAATTATTGGAACAAAGAGAAGAAATTACTAATAATTTTGAAGATGCTATTGTTGCACGCAAAGATGAGGCTAGAGAAATTCAAAGAACTTTAAAAACTGAAAAAGGAAGAATTGAAATCCTAGAACAAGAGATAGAATTAATGGAAGATGGGGAAGAAAAACAAAAAAATATAAAACAATTAGAGCTTCTAAAAGAAAGCATGGAAGTCCGGCAAAATCAATTAAATTCTTTAAAAGAAGAAATAAGCCTTCTGGAAAATAACAAAGCAAATGCTATAAAAGCCAATTTAGATTTGAAAAGAAGGGAACTAAAATTAGATAGAAAGAAATACACTTCTGGAATCAAAAGAGATTTAATAGATTCTCAAGTAGGGCTTTTATCCAGTGAAAATAAAAACGACTACAAAAAAGCTGAATTACAAGCTGAAGCTTCTTTAATGCAAGAAAGATTGCGCCATTCTGAAAAAATACTGGATATTGAAAAGAACATAAAAGACCAACAGGAACGACAAAAATTAATAGAACTGGAAAATCAAACCCACGAAAACAAACTTCAGCAAATACGAGCTGAAAGACAAGAAAAAATAGAACAAGCCAATAAGAAAAAACAAGATTTGAAAACAAAATATAGAACAAATCTTATAGACGCACAAGCTTCTACACTTGAATATTCACCCTACAAGCAAGCTGAATTAGAAGGGCAATCCAAAATAATTCAACATAAAGCAGATACACAACAAAAGAGAGAAGATTTAAAGGAACAAATTAAATTACTAAATCTAAACGCAAAAGAAGCTGAAAAACTCAGAACACAATTCAAAAAGATAAACCAAATAAAACTTAATAGAATTAAACAGGAATCAAATCTTTTATTAAATCAAGTAAAAGATATAACCAGAAAAGGCTTTTCTAATTTATTTGAATCTTTTGGAAAAGTGATTCAAGGCTCAAAATCTATGGGGGAAGCTTTTAGAGGGTTCGCAACAACTGTATTGAAATCAATAGCAAAAATAGCAACTAAAAATCTAACCAATGCTGTAATGGGTGGAATTTTTGGTGGTGGTGCCGTATCTGGTGGAATTGGTGGTGCTGGTGGTGGAATTGGTGGGTTTATAGGAAATGCTGTTTCCTCAATATTTAATAATGGTGGTGAAATTGAAAATTTTGCCAAAGGTGGAAAAATTAATAAAGCTTTTGGGGATTCTTTTTCACAGATTGAAGATTATTTAGATTCAGAAAATATAGATGAAATCAGAAATACAGCTAAAGGGAAATTTAAGAATTTTGCCGGTGGTGGAGCAATAGATTCAAATAATTTTGGTTCCAATATTTCAGATACAAAGAAATATTTAGGATCCGATAATTTAAAAATAGAAAATATGGCTACAGGTGGGCTTATAGAGGCGCTTAAAAAGGAAAAAAGAGAGGGTGGTAAGCAGCCGGTTCCCATTGTTGCAAGTGTTGGCGAACAAATTTTAAGCACAAAAAATGGAGATGCCCAATTTTTCCGACATCTTCAAAAGAAAGGAATTTGGGCAAGATTAAAAGAGGCACCAATTCCGAAAATAAATAATTTCAGTAATGGAGGGACCGTAGATTCTGGATTTAATAATAATTTACAAAGAAAAATGAAATGGTCAGAAAATCCTGCAGTAACTACTTTTAATTCTTCAGACAAATTAAATAACAAACAAAATAAAACTGTTTCGGAAGATAGATCGATAAATGTATCAAGCCCCATAACTGTAATATCGCCTACGCCAGAAAAATACAGAAAAACCCAAAACCAAATAGCTAAAGAGCAAGAGAATAAAACTAAAAGGGCATATAGAAGATTTAATTAAATTGCTGCAAATATTTTAAAATAGAGTTAACTTTTTTCTTTACGTTATATTTTGAAATATTATATTTTGAAGATAATTTTTCTTTTGATTCATTATAAATATAATAATCTATTAATAAATTTTTATCACTTTCATTCAATTGTGATAAATAATATTCTAAAACTTTTTTATTTTCTTCCAAATCTTCTTTTTGGATTAAATCCTGAAAAGGATTAGAATCACTTTTTATAGTATCTATTTTTTTATATTTTTCATCATCATTACAGGATACAGTTTCATCAAGGTTTATTTCCACATAATTATTTTGCAATGTTGATTTTATTGTTTTCGGGCTTATCCTCAACACAAGAGATAATTCTTGAATGGAAATATCTTTTCCTTCTGATTTATATTCTTGAATAATATTATGAATTCTATAAAGGCGGCGAGGTTGATCCAAAGAATAAGAAAGAAGTCTATCATTTTTTGCACAAAATTTTTTTATTATAGAATCAATCCACCAATAGGCATAGGTGGAAAATTTATTAGAACCGTCATATTTCTCAACAGCTTCCATTAATCCAAGATAGCCATATCCGATCATATCTTCGATTGGAAGGGATCTATTTTTGTGCCTTTTTGCAAAATGCCCTACAAGCCTTTGATTAAATATAAAAAGTTGTTCCCTTGCTTCTAAGCCAAGTTCTAAAATTTTTTCCTCATTCTCATTTTCTGGTTTAAATTTTTTCAAACATTCTATAAATTTTTTATCTTTTATGTTTTTTTGTCTAAATAATCTGAAAAGATTTTGGATGTAATAACTTAAATCTTTTGTTTGTTCAAAAGATAACTCCTTGGAATTTCCTATTATATTTTTGATTTCATTATTCATATATAATTAAAAAAATAACACCTTTTAATTATATTTTAAAAAATAAAAAACTGGCATTGAAATTCAATGCCAGTTAAACCTAACTAAATTACATATTCTAGAAAGGTTCTGAGTTTTGTTCTGAGTTTTGTTCTGAGTTTTGTTCTGAGCTTTGTGCTGAGCTTTGTGAAGTCAGAAAATCAACACTATTACCTATAATATTTATATAGGTTTTTCCGTTTGCCGTTTTTGGTTTTATATATCCTCTCAAAGTCAGGAGTTTTCCTTTTTCGATATATTGCGCGATGTTCGCTTTGTTAAAAAGCGAACATTGTAACCAAACGACGGTCGAACGACCGTTTTTCACTCTCATGGGGAATGAATGCACGGTCCCCCCATCAGGGAACATCTTTTCTTCTGGAAGGGCACCGACTGCTCCCGAAATCTCAATTTCATTAATTTCAATCGGCGATACGATTGAAATTGGGCTTGACCAACATAGAATGTATTTAATTTTTTTTGTGGTTATTGCAGGGTTTCCCACAAAAAGAATGTTCATTCCACGGGATAAATCTATCCCGGGATACCTTTTAAAACCAACAACAAGGTTGTTTTCCAACCTAATCAAAGTGTTGATTTTCGCTTCAGGGTGAAAATCCTCAGGCGATTCAAAGGTTAGGATTTTTCCACTATATACGAGCATAATCCTTACTTCCTTCTTTTTAAAACTACAACGAAACTACAATTGCCGAAAAAAGAACGGCAATACAAATTTTGAGAAGAAAAAATTCCTCTGTGTCCATACAAAAAAGTAGGGGGTACCCCCCTACTATAAACTACTGTTGTCCCTGTTGATTCATTGAAGTGATTGCTTCATAAAATTTCCTCCCTTTTTTTCCGTTGTTATCGGGAACAATTTCATCCATTATCTGTTCAGCTCGCTCCCGGGAAAATCCTTGTTCTATCGCCCAGGATATGGCTTCCGTCGCACTTTGGAAGGGCAACTTACCCGTGGATGCTGTGGATGCTGTGGATGCTGTGGATGCTGTGGATGCGGCATTCCCATCATCATCGGAAGCATCGGTTAGTCCCAACACCGTCATCAGTTGATAACGGCGGGCATATGTAATGTAGGATCCTTTTTTTTGAGGATCCTCGAATGGCGGAATCTTGAAACACCCGCCATCGAACTCCTCAGGTTCGTTCCCATCATTAAAATAAATCTTTAGACTGAGATATTCTTGTCCCGCCTTATCGATATATATCTGTTGAGATAGAAACAGATTGTACTCTTTTAGGAAAGGTTTCAACTTTCTCAATATCTCCCCAAGGGAGATGTATTCGGATCGGAAATATGGATTTTGGGCGTCTTTGACGATGTTGATTTCTTGTTGAATCGTCATTAGTCCTTTTAAAATATTAATCGAATTCACCTGCGAACGCATGGTATATCTCCTGAACTTCTATTTATATAGTATAAACTAAAATAGATTTTGTCAATGGTTTTGACAAAATTTCTTGAAACCCAAGCACACAAACAATTTCAGCTATTTAAGGGGGTGTGACTATCCCTATAGTATATATATAGGAGTAGTCACTGAGTACAAATGCCTAGATCCACAGATATTTTTAATCCATTTATGGCTTTTAGGTATAAATGCTTATGTATAAATCCAGTATTTACGATATGCTGAAAAGACAAACTATAGAAAGAATAGGACAGATAGCATGTTTGAATATAATATAGATTGCCCGATATGCAATAATAAGCGCCAAGACTGCAGAAGAAATGGCGATATTGTTTTCTGTAGAGAAAAAAACAGAGACTTTAATTTCATTGGAATCGATAAGATCGGTTTCAATATGTATGTCTATCCTATAAGCAGCGAAAATAAAACAAGAAAAAAAGATAATAAAACAAAAACAAGAAAAAAAGATAATAAAACAAAAATAAATAATAAAAATAGAGATGAATCTATTAGGCGTATTTTTCAACAATCCAAGCTAGCCAAAAAAGATTTAAAAGAACTTCAAAAAAGAGGGCTTGAAGAAAATATTGCAAAAAAATATTTTACTTCCATAGAAAATAAAAATTACAATGTAAGCGATTTTCCTGGATTTAACAATGATGGATATTATTTTCATTGTACAGGAATGCTGTGCCCCTGCATATCGCCCAATAAAGAATATTTGGGGTTTCAAATAAAACCGAACAATCCAAATCTTCCTAAATATCTCTGGCCAAAATCAAAATCGAAAAAAGAAAATATCACTTCGCATGTTAATGTACATGGGAAACCAGAACTTCCTATGGCGTTTTGGGGATGGGAAAAAGATAAACCATTAAATTTAATTGAAGGAATTTTAAAACCAGCAATAGCGTGGCATAATTATCCCGCCGCCAATTGGTGTGGGGCTGCAGGTGGCAACTTCTCAATAATTCAGATTAGGGAAGCTATTGAAATATTCAACCCGCCTTATATTTGCTTTTATCCTGACGCTGGATCGGGATCGAATCCACAAACTGCCCAAAGGGATCTTAAAACAATATTTTCGTTGTTAAACGAAATAGACATCCCAATCTATATAGCAGATTGGGATCAATTAGAAAACAAATTTCGCGGGGATTTTGATGAAATCCCACAGAGTGAAATTGAAAAAATAAAATTTTTATCACCTTTAGAATACAAAAATAAAATTTTAAAAATAGAAAAAGATAGAAATCCAGATGTTTTGATAAAAGATTTGAAAGCTGAGTTTGCTGAATTTGATAAATTTACTAAATTTCCTTCTATCAAAACATCAGATATTGAAGAAAAAGAAGTCAGAATAGATGATAAAGATGATAATATTAAAACTGGTGTGAAGATTATAGTTAAAAACACAGAAGAAAGGAGAAAAGCATATAAAAAAGCATATGAAACGGGATATAAATTCATTCTCGATACTTCCGGAACTGGAACTGGAAAATCTTACACTGTAGGGGAATTGCAAAGCGAAGATTTTGATGGATCGAAAATATTTTATATAAATAGATCGGCAAGAAATCCTTCCAACAAAAACCTAGAAGATCAGTTTAAAGAGTTACCAGCTCGTAATAATGGGTTGGTGATTGATGATGAGGAAAAAACACCAAAAGGAAACCCAGTTAGGCGGAGAATTACAGAAGATGACAACAAGGATAGTGTAAAGCTGACAAGATCCAATTGTCATTGGGAAAATCGTCACAGGGTCGTCGCAGAAAAAAATAAAAATACAAAAGAAATTTGCAAAATATGCCCTTTCTATGATGATTGTAAAAAAAGTAGTGGCGAAGGATATGGATTTTTGCATGAAATTTCCCAAGCACTCGCCTATAAAAAAATACGGGCTAATATCAATGGAATTAATCCTGATTTCATAGATCGGGACGTTTTGATTTTTGACGAGTCATTTTCTATAGAACCCTATAAAAAATTAGAAATAAAATATGAAGATATATCAGAAATTTCTTCATTGAGATCTGAAAATGAGGAAAATCTCAATTTTATAAAATTAAAAATTCTAAAAATTCTCGAATTGATATCAATTACGGAAGAAAGATACGGTCTTCTGCACAAAGACATATTGAAAATTTTAGGCGAACCACCTGAATGGCTAGATAATTTTATAAAAGAAATAGAAGAAAATAGAATAGAAGACGACAGAGATCTAATAGAGAAGGGGTACGAAAATTTGATATCTAAAAACTGGATTCTAGATTTTCTAAAAGTGTGGAATAATTTTCGCGATGGAAGCTTCTCTATAATAAAAAATCATAGTTTTAATATTTTGATAAGGAACGATCAGCTCCAATCGGTATTATCAAATTCGAAACTTTCAATATTTCTAGATGCTACATTATCCAGAGAAGAATTAGCAAATAAATTAGGAATTTCTGAAGATGAGATTTTCCATGTTTCTTCGCCAAAAGAAGATATGGAAAACGTAGAAATAAATCAGATAGTAGGTTTTGGAAAAGCTGGAAAAGACAGATCTAAGGTATGTCAAGATAGAATCAATGCCCTCATTGAATATTTTCAAAAGGAATATATTGGTGACGTGGGCATAATTGATTTTAAGAAATTTGCCCAAGCAGGATGGCTAAAGCATTTTTCAGATTCAAAAGGATCGAATAAATTTGAGGAAAAAAATGCAATTTTAATGATAGGGGCTCCTTATCCCCACATAGGAGAAATAGCAAATGAATATTCTTTGCAATATGGGATAGGAGTAGATATTGAGAATCCTTCAGATCATTTCAAAGAATTTTATGGCAATCGATTTGCCTCAGAAATCTTCCAAGAAATTGGAAGATTGCGAGCGAACAACAGAAAAGAGGAACTTTTAGAATTTTATTTTGCAGCAGATTTTGATATTGAATTTCTGCTAAGACGTGGATTTAATATTAAAAAGCAATCGGCTGCTAGTTTCTCTATTAATGCAGCCTCATCATTAGAGAGAACTAGCTATTATATATCAAAAGCTTTTCAAAAGCTTGGAAATAATATTTCCCAAATTGCAAAAGAAATAAATCAATCGAGAAGCAATGTATCTAAATGTATTAAAAAATTTGGTGGGATTAACGAATTAGTAAATTTTGTTAAAAACTTATTAATGCCTGAGGAAATAAATAATAAATATATCCCAGAAGATGCAATTTGGATTGCAAACGATCATCTTTCCAATTGTATAGAAGATGGGATATCCTTAGATTGTAAAAAAGATGAATTTGTTAATGAATTCATTGATGTTTTAAATATACTTAAAGAGGAATATAAACTAAATAATTTTGAAATTGCATACATAATCAAAGATGATTACGTAAGGGCTTATGCTATAGGGATTCTTATGGAATTCCTTCCCGTCAGATTAAAAGAAAATATAATCAATTTTTATTATAGAATAGGCAACAGTAGAGTAGCATTACAACAATGAAACTAAAAGCAAAAGTAGATCGAAATCAAGCAGAAATTGTGGAGTTTCTAAGATCCAAAGGAGCTACAGTGTTTTGCTCACACCAGATTGGAAAAGGTTTTCCTGATTTGGTGGTTGGATACAAAGGGAAAAATTTTCTTATTGAAGTGAAAAATACAAAAGGTAAATTAACACCCAAAGAAAAAGAATTTTTATCTTTTTGGAAAGGAAAAATTCATGTAGTTTCTTCCATAGAAGAAACTGAAAAGTTGCTTGCATCTATTTAATCAAACAACTATAATTAAAAATACATCCAGGGGTGGCCGAGCGGTTTAGGCAGCGAACTCATAATTCGCCTAAGGCAGGTTCGACTCCTGCTCCCTGGATTTTTTATTAGACTTTAGTAGTTAATATTTCATGTAAAAAATCATCAACATTAAAGTCTGAACCAAATTTTTCTTCTCCTAATTCTTGAACTATTGATCTGAAGAAACGTTCATTTTCTATATTGTCAACAGAGGCTTGGAACAGTTCGCAAACTATCGATATTAAGAATTTTTCTTTGTCAGCGTTAATCATTTTCATTGTTTGTGCCTAAATATTGATTAAATACAACTTATCATAAATATTTAACTTGTCAATGCATCCCCAAAAAGCTGAAATTAAGTTAAATTGATATAAATGCTAGGAGATATATGATTTTAAGATACAAAAAGATAAGAGAAACAAAATCACCAAAAAGGGAAAATCCAAGCGATAGCGGACTGGATATCTTTGCCCCCGAAAAATACGTTTTGCTTCCAGGAGAAACAAAGCTAATTGAAACGGGATTAGTTTTTGATATCCCAAAAGTAGCTCAGCAACAACTAGGATTCAAAATTGTTCCCGAGCTACAGGTGCGTAGCAAATCGGGTTTGGCATATCATAACGGATTGATTGTACTTAATAGCCCCGGTACAATAGATAATTCGTATATGAAGGAACTGGGCGTATTGATGCATAATTCGTCGCGATATTTTCGGTGCATATTAGAAGGGCAAAAAATTGCCCAAATTGTTATGAACTATGTATTAATTCCAGAATTGAAACAAGTTGAAGAAATTCATCAATCCACTGAGCGTGGTGGATTTGGAAGTACAGGTAAAGGGCTTTAAAAGTAAAGGCAGGTAATTATGATATCTTTGGAAAGCAAAAAGCGTTTTTTTGAAGAAATCAATCCCAAATTTATTGAATGGGATTTTTATAAGCAATATATAAACAAAGAGCCAAATTTTGAGGGGATAGGGCTCTTTGTGTTTTTACGTACTTATAGTAGATTTCAAGAATTTATTGGGCGAAGGGAAAAGTGGTGCGAAACTTGCCTTCGCGCTACAGAATTTAATTTTTCTTTAGATGAAATTTCATCTAAAAAGGAACTAAAAAAAGAAGCAAAAGAGTTTTTCGATGGATTATTTAATTTGGAAATATTTCCTTCTGGACGATCTCTATGGATTGGTGGAACAAATATAACCAAAAGACGAAAAAATGGCAGCCCTATTTTTAACTGTACTTATATAAATATTGATAGTATTTCGGCATTTTCCGAAATTTATTATTGGCTCCTAATTGGAGCGGGAACAGGATTTAGTGTTGAGAAAAAGCATTTAAAATATCTTCCAAATTTCTACAATAAAGTGAAACTGCAACATGTCCGTTCCGAAGGATATGAAAAAATGGAAGATGACACTGTTTTATATGCTCCTTTTTCTATTCAAGGATTTGGTATTGAAGAATTGCAATTGAGCGATGAAAATTATATAAAATTGCTCGATCATGTAATCAAAAGCTTAAAACCCGATAGTGCAATCACCCTATATGTGGGCGATTCAAAAGAAGGCTGGGCAAATGCTATAAGAATTTTGTTGCACCTTTTCACTTTTGATAAAGAAATCAATTTAAAAATTGACTATTCCTATATTAGAAGTGAAGGAAAAAGGCTCCAAAGCTTTGGTGGGAGAGCATCTGGACCGAAAAGCTTTAAGTCTACAATTGAAAAAATTCAATCGATTGTAGATGGAATGGAATCAAAGAAAATGGACAGTGTGAGTGCAACGGATATTTGCAATGCGCTTGCATTTCTTGTTCATAGTGGTGGTGTTCGCCGTTCCAGTCAAATTTCTTTAGGGGATGAAAATGATGAAAAATTTATCAAAATGAAACATAATTTGTGGCAAGATGAAAGTATGAAGTTTTATCGCCAAACACGTGTAATGAGCAATAATAGTGTGGTTTTATATTCCAAACCATCTTATGAAAAATTGAAAGAAATAATTCAATCAATAAAAACAAATGGCGATCCAGGCTTTGTTGCGCTTGGAAATTCAATTAAAAAAAGAAAAGAAATTGAAGGAACCAATCCCTGTGCTGAGATAAATCTGAGAAGCCGTCAATGTTGCAATTTAACGACATTGAATTTGAGTAAATTCATTAAAAATAATGAAATAGATTGGGAAAAATTGAAAAGAAGTTTGCGACTAGTGGTACGAGCTGGAAGCAGAATGACTCTAACCAATCAATGGCATTCCAAATGGGATAAAAACCAGAAAAAAGATAGGTTGCTGGGGCAAAGCGTAACCGGTGTCTTGGATGCATTTTATGCGATTGGAAAAGATAATAATTTAAGATGGCAGGCTAAATTCTGGGATAAATTAAGAAATATTGTTCGTGAAATAGCTGATGAATATCACGAACAATTAGGTATTCCTGAAAGCGCAAGTGTAACAACAATAAAGCCAGAAGGAACAATATCGCAACTGCCTGGCTGCTCTTCTGGTATCCATAGGAGTTATTCTCCTTATTTTATTCGGCGTGTAAGATTTGCGCAATCAGATCCGCTGGCTTGGGCTCTAAAATCTTTAGGGTTTCAGCCTGTTCCAGAAAATTCAGAAAAATCCTTAGAGGAGGCTCATACTTGGGTTTTTGCTTTTCCTATAGACAAATCCAAGAAGACGGAAATAAGACAAATTGATGAGCCTGCTTTAAGCCAGTTGGAAAGATATAAAACCGCACAAAATAACTATATAGAAAGTCACAATGTATCCATAACGGTAAATGTAGATGAAAATGAATGGGGGAAAGTTGTTGATTGGATCTTTGAAAATTTTGAATCGATTGGAAATATTTCAATGTTTCCAAAATTCAATCCCGATAATTCCAGCCACCCTTTACTTCCTTATCAACCGGCTCATAAGGAAACTATTAAGAAAATGAAATTTCCGTTGTTTTCTGAGGATGAATTTATTGAAAAAATTTCCCATTTTGAACAGGAAGGGGACGAGTACGAGATTTTAGAAAATTCTTGTTATTCTGGTGGATGTCCTATTAGATAATATAAAAAAGAAGGTTGGTTTTTATCTCCAACCTTCTTTTTGTTCAATTAATAGAATTGCAAAACACAGGAGAAAACTATGCGTAATAGAATATCAACTAAACATAAGATTGGATGTGGCGATTGCAATCGAATAAATATAAACAATAATAAAATATCTCCTAAAGCAAAAGCTTTTGCCCAGGGGGATATTCTAAGAAATATCTTGGCAAAATCTTTAAATCTAGATATCGAAGAAAAAGAAATTATTCGAGAATTTATATTTGTAGTTCATGATATATTGTGTAAACTGCAAGAAAATAAATACGATTTATCCCATTTAAGAACAGGAACAATAATTTTAAACAAAGAAATAAACAAAATAACAAAAAATGCTTGCGACGTTCCCGAATTTGTATCTTTTGTGTCAGAACCGGGGATAACTTTAGATAAATTAAGAACGGAGGTTAGGCTATTTGAAGTTTTATTAATAGAAATAATTGACGATAAAGAAGCGTTAATTATTATAAATAGGTTGAGTACCTATTTGTTTTGGGTAGCTTGGAAATACTATCAATGTGATGATGCAAACATTTTTAGAAGAAAATCCAATTTTGATAAGTTTACCTAATTATAAAATCTATTTCTATAATAAATAATTATTATTGTTGACGGTTTAAAAGTCAGCTGTTACTATAAAAATAGAGTTAAAAAAAGGAGCAACTATGATCTATATAACAGTTATAGTACCCGGATGGGAAAAAGAACAATTGTTTTCTGCAACCTCGCTAAGCGAGGCTGTCAATAAAGCAAAAAAGAACATTCCTTTGACGATGTGGGAAAATTCTCGAATATTTGTGGTTGACCAAAAAGAATTCGAGGATCTTCTTGAACTGTATTACAAAAAATAAGTTATATTTGTTTAGCGGTGGGGGACTGTACAGATTATACAGCCCCCTTTTTTGTCTTGATAGACAAAAAAAAGGGAGTTGCGCATTTGACAACTCCCAAAAACTATAGAAAGAACACACAGGAGATCAGGATCAAAAGGAGAAAAAAACCACCTGAAAACCATGCACATTTACAATATAGCAAACCTACCAAGTATTGTCAAGACATATAGGATACAAAATGAAAAAAATTAAAGATATAAAAAATATAACTAATAAATTTAAAAACGAACTTGGGTTCGTTAATTCTAAAGCTCTCGAAGCAGCAGAATTAAGAGGGGAATTAGAATTAATTGATGGAGTAGGTTTTTGCCATTTCCATCATAGACTGGATACAACAACAACAATATATGAAATCGCTGTCTTAAGACAAAGACAGAGAGAAGGCTGGGGGCGTCTCTTATTCTATAGAGTTTTAGCGTCTGCTATAGAACATAAAAAGTCAAAAATTGTTGTTAAGTGTCCCGTTCACCTTGAGAGTAACGGGTTCTATCAATCTTTGGGATTCAAACTAATTAAAGTAGATCCAGGTAGAAAACGCAGATTAAATATTTATGAATACAATATACAATCGCCTTTATTATTCTATTGTGCAGATGGTGGGAGGAATAGATATAGCCAAATTGCAAAAGAAGAAGGATGGCTTTTGGGATTGCGTAGTGATCAATATAATAAAAAAAATTCACATTGCCCAATGATAGATAATAATTGGAAAGAATACAACCATTCAAAGCATTTGGAGTTAATAAAAAAATGTAAACCACTATTGGCGACAGCCCTAGATATTGAATCTGTTGATCAATACAATGAGATTTTATCTATGGCGCAAGAAATTTCTAAATATTGCGGTAGGGTGATTTTAATCCCAAAATGTAAAATTGATTTGAATATTATTAATTTTCCTTTTTGGCTGGGATTTTCCGTCCCAACCAAATATGGAGGAACAGAATTAAATATTGATTTTTTCAAAGATTATCCCACGCACCTTTTAGGCGGATCGCCATCAAAACAATCTTATTTTTCAAAACATATGCATGTTCTATCTTTAGATGGAAATTATTCCCAGAACGTGGCTCGTTTTGGGAAAACTGTTTATCCTGGATGTGATTCTGGAAAAAAAATAGTAAAAGGAAACTATGAATCGTTTAGACTGTCTCTTAGAAAACAAAAACAGTTTTGGCACTCCACCTGGAAATGGGAAGATGAACCTCTAGCTAAATTAATGCTAGATTAAAAATTTATTTACGAAATTCTCGAGCTTTATCAATTGCCCAATCTAACAATTGGGCATTTTCTTCATTATTTTTTATTTTCTCAAAATACTTCCGTTTTATTGTATCCCAATTATCTGATTGGGATACCCCTAGAATTTTGGACCAGTTCATCTTATTATATTCTGTGATGTCGTTTGGATCGACATCCCCAAATTCCAAGCAAAAATGGTTGTCTATCCATTTTTTATTTATTGCTTTTTTATTCGAACTTTTATATAAATAATCTAAGAAGATCCTGAAATTATAAGGCGACTGCTTTCCCCCAAAAATAGCACCATAGTACCATTTGGCTGGGGGTACTTCCTTGTATTTTTTAAAATAATCGTCATATACAGAATCCCGGCTTTTTCCATTTTTGAAGGCGTTCTTTAAACATCGCCTTAAATATTTAAATTTTTTCCTTTGTTCGTTTTCATTTGAAAACAAATTTATTTCCCCAAACGATTTAAATAGCCTATCCAATTCTTCTTTACTTAGAGAAGGGTCATTTTGATTTCCCGATTGCTCAAAAATATGCCCACACTCGGGACATATCTTAAAGAATTTTAAAATAATAGCTCCACATTCTGGGCATGTTTTTTGTTCGTTTTTATTTATTTTGGTTTTCTCTTCGTTTAATTTTATATCATGATCCCATCCCAGAAAGAAATGATGATTTTCTGGGCATTGGCAATTATTTTTCCATATATATTTTGCTTTTCTTTCAAACCTTTTCAGATTTCCTCCAAAATCTAAAATATATCCATATTGCTTCCCTGGAAAGGGGCGTAGCACCCTCCCTAAAATTTGCACATATAAAGATTTAGAATTTATGGGGCGGGCAAGCGTCACCCATTCGATGTTGGGGGCATCGAACCCCTCCGTCAGGATTCCTACACTGCAAATATTTTGAATTTTATTATTTTTTAATTCAGAAAATATATTTTCTCTTTCTTCCCAAGATGTACTTTTATCAACATGTTTGGAAATGATTCCACTTTCATTAAATAATTCACATAAAAGTTTAGATTGGTTTACTGTGGCACAAAATGTTATCCCGCTTATGCTGCTGCTTGCAAATTCTTTAGTCTCCTGAACAACTAAAGAATTAAATTCTTTATCTTCGCACATTTTCAACGAAGAATTTTTAAACTCCTCTTCGTTGAATTGGTTTTCTAATTCTTTTTCCAATTCTTTAATTTTTTTACTATCAAAGGAATAGTATTTCGGCGTTGCTAAATACTGTTCCTTAATTAAATTAGTTAAAGTTTCTACTTTAACTAATGCATCGAAAAAATCTGACATTTGCTCTGTTGGCTTTTTCCTCCACGGGGAGGCACTTAGTCCTATTTTGTAACAATCATATCTTTTATCTATTTCTTTATAAAATTTATAAAAACTTGTCGTATGGCATTCGTCAACTATTATTAAATTTATATTTTTAGGATTAGGCAACTGCCTTCTCTGCATCGATTGAATCGATGCAATTATTATTTTGGCATTTTGTTTTTCTTTATAACCGGCTTTTATAAAGCCTATGTCATTATAATTTACGCCTAAAGATAAAAGTGTTTTTTTTGTTTGTTCCACAAGCTGATGCCTGTGAATGATAAATAATATCCTAGAATTTTTCTTTATAGCATCTAAAATAATTTTAGATGCTATAACTGTTTTCCCGCTCCCAGTTGGAGCGTATAAAAGAATGGCTTTATTGCCTTTTTTCATCTCTTTTCTTACATTCTCGATCGCCTGCTTCTGATAGCCTCTTAATTTCATGGTTTCCTTCCTATAGTAGTTAGTAGTTTTGCGCATTATATACCATTAAAGAAATTATCAGCAATACTAGGTATTTATACTCTGTGACTACTCCTATATATATACTATAGGAGTAGTCACACCCCCTCTAAAGCCTGAAAGGCTGTGTATGACTGTCTTTCAAGAAAATTTTCCAAAAGGGTTGACGTTTTCATATATGGTGGATAATATATAGATAGTTGTTAAGGAAAAGAAAATGTTTATCACGAAAGAAAGAGGATAAAATGGCAAAAAAACATATAAAAGCAAATTTGCGGTACAGCCCGTTCTCTAACGATCCAGTAATTGTCCGAAACGAACAAAATGAGAAAATTGTGCCCAACGTCCCTTCTTTAAGGAAGTTAAATTGTGTGAGGTTGGAAACCTCACCAAGAAAACTAGTTCCCGAGACACCAAAATGGTTGTCGAAAGTGGACGCACACGGACAATCGTGTGAAATAAAACTAACCCCACTTAAGGCAAAAAAAATGTGGTACAACCAAATCGAATTTTACTTCCAGGACGGGGATGGGTTTTGCCTCCCCGGGGGAGATACAATAGACAGCAATTTTATTTGGAATTACCAAATTCGGATTATATGGTCCATTACCAATATGGATCATATAATAAAATCGCTTTTTTCAGAAAATAAAACGCCGGACTATCTATATATAGTTTCAGAAACAAAAAGCGATATCTTTGATATTTCCCAAGGCTGGGAATTTAATGATTTTGGGGACAAACTCAGGGGGTGGAGCTGTGAAAAGAAAAAATGGCTAACCAGAAATATAGGAAATGAGAGTAGGACGTATTTCGGTGTCTGGGCTTAAAAATTAAAAAAAATCGTAAAGTCGGGTTATCCCGACTTTTTTTATCTATAGCACCTATTATTGACAGTTCCAAAAATAGGTGCTATATTAAAAATGTAGTTAATGGAAAGTTTTCATGATACACAAAGGAAGTAAACACGAAGGGAGACAGGATCTGCTTCACATAAAAGATGAAATCCAAGACTGCTTGGATCATCTAGAGTTTAGCTTTTGGGATTGGTGGTATCGATGGGAATACCAATCCCAAGGGTTGCTACCAGAGATTTTAAAAGAAATTATTGTTGAGAAAATCCAATCTAGAGACGAAATTTTCGCAATTGTTTCGATAGATCCGGTTTTCGCCGAAAAACAATTGAAAAAGCAACTACAAAAGAAACAAAGAGAAATGGAGGCTGAAGCAGCCTATAAGATATCCCTTCTGGACATCTTAGAGGCAAGGGACGCAGGCAAAGTCCCTTCCTGTTATTTTTCTACCGAAAAAAATAAAAAAGTGTTTTTTGAGGTTTTGAAAAAACACTATCCAGAGTGTGAGACTGAAGTTCAACTTCAACCTATTTTCAAAGCTAACAAGGGGGGGTTGAACCTGAAACAGTTAAAGGAAGAAATAAAGGAAAAAATGGGTGATATAAATGAAATAAAACTCAAATACCCAAATCATGATTTCAGATTAAGGACAGATGTCCTTAACATATGGAAAAAGGAAATTATTGACACTCAATAATTTCCTTTTTCAGCCCCTAAAGCACCCTCTTAAGGGTGCTTTTTTATACCACAAAAATTTCTATAAAGGGTTGACAGTCCCAAAAATAGCTGTTATATTGAAAATAGAAACTACACGGAGAAAAATCATGCTAGAATTAGAATGTGTCATCGGAAAAGAGTGGCACACAAGCAATTGGGCGAAGTTTTACGTGTCCGGATTAAATGATGTTATGACTTTGGAAGAGGAGATAAGATCAGATAACCACCACAGATACCATCTGTGGGCAATCGATCCGGATACCGAAAAGGCTGCAGGAACACTATTCGCAGTGTTTTTGCAGGAGGGGGACAAGTACGGATCGAAAAGCTTCTATTTTTTTATCTGTGAGATCACTACAGATCAAACAGATAAAAAAATAGAAGCTTCAAGGGGCGAAGGTTACATCGAGGGCAGTTTTAAAATTATTGCAAAGGCTTTAACCAAAACCAAAGCCCCGAGGCTTATGGAATGGTGGAATAACGGTCCACAGAACAAAAAATTCGCACTAGCCTGTGCGGACAAAATAAATAAGAGAGGGGCAAAACAGCCCCCTCTCCTTTAGTATAACAACTGCCAAAAAGGGCGGGGTGGCAGCCGCGATCGATTTTAAGATGAAAAATGCCCAAAGGGGATAAAATGCATTACATTGTTGATGTCGGGGATTTCCAAAAAACAGAACCAACATACCGCAAAGCTCAAGAATTAGCAATTCGGGTTTTAGAAAACCCCGAGGAGTTTCTAAATAATAAATCCGATTTGCAGGGGAGAACCTCCCCTGATGAGCTCATAAGTTATCGCTATGAGTCTTTAGATGAAATGTATGCGGATTTAAATTCGGATTTGGATTAAATAAAACCAATCCAAATCGTTACCCCGGTTCCAACCGGGGTTTTTTTGTTTTAAGTTGTTTTTCCAGTTTTTTTGTAAAAATCTATGGCTACCCTTATAGCCAAACTAAAAGCATGTTTTGTTTTTATTTTTCTTTTCTTTTTTATTTCTTCACCTATTGAAGAAAATAAAATGTAGTTTTCTCTCTTTAAAGTTATTTTTTTTGAATAAAAATCATATTTATTGGGCTTATCTATTTTATGATTTTTGGGATAGTTTATTAGTTCCTCTTGATTGATATTTTTTATTTTTTCTGCAACGACTTCTATTCCTCTAGAAATCAGTTGATTTTTAGGACAATCTGGATAATTTATATTTTTTAGAAAATCCAATTGTTCAGAATTAAGATAGATTGCGTGCTTTTCTCCATTTGTTATCTTAATTCGTTGAATTGCTTTTTTTCTATTTTCTTTTAGGCTTTGTAAAGCCTTTTTTGTTGTGGCTCTGTGCATAAAACTCAAACTAAATAGACAGCAAATACAAATACACGATAACATGAATAATGAAAACGAACATAATTTTAGTTCGCAATCTATAAATCAAAACCTGGGATATATTCAACGATGGTTAAAAACCCAAGAGGAAAATTCAGAAAAACAAACAATGCAAATAGATAAATTATATAAAGATGTTATAGATATAGAAAAAAGACTAATAAGAATAGAAGAATTTTATAATAGTTCTAAAGAAAAAGAAAGGATAAAAATAGATAACACCTTAACAACAATCGGAACTATTATATCAACGTTGATAACAAGTTGTCTTATTGGATTAACAGTGTGTTTTTTCAATGGAAATTTTAATAATGACAATTATGATAATGGAAAAAATGAAATAGAATTGTTATATAAACGCTAGGGATTTTCTAGGGGTTTTCTATATCATCAGCTGAATTTTCTAAAATATCTTTAATACGATCTAACTGATCGTCGTCAACGACTTTGTTTAAAGCCGAAAATAAATTATCGTATATTTTATATATCTCATTTTCCATATTTTTATCTCCCCAGTGCCTCGGATATTTCTTGCTCAATAAAAATTGAAGCGCTTTTGGATCTCTATCTTCAATCGCCAAGTCTATTAAGCATTCTTCAGCTTTTTCTTTAAAAATTGATCTGGCTTTTTCTATCCTTTCTGCAAATTCTTTAAAATCAGGATTTTGATGTACTTTCCATTCTCGCATACAAAAATAGAATAAAGTTTTGTGACAGCCTACTAATTCACAGGCTGTCTCTATATGCCGACCTTTTTTTAATAGATTTTCAAATTTTTTTATTGTTTTTTTGTTATTTATTTTGGAAGATTCTAGCCGTTGTGTCATTTTATTAGTGCAATAACTTTAATTTAGTTTGTTGTTGTCGTTGTTGTTAGACAAAAAAAACAGGGTTAAATTCCCTGTTTTTTAAATTAAAGTTATTTATTCAGCGACCTAAATCCAACTAAAATGGGATTAGGATCCAAAATGTAAATATTTTGGATTTTATCTCCATTTTTATTTACTTTTTTCAATGGATTAAAAACAACCTGTTTATTTTTTAAAAAAATTTTCCATTCCTTGCTTGGTAGGATTGGCAAGTAAATTGAGAATCCAGTTATTGTATTCCCAGTAGGGACGGATGAAATAATTTTATCTGCAAACTTATTTCCCAGTATTTCTTTCAATGCTGGTAATGTTATTTTAGGCTCCCCTATCGATTCAATAATAATTGCATTGTTATTCACCTTTATCTTAAGCGCTATCGTATTTATTCCTTTATTATCTGTCTGTATTATCTTTGTTTGTCCTGAGTGTTTTGCAAAAAAAGTTTTTGCTTGTTGATTACTTTCGTTGGAAATTATCGGGTTAAGTTCCATCCTGGTAGTTCCCATAACGCACTGTTATAATATAGCAATACCTTTTAAAGTTGTCACGCGATCGTACAATAAAAAAGCACCGCAAGGGCGGTGCTAAATAAAGTATTTTTAGGATGGGAAAGAGCTAGTTGCCCTCTTGCATAGAAATTATTTCATCTTCAATGGCTTTATGCAATCTTGCACAAAGCGGATCTTCACGATGTTTCCATAAAACATTTAACAGGGTGTGGGGAAAATTCTTGTCCCCCACCACCATGTTTAGAACCAATTCTAATTCGTCTTTTGTCAGGTTTCTATTCAATTGATCCCCCTATGTTTCTTTCTATTTTCAATATAACTGCTAAATCTAAAACTGTCAATACTTTCTAGAAATTTTTTCGGGCTTTAATCTTCGTACTCTACCCAAGAATTAGGAGTTTCCGATACTCGAACTTTTAACTCTACCCCTCCCGGTACTCGTTGCTTGGTTTCGTCGTAAATATATTTGGCAATCATTTCAGCGGTTGTCTCGTATTCGGGCGGTAAAATGTCGTTTAATACTCCATGATCCAATCCCCCCTTGGTGACATCTTTTTTTGCCCAGCGCAAGCTTCTAAAATCCGCCACCATCACAGAATGAGGCGTATATTCAGAAGCATGTAAGAAATTAGATGTGGCTTCAATTTGTACTTTATAGGTGTGACCGTGCAGGCGACCGCAGGGACCGTCGTAATCTTTGATATAGTGGGCACTATCAAATGTAAATTCTGTCACTAATTTCCATTTGGGCATAATAGCTCTTTTCTATTTTCGGTTGCGTCCATTGGTTAATTTCATTATAATATTATCTTAGTTTGTTGCGGCTCTGTCCATAACAAAAATAAGAGTAAAAACTAAATTTAAATTGACAAAAACAGTTAAGGTTTTTTATGAAATTATATTGTAAAGATTGTCCGTTTGCAGTTAAGCTAAAAAAGCATCCCGGTACATTCCACTGCAGTGCATTGCACTGGAATAATATTGTTTATAGAGACACAAAAGCAAATGATGAATGCTTTCATCATTTAGTAATGGCATTCGATTCTAAATCGAATGCTTATAATTGGCATTTTATAAAAAATGCCAATTATCCTTTCAATTTATCAATAAATAAAGAAGCCATCCACCGGTGGTGGGTTAATGTCTTTATTGATAAATTGAATTCACAAATTTTTAAAATGAATTTGTGCATTTTTCAGTCCAGTAAGTTTATCTTAAAAATAAAAGATAAAAAATTAAACAAAGTTTGTTTCACTTTTCACTGGAAAACAAACGTTTTAAAGGGAAATACACAAATAGTTCTGGAAAATCCAGAAAAAGATATAGTTAAAATTGCAAAAGAGTATAATAGGAAAAAGGTTAACAGAAAATGATTGGATTAGATAGAGATGGTACTTTATTAGTGTCACCAACTTTCCAAGATGGGCACCCTAAAAATACCAATAGAAAAAATATATTAAACAAAATAGATAAAAATGTAATAAACAAAATAGATAATAAAAAATACAATTTTGTTGTAATCTCAAACCAAGATGGCTCTGTGAAATTTAAAGGAGAAAATAATATTTTAAATGAAATGATGATTTTAATTAAAAATATTGACCGATTAAAGGCTGTTGCTTGGTCAGAGAACAACGGTAAAAAGGCTAAACTGCTTTTAAAAAATAAAAACAGTATAGAAACATTTTCATTTAGCAACAATGAACCAGTTTTTAGAAAACCAGAAATTGGTTTGTTAAAAATTTTAAAAGAATTTCAAATTTCAATCGATTTTTATATTGGAGATCAAAGTGGGATTAGCACTTGGGCAAATGGAAAAGATAGCGACAAAAAATTTGCCCAAAACGGGAAAATTCCCTACTTTGATATTAAAGACT
>Ga0102930_1000037_pt1 | contig 38594 bp, 23 predicted proteins | sample SalPon1_B_H2O_MG_FD_84514 | JGI IMG/M metagenome (GOLD analysis project Ga0102930, IMG submission 84514) | Salt pond water microbial communities from South San Francisco under conditions of wetland restoration - Salt Pond MetaG R1_B_H2O_MG | ecosystem: Environmental > Aquatic > Non-marine Saline... | reverse complement strand
GGTGCCTTTGACTATGTGTATCTTATTTTTCTTGCGAAAGTTTTTCAAGAATCTTGCCATAGTTTTTTATGTTGATTTCATCATCGTCTTTTGGAAACAGCACTTGGCACGCGAAGCAAAATTCCCGGTCGTTTTCGTAGCAAAGGTCGTAGGCTATAGAGATACCTATCGTCTTTTGCATGGGAATGGAGAAAAAATCTCGCCAATCAATTATTCCCACATGATGTGTGTACTTGTACCACTCTGCTAGTTCTTTGTAGGTCATATCGTACCGAAGTCGTTGTTCATTGTGTTTGGAAATGAACAATCTACAATCCGTATCGATCATGACATTGTTCAGAATGACATTTCCCAATGCTTCTTCATTCTCAAGCTCGGCGCGTTTTGTGATGTCTTTGTAAATACTCTTGGGTTGATTCAATCGAAGACGAATATTCGGTTTTTGAAAGTTTGTATTGTATTGGACCATGCGCGTGTGATGAACGTTGTCGAAGCCGATGACAAAAGGCCTTTTATTGTATTGATACCCAAGAGTTTTTCCTTGCGCGCATCGGATTTGGTACAACTTTTCAAACATACTGGCGTTTCTGTGTATTTTGCAAGTTGTTTTTTCTTACTTATATGGTTTTCTCAACTAAAAATTACGAAAAGGAAACTATATAAGAGCAACGTCAACTGTGTACATAAGAAAAAGATGGACACAAATACATGTTCTATCACAGCAGAACAACACGATTACATAGTCTTTGATCAAAAAGAAGACACCAAATTACTGGCCACTGCAGGTTCGGGAAAAACATTTTGTATCATACAGCACATGAAGTATCTATTGGAGCAACACGTGTATGATCCCTCCGAAATGTACATGCTGACGTTCTCTCGGAATGCGAGAGATGATTTTTTGCAAAAAATGCAAAAACAGGGCTTGACCAACGTTTCATCCCAAAATATACACACGATAGATTCTTTTGCATGGTCTATTCTGGGCAAAGAAGTGGCGAGTAGTATCGACGTGTCTATACTTTCTTACGCCATGTTACGCATACTCTTGAGTCTAGATGGAAAAAACGATGATGTAGACACGGTCTTTCATGCTAGCCCCCAGCATTTTTTGGAAAAGCTACGAAATGTAAAATGTGTGTTTGTAGACGAAGCACAAGATTTGAACGATATTCAGTACGAAATCTTGATGCTCTTGAAGAAGCACTGTCGCGCGCAATTGCATTTTATAGGGGACCCAAATCAAAACATTTATCAATTTCGACGATCATGTGACAAATATCTCATTCAACATCCCGCTAGAACATTCCATTTGACCAAGAATTTCCGTTCTCAAGCACACATCGTCGATTTTTGCTCTTACTTGAGACCGTACAACACTACAATGACTAAAGTATCTGAACAACCGCAAGTCCCACACAAACTCAAAGTCACCTTTTATCCTTATGAAAATACACACTCCTTCGAGCATTATTTACTTTCCATTCTCCATCATTTTATAGCAAAAAAAATTCCGTTACACAAAGTCACCATACTGGCGCCCACGCGGGGATACTTACGATGCACCAACGGACTGCATAATTATAAAGGATTATGTTATATCGCTAATTTGCTATTCAAAAACGATATCGCATTTCAACAATTCTACAACGACATGGGTTCCGACACTTCATTCGTACAAGACCAGTCAGCATCTGGCAACGGTGCATCTTCATCGGGGAACACGGAAGCATCCAAAATCAATTACAGGATGAAGAAAAACCATATCAATCTTATGACATGCACAGCTTCTAAAGGACTGGAATGGGATTACGTCATCATTATCGATGCGAATGCTTTCCTGGTCACGCCCAAAAATCATTATGACCGAGAAAAATATCTTGCGGAACAGTACTTGCTATATGTAGCTTGCTCACGCCCTCGTAAAAATCTCATCATCTTTAGCAAACAAAAATGCATCAATCCGTGGTTCAAAAACATCCCGATCGAAAATTACAAGTTAGCACCCAATAAACCCGATATGAAAGAATTGATATTCTACGACGCGTCTAAATTGTTTGACAAGAATGGTGTGACGGGCGCTCCCGAGTCACATGACACCATTTTAAAAAACCGGATAAACGAGATGACCGAGCAAGAAATGTATGATTTGTACACCATCATAAAGCCGTGTTTGACGGAAAAGCAAGAGTATATCATGTGTGATGCTGAAAACCTTCACTTTTGGAAATGCAAAGTGCCCGACACCAAAAAAACCCTGATGTCTAAATTCTTGGAATACTTATTCTATGTCTTGTCCTTTCAAGATGCTTTGGCGGACTCTCTTTACCTCAAGGACGTCTCTAATATCGCCTATTCCGAAAACATTATTTTTTGTGATAATGAACATGTTATATTTTGGTATTTTTCACATCGCGAAGGAATGACATGGGAACAATTTGATGCCCAAAAAACAAAAATGAACCCCAAAGTATGTGCGTTTATAGAAAGTAATTTCGATCGAAATCTTCCCTTTCACATATACACTCTCGTGGACACCTTTTTCGACACATTTATTCTGAAAAATAGAGCGCGGATCAAGGAAAGTTACGAGAAACACATTTTATATCCTTATCATATACGTCAAGTACTTTTTTTGACTTTAATATCACATGCGTTACGCACGACCCACTATTTTTACATCAATATTTTCGATTCCTTTTACACGGATATCGTCAAGAAAAACAAGACATTCTTCTTACTCTTGGATACGTATTGCAAAAAAGAATGTATGAATAAGATTATCAAATTTAAAGAAAAAGTGACTCTTGCTGTTCCCTCTATTGTGAGCGAGATCGATTTCACGTTGATGCGCGACACTAGGAACAGTGACCATCATGCTTCTACTGAAGTCCCGTGCAAGTTGGTAAATAGCGGTCAAGAAAAACTAAAAGATATCATTTACATGATTTTGACAACACGTATATGGAAAGAAAGTCAATCACAGGAAACGCAGACTTTGACATTTCATACCATATGTCTTCAAAAAGGTGTCGAAACGAGATGGACCTATGACATTCCACCTCATATCTACCAAGACATTTTGCAAAAAGTAGTGATATCCACATAGAAACTATCCGTCACTATAAAAAACCCGTCGTATACCAAACTTTGCGATCGCTTTACGGCATTCCTCACACGGCTTGGCCATGCGCATAGTATGACACTCTTTTCCGTTTCCTACACGCACGATCAACATAACAGCGTCTTCCAAAAACTTTTTGTTGCGATGAATTTTTTTGAGATTATACAACGCATGCACTTCGCTGTGTACACTATTCTGATGACACATGTATTCGGAAATATGATTATAGCCTTCAGATAGGATTTCTCCGTTTTTTACGATGACAGTACCCAATTTGAACACCATTGTGCTCTTGTTTGCCACCGATATAGCCCTTTCAAAAATATCCTCTGTAAATTTTCTCATTCTGTTTCGTGATGAAATTGAAACTAGATATGTCTTTGTATTTATATAGTTTACATGTATCTCAATTTTTTTGATCATATACGTTGTTGATAAATATACTTTTGTAACATAATGAGAAACAGTACAGCTATGACAATCATAACAAACGCCGAAATCATCATGAACCACGAGTTGATATTATCTTTTTCAAAACTTTGTTCAAAGCAATTAAATTGATAGGATGCCGGATCGATAGCAATGCCCTTTCTCCACAATCCTCGAATACGCATCCATAAAAAGATGTTTTGAAGATGCTTAAAGGGCTGGAACTTGTTATTGGATACAAAGATCAATACACCGACACCGAATAGAATACCGATGTAAGCAAATGTATCCAGTACAGGGAATGGGTTAGTTTTGGACGCATAAGAAACAAGGGTATTAGGGTTTCCATAAGCATCCAGCATGGATTTGAAGTATTTGTATTCTTCGGAAAAATCGACGTCCTCTTTCAAATCTATGACATCGTTTGGTTTCTCCATGAAAGCATGCTCTTTGAGATAGAAGAATAATTCATTGACATCACCCGGGTCATCAAATGTCTTTGTCAGTCGAATAAAACGACCGTCTTTTACTCTTTGGGTAAATTTGCGAAATAAGTAGTCGGCATGTGTTATGATGACACTCGTATTTTTATTTTTTTCCATGTTGGACTCGAATAAATCCATCTTGTACCTCTCTTTCCATGCATGCAACAAACCTACAGTTATCATATAAATGACCGCATATGTACTTGATACGAGGATGTACCACGCCATCAATCGAGTTTTCTCACTGTTTAGTTCTATGTGCTTCCGCTCGATCATTTGTCGCTTTTGCTGCAGTTGATCGTCCACTTGACCAGAACTGGACTCGAGTTGTTGTATCAATTCATCAATATCGTATTTCTCGTTATTGAGTTGTTTTTTACGATCATCAAACTCGATGTTTGCACACATAAAATCCAGGTAATTGTAAGCGATGGTCTTGACAACGATGAGAGCCCCCGCAATAGCTACAGTTATGGTCGTGACTTCAAACAACATGATGTTTTTTTGACGTGCATAAAAGTTAATGTCATACATTTGATGGAGTCTTTCGATACCCGTGCTTGTGCGGCGAATGGTATCAAGATGACGCAGAAAAACATGCAAAAAGTGATGTTGAGACATATGGGAAATACGTAAAGTGAAATCCTGTGGACTGATGTAGATCGTATTGTTTTCATCATGCTCTGGTGCATCGGCATAAACAGAATTATATTTTTCTGGTATATCTTGGATGAATTCCAATAAACTATCTTCGACCATGGAAAATGCATCTCCTAGTTGTGTTTCGGCTTGTTTGATGATAAGCCCCTCTGGATCTAAATCTTTAATAGTTATCTTTCGGGATGTGTCGACGGTACGGTGAATATGCTGAGCGCTCATGTCTAGAAAATAGGGTTTGAGTAAGCTGAATGTAGCCTCCCATTTGGTGGGAGCTTGAATTTGGATGAATGTCAGAAAATCCAAACTGTACACGGTCATGTTTTCATCGATAGAATCATGGGTTTCGATAAGAAGTCTATTCGGCATCGGAGGAGAGTTGTTTTTCTTACCTAAAACACGTGTGGATTCTGTATCCTCTCTCATTATCATACCTGTTTTTGTGTCCATTTCTGCCGTAAAGATATAAGGTCTGCGCATCGACACAGTGCTCTCTTCTTCACGGAAAGTAGGTGTAAAATTTTGTCGGACAAACAACTTGTCTTCTTGTATCGATGCGATTTGAATGTTGATCGGTTCATCTTTTTCATGTCTTTTGAAAAGCGTAAAAGAATCATCGTAAAAAGAACCGCTCAGTATAAACGGTGCCACTTTAAAGTCTTGCTCTTCAAAAACATATCCATTCTTATCTCGATCGTGATAGAAAAGGGCAACAAAATCACGTGACATGGTATTTTTGAGAAAATCTTCGCGTGTCACACTTTCCAAGACATTTCTCTTTTTGTTCTGCGACATGTACTCCAGGTACGCAGATGATGGTTTGACATCAAATAAAGCAAGCAATTGATGCGAAGAAAATAGGTCGACAATATAATCGACGAGTTTTTGACGTGTTTCCTTGTTATACAATTGTTGCGTAATTTGAGACTCCAATGAACCATTTGGGCTCATCAAACTTTGTAGATAAAACAAGCTCGAGTTAAAAAGCTTCACTTGAGATTTGGGGTCATATTTCTCGATACGCTGATGGAAAATCTCCACCGGCCCGATGAGACTCTGTTCGGGAATGAAAGGGTCGACGTATGCTTTACCATCCGATGCACCAAAAAGGTGATAAGGTGTATTAGCGGGAGATAGTAAACTATCTGTCGTCAACGTGTATGGATTCTTGTCTTCGTTGATGAAACGGAAGACTTTTTTGCCTGCGAGACCCCCTTCATTCGTCTTTCCTTTATGCATCGGACTAGGGTGAAACGTGTATTTGATATTGACATTTTGTTGATGATGTAAAAAGAATCCGAGCACAGGGTTTGTTCCTTTGACTTTGTACTCTTTCTTGTTGCTTTCGTGTCGGTTGAATATCGACCAATCTTCGATTTGAAGCATGGACAACACATGCTGAATGCCCGGTTCATCTGCATATATGTGATCGACGTCGTAATGGCTCTGGGCGGCTTTTTTTGCTTTTTGGTATACGATGACCATGAAAAAGAGGGTGTACATACACGCGGTGGAAATCATAATCATGTTATAGATGAGATCTATACGGTTTGCAGTTTGTTTCGTGTCGATGATTCTTCGCACGAAGAAGTAGGCAAAAGCACCATATCCGACAGTAATTGCGGTGATTAATATGGTAAACAAAGTTGTGGCGATCATGAACTGGTTGCGTCGTTGTTCTTGAATACTATACTTTAGATAGTTCCATTTGAACAATAGGTTTGCCATGGTGGAGAAATATGTATAGATAGCCCCTTTTTTTGCGCTCCCATCTGGAGGCGTCACATTGCTATCAAGATTTTCGAGGTATATCTTGTTGCCATACACTTCGTGAATGCGTTGAATGTTGCTGTATATATCAAACAGTAAAGGCGATAGTACAGATGGCCCTAAAGCACCCATTTATATATTTTTACTTTTTATTTATTGGCTTATTATCCATCAAATAGATATATTCATAAAAGTAAATAGAGATGGACAAGTCATGTGAGGGAGACCCAAACTGTTGCCCTCCTACAGGAAGCCCTATTAAAAGTGCTCAAGATTTAAGGCGTAAAAGGATGAATCACGAAATGACATTTGCTATATTTACGGTGGTAAGTACATTTGCGATATGGACCGTACTCATAGGGTTGGGTATATTTTCACTCTTTTTGCTCGTCAAGACCATATTACAATATATACGGAAAAGAAACACGCTCGAGCAAGTACATATGATCGACTCTAGCGATGATGTAAACGGTGAACAAAAAGCAAACAATGACAATTACCAACCCATTCCCTATAAAACCTCTGTGCTAGCCAGTCAAAATATGTACCGCGAAAAATTTATGAAAAATCTGGATAAGAAATCAGAGACACATAAACAAATGAACAACACCCTGAACAAGTTTTTCCGAAAAAATTACAACAAAGCTGCGCCTGACAGTATCGATGAAACGGCTGTGTTGGCCGAGTACGATGATTGGTAATTGATTCAAATTCATCTCATTTTCTTTTTCTTATGTTGCAAATATAAGTGATGAGTTTCTTTGCCAAACTAACATCAAAACAGAGAGGAACAGTGACAACGCTCGTTTCAGGTGCACTGGGAAATGCATTGCATCTTATTTTTCTTCAAACGGGTCTAAGTCAAACAGGAGCTTTTATACTGTATGTCATCATCGGTAATATCATCACTTATTCTTTGGACATTCTTTTCGCAAAACGCATCTTCCATATCGCACAAGGATATGCAGGGCAAGTTCCCTATTCCGGATCCATACCTTACCATGATCTCATAACACGTGCACATTGGTTGATCAAATCGTTTGCGAGCTCGCATTTTTTCCGTTTTAGTATAACCATACTGGTCGACTTGATCATCTCGCTTTCTCTCATTGATTTTATAAAAAAATTCTGTGATGCACGAGATATTCATTTTTGGGCACGTGACTTTATAATCGCCACCGTTGTTCCCGCATTCACCTTCCTCCTCTTCCTCAACATCCTTCGGTTCGACTGGGCATACAGCGAAAAAGCAAGTCCCATCATGAACGTCATGGTCCTACTTTGGGTGAGCGTCGTCATCTTGATTTTTGTTCTCAATACCAACGTCAACAAACTGTCTCATATGCATCCTGCATAAACTATCAACTATCATCGTCGACCACTACACCCCGTGAATTCAATTTGACGATGGCAAAGTTTTCATAATGGCGCGTGTTACCCTCGGCATCGGTTAGCTGAGATTTAATAGTATCGCGTGACCATTTTCCACTCGCTAAACAAACGCCTCCATCTACGATCTCTGTGACCGCTAAATCATCGAGCAAAGATTCATCATCTCCTTGGTCTAATTCGATACGCCAGATGACCTTGCCCTTATTACTGTAACGCATGATAAATATGAGGTTCTTGCCTGCGGTGTCGTCCGCATTCATAGAAAATGCCACCATAATTTCTGCATCAAAGACGGTGGTTTGGTAAACGCTGTGTTTCTTCGTTTCCGGTCGGAATGCCACCAAAAATCCTCCCCGGGTCGAAGGTGACATGATTTTGTTGATGTTTGACAATGACGTATCCACGTTGGATATCAGGGAAAACCATTGCGTTATACCGTTATTGTTGTACTTTGCTAGTACCAGGTATGATTCCCAAGATTGTAAATTGACCTGATCTTTCCCGACGTCTTTCGGCACCACTTCTTTATCATACACATCAAACCCATTATAGGAATATACGGGGTCTATGTTGTCGTTGTGAAAGCAAACAACCACGTCCGCCGAGATGAGTACTTCCATGGCCAGCAATGTGTGCTGGCCCCGAGAGATCATTTGCGTAAACCATCGGAAACCACCGTCTTTGTCTAACTTGGCTAAACTCACATTCGAAAACCCCTCATCAAACTGAAAGTATCGGTTGTGCTCCTTTTTCTTTCCTTTGCCGTCTACCAGACTACTGGGATTTTCGGGTACCCGAACATATCCTATGAATATATTATCTTCTTCATCGATGGCGAGACATACGGTTTTCTCTGATATGCTGGCAAACCATTTCACCACACCGCTATGATCAAAGTGAATTACATATGCCTTTTTATAATCCAATTCATTATGCTTGAAACCCGTGTCTTCATGTACCGTGATGTCGTTGGAAAGAATACTTCCGTTCCCTAGAATATACGCTTTTTGTCCCGTCACCACATGATCAACAATGTCCATGTTTTTGATGATTCGGGTCCACTTGACCCGAGCTGCGCCGTCTTGAAAAATAAGCGCATAAATGCTTTGTTTTTTAAAAGTGCTCTCGCTTGACAGCCTCTTTAGTTCGTTCAATTGATTGTCGAGAATATCAAAGGATATGATTTCTTCGTTGGCATTGTGTATCATTTTGACACACCACATCATGTTTTTTCCGTCGTTGCGCAAGGTAGCGTTCACAGGCGATGCACTGTCAGGAATGCTTTGTCGATAAAGCACCCGACTTATATCTGTGCATTGCCCTTTGTTGTTCACGTGTAGCACGAATGTGACTTCGAGCGACGAATTGGAGTAGAAATCTTCAGAAAACTCTATAAACCCATTTGTTTTGCGACTACACATAATCTTTAATGCACTGTCATCATCCCTTATGATGCTGTGTACGTACAAAAGAGAGCTAGCGGTCGAAAATAACCAAAGCTCTTGCTTAATACCGGGGCGATCACCGCTTACCGTACTTATGTTTTTGTAATCGCATAATATGGTTTCTTTGGAAAGTACAGTATACGTCATTATATCGAGTGCGTATCCTCCATAAATGTCTGGAGATTCAGTTGTCGTTCTGACCACGCGTGAATCTGCATTATTCTCGTTCTCGGATGATGCGAATACGCATATGTTATCGAAACTAATATTTCTACCGTGAATGCTTTTCTCGATAAATGTGATAGAACCCGTTTGTCCTATCATTTCCTCCAAAATGTTTTGCGGGGAAAAATACATGTCAAATGTCTGCATTCCTTGTCCCAGATTGACGATGGCATTGTTATAAAAGAGAACCTCCAAGGTTCCTTGACCTCCGTTGAGTCCGAGTTGTGGCGCGACTCTGTTTCCAAAAACCTTTGTGTTGGTCTTGCTGTTGAGGTAGATTACGTTTTTCATATCGATGTTTGTGCCCAATCGGAATGCCTTGTTGTATGGTCCTATCCCTATACGAGGGCTCATCATCGCACCTTCGATGACGAGGTTGTTCTTCATGACAGGCGAGCTCTTGAATTGCACGTTTCCATCGAGTGTCGCTGTCGTCAACTCTGTATTATGCAGAGTGTTCACCTTGTCTCCGCCTCCCCGCACCGTCAATCCACCATCTACTTCCACGGGCGCATCAAAAAACGCGTTCGATTTAAAAAAGCTATTGTCATTGAAAAAAGTCTCGCCGTTCATGTGTGCCATATTGGCCACGTTCAGATTATCATTACACGCGTTTACGACAGAAACATTGTTGAATTTTGCAATGCTGTTTGTGTTTTGCTCAAAATTTTGGTGAATCTTGACGTTTCGTACCTCCAGATTTTCCAGAACTGTGTCTGTGGCCGTGAGATTGCAAAAGGATGTGTGCCGGGATTGAACGCGATCCGCAAATACGTCATTCAACGTGCTTCTTCCCTTGGCAGACAGCGAGTCAAAAGTCGCACTGAGACTGAACATGTTGGAAAGAGACGCTTCATCTGCCATCAAATTTGATAAATGTCCTTGTCGTGCATGTAACGACATCACGTGCATATCTTCGGCATCGGCGTGTACCAAATGTGCGTTTGCCGCATACATGTGGTCATTGCTCGAGCGATTGGCATCCAGATTAACAAAAGATCCATTATGGCATGCGATGTTGCTGGCCTCTATGAAAACGCTTTCCAACTCATACGTGTCTACATTACACGTGCTTATGGTTTGGGTGCGGACGTTGTCCGTCACTCGGATGTTTGCAAATGTACTGTCATTTTGTACGAGCAACTCGACGATCTCTGCCAAGTCGGTCACCATCTTTTTGCTTTGTACATTTGATGCATCTACTTGCGACGCAGTGCATACATCCATGACACCTGTATCTATGATGGCCTTATTTATCTCTGCTGTATCTGTGACATACAGATTGGACGCGCCCATGTCGCTACCCACCGCACTGACAAAAGAAGCCTGTACGGCCTGGAATACATCTACTTTACAATTGCAACTCGTGAGTATGTCTTGGACATGTACGTTTGACATCGACAAATCTCCTCCGTTCACATCCCCTCGGAACTCAACATTGCTCTTAAACACGGCGTCTTGAAGGAACAGTACATCGTTGCTATGCAAAACCAAATTCTCAAAATGGACGGGGCATGCGAATGTAGTTTCTTGGTTGAGGAATTGCGCTTTTCCGCCGTTCTCCATGATAAAATCAGTATCATCATGGAGGTAAAGCTTGCTTTCCCTTTCGATATCGAGTCGTCCATTTGAAACAGTAGCGTGCTGCGTAAAGATGTGCCCCTCTGCTTTCAAGCTTTCCGCAACGGCTATACCAGATGCAAAACGAATATTGCTCTCGAATACTGCATCACCATAGACATGATTTTTGTTCACAAGCATGATATCATCGCGGAAGACGGTACGTTTCCCGAAAGTGGCGGTGTTCGAAAAGTTGGCTTCGCCGTGAAAGCTGACACGATCATCAAAATCGGCAGGTCCATGAACATACAAATTGCAAAAAGTGTGTACGTCCCCCTGAACTTGCAACTTGCCTTCCAAAGTTGCATTAGAAGAAAACATCAAACGCATGTCTTTGAAATCGACATCATCTTCAAAACACGTCTTATGCAGAGTGGTTCGCCCATGTACTTCTAATTTTGACTCCACGTCGACATTTTTCTTGGCACGTACGTCATCATGAAAATATACTTTTTCAGCAAAACGTGGGTTTCCGTAAATAGTCTGTTGTGAAAAATTGACATCGTGAAAAAAATCGGTGGTCCCCAAGAACGCGACCGTATTGGAGAAGTTGACGTGGGGCTCGAAGTCCGCTTCTTCATGAACATGCAATCGTTCGATATATGCACGTGATGATGCACGTATATCATCTTGGAACACGATCTTATCCTGGAATTGCGCCTCTCCCTCGACGGTAAACGAGTCATCGATGGATATCAAATGCAAGTTGTTGGAAATGCATGCACCATCGTGGAAATGAGGTCTTTTTTCAAATACGGGTGTGTTGGAGAAGACAGACTGTGCATCGGATGCTATCGTGAGTTTGTCTTGTATATGAACAGGTACGCCAAAGGTGATGGGCGCATTGAACAAAACGTCTCCGTTCATGACGATATTGCTATCCAGCGTCAAGGTATCTTGTATGATGACTTCGTCCCAAAACGTCACCGCGCCAAAAACACGTGGATGCGCGTGTGTAAAATGTAAATTGCAAGAAGCGTAGAGGCTTTTTTCAAAGTAGGCATCATCATGCGAGGTAAATCCGTTCGAAAAAACGACGTTACATCCATCGGCAAAATGAGCGTCTGCACGTATATGGACATCATCATAAAATGTAAAAGGTCCGTGGTGGTGTGTTTCGTTATTGACAAACTTGAGATAGCCTTGAAGAGGACTATTTTCGGTGAATGTGTTGGTGTTACACCACGTCATATGACCACGGAAAGTAGCATCTTTGCTTCCATACACTGTATCATCCAGAAAGAGCCTTTGACTTACGGCTAAATCAAGGACGTCGAGAGAAGACAAGGGCTCTCTAAACGTGACATTGCCCCTGAATTTGACATTACTTTCAAAAGTGGCCGGCTGGGCAAAAAGAGCACGATCCAAAAACGTGGTATCGTTCTCAAATACAGATTCTTCTTTCCATGTCATCGGGCTTATTACGAGGATCGCATCGTTGGAATTTGTGAACTGTTTTAATGTGTCTATATGCGTGGTCCCGCTCACATAAATATTCGACAAGCATCTCACGTGACCATGTATAGAAGCGCTATCCTCCAAGAATATGTCATTTTTAAAGTGTGTAGTATCAGAAAAATGTACTTTGCCGTGATGATCCGTGACGCTCCCTGCGTCAGTGAACAACGTGCTCCCATCGCTCAGGGTCAAAGTCGTATTGGAAAGAACCACGGGACGTGTGAAAAAAGATGGTACTTCCGCGTACAGCTCTGTCCCTACGAGATGTAATGCGGCCTCCAACACAGCATCATCTGTAACACGCAACCCTTTGGTCACCACGTCATCGTTTTGCGTGGATAGCACATCGCGGACACGAAAGTCATTCGACAGCAAGGATACGTCCTCGTAAAACAATATGTTGGACAAGATATGGACATCATTACTGAAAAACGCGCTATCATTGTGGTATACGGGTCGGTGAAACGTCGTGGAATCGAATGTTTCAAATGGGCCATGCAGTTTTGTAGAGCCTTTTACGGTGGCATGATTGTTTACGTCTAAATTCTGTGCGATGTCTACATCTTTCGAGAATGTCGTGTTCGGAGATACACGAAAGGCATCGATTACTTCTAAATCATGTATTTTGGTGCGCTGCAACGATGTTAATGGTGCGTCAAAGGTGGCATGATCGTAGAAGGAAACATTGGACAAGAATGTGACATGATCTTTAAACAACGCGGATCCATGCACATTCAAAGCTGACTGCACGTCAAGCTCCTCAAGGTCCATGTTGCTCAGATTTGTGGTATTGAAATGCGCCTTTCCGGAAATAAACACGTCTGCATCAAAAACACCATCTTTTTCGAAATGGGTTTCCTGTTGAAACACAGATTTTTCGTGAAAAGTCACACTGTCCTTAAAAATGGTCGCGTTACTGAAAGTTGCTGGACTATGTATATGCATACCGTTTCCCGTAACATGCACGGATCTGTATGTATCATGATTTAAAATACGCACAACGTCGCCTCCTAATGCGATCTCATTTCCTGTGTGTTGAATATCCCCGCGGAAAGATACATTGCTATGGAAAACAGACGCATCGTGGGCGTCAAAGACAGACTCGAATTTAACGTTGCTTTGACATATCAATGCATCGTGTATGTTTGTGGGACCGTAGAAATCCACTTGATTACAAAACGTGGCATGGGAAGTAAATATCATGTCGGCATCAAACGTGATAACTCTTCCGGAAAATGTCGACTGATTGAATTGGACATTGGACAACACCACGTCAGCTATGGTCGAATGGCTTAGAGTAACATTTTGAATTTTCGAGTCGCGGACATCCACATTGCTCATCACACTGTCATACATGCGAATGTTTTGGAATTCTCCCGAATCAGCATAAACGTTGCTAAACAAGTTGCTATTCCCTCCGAAAACCGTATCTCCTTTGAATATCGTTTCCCCAGACACCGTTATATCCTGAAACCGTGCCTCCTCTAGGTATTTTCGATCGATATAATGCTTGATGCCGCGCTCTGTGATCAGTCCTTGAAAAAAAGGGTCCGTTTCTTCGGACGTACGTCTATCGTCAGTAGTGATATAGTACACATCTTGATCGTTAAATCGAATGTATCCGGTATTATTCGCGAAATTGAGATGAAGGGTGTTATCGACATGGAGGTTATAAAAAGAGGTTTCCACATTACTTGGGACATCGACCACGTTGGATTCTGGCATGGGCTCAAAACTAATAGCCGGCGTGTACAGTTGATGCACATAGGTATCTTTATCGAATACGGTTTGTGATGGAAGAGTCGAATCCTTCTTCTTGCCAGATGATATATCTTTGGCGGACCCGATATCGTACTTATTTTGTTTGATATACTCGAGGTATGCGGTGGCGTCATCCAAGTTACGTTTCGTCGGGTATAAAAGGCGGAACAAATCTGCATTAAAGCTGCTGTCTACGTGCTCTAGGCTCGAGGGCGGTTTACCCAATCGTTTTTCTAGTCGCAAATATGCGATAGAAGCTAGGCGATCTATATTGAAGATTTTGATACCGAATATCAAACATTCGGTACCTATATAAGCGTTCTTGATGAGATGACTTTCTTGGATGCTAAAGCTTTTCGCGTCAATACGCTCTTTGACCGTGACAAAAAGAGTCTTGACAAATCCGAGATCACTTTTCAAATAAACCTGGACTTGATCTCCGGGATTGAGATTTCCATCGTGAAGATACTCGGATCCATCATTTTCTTGCACGATAAATGTATCCTGTGAAAATACCTTGCCGTCAAAGTAAAGAGTGGGAACGTATTGCGCATTGGCGAGGAGATGAGACGTATCTATGCCTTGTTCCGTTTGAACTGCATCTTTAATGGTCGAGTTGATTTCACTTAATGCGATATCGTTTTTGATTTGGGCAATGAATAGGCGCGCATGAAATCGCGGGGGCAGAAAATCGAGATCCCACACCCATCCCTGCTCTTCGGCCAAAGCCTTATTGTCTTGATAAAAGGCGTGTGCTTTTTCAACCGTGTCCAACTTATGCGTGACTTGGAGCTCGGGTTGTAAATAAAGAAATAAAATAGGGTCAAAAGAAGTCATCTTTTATGTACTAATCCACTATATTTAGAGCCATTTTTAAATTATCATTCTTTTTTCCTAGAAAACCCTATGAAAGAAGATACATCACACCGCTCATTGACATGTAATTGTGGGGTTTTGATGCTAGCTGATGAAAGAGTGTGTTTACATCGTAAATCATCGACGGTACACTGAGAAAAAGCTGCTCGTGTGCATGATATGTCGTGCGTCTCCATGTTGGATGCCGATACATTGGAAAAGCCGACCCTTGCATTTGCGCCATCCACATGCATGGTATCTCTAATGTCTATATTCGAGGCCGTCAGTGTATTTGTATTGACATTTGCCAACACGGCATGCTCATCTACGTGTAAATTACTACTGATGTGCAGATGACGTCCTTGTGAATTTTCAAATGCAAAAGAATCTGTCGTGAAGACGGGTGTGTGTATATTCGAAAAATGAGCTTGCGTACCATGCAATTCTGAGATGTGGCAGGGTACATTCACAGAAACATGTTGTGGTGCCAAAGTGAGTGGTGCATCGGTATTCTCTTCTGCTGGTTTTGGACCCAATAAAAATTTCTGATGGGGATCACAATAAAATAGGATATCATTTTGCTTGCTGTCGGTAAAAATCTCCCCGTTGTATGAAGCGACTTGTAGAAAAGCGGCATCTGCAAGTTGACTGTTTGACATAGCCCTACGCGTGCTATGCTTCCCTTGTATATAGTTGCGTGAGAAAATAATAGATATACGCAAACGTGAATGCTATATGTTGTCCTGTTGCTTGAGATAAAGAATACGGTTTCTTGTGGATGACGTTTTTCTGGATTGATCAAAGCCTTGTACGATCATGTTTGCCCAGTATTTTGGCATATTTCTTGACTCTGCCGTTTTGATCCCCATTTCTTCATAATAAAAAGTGCTTTCCGACACGCCTCCGGTAATGTGTATACCTGCCATACTCTGAAGGAGTACCATAAGGAAGGCTGCATTCATATTAAACGATGACATAGGCTTGCTCACATTAAAATCATGCATATGATGCCATATGCCATCGACATAATTTTCTAGAAACATGTCCAAATAGTCTTGAAAATGCGTGACAAAAGATTCATCATGCTGAGCATAAATGGCATATAATATCGCCAACACCAATATGTTATAAGGATGCTTTTGTGTGGCAGATTTGCGTCGCTTTTCGTAAAAATCAATGTTTTGTTTGATAGCGTTGTAATTAAAGGCTTCGCCCATAAAATCACCGTGACTAAAAAAAAGTCTTGATAGATATGGCGTTAAAATATAGAGTGTTTCCAATATATCATATTTGTCCTCCAAGAGACTGTGTTTGTCGAATTTAATGACTTTTTGTATGTCGATGTCGGTGCCTTCGTCACTCCCGTAAAGATGTACAGGTAGGGTATGATAAATCATCGACCATTCATCCGGCACAAAATATCCAAGTTCGTATGAAGATTCAAAAAAGAAACGCAGGGCGAGCTTGATGAGATTGTTGACAAATGCGTTCCCTCTTTTACTTTCTCTGTTGTTGAGTCCCACTACATTTTTGAGAACATAAATGTTTTGTTCGGTATCCAATTCCGTCAAATCGGTTAGGAATTCTATGATATTACGCATAATAGGATGTCCCTTGTTAATGAGGAAGTCTTTATCACGTGTAATACGATAGTAATTCCAAGTGCTTATCACGATGAGTGCGTTATTAAAGATACCGAGGGAAGTTTCCGCGTTCCAAAGCATAATGTCCACGATACCATGTGTAGGTGCATAGGGGAATTTTGCTCCGCTATGGCCATAGCTATTTGCTGTATGTTTGGCTGTGTCAAGGTTTTTATAGCGATGCTCTAATACAGATCGAGCGGCGTGTGGTTTAAGGAACAAGAGCACGGGCATCAGCCATAAATCTCCTTCGTACATGAGTTGCCCTTGGGGATCGATGATCGGAAATGTATCTGGAAAAAGAAAGCCCTTGTCTCGAGATATGGAATATAAGTTGTACAAGCACATGCGCACGATGCGATTGAGTTTGTGCAATTTCTCCTCTTCTTCTGCAGTGATGTTCTTTTTGGGATTAATGATGATGTTTGTGTTCCATAAGTGCGCCCATGCGTTAACATGGTCTGTGCGCAGCCTCGTAAAGGACGCAGAGGGACTGGTTGATCCCAAATAAACCGATAATGCTAGTTTTTTAGCCTCATCGAGGGGAAATGTAAAATCATAATCGGTCATAATGATGGAAAAGATATCGATAGCAATCTTTTTGTCTGTAGAATCTGTCTTTTTGAACATTATGTTGAATTTGTTGACACATGTCAAATACGGTCCTTGCTTGAGATTGAACCCCATATTTTCCACGCGATCCGTGTTGGAAAGCACATAAATAGTGGCAAAGGCCACTTTATGACCACTGTCTGTCTTCCCCTGGCCGTTCAAGATGTAGACGGATTCAGACCGTGATGTCTCATAATGCACGATATTATTGTTGTAACTGACATCTCGAATGTTGCTCTTGTTATAGACTTGATGAAAAAAGGGTATGCTCAAGGTGTTGCTATCATCCGGGAAATGAGAATGATGCGGACGTTTGATCCATACTTTTTGACACACGGCCGAGGGAATGTGTCGTGGTGTGTACATATCCACATCTAATACCACGTTTTTTCCGGATAGCTTGTCGATCACATTATACGAGGTATGCAATGTTGCGGTTTGCAAATTAAGAGTTTGTTTCTGCGTGTACACCGACAGATTATCGGTATCCGTTTGAAAGCAGGAGATTCCGGTCACGTAAAAAGGTTCGATGACATTCGATCCGTGTGTCCCGCGTTCTTTCTCTGTATTCGTTATGATATAGGTTTTTTGAACGTCGATTTGATCAAAGGAGCTGAAGAGTGTGATTTTTCCATTCGAAATGACGGCTCCTTGTTGACGGGAATCCAGCGCATATGCCTTGTTCGAAGCCGACCAAGAGGGTTTCCAAGGATCTTCGTAATCGGTATCAAACTGTGTAAAATCGAAATTGGGGGCCATGGGGTCTAGGTCCCGAATTGTCCCATCAAGCTTGAGTGAGCGAAAAGCCATTTTTTGGGAATTTATATTTTGGGAACGAATATATGAAGATTGGATCCGATTTGCAATAAACTTGTCTACAACAAATCCATACGTGTCATTTGACATTTTTAGCAATCCGCTTATTTGATATGGATAAGAAAAATTTGTCATAAATACTTGTCATGACGAAAATTTGAAACTATGTAAGATGATATGATATAAACACCTACGGAGATATTGAACCATGAGTCCACTGTACATCATTTACGACAACCACACTAAAACGGTCCGTGATATCTTTACGAACAAGACAAAGGCCATGATTTACTGGAATTTGATCAAGTCTGAAGAAGGAGATTATCTTGGAGAAGATCAGATTGAAATCATTGTCACAAACGAAAACGTGAATATTGATACGGAGACTGCAGAGCACTGGACGGATATCGATCTTACCGATAAACCGCTAGACACAAAAATCAATGTGCGCAAGGATTTGAAGAGCAACAATCCAATTCACGAAAAGTTTGTTTTAGAAGCTAAACAGAAAAATGAAGAGGAACTTTGTTTACAAAAACAGCGACATGATAATAAAGTATTGATGACCGAGAGTGTTGCCAAAATCAAGGCGCAATTTTCAGCCCCTCTCATCGATTTGCTTCAATCTGTCCGAGATATTGAAAAGCAGGTCATTGGTGCTCATAATGAGGTCAAGCAAGCCAAGAAGTTGTTGAAAAAAAATGAGATACAAGTCAAAGCGTTCGAGCAATTGGATGATAAAGAAAAAGAGCTCAAACAGAGTTTGGGAAAGATGCGGAAGCGGTTTTCATGTATGAAAATCAAATCACAAAATGAACTTAGGAAATTACTAAAGGACTTTACATTCTATTATGCTATCGAAAATTTCACTTTGAAAAAAAGCAACAAGGAATTCATTTTTAGTGTGTCTCCATATGACATTACATTCTATTTGGACGAGTAATTTTGAGTCCTGTTTCGGTAAAAGTTGTGCATTTCAAATCTTATTTTTTAGCTAGCATAAATTACCAAACAGCTATGCTTTTTTTATAGAAAACCAGTCTTGCAAAGGATGAGAAACATGAAAGAAAAATGGTGTGGACATGTCTGACATATCAACGCTTCATTTTTCGCATGGTGATATTGATTCGTCTTTTATCATCTGGTGGACGTTTCAATTCTCTAAGTGTCATTTTAGGTACTTCATGACGAAATTCGTACTGGAAATTACCACCCATAATTATGTATGAACCATGTTTCATAGGTAGATCCCATTTTGAATTTCCTTTATCACGAATCCTAAAAACGCGTTCATGACCTATTGAAATAGACATGATTTCATGAGATGTTTCCAATTCTTTTTCTGAATCGCTATGTAAAGCTATGTAATGATTCAAACTCCCATCGTACCAATTTATCAGACATTGATTATATTTGTCCAAACCACCAGCCCATTCGTGAAATACTGTAAACATATCTGGAAGTGGATCACCATCATGAAGAATCCCACTGTATTTGTATGGTGTCAAGTAATTTCTACTAAAACGAGGTGTCAACACTTCTTTCCCGTAGATAACTAATTTTGTGCGTTCCGGTGGACGAAGATTCCATAAATTTTCAAAATTATCAGAAGAGTATTTTACGAGTGTTTCAGGAAGATGACCTTGAACGTACCATGAATCCTCGGATAAATAGACGCGCGACTCCATTATATCGAGTGTGTAAACTTTTTTTGATAGTCCTTCAATTTTTCATTACATTACGGAAATTTGAAGACATTCATGTGTGTCCTATATAAATAAAAAGGCCGACTAACATTGGATCACTACAATCCTGAAAGTTCATCGTCATGTTTTACACATCCAAGAAGTACAACACAGGGCCGCAGAAAGATGATCCAGGCAACAGAGACCTGCTCACAAAGATTCGATTATCGCAGCAACCTCCGTTCCTTGGCAATACAAGGTATACACTTTGCAGCAAAATGTACGATATCAACCCGGATATCTTTTCATCTCTGGGCGATCATCGGCACGTTCGCTACACTCAAGAACTATTGGACAAGATGTTCGATGATCAGGGAATATGGTATGGCCAGACAGTGCTGACCACCCTCGCAAATGTATTGCATTCCACACATGGATTGAAGGACTACCTGATGCTGGTGTACGCTTTGAGGAACGGCGGTATCAAGATAGCCATGGCGCGATCATGCAGCTCCCAGGAGAATGATACTCAGAGTGAACGCGAGACTCTGCCTCATCCGCGCGTTTTCGTGACCATGCCTTGCAAAAAGCCGAGTGGTGGCGAAGGAGTAGCGCATTTCACTGTCTCCGTAGACGCCACACAATTATTGTGTTGGTTGAACGACTCCAAGTGGAGCGTGGTCATTGACGAATTCAAAAAGGTGTTGCAAACGGATGATGACATGTATTGGGGTAGCGACGAAGACGTGGAAAACCATAAAACACACGAAGAACTGTGTTACGGTATCGATGATTGGGAGTGGATACTAGCATGAAAGAAGAGTAGACCTGTTTGTGTGTAATTTTGATGTTGTTTGCATTTTTTTTCATCTATAAATAAGGTACCTGTTCATCATGGTCACATTGACAAAAACGTTGCAAACGACATGGTTGGCGAGCGTCATCATCATCACCGTTTTTTTGGCCGTGCAAATGTTTTTTCTTCATTATCGCATCGACAGTATGCAAAAAAAACATCTCGAATTGTCCTACACTACACGAAACAAAACACAACACGACCCGCTCTTGCAAATACATGCCATCATAGTGAATAAAAAACTCTCCGAGTTTTTGAACAAAAAGTCAACGTATGACCGTAAAGAAATAAATGAATTCAAGAATGCTTTGGTCAGAAAACCCGTGAACGTACCATATATGTTTTATTATACACAACAGGGCGGTGGTAGCACCGTCGAGAGCGTTCGCATCATCTTTGAAAAAATGTGCGTATTGGTCCTGAGTGAGAGTTTAGGGAACAAGAATTTTTATGAAAAAGTTGCCAATGATAAGGTGGATTACATTCTCTTAGGTCGCAATGTGTATTATATTAAAAAAGATGATGAGCTCGCATCTGCCATTCGAAGTAAGCTTCAGGAAGATAGGGATTTCGAAATTCACAAAAATGCATACGATGATAATTACATCCTCTTCTTATTTCCTATGCTGAATCATAAGGTCATGGATGATATGTCTTCGATGACACAAGAAGATAATAGGCGCAAGGAAAAGGAGTTTAATGTGGTGCCTTTTATGGGACAGTTTCACAAGGACATGAGTGCCACTTTTTTTGTACAGATAGATGCTCTGATGCAAAGCGCACGCAGGAACGATTTTGTTCCCATGCACGTTATGGCGTACAAGGCGTTGATGTAAAACATGCATTATTTTATCTCCATGAATTATGTTGGGATGGCACAAGTACAAAAGAAAGGCTTTATCGAAACGACGATCCAATCCTATCAAAATTTGTACATCGAAGAATCCATAGAAAGAGGGCGTAATGCACAACAGCGCTTGAAACGCATAACACAAACCGACAACAAATATTACAAAATGGTGATATTAATTGTGACGGTGCTTTTTTTATTCTTTATCACACCTCTTTTTGTGACCGGTCTCTTCACAAAGGGTATGCATGTACGCGAACAATTTCTCATATGGATGACTGTTGTAATAATAGGAATTCTCATGATTGCACAAAAATACATGTTTTGACAGAGTAGCATGCATATGACGTACACATTATTTTTGCATATCTTTTCCTACATCCAATAAAAAGGTATTATCAAGCATGGAAGATGTCAGTATGTCCGGTATGTTTGGTTGGATAGAGGCAGGTGGTGCCACTACTGGCTACAACACATTTGCTGAAACGCAGTCTTCAGATGTCATCTTCCGTACGACGACCTTGAGCAACATGATTGCCATAGGAAACTCGAATGACACTACAGCTGCCATTTATGTTCGCGAGAATAAAGTAGGCATAAACCGTACACCGGACAGCAACAATGACTATGGTCTCGATGTTTACGGTGTGCAGCGTTTTTCCAACTCTAATACATACCCAGATGTCTATCAAGACGTTTTAGCTTGCCATTCCAACATCAATTTCTATTCTCACGTCAGCACGGATGATTATGACAAAGATCATGCCATCAATCGGCGTCAACAGACCATGACGTTGAACTGTTTAGGAGAATTGAAAAATCGTCTGATTATTTCTGATTATTATGCTATGACGCGCAACAAGGTGGAGGATGTGCCTGTCAAAGGGTTTTATGCCATGCCGGATTATGTCAAAAACGGATACAAGCTGATCACGGACGCGAGATATGAAAACGAGTTCCTAGAAAATGAAATTTTTGAGGTTCAAACCACGAAATTCAAGATCGACACAAAAAATGTAGATGCCAACAGCAATCTTAATCTGGATATTAGCGTGGTTCTCGCTGAACAGTCTTTCATGCCCTTACCCATCGCATCCGGTGATAATATCGACATACAATTCTACAGAAATAACAATGTACCCGATGTACAATTGTTCAAGCAAGTCATCGCATTGGAACACGTCGTGGAAAATATAACCATTTTATCATACGCATTTGTCGATGACATCGAAAACACGATTTCATTCGAGATGGTGGTCAAGGACAGCAATAGTTTCATGTTCAATAAGGGGTCTTATTACCATATGAGGAACGTGAATACGGCAGAAAGTCGTGCAGAAGATATCAGAAACATTCTATTGTTGAAAAAGGTCGATAGATTAGCCTCCGCGGGTGACCTTCATAGCATCCGTGCTTATTTTGCGCATCCTGATCCTATGGCGTCCTTAAAGAGAGATGTAACACCCATTATATCACAATTCGAAAAATCTTCTTCCATCAACATTTACCTATTTCCCCTCGAGCTTCCGGCTTTACGCGACGGTCACTTTGCCCCGCAAAAGTATCCCGTAAATATCACGAGTACAGATAATGTCATAGATGATAAGCATGCTCGATACACGATCGAGTCCAGAGATACGCATTTAGTGAATCGTGTTTTGAATCCAACAATGCGACAAACTTTTGCGAAAGACTTCATGATGATTCAAGAAATACAAAGCGACTACACGGGGATCTGGTCACTCGAAGAGGTTTCCGTCACATCACAAAACACATGCGAGATGAGCCTCCGTGCTGTCACGTTGAATAATCTGGATCAAAATAAGCGGGTTTATGATGTGAGCAGACCCGTGTCGATAGTTCCATTTCGCCTATGTGAATTTAATCGCATCGGTGGCCCATCCGTATCGCATGTCAGTTACATTCCACCCACGGAAAGATTGGCGGTGGGGACTTTTGAAGCAGGCGAGACACTGACGGTCGGCGGTTCTATCTCTCTTTTTGACCACATATACTTTCAAAATCGCGAATCTAAGCATCCTTTCCGCATGCATTATAGCAACGAAAGTCTCGTCCTGGATTTGGACGACAAGAATAACGAAAACCAACAGCAATCAAAATATGTGCGCTTTTCGAATAATGTGGAAAATTCCGATCCTCATGTGACATTCAACGGGCACGTGCTATTCGAATCCAACGATGACGCAGATTTTTATAACAGGGTGGTTTTTTCCCATCCACATGACGACGAACGGCTGGTATGTGATCATTTTGGTCTTCAAACACAATCCGCGTGCAATGTCGTCAATACTCTGATCGATACGTTTGGAGGTGTTTCTACAAAGTTTTTGGGTCTAGATGATATGCGCTATAAACAAAACACAATACATGACGTATTCATTCACGACATTTCATTTGACCGGGATTTTATCGACGCAGACAATGTAAAAGTTACGAATGGTGTCATTCTGGAAACATTTGCCGATTACATGATGGATATTCAAGTGCACGACATTGTGCGCATCTTTGGATCGCTCTTTAATGTGCACATCGTGCGAAAAAAGGATGCATGCGAAGATCAACTCATACAAATCTTCCTCAGCTGGTATTTCGAAGACGAGCGCTTACACCTCTTCCAAAGCAAAAACGGACAAGAGAAGCACACATCCCTTTTTCAAAAACAGTCGAGCACACATATAATAGTGTATCGACTGATAGCTTCTCGGTCTAATTTTAAAACCTGTGTGCATTTAGACATTCGCAATGTTCACTTTGAAAAAGACAAAAGAGATAAGCACATCATACTCAAGCTTTTGTGTATCATTCAAGATAATATCCCTTTTTTGTGTATCGATCGTTTCTTCTCTTTCAAGACATCTTCATATGCGCTACATGAATATGACACTGAACCACTCGACAATGTCGTCTTGTTAAAGGCTATCAAGCGCAGAGGTGCAAACGAGTATGAGCTGGAATTTCGTGCGGTGGACAATATCACTGATTTGAAAAATGACATGGCCATATCCAACTATTTAGATCGCGAAAACAATACATATTTGATTCCACTTCATTCCTTTTATGAGGCGGACAAAGGACAACTTCCTACTTACGCATTGCGTGAATTCCAATTTCCTTACCCCCGTTACACAGAAAAAAATGTCAACATTGGTTTCAGTACCGAGGAAGATGGTATGATTTATCTCAATGTACGAAATTCTAAAATACTCGACAAACATATTTCTTCGCGCGCCCAATTCAAGGTCAGTGCGATAGATCGCGTCATTCTAGAAAATGGTATTTTTGAAATCTCCAAGTGGTATCACTTCCAAGACCATGTACGGGCAGGTATCAAGTTTATCAATAATAATTACATCGTCACAAAAAATAACACAGCAATTACGTATTCTTTCAACGGTATACCCCTCGGCGTGAAGCGGGCAAACTTTACCAACACGCGGCACTCGGCTATAGTATATGCCGACATAGACAGGAACCTATTTTATCTGTTGCGCCTTTACAAGGGTCACTACTTGTACATTATGGACAAGTACAATTGGATCTGGAAGTTGGTGGATATTTGTGAGAATGAAAACCAAGATGGCGAGTTTATTCTCACGTTGACTACCACGCATCGCATCGACGAAACAGATCGCCAAGATTTCAATACCGAACGCCACATTTTTATCATTCCTCTGCGTTTTTTCACCCACCATGCTCTCGTAGATGATTATCAATATGCGCACGTAGAAAACTACATCCCTTCCCGTCTAGGTGTCAACACGACCTTTATTACGGAAACCATGACGGTCAACGGAGACATGTCATGTAGAGATAAGCTGACATTCCAAAACGAAGATTCACTGGAGCCTTTTCACGTGAAATACGACAAGGATGAGTTGAACCTGAATGATCAATTCTTACTTTCCGGGGAAATCGCAAAATGCAAGAGTGATCTCGTGGTAGATGGTATCTTGAGTGTGCGCGAAGTGCTGACGAGTTCCGATAGGCGTTTGAAGTCAAACATCAAGGATACTTGTCCTCTGGAAGATCTCAAAAGAATAAACGCGCTCGATATCAAGTCTTTTACGTTTCTCATGGATGCGCTTCATCAACACCATAAACCCCAAACGGGTGTTATCGCACAAGAAATGATGAATCTATTTCCGAATGCTGTCGTGGAAAAAAGAGGGATCATACCTAATATTTTCAAAAAAGGGCGCGTGGAATCCCATCCCAGCATATTGTATATTAAATGCGCTGATGAAGAAAGCGTGCAAGTTATTTTGACCCATTTAAAAGATGCATCACGAGAAGATCAACATGTCAATATTTCCATGGTCTGTTTGAGCGATGAAAAGGATGTGACAGTGGTTTTACGCGAGGCTTACCAAGAAAAGGGGAGTAATCGTATCGTGTTGCACGTGTTTGAAACATTGCGTACGTATGATGGTTATTTCATCAAAGGAACTATCGGTACTTTAAAAATGATTCACCAACAGGAACTCTTTATGTCTGGGCTTAATGCTATCAAAGCGTTGTCGGCAGAAGTAGAACAACTAAAAAATAAAACAATTTTATCCTCCACAAAGTAAAGGAAAACAATGTTTACCACCATTCACAAGATAAACGAACCTCTCTATGACCGTGGTATCTCTGGATGGTTTCAACTGTCGGACTGTAATCAATTTGCCTTTTCCAATGCAAAAGAAAAAGATGTTATAATTCGAACCACTACGGAAGCACAAAATATTCTCATCGGCCAAAGTATCTCGGATGAAAACAATGCTTCGACTTTGACGGTAAAACGCAATGAAATAGAAGTATATGGAAATATCAATCTTCATGGAAATTTTGTGACGGAAACAGACTATCTCTTTTTTGATGCAAAAATCGTTTCCTCCAACATGCAAGCCACCTATTTTGATACACATGAGCTGACAAGTGATTCTGCGACCATGAATGAGGTCTCCTTGTCCAATCTATATGCCAACGGACAGATGATCATCAACGATCAAGGACAGGTCGAAGGAGGACGCATCAGGCCCTCTACACTCAGCACGGATAAAATCATCGATGAGGCTATCACGGACCAAAAAATAAAAGCACTTACACTGACTACATCATCTTTCTCCAATGCGAGTATCACCACCGCTAAAATAAGAGACGCCAACGTGACCACAGATAAGATAAATGATCAAGCCATCACTACGGAGAAATACAGAGATCTTTCCATAACGAACGATAAAATCACGGATTCCTCTGTGAGTACGCGCATTTTACAAGATGGTCTCATCACTACCCCTAAAATTACTAATGATGCGATCACGTCGGAAAAATTGCATCCAGACTTGAATTTACGCGGTGACGTTAATGTACGCGGATTGCTCATGATCAACACCACGCGAGAGAGCAATGGCACCATTCCGGCGGATGTTTCGTTGGATGTGTATCAGAAAATGACTCTCGTGGACGAGAATGATGCGAGGACATTCGTACAAAGCAAAAACGGCTATTTGGGAATCATGCAGAGCGATCCCGCTTTTACGCTAGATGTTTGGGGAGACATACGTATATCCAGTAACATATACATTAATGAGGATGAGTATCTAGGCTTTTGGTTAGCGCGCAACGGGTCAGACGTATCATTTGATCACGGATACGTAGGTATACATACACATACTCCACGCTCAGAACTGGATGTCCATGGAGACATCACACTGACCAGTAATGTCATCTTCAGTAATGACACAGGCGATACATACATTTCCACTTCAGGATCCAATCTAGGCATCCGCGGTCAAAATCCTGTCGCTACATTAGATGTGAACGGAAATCTTGCCATTCAAAACGAAATTCTCTCGGACGAAAACCGCAATCTTTTTTCACGAAAATCCATTATTTCCGAGAACTTGTGGGTTAAAACGGAGAATTCCGACTTTGAGCTGGATGTCAACGGAAATGCTAGTTTTGCCGCAGAGAATTTCTATTTTAACCGCTTCCATTTTTACATGAATTCTGTTGGGACTCTCGGACTTTCGGGCACTGAATACTCGTATTATCGTATCGCAACCCTACGTGCCCGCAATGACGCGTTGAATTCCGGTGGGTTGGTGATAGAAGGGTACATAGGAGACATACACCGGACCAATAATATGCACGTGCGCATTCTCATAGGTAGTCGAGATACCGACACCGACGATCAACGGTTGAATGTGACCGTGACGCAAGGTGATTCTCCTTCCAAGATGGTAGGGTACTGTGATTTAGAATTGTACAAGGAAAAAAGCGACGTTGCGCCTCGATATTACATTTACTTAAAGACACGCGCCAAGAGTAGCTTTTCTCTCAACCTATATGGCGGCGAAGTGGTACAGAATTTCAACACGGACTGGCGTAATTCGCGACTTTCCGAACGGCCTGATAAGATTTCCGATTTGAACGTGAGGATCATCAAGAGCCTTATCGACTGTCCTATGGGCAACCATAAGGAATTTTATGGAGATCAATACATCGGAGGCAACGTATATATCAAGGGAGGATTTGTCATGGAAGCCGGAAAAACGTTGACGGTGCGGGAAGACATCATAAGCCAAAATGGGAACTTGTCGGTAGCGAGTAATATCGAGTCTTTGCACGGTCATTTAGATGTAGATTCAAATATTGTCACGCAAAATGGGGATATTCTTGCACCTCGTGGAAAACTGTCTGTGAAAGGGGATATCACATCGGAAGATGGCAATTTTAGCGCGCGCGGGATTTCCATGCAAGGTCAACATCTGGACATTCTTGGGCGCATGACTCTCGCGGGAACATTTTCTAATCAGGGAGACATTTGGACGGGTGCGCATATCATTCGCGCAGAGAGTGAAAGCAAAACCCGGTCGAGCTTCGATCTCTTTCGTAGCTTTGATAAAAAGGGGGTACAACTGACCGTGAATGGAACGTACAACGAAGATGACGGCAATTGGTACAACACCAACGGAGGTATGGGTGTGGCGCAACTCAACATCTTAACTTCGGAGAGCAAAAACGGGGATAACACGGGATTCTATTTCAATACCATAAAGGCCCCCTTGTTCGAAGAAGGTAACCCGTTGGTATTTGATAACTGGATGACGCTGCGCAATGCCAAGATGGGTATCAATGACGTGTCCGATCCCAAAGAAACCCTTGAAATGAACGGGAACCTGTTGATGCACGGAGGTGGTATAATGATCCGAGACACTTATATCACGGGCGAGGCGACAGAAAAATTGCACTATCAAGCCATGCACACGGATATGATCCAGGGAGAACGCTATAGTATGCGGTGTGGCAAAGATGATTCGATGGATGAGAACAGTGCCATGAACATCTCATATCAGTACAATAGCGTCGAAGATGGTAACAATCGCATCGATATCGGATTCATGAAGGATAGGAATGTCATGACGATCACCGATGGTCGCAAAGTATCTCTGAACACGGGACAAATAGAATCCGATATCACCTATAAAGGAAACGTTAAAGGTAATGATTCCTTTATCTATCTAACAAACGTTGGTACGCAAACGCATCGTGTCATCGGTTTTGCGCGTTTGTTTGAAAACGTGACGACAGGGGCATCGACGTGGGAAAAACTTGCGACATTCTCCCCCAAAGACATAAATGGAGAAAACCGAAATCAAGGCGCAGTTATATTTCAAGGTGTGGTGACGAGCAAAACAAATACAAATAGTTTCACTGTCAACATGTATTTTGATGCATCCAACGATGTTTCCAATCGTGTCATGGTGTATTCGAAACAGGCAAACGATACGTTTTTCAACAGTGAGCTAGACTTGTGTATGATTTATGATGACCAGCTCCGTGTGCACATATATATGGTATCTTATACAAAAGATGCATGTTTGAACATGGATATCCATTATGCTCAAAACGAAGGAGCTGGCATTCATAGTTATGAAGATACTTCATTCACGGTGGAAGTGAATCCTGTCAACACTGAAGAGGAGTACAAGCGGTTTGTCACAGAAAACGATAGCGAGATAAACCGCGTGAATAGGTTGATTACCACGCGTTTCAACGGGAAATTCTACGTATTTACGTCAGAGGGTAATGTTGGCATAGGGAATACTTACCCGGGAGCGCGCTTAGACATCGATGGACAAGCCCGAATGGATACCATATTTTTGAGAGATAGTCGTTTGGAGATGCCGCTCTTAAACGGGTTGTTCGTGAACGACACCCTCTATTTCGACACGGACAACTTTTTGGTACAAGATCGCATCAAGGATGCCTTTGTCCTTCCTCGTCATTTAAGCGATGCCACCAAAGATGCCTTTTGGGATGTCACATTATCCAATCTTGCCGCCAACCAGGTTTTCATCGATACATCACATGACCGCATAGGTATTTTTAATGAAAACCCTACATTCGGTGTGGATATCGCAAAACCCGTTACGCTAAGAAATAGCGAGGCCGATAATGAAGGCTTTGTACGACTGAATTCCAGCGCGTGTAATGGCTTGGGAATAAATATGGGGGAACAAGGGCCCATTTGTGCGCTTGACGTAAACGGAGATATCAATTTCAGCGGGCAAGTTTTATTTCGAGGCGCGCCATGGCGCACTTCTCCTTGGACTTTTTGTAATGATGAACAACATCTTGTTTGCCGATCTAATGTCATTATCGCGGACACAATCTTTGCGAATGACACGGAGCGACTTTGCGTAGAAAGTAATATCGGTCTGAGTAATGCACACGGAAAATCTGTTTTACACGCGCTCTCCAACAACCTGGGCATTAACACGGATCATCCGCTGCATACGGTGGATATCGGAGGAACTTTTGGCATCGATGGACATCAAATATATGATAGTAACGGCGTCATGGTACGCTCGCTTATTTCTACGCAGGTATTGACCGTCAGCGAAAGCAACATAGGCGTGTACAATGGGACACCCGGACATACCCTAGATATAGACGGCGACATAAATATCACGGGACGCATATACCGGCACGGAAAGAAATACAATGATTACTTGAATCAATGGGAAGGCTCGAATGCAGGCATTTCTTACATGAGTAACGTGGGAATAGGTACGCGGATACCATACGACGAAACATTGAGCGTTCTACATGCGATGAGTCTAAGCAACACAAATGGAGAAAGGGTCAAGTTGTTTTTGGAGGATGATGATGCCGTTCTAAATGTTTCGCAACCTATGCAAACAAAAGCGGTTTCCTTTTCTAATGATGATGGATACATCATGCTCAAGTCTCAAGGTTGTAATCTAGGTGTGAACATGAGTATTTTCGAGCAAATGCATCAGCCGCAATATACACTGGATGTCGCTGGAGATATCGGTGTCAATGGTACGCGCATTATAAGGTCTGATCATCACCTGGAAAACATCGCCGCACTGGAGGCGGATGCCATGCGTATCACCACCAGCAATGTGGGCATTCATACACGGTATCCCAGAGAAAGTCTCACTATTAACGGAACTCTAGGTATCGACAACGGACATGCGGCAGACGAACAAGAAAAGAGTTCTGCCGTTTTTCGTATAGACACTGACGCATATCTAGCGTTGGACGCGAGTGCATTTGTGACATCCCGATTCATCGCACGTCCTTCCGTGCAAGAAATCGGGTTGCATATTCAAACCCAGGGAGATCAAGCTGATGGACGGGCACCTGCTTTATTCATGGAAGGAGCCGCAGTTTATGGGCAAATGAAAACGACGGCGCCGCATCACGCAACGTTTTTACAGTTTGAAAACTCGGCCGACGAGAAAAAAGCGTTTATCGGGTTGGATGGATCTGGGTTGAACGGTGCCGAAGAAGATACGCGCGACGCATTGACCATAAGTAACAAAGAAAGTATCAGATTTATGACGAATGACAACAAAACAGAACAGATGCGCATCGATTCACAAGGTAACGTGGGTGTGAACATTGTTTATCCGGAATACACGCTCGATGTAGGAGGTACGGGTATCGGTATCATGGGATCTCTTTTGGTCGATAATGAGAAGAACATCACATCGACACATCTATCCAATGCAGAGGCCACGCGGACCAAGGTGCTCGATGCTGGTGTCAATACCCGTTACGATTACGCAAAGTCTACCATTCAGTGCAAATTTGTAGAGAGCGGTGTGTATTCGGTGACAAAAGAGTCACCAGGATTTGAGACATTGAGTAACGTTGTTAACGGCAATCCGCGTGGAAGTGTATATGCTTACTTTAGAGATGACGTCTTTTTAGTGGCCACAGACAGTGTGGGTACATCTATTTATGAAAATTTTGCGTTCCAAAACATACAAGGCGGCCGAGAAATACCGTTGAACTCCAACATCACCCTGGATTTGTTCGCTCGAAAGGAAGATGCGTCCTATTTGAACCACATCGGTAACACCGCCATCATAGGATCATACATGGAAGTTATAAATCCTACATCACATGATGAATCATCGTCGGCCTTTGCGAGTGTACGTGCACGTAATTGGAATCCCATGATCATAGACGCTTCTGCATCTCAAACCGATTCGAATTACGTGGAAATTAAGACTTCTGACGACGTATCGAGATTAAACTCGGACAAAGACATACAGTTGTGTATCGATGATTTATCCTATGTCGAGTTACACAAAGAAGCAGGGCGTGTGTTCATACCCGGTGGGCGGCAACTCGGTATGAATTTACTACAGAGTGACGGGATGAAGCAGGTATTTGCGGATGCCGACGGCAATTTGACCATGAGCATGTCCGACGAAAGACTTAAAACATATATTCACACGTTGCCGTATGGTTTAGAGCAGATCAATAAGTTGAACCCTGTATCATTCTATTGGAATGATGAAGAGCGGAAAAAGAGGGGCGCCAAGCGCGAGATCGGTCTCATTGCGCAGCAAGTGCAGCCTATAATACCCGAATGTGTGGGCGAAAATACAGACGGTGAACATAATTTATATTTGGATTATTACAAGATGATCCCTGTATTGATCAAATCCGTACAAGAGCTTTCTGCGGAGAATGCAAACATCAAGAAAATATTAGCTGGCTATAATTTTTCTCTTTAGAAAGAATAAATGAAGGGATATAACACACGACGTGCACCCAAGAAACCTATGATGGCTCCTCAGGAAGGTGGTTTTCTGTCGATGTCTTTTTCTGATGTCTCAGGAAAATCACTCAATTTGTTTGCGTTACTCGCCTTATTCCTTTCCGGACTCGTCATCATGGGTCTGGGAATCTATTACATGATCGTCTATAAACGCGCCAAGGGTGAAGTACCCAAAAAAGTACAGACACTCGGCATCGTCAACATGGTGGTGGGCATATTTGCCATTTTATTCTCTGCCTCTGCATTCTTCTTCATGTGATCTAGTTGACTATTTCATCCACTTTGAAGAAGACGTACCCTATAGCCACATTATTGGAGGGTAATGCAGGTTTAAAAGCAAGGCAAAGTGATTCTGATGCATCATCCGTTTTCTCAAACAACATATTTATTGTTTTTATGGGTGATGTTTTTATGGTTTTATATTGTGTGCTTACATCAGAATGAACGGGCACATATTCTAAGCTCTCTGAGATGATGCGATCACCCATTTTACATTGAATTTGCACGTAATTTGCACTATCTTGTGGATTTTCTATCTGGAATGTTACACATATGGTATACTGCTTTCCTTTTTCGAGCGACAATGGTATATCCGAACGCGAACACCATGTGTCCTCTTGTTGTGTTACGATGTCTCGTGAGGAAGACACATGTACGCATTTTACGGTCTTTTCTTTTTCCTCTGATGTAGGCATAGTTAATGATCGGGAAAAGTCCAAGTTCATGTTTCTTTCATCTTCGTATATGAAAGGCGGCGAAATATTAGCAAATGCATTCGTATCGAGAGATCGCACGGTATCCCCACCACTGGGTTCGAAAATGAGCTTTGATGTTTTGATATCATGATCAACGTACAAATTTGAACGCACATAAGTGTTGCCATTTACCGTGAGGAGCTCTTCGGGCGTGGTCGTGTTCAAACCTAAAAATCCACGCGCATCTATGCGCATTCTTTCATCCAAATCATCATTGGAAAGTGTTTTGAAAACCATGTCACCCGCCATATTGGAGTCTGAAAGGTGGGTGATACGGGACGTGATAGATGCCAGGTTTTTTTTGGCCTCCAGGTCGAGATTGTAGTTTTGAAGAATCAAACCGGACGCATCATTTTTATCTGACGTGATGCGTGAACCTTGAACATAAATGTAATGGGATTTATCGCTTTTTGATGTTACACTAAACATCTGATGCTTTTTTATAATAAACGGGTAAAAAAATGTGATCTAAACCATCATCAAATATGTAGAGCCGATCTCTCTCTCATTGTTGATCAAAAGTAAATGCTGTCATAATTATGTTGAGGGAATTCTACCACGGAGTATTGGTATCCTTGGAAAAGAGGGTGATCTATAACAAGATTTTCGGGCAACGTATAAATGTCGCGTAAGCGACTGTGACGCGTATTTATGATATCGTTTGTCAATGGTATTTTCAGGTCGGTATTACGATCCGATGGCCTTAAATAAAATTCACCTTGGTTGTTATTCTTTTTACGTCCGTAGAGGTGCCAAGAATCCTCACGACTCTCTTCATTCACGACATATCCTAGTAAACGGTAAGTATCATGCTCGTGAAGCGCTTGTCTATTTAAAGGTGGATAGAGAGGATTTAAGAGAACGGCTTGATCTCTTGCTTGAATGAAGTTGCGGTCCTCCGGCATCATATTGATAGGCAACGGATGGACCGGTGCGAGCTCGAGAGCATCATCTGTTGTTTGCTTTTCTTCATAGTTTCCTTCTTGTTTGGCTAGAGAAGGATTTTCTTTTTTTGTCAAAACAGCTTCGCGGAACAAGACGTGGGTATCACGTATAGAATATAAGGTAAACGCAAAAACCATAACAATCAGAATGACAAGTAGCACATTGATCATGATATCGCTTTTATTGTCTCAGAGAAGATAAAATCCTATTGTGTTTTTTACGGATCATTTTACGTTCATAGGAAGCGTGCGCTTAGATGCCATTTAAAAAACAGTATAAGTAAGTAGAACCAACATACAAAAACAATGACCCGTAAGCAAACTACCGCAAGCGAGCCTGAGCAGACGACCGTAGCGCAGCAAGAGACAAAGGAAATGCAAGAGGGAAGCCGGGTATCACAACCTCCCAAGGCCAAGCGTGGAAAGAAGACCGAAGATAAGAAGCCAGCCGCAAAAAAGGAGCCCAAGGCGAAGAAGCCTGAGGGTGAAAAGAAGGCAAAGAAGGGCACCTTAAGTCCTATTCCCGTTAACGTTGTCAAAAACATCAAGCAAAAGATGGATGCCGAGCATCCAGGTATGATCAAGAACATGACCGAGGTCAAGCTCGTGGCAGAAAAGTTTCTAGAGACTATCGTCGAAATGACGAAGAATCAGCAATCCGTGGCGCTTCCTAATTATTTCACCTTTAAGCCCGTGCGTCGCAATGAAAGAGTGCACAGGAACCCCCAGAACGGTGAGCTCGTGAAGAAACCAGCACATTTTGTGCTATGCATGGATGTGAAGAACAAGCTCAAGACGGAGTTTGCTTCACTGCCTGTAGAGGAGGCGGAGAAGAAGAAGTAAATATCGTATATGGTCCATGATCTTTTTTTAAGTTGTTGTGTGTTCTGAACCTACTGTATCTAGACAACAACGTATTTTACGAGAAAAATAAATTGTGATTATTTATAAAAGGTATGTCTCTTGTTGATAATCGTTTGGGGAAACTCATACCTAATACCAACAACGTAGAAATCGGTACACTAACAAGGCCTGTACACAAATTTTATGCACGTGAAATCGACGTAAATGGCACTATTAAAGCCGACAAATTTGAAGGGAACGCCATCAACGATTTAGATGTCGGGCAGTTAATCTTGGAACAGCAAAAATCAGGAAAAGGTGTGGGAGGTTCGAATCGCCCGTTTACTAATCTTTACGTTAATGACACCGTGAACAGCATGCATATGAATGCCGACTCTTTTCAAGGAGCTTTTTCAGGTAACGGAAATGATATCGTTTTGGACAACCTCAAGAGTGATATCATCCCCTTTGGTAATAACTGCAAGGTGGGGACAAAAGACCAGAAATACATGGAAATGCATTCCGAAAAAGTATTCGCGCGAACGATTCAAGCGGATACTTTGGTGGGTGACGGTTCTGGTATCACGGGGGTCACATGTGATACTAATTTCACAGATGTCAATAGCTCCATCATTCCTCTTTCCAATAGAGAATTTGATATCGGAGAAGAAGAAAATCGATTCAACACGCTCTATGTTGAAAACGTGTCGGCCACCGATCGTATGATGGGAAGAAAACTCATCGTCACAAATAACTCCATTCCGATCAATATTTCTCATACAAGAGAGCCACTGGATCTATCATGGTTTGATCAAAGTGCTATTTCCACGGAAATTATGAGTAAATTCGGCTCGCAGATTCATGCTACGTTGGAAAATGTTATTGGCGGTGTATCGCTTTTCAATGAAGTCATTACATCTGATTTAATGGTGCGTAGTATGATTTTTCCGGAAATGGATGAAAAACAAAGTATAGGGACCAGCAACAACAGATTCTCGGAGATTCATGTCAAAGATGCTCATGTGCATGGCAATCTCGTCAACAAAGATACCGCATTTTTAAATAATATCGACATCGGCGGAGATCTTAATGCCATAACAATGAATTGTAGTGATTTACACGCAGATCATCTTTACGGAAACGGACAGTTTTTGACAAATCTCAGTCATTTAGGACCGCTACTGGAGGATTTAAACCCCCATCATCCCAATGTCATCAATCTCGGCTCGAGTGAAAAACCATATGACAATGTGCACTCCCACACTATACACTGTGAGAAACTGAATGTAAGCGGTCAAAAAGGGACGGCCACACCTCAAATTTTACAGGGTATTCCTGAAGAATCAGAATTTAATGAATTCGGCTTGCTTCCTTTTAAAAGCGGTACGCTTTTGTCTAAATTTGAATACGATCCCGACACCAATATGTTTACATCTCCAGGATTTGGAATATGCATTATTGGATTCAATGTTTGGAGTACCAATTACAAAACTGATGACCCCAACGTGAAATGGGTCATAGAGCACAAAAAATATATCGGAGGTAAATTCACTTATTACAAAATGGATGGGTATAATACATGCACGATGGTTCTAAACAAGGGTGATAAGTTCCAGATAGCAATCAATCCACAATACCGTACCAAGAGCTTGAAAATTCTACCACAAAGCGTAATGGTGGTACAATCTACGCTACTCGATGAATACATCGCAAATTAGATTTGATGCCACAGTCGCTCGATGGTATTCAGGTCAAGCTCTTTCTTTTCCATAGCGGTGAGCAAAGCTTTGTAAAACTCTAGAGTTCTCGACTGAATACGCCTCTTGGACATCATCTCATTTCCCCCGTATACAAATTCAAAAATGCGCGGTACTCGAACCTCGGGAAAAAAACGTTCATACTGGGCCTGTACGGGAAGTCCACTGTGGTGTGGCTTGCCTTCTCCATCACACTTGATGATATGCGCCCATGCAGTGATGTCCATAAAGTACGAGGGTTCGTGATTCATGACCTTGAAAAGATCTTCCAAATTCAGGAATCGCGTGTGTTTCATAGGACTCGCAGACAAAAACATGGTATAATCGTTCAGAAAATGGTAATTGGATACGATGTATTTCAGCCAGTGATAAAACTGCTGGTTGACGTTTTCTTCGGTAAGTGCCAATTCATCTTCAGGAAGTTCGATTTTGTCCACACATGATGGAATTTTGTCTTTACTCGTCTCGAGAAATGTTTGAATGTCTTGGCCAGCAGTTACGATATTTATACATTTGTTGTTGACCTGTTTGGAATCCATTACACCCTTTTTATTAATGTCAAATGTTTTATTGATATGTAATGTACGCATAATTTTATCGATCCATATTGTAAAATGAACGGTCAGGCGGATACTCGCTTCATCTATGTAAACTTGGTTCAATCAGACGTCATTTACGATATTGTGAAAAAGGAGACGGGAAAAGAGGACGAGATATATCGCCAATATGTTGAGCTCGATAATCAATACACGTACACGTACCCCCACATTCTAACAGAAGAAGAATTAGAAAACGATAAAGCGCTGTATATGTCATTTTACATCCAATACTCATTTTATGAAACTGCGGATAATTACATCAAAGATTACGTGTACATTGCACCTGTTCATGATATCAAAAAAACGGTATCGTTTTACAGTATTGGATTTTACGAAGAATATAACAAGGATCGCCAAGACACCGTTATTCATTTCTTACAGACCAATAAAAACACAAACCGCTCCATGCAGCGTCACTATCCCTCATTGTGGTATAAGAATTATGCCAATGTTTTACTTCCTCCTAGGTCCCATGTGTACATTTATGACCAAGAGGACTACAAAGGGAAACGCCTCTCTTTCATCAATGACACCAATTTTATCAAGACATTTACATGGCGACCATATATGCACAAGATGAAAAGCTACAAATGGGTGACACGCGTAGGTCAGAATGACCCGCTCATCGTAGATAATACCCCCATGTTCTATCCCAAATATGAGTCTAGTCAATTGTCTCTTTCACCGCAAAGGCCTTTCGTGAATGCCAATATAAATCTACCGTTATACAGCTTACAGAAAATGGATCGCCAAAATACCAGTCGCCTAAATAAAGTATTTAAGAGGTAAAAACTTTATGTGAATAAACGTAAGGTATTTATTCATGACAAAAGCATACTCTTCGTTTATTCTACGAGATGAGACCAAAAGTGCACCTGCAGAACCTACTACCTTCAGAAT
>Ga0102930_1000036_pt1 | contig 38704 bp, 32 predicted proteins | sample SalPon1_B_H2O_MG_FD_84514 | JGI IMG/M metagenome (GOLD analysis project Ga0102930, IMG submission 84514) | Salt pond water microbial communities from South San Francisco under conditions of wetland restoration - Salt Pond MetaG R1_B_H2O_MG | ecosystem: Environmental > Aquatic > Non-marine Saline... | reverse complement strand
TGTTATATAACAAGTAACACATGGCTGAACTGTTCTTTTCACCCAGTCCTCCAAATGCTATGGCATTCATGAGTTTATCTATTATTCCAAATTTTATCTCCTACTTTTACCTACTAAAATGGCCAAAGTTTTGATCTGGAAATTTCGAATGCAATAACCATTATGATAAAAACATATACAAAACGCATACCTTGTGATATGAGAAGGCTTGTACGTGACATATAAGGCGGGATATTATCGTCAGGCACTTCCAATAGGAAATTCCAATAATGAGAAATGAGCAGAATAGTGTTTATAATCGTTACCAAAAGTGTGGCCAACCCGGTCATCACCAAAAAAGTCTTGTTTTTGAATTTATCTGAAAAACTGATCATAGCAAAAGATAAAGATACAATCCCAACCATTTCTGAACGCACATCTGCATTGTAACCTGTCATGTTAAAAAAGAGGTCGTATTTATTTTGCATGGTCTAGATATATATAAGGAGATAAGAAAGATCTGAATAAATAGAATGTACTTTTGTTTTGACACAGAGACCACAGGTTTACCATCTAAAAGAAACGCATCTTATAGAGATCTGGAAGCGTATGAAAATTGCCGTATTTTATCGATAGGTTGGTATTTACTCGACCCTTCATTTCAAAAATTAGAAAAACAATATTTTGTCATCAAGCCAGACTTTGATCGGAATTGTTGCCATCCGCGAGCAGAAGAGGTTCACTGTATATCATTCGACCAGGCCTCTACAGAAGGCGTGGAATTTGATGTTATGCTTGATGCCCTTAAAACTTCTCTTTGTCAGTGTGAATTTATAGTAGGTCATAACGTTGCGTTTGATATTCATGTTTTAAAGCATGAACTTTGGCGACGTCAGAGCCATGCTCTCCTTGATGTGATTCGAGATAAAAAGGTGTTTTGCACGATGAAATTTGCGTGTATGAAATTTGGATGGCCCAAATATCCTAAACTTGTGGATTTATATCATTTCCTGTTCCAAACAAATTTTCAGCATGCCCATCATGCCTTATCTGATGTACGTGCGTGTAAAAATTGCTTTATAGCGCTCGTCCACTGACGAAAAAAATCTAACCATAAACAAAGGAAACCATGGGAGCTGCTATCAGTGTAAATCGTCTTTGCACTAAACTTGCTCTTTCCACGGATACACTTGCGATCGAAATAAATGGAGGTTTACGGTCGTCTGTCAAAGACAAAAAAATTGTCGCTACAATGAATGGTAAAATCATAAATGTGAATGATCCTTCGAAAAAAATTACCGAAACCGTTCGGAAAAATTTCAAAACGTATATCAAGAGCAGTGATTTTAAAGCTTTTGCACGAGATCATTTACTCAAAAAAGCAGAATATCCATCTTCTCATTATAGCTTTACAGTCATGCCAAAATCTTTCACTGATTTAACTTGGGATCTGCAAAATATCCAGCTCATCGAGACAGAAGATAAGAGCACGTTTGATATCAAGATCGATTGTGTCATGTCTACCGAAAATGCAGATCTCAATCTGTCGTCTACGGTATCCCACATGGGTCAAAACTTTACACAGACTATCAACAACAAGCTCATTCCTGTGTTCACCATTAACGATAACCAATACTCGTTTGACATGAACATTGTCAAGTTTGACCTCGCATAGATACGGACTCGCATATTTTCTGCTTATTGATGGTCACTCTTTTTTTTAGCACATAAACATCGTGTTTATACTGCATGTTGCTGCAAGATCACATACGACGCATGGCGTACGAGATGAAAGGAGAAGAAACATCACGAGATTCTTTTTTGTCGTCATCGTCGTCATGGAGTTTAGACGTTTTGCTTTCCCCATATCTTTTATCTCGGGCAGTAAGTTGTGAAATTCATGAAAATTTTCTTGAAAGATAAAAAGAGCCTACGCGGATGCAAAATAATAATACAGCTTTTATTGGATTAGCTGAAAAGAATGGGCATATATTCCGCGATAGCAAAATGGATGATCTTCTCCTTTTTGGACATCAAGACACAAAATCCCTCCGGTTTGGTATCAGTAACGCCGAAGAAAGTAATTCATCTCTGAGTATCGACGATAAAGGTGTGCATGTTTTAAAAAACATTTTTGTGCCTAATCAACAAAGCCTTCAGACCGCCGACGGTCATGTCTGGTATCCTGCCTTTGAAGATCACTCCATCCATGCCCATAAAATCATGTTATCCTCTATCACGTCGGAATTGTTGGAGGATCATGTCATATCATCATCCAAACTGAAGGATGCTGCGGTATTCACCGATAAAATCCGTGATTATGCGGTCACCCATAAAAAGATCGCCGATCACACTATCATCGATAAAAATATATCAAATTCGAACATTCATGCACATCATTTAAGTAAGAACGCCATAATTCCATCAATACATGTTCCAGAAAGAACGATTGTTTCACAACACTTATCCGATGATTCAATCGGTACCTCCAAAATAAAAGACCATGCGGTGACCAATGAAAAAATTGCCATTGAAGCCGTCACAGAGGAGTGCATCCAGGATGACGCGGTCGGTAAGGAAAAAATAAAGATGAAAAATATCGACTCCTATCACATCAATGACGAAGCTGTCGTATCACGCACGCTTGCAAACGGCGCCATCACTCGAGAAAAAATACAGGATGCATCTGTTGCGAGCGAGCAGGTTGCATCGAACGCTATTCGATCGCATCATATCACACAAGATGCCATCACCAGAAACCATATATCTGATGCGTCCGTTGATACACAAAAGATAAGAAACAATGCAGTGGTGCAGAGTAAAATCTCCGACGGTGCCATCACTGCGAGCAAAATTGCGGCTTCGAATATCACGCCATCCTTATTGGCACGTGATTGTATTTTAGATATTCACATCCCCGATCGATCTATGGAGGCTGTAAAATTAAAGCCAGCAACTATCACACACACCGAATTGGCGCCCGAAACCATCACGTATTCTACGTTACAAAATTCATGCGTGACGACGCCCAAAATAGCGGATCAAGCTGTCACCATCGAAAAAATAAAGGATGAAAGTCTCGACGGTTCCAAGATCAAAGACGGTGCACTTACGGGAAAGAAAATTGCGACACAGACTATTTCCGCATTTCATCTCAAAGATGAATGCATAAGTACACCTAAAGTCCAAAATAATGCCATCGTATCGCATTTGATCGCACCGAGTAATGTTTTCGCATACCACCTGTCTTCCGATTGTGTTGCGGATATCCATATTTTACCGAATGCAGTGACAAGCGGCAAGATCCAAGATTATGCGATAACAGGTGACAAGCTCGCGCAAGAATCCATTTCATCCGATAAGCTCCAAGAGAAAGCAGTACAAGAAAATAAGCTCGCAGACTTTTCCGTGACCACGTCCAAAATAGCAAAAGGGTCCGTCACAGCCGAGCAAATTGCCGATCAAGCCGTACACGAGAACAAGTTGGCATCTTTGAGCGTAGATACTCGACATTTACAAGGCGGGTGCGTGACATATGAAAAGCTCGCCACAGGCGCTGTACTGACATCTAAACTTCAAGATAAGGCGGTGACGCAAGATAAAATCGCACCTTTCGCCATTCAAAACGAACATATTGCGGATAGGAGCGTTTCTGAGAGAAACTTGGAAGATAACGCGGTCATCGCGGCCACAATTAAAGATGGTGAAATCACGGGAAAAAAACTGGCACCCCATGCGGTTTCGTATGAAACGCTGCAGAAGCGAAGCGTCAAAAGTGATATCCTCGATGCATCTAGTATAAAAAATTACCATTTGCACGGAAAATGCGTGGATGCCAAAAACATCGCAGACGATGCCGTCACGACATCGACACTTTCCAATCTTTCCATCACCGCATCTCATTTACAAGATGACATCATCATGACGCGCCATATTCCAAAGGCGTCTCTATATGCCCCACACATTCTGACTCCATCGAGCATAGATAACACACTTATGAAACACGGTGCAGTGAGTACGACAAACATCACGGATCAGTGCATTACTAACGAAAAAATAGCGGATGATACCTTGTCCGGAGACAAGATCAAAAGCGATACTATTGTGAATAGTCATCTCGCGCAAAATGCGGTCACTACTGATAAATTATCATCGTTTGCGGTGACACGAGATAAGCTCGCGCAACTGAGTGTATCTACAGATAAGATAACGGATGCATCTGTGACACAAGAAAAAATAGGGAGTGGCGCGGTGTCTGCGTCCAAACTCGCGAGTTCCTGTGTGACGTCTTCCAAAATCATGGATAAGAATGTCGAGCATCGTCATCTCATGGATGGGTGCGTGGATACGAATAATATTCGAGAAAAATCCATCACTAAAGACAAGCTCGCGCCTCTCAGTATCGGAGCTATACTACTGGAAGATGGTTCTATTTCCGGTGATAAACTGAGCTCCGAGAGTATTTTATCGAAAAATATGGGCAAAAATGCGGTCGAAACGCACCATATCAAGGATAAAAGTATCACCACCGACAAATTTGCGTTTGACACATTACCCAACTCTTTTTTCAAGGAAAATGCCATCACTGCCTCAAAGATAGCCCCGCAAAGCGTAGGGGAAGAGCATATTCGAGAAAATGCAATTGACAATATCAAAATCAAAGACAAATCGATTACGCTCGACAAATTGGCGTTTAAAAAGGTGGGGTCCAGCTTTATTTTGGACCATGCGGTGACAGAAAGCAAGTTGGCTTACAAATCCGTCAATAATTTGGCGCTCCAAGACAGTGTCGTTCATGAACAAAATATCAAAGATGGAAACGTAAAGCATGCCAAGCTGGGGCATCAGTCGGTTTTCGGTGATGTCCTTTCCAACGCCTGCATCACATCCAATAAAATGGCGAATAATTCCGTGTCCACACGCACGCTCGCCGATGTATGTGTGACGAGCGAAAAAGTAGGGTTGAATCAAATTCTTTCTCGTCACGTAGCAGATAAAAGCATCACGCACGCTAAACTCGCGGATAATGCCGTGGACACAAAAAAGGTCAAGGACGGTGCCATCACAATCGACAAAATACATCCGATGTCCATCGATGCGTCTAAAATCAAAGCAGATGCCATAAACGGAAACATGATTCAGGATGGTGTTATCACAAAAGATAAGCTCGTGAACCGTGCGGTGACAAAGGAAAAGATTGCGGAAAAGTCTATACACAGTTATCACATCGGTACAGATGCTATAGAGAACGAAAAACTAAAGAATTTATCCATAGATGGGAGCAAGATACAGGACGATGCAATATTGTCACGCCATTTGACCACCGATGCCATCCGCACCTCTCATATTCAGGATTCAAACATAGATAGCCATAAGCTCGCGTCCGGCGTGGTTCGCGATATTCATCTTGCCAATGATTCTGTCGTGGCACAAAAGATCAAAGAGGGTACGATAGATACGACCCATTTGGCAGCGCATGCTGTCTCTACAAACAGCCTGGCAGACAACAGTGTAGTCACCGCAAAAATCATGAACGCGAATGTGACTACGGAAAAGATCAAGGAGGCGGCCATCACATCAACATTACTCCAAAAAGACGCCGTGACAAATACCAAATTGGCGGAAAACGCGGTGACGACCAGGTCTATTGCCAACGGCGCGGTGACGCATAAAAACATGGCCACCAATGCTATCGATACAGAAAACATTGTCAACAATGCTATAACGAACAAAAAGATCGAGAATGAAACCATCACAGGAAGTAAATTGGCGGAAAAGACGATCGGCCCGGAAAAACTCAAGGATCAAGCCATCACATCATCCAAGATAGATTCGAACACCATTCAAAACAAACATCTCACCGCCAATAGCGTTTCCAGTGGAAATATTAAGAACGCATCCATCATTAATGATCATCTGACGCAAGATTGTGTCACCACAGACAAAATCTTGGACAGCAACATCACCACCGCAAAGATCGATAAAGACGCCATCACCAGTACACGTATTTCCCCGGGCGCGGTCGATAACCGTCATATTCTGGACGGCGCATTGAGTGGTAATAAATTGGCGAGTCGTGCGATCAGTACATCTCGTATCGCGGATAAAGCCGTGACGACTGCCAAGCTCGATGATGCATGTGTGACCGAAAGCCAACTCAAAAGTGCGTCCGTGGACACACAACATATCAAGGAAAATGCCATCAGAACCTCGAATATTTCCGATGCAAATATCACCACCGTCAAAATCAAAGACTATGCCATCACAGGAAATAAGATCGCGACAGATGCGGTGGACTCCCGTCAGTTGCACGATGGATCCGTTGATGTGAAACACATAAGACAAAATGCTGTAACTACCGCCAAAATCGCGGATAGCAATGTGTCGGATAAGAAATTACAAGCGAGTTGTGTGGGGAATATCCACATGAAACCGAATGCGGTGTCTATGGCAAACATACAAACTGATGCCATTAACGAGGATAAAATACAAAATGGTGCCATCACGCGAAGCAAACTGGTGGACAAAGTCATTTCTCGTGCATTACTGGATGATGGTATAGTTGACGTTGAAAAGGTAGACAAAGAATCTCTCGTGCAATATTTGGAGACTGTGCCATCTCTGAGTAATTTTCCTGTCTTTTCCAAGGATAACCTCGTTTCTGTGGAATCCGGGGGTACCGGAAATGCTTCTTTCACACGGGGACAGTTACTTATCGGTGATGGGTCAGACAAAATCAAACAATCTCCTGCCATGTATTACAATTTTTCCACGTCTAATCTCGAGCTAGGATTGGATGAGGAGGGATCACCGTCCGAAGATTTCAAACTCGATGTACACGGAGACATCAACTTTACGGGCCGCATTATGTTCCAAAATGACCTGTTTCGCGTCACACCTATCGTTACATACAACACGGAGGATCCCTTACACTTGAACACCGAAGAGATTATGAATGTATTGTATAACTCTCATGAGAACGATAGTGACATTCAAGATATAGCGTTCGATAATGTAATCGGATTTAAAGGCGCTAAATCTTTTAGCATCAATCATATCGTTCATGACCAAGACGATAACGCTTATATAACGGGGAGCTACAATTCGATTACCCCACTCAAGCTGAAGAACGCCGATGGAACCTCTACAACGACGCTTCCTGTCACGCGCTTTGATGCTGCATTTTTGTGCAAATACTCAAAGCAAGGCACCGTGGTATGGGCAACATATCTCAATAGCGACAGAGATGACGACGGAAACTCTCTTGCACACTTTGGAAACGACGACTTTATCTATTGGGTGGGCAAAAACGGGGCAAAATGCACCGTTCATGAACGTTTGGAATCTTCTAATCTGAGTTTAGATTCTGGCGGAGGATTTGTCATAAAATTGCATCGTGAAACCGGGGCATTTGAGTGGATTTTCCGAATTAAAGATGAAGAAAATAAGGACAAGGTGTCTATGCGGAGTATCACTGTTACATCCTACAAAGTCTTGGTCTCGGGAGAGAGCGAACATTTACCCATGTCTTATTTCCAGAAAGGCGGGGTGGTTTGGGAGGAACAAATCAAGATTCCACAATCCGTGGATGTAGAAAATGCCGAGGATCCAAATGATGCGAGCTTGGTTCGAAAAGTGTCTTTCCTCCTTCAGATCCAAAAAGCATCGGGATCACTCCAACTGTTGACGCATTTGAATTACCCGGAACCAGACACCCGTCCTATGATTGTGGTCGATAGCGATGACAATATGTATTGGAAAGCATCCTATGTTTCTGAAAAAGGCGTCACGATTTATGAAATGAGCGAGTCGGGTACGTCGAGCTCTGGGAGATCCTTTCAATCTTCTGACGTACACACATCTGCGGCATGTATCATAAAGTACACAAAGACAGGGGATTATGTATGGGCCACCCATATCAAGGGAAATAGAGACGAATTTACGGATCGATTATTTGCTGTGGACCGAAACGATGATATTTATATAGGTGGGAAGTACGACTCTACGGTTGATATAAAGGTTCCCCATGCCAGTAAAAACAGCCCCGGGACAGATGAATCGCCCTTGATTTTCCCTGCCATTCCTAGCGATCAAAGTTATGCGTTTTTGATCAAGTTTGGTGCGGATGGGCGAGTAAAATGGGGTACGCGCACTGATCAAGATAGCTATTTCCACGATACAGCTTTCGATGATGATGGTAACATGTATATCATCGGAGATACGTCTTCGGATGTGACTTTTTATAATGCATCCGAGACGGGTGGAGCCGCCAGCACAAAAAAAGCATCTTACCAATCCACATTAGATGAAAAAGGATCTTTCATTCTGAAAATGAACACCGAGGGTAAAATACTATGGGTTGCGCCTATAGAAAACCCGGATGGGGACGTACGGTCTTCGGCCATACGCATCAACCACAGCAACGACATTTACATCGTGGGAACGTATGAAAGCGGAACTTTCCCTCAGTTTTACGATAACATGGGGGTCTTGGATGAAAGTTATACGCTTCCACGTTCAGAAAAGAAGATGTCATTCATGGTGCGCTACCTTCCTTTGTCGCTAAAATCATACATTCTCGATGCTGGTCCGGAAAATGTCATAGACGGTGGGCAAAAATTTATTCTCAATAAAAGCACTTATACGGCACGTATCAATATCCAACACGATGGAAAGGTATTAAAAACACACAGGTTATTCAGTAATCGTATGTTGTTTCTCATGGGATTCCAGGGTAGTTGGTATGAGGTGTATACGTGAAACTTTTTTTGTGAGATAGTATAGACTTTAGTATGAGTGGAAATGTTCAAGACTTGTATACACAAATGCGTGCCTTTGGGGCATTGATCGAAAAAGAAGTGAAAGACATGTCTCAAACATGGAAGAAACGTAATGAAGAAAAGTCATTGACTCTGTCGCGAGAGCATCTACAGCTTGCGGAGCAAATATTGACCGAACGCGTATCTACCGCAAACATTCTCGTGGACATGGGGAAATATTTGGAGGGTGGGTCTTACAAGGGCGATAAGGACAAAAAAGATAAAACTCTGCATCATATTGTGTCAAAAATAGAGAGAAGCTTGGAATAAAAATTGTCTCGTATGAATAAAATGGTGGACTACGCTCCTTTAAGTAAAGTTTGGTCGGATGCTCCCACAAAACCGACGGGAGGAACAGGTGGCGGAAAAAGCAAAAAAAAGGCTTCTGCACTGCGCGAAAAGGAAAAAATACGGGATCATTCCTCTTCTTCTTCTCCCCAAGACTTTGAAAACATATTTGACAAGTTTTTGAACGAAAGATCTTTTACGAATATGGACGCGCTTTACCCCCAGATGGCCAAAGAAAATACGTATGACATGGATTTTCCACAGAATGCATTTGTGAAGCGAGATCCTACACAGAAAGATGAGCCCGAAGGTATCGTGGATGATGAAATCGGTATAGATAGTGCGTATAGATTCGAAGACTTACTCAAAGATGACAAGCTATCGGCATATGGTAACGAGGCGCCTCTGGATCTCGCCGTGGATAAGAGCAATGCTCTAAAACACCACAAAAACATGAAGTTGTATGATAAATCACGCAATGAAAACGCACGATGTGCGCCCTTTGAAATGGGAGAAGAAGATGAAGGATCGTTGGCGATCGATGCTGATGCTATGGAACCCCATAAGCCCTTACCGGTTCGTGAAGAAGACGAAGACATGCACCCTTATTATAATGATACAGGACCAGAAAGAGAGAGCGTGAGGCAAGACACCACGACACACATTTTTAATCTTGTTTTGTATCTGGTATCAGGAATTTTCATGATCTTTATGTTTGAGCTCGTGTATATGTTGTCAAAGCGCTAAATCTTGGAGAGATCCAATGTGAGCTTGCCTTGTGACTTGAGATCGTTCACGGATTTCGTCGGCTTCCGCCCTCTTTTACGCGCTCCTGCTGTATTCTCTTTACCATCTTCACACGTCAATACCTTTACGTGGGATGTAGGCGAATTGGCAGTCGGAATAGAATGATGCGGTGTAATATGTTCGATCTGAGGGGGTCTCGATGGGGGTTGTACAGTCAAGGGTATATGCTCCAGCGCTTGTGTACGTGGGTGCGATGTCAAAGGTGAATGATTCTTTCTTGCCTCGCAGGTCAGAGCATTGAGCATGTCCAAGAGTATGTTTTCTTGATTTTTTTCTTGTGTCACCAGCGTGTAGTCATCCATGCGCCATGAAATGAATAGGAGTTTAGGGTGAAAATATTGGACATGATAATCGTTCGATTTCAATTTTTGAATGATAAAGCGAATACACTCACTGATATCATAAAGAGGATAGCCAAACATAAATTCAGGTACTTGAAAGTAGCATTCTGTTTTGCTCAGCTTTTCTGCCTGTGAGATTTGAATATTACATAAATCTAAAACACGTGTGAATGGTTCCTTGCATATTTGATTCTTGAGTTTAATGTTTTGAGCAAGCTCACGTGCATTCTTCATAATGACGTGTATATATTGAACAATATAAAATCGCTACAAAAGGAAAGCGAAAACAAATGTTCTCTAATCTCGTGCTTTCGGGAGGCTCTGTCAAAGGCTTAGCTTACATCGGGGCACTCAAGTTCCTTGAAGAAAAGGGTTTGATAAAAAACGTCCACAACTTTATAGGTGCTTCATGTGGCTCTCTCGTTTGTTTTTTGTATGCCATGCATTTGTCTCTCGATGAGATCATAGATTCTTGCTACACACTCATGCGAAATTACGAAAATCGTGTCGTAGACCCTGAATGCATTTTTGACATCAACCAAACACTCGGTTTGGATGACGGCTCTTTTTTCGTGAGTTGGCTATCAGATTGTTTGTACATGAAATACGGTATCCGCGACATTTCTTTCATCGAATTTGCCAAAAAGACGGGGAACAACCTGGTGATTTGTGTCTCTAATCTTTCGAAATGCAGACCGGAATATTTTTGCGTCGATCGCACGCCAGATGTCTCGGTGCTCACCGCTATTCAGGCCAGTATAAGCATTCCCCTCATCTTTATGCCCGTACGCATCGGAGAAGATCTTTTCGTAGACGCAGGTGTCTTTAACAATTTTCCCATCGATTTCATTAAAGATTACAGATTAAAAGATACGCTTGGTATATCTATACACACACGTGTTTTTCATGTTCAAGAGCCTCTCAACCTGTTTTCTTTTTTATCGCTTATCATGAACAGTGTTCTCGAACGTGTCAACAATAAAGACAAGGATTTTCAAGGAGTCAAAGTCATCACCATGGATTTCTCCCAGGATGAAGAAGACACCTTTTTGAACTTTAGCTTTGATGACCTCAAACTCAAAATGAACGCCTCTTGCGTGGAAGAGTACATAAAAAAAGGGTACGAAGATAGTCAACGCCAACTTATTTGAGTAGACCGCTGAGAGTGTTTTCAAAGGTGGCTTCGTCCTTGCTACCGACTATCTTGTCAAGAAATTTGTCATTTTTGTAGATGAGAACAGTAGGGTAGCCCTCGACCAGGGATTGGAATTCTTTGTTGTTGATGTCTTTTTTTTCCATTTTTGATATGCTGATGTTGATGCCTTGGAATTTGGGTGATTGGACGAGCTTTTGCGTCACCTTTTGAAATACAGGATCGAACACCGTACAAAATGGACAAGACTCACTGTAGAAATAAATGATTTCCACGAGAGGGACGTTTTCATACATCTCCATTTTTCTCTCAGGCATATGTCTCTGTCGTTTATTCATGTACCTTGTGGTGAAGACAAAGGAAGCGAGGAAAAGGACAAAAATACAAACAAGCAGAGCGATCGTCACAAAATTCATGCGTATATTATATTGTGAAAACAGAAAAAACAAAAATATCATCATGTCAAGCTAAAAATATATTGTTGGGATGATTTCTGCTGAAATCCATCTTTTTGCTTTATCCATGTGTCCAAACATTGCTTGAAAGAATTTATGCCGATAAAAAATATGCATTCGACGGAAAAAAGGTGGACGGTTTGCCAAAACGGTAAACTCATAAATTCTTGACAGGTGCATACAATCATCTTATTGGGATATTCTTTAGTTCTTGTTCCGTGCTTGTCGATAGTGATACACACGGAAAACTCTTTTTCTCGAGCGCGTCGACGAGATGTACGAGCTCTATGATTGAATGACACACAATTATTGATGTGTTTATGTTCATGGATTCGTACATTTTTTGGATGTTGTTAACGTATTCCATCATCACGTGCGATCTTGTTTATATTATTTGCAAGTCTTTATGCTTTTTTATTGTTCATGTGTTGTGTTGTAGAAATCCACAAAAATATATAAGAAAGATATAGATGTTTATATCAGGATCCGAGGAGAAATGGATGTAGACATCATTATTATCGATGTTAAAACCTTTCATGATTACCACACAAAAATGCAAAATAACGATGATGATGCATTCGTCAATGCGAAGATCCAGACAAAACTCGACACCTTTTTGAATACTTATAAGGATGTGTTTATAAAACAAGATCAGTTATATAATATTCAGGCTGCGTCTACGCCACACGGACCTCAAGCTACACATACGACAAAATATTCACAATCACGCCAAAAACCTTCATTTTCGTCCACGACATCTCTCGGAAACAAAAAGTACAACTCAGACTACTCCCGACCACACTGGAATGATGAAAAGAAGATCATCCAGCAAAAAAATGGCGTTTTCAATCACGCTGTGAAAGAAAGACGAAGGTTGGGGCACGGTAGCGAAGAACAACGGTTTATTCTTTCCATTCTAAACAAGATATCGCCTGCAAACGGGCAAAAGTTAAAAGAAAAACTCATCTCTTATTGCGGAGACGAACATGCCCGCATTTGCATGTGTATTCATGAACTCATACACAAATGTTCCGGGGACATACAGTTTGTATCGATTTATATCGATATTCTTAAAAACTTCATGAAGTCCCATAGAGAGTTGGTCAATACCCTTGTGGCTAAATTCATAGGCGACTTTGTTTTTAGTCTCCCATCGCGTCTCATGCAGATTTACGGAAACATCACGCAAGATAACAATCTTACCCAATTCCTCCGTCTTAAGAAAGAGTTGTATAATGACAACAAATGCATAAGCATTTTGCTCGTGAATAAATGTACCTGCATCGAACCCGATCAATACCTCTGTCATATGAAACGCATTTTTGATGAAGTCAAGATGAACACCGAAATTTTTGATATTTTCATTCATTTTGTGTACGATTTCTTCATGTACCATGTCTCTCACAGCATGTCATCAGATTCTCGATCTTTTATCCGCGTTCTCTTTGAAATGAAAGACGGAGAATGTAACAAGTGCACCGCTTTCAAATTGGAAGATTTAGTCAATCTTCTCAAGAAAAATAATAACAATATGATTGATCTGTAATGAAATTATTTTTACACGCATAAATAAATATAGATTTTATGCTGAACATCATCAATCTCTTTCTCACCCTGCTCCTCATCGGATGCGTCATTTATTTGTTCATCAAACAACGGGGTCTTTCCAAAAGTACGCAAAAACGATTAGAAGAAATAAAAGCGCGTATGGGTACACTTGTCAAAGAACTGAACCACATATTGGCGCAAAAACGTAAAATCGATGACAATCAAGGAGCGAATCTGGACAAACTGAGAATGAGCGTGTCAGAGGAGTTCATGTAGCTAATGGAATCTTATGACTTATCCTCCCGTCGTTGATTTGTATGTGCATTACCTAAAGAAAAGTAAACTATCCCTTTGTGCTATGAATATGATATAATTGATTGGCAGATGCGTTCAGACAATGTAATATTTCTTTCCGATTCCTTTTTTCACTATTGGCATCAGTAGCCAAAGGAAACACATCATGTCTCGAAGAGTCACTCGGACCAATTTGTTCGAATACCAAAAGGTCTTTTATGATGGAGTATGGAAACAATTCTATTTTCCATTGATTGAATTTTTTGTTCGAAATGTCTTTTTGCACAGTAGATAGGACATCTTGGAGTACGTACAGACTTTCAAGTCTACCATCGACATCGTTCCCGAAGAAATCATTGTTGGTTTCTTGAAATTGTTTTAGAATGTTGAATAATCCGTGTGTTCCTGCATTTGATACCGACATAGGAATGTTTGTAAAGTGTTCCAAATTATGGAAAAAACAGCGCAGACCGTCACGATAAGCTTTGAGTAATGGATGTATGGGATTTGCTTTCATGTCTCTTAGTAAATCGACACGAGGTATGAATTTATCCATAATCGATTCATTTTCCACAAATAATCTGGTGTTGAGGATGGTACTTTTGTCAGACAATACCGTTATTTCTATTTCGACTTTTGGGTTTATCGTTTTCCAAAATGATTTCGATATTCCGTATTTTCTAGTGTATTGATAATCGACATCTATACTGCTTCTTCGCATATTCAGCAAATTTATTACAGCTCTTATGAAAGTAACTCCATTCAAAAATGTACAAGTTTCCATAATCAGAGACATATGTTCGAAAGTCATCATAAATCCACCATTGAATACTGTCAGTATACTGTTGTCATGAATATCATAATATTCTAAAGATTCCGAATTGATCATACTCAAAAATGGAGTGTTTTGAAAACATATTGTTTTCGGCAAAGTATTCCCCAGCATTCGATGGATTCTCTCTAGTTTCACAAATTTCAACTGTCTATCACAAATTTCACCAATAATATCGGTAGGTAAAGCAGTTGTCATATCTCTGTTGTTTTCCAATTCACACGCGACTTCCCATTTATGCCTAAACATGGATGCTATTTTTCCGGATGTTTTTATTGGATTTCCGGTCAGAGGGTTTTTTGCTGGATCAGCAACCCATGATTTGAGTTGAGCGGTGTTGATCATATTGATATTTCGAGTAAATGTTTCATGCACATCGTAAATGTTCAATTTTCCGAGGACAAAATAGAATTATCGTCATTTCTAGAGTGTGAATTTGATCAGAACAGTATGAGCAAAGGAACGGACCGTATTTTTTTTATCAGATAAATGAAACCCATGCTCTTTTCTATATCTCTTGCCCAAGGAAAACGACCGTACATGGAAGATACTTTTATCGTCGAAGAAATTAAACGGTTTAACAAGAAATATAAATGTTTTGGCATTTTCGATGGCCACGGTGGAGATCATGTCTCTCGTATGTGTCAAGAAAGATTCAAAACGGTGTTTCAAAAAGAATTGAATGCCAGTGCCGAAATTGACAATAGCTTGCGCAAAGCATACAAACATCTAGACGAGATAGCTGGCCAAGGAACAAGAGGTATACACTGTGGAAGCACAGCCGTCACATTGGTGAGTCTGAACGATCAAGAGTTGTGGTGTGCAAATTGTGGAGACAGCGAAGGTATGATCGGTTTCAAGAACGGACGCACCAAGATGATGACCCAGAATCATAAGGTCGAAATGGAAGATAAAAGGTTGCGAGATGCAGGTGCAACTATCACGAATAAGGACTGCCCTCGTATTAATTCTGCGCTTAATGTCGCGAGGTCTATCGGAGATCATCATTTGAAAAAATATGTAATTTCAGATCCATATGTCAAATATTTCAAGATAAACAAACAATTGGATTACATTCTTTTGGCATCTGATGGACTTTGGGATGTCTTGGACGAAAAAACGGTACATAACATAATCACACAAAAGCGTGATGCATCGGCCCACGTCAAACCCACGGAGCTTGTCAATGTCATAGGATATTATCTCATAGAACAAGCTCTAAAACTTGGTTCCATGGACAACATAACGTGTATCTTTATTATGTTTTGATCTTGTGCAATCTAAATAATCTCAACTTGGTAAAAAGATGACGGTGTACACCATTTTTTCAAACACCGCTTGTTTTGTCTCTTGGGCATTTCTTTCCATATTTGGTGCAGTTATGGAAGCAAGACAACGTGAATCCATGCATGTCGTATGTAATACAGATTTTTGTGAAAGCCATGCCGATTGGCCTCTTTATAAATCAAGTGGTACTCTTTGCTGCGCCGAGGAAAAATACCAAGATGCTTATGCTATTCTACTTCTTGTGGGCATGTCCATCGGTCAAGCGCAAGTCCTCTACCATTTGATCAACTTTGTTATTTCGAACGTGGACCGACACTTTAACGTTTTGATTGTGCTAAATCAAAACTTGTTTGCATTCTTATTTGTTGCTTCTTACGTTTCCACCATTTACGTCTATCAGCACCTTATTTATCACAGCTTTTTCTGTCGACAAAACGATCTTTTATGTACTTTTTTACCGGACGAGTATGATGTGGTGGTCAACTTATACAACACTTTTGCCATCTTTATGTCGGTATTCGTGTTCATAGAGAGTTGTATCATGGGCATTTTCTTGTACTGTTTCTTCGCTTACAGATACGACACGCTCATGCAAGTCATGGACATCGAAAACACTTTATTCTTTTTTAAAGACGACTTGAACAATACCGTGTCGGTGGATGCAAACAAAAAACGTCTAGACTTTAAATTCACGTTAAATAAAACGTTCAACATCAAAGACTTTGTTTATAAATGGATCAAAATGACCGATGATGACGATGCATTTGATGAGTATATCAAGCAAAATACGCTTTCTATCTTGCATCGCATGCAAAACGCCAAAGATGCACTCCTCGAAGAGAGAGAAATCCTATCAGACACTGCGGTAGTCACCATAGAAAATGGAGAGGATGATGATATCGACTCGGGTTCGAAAGAAGAATTGGAGTTCGACAAGTCTATTTTTGAGAAAGTTGTACGCACGCATCACCAAGACGATAAAACAGAAAAGATGTGGCAGTTGCTTACGCAGAAAGGTACATATCTTAACATGTGTTATGACAGCGTCGAAAGTCTGATTTATGACTTGTATTTCCTGCGCAAAGACATCGCGGTGTCTATCAAGACCGATCTGAAAATTACGCGATACCTCTGCTATTACGCCAAATTAATGTTGTACCCCGCGTGTTTTATCGCAACGAGTCGGATTTGGGGATATAATAACGCATTTGGTGAAGGAGTGGACCTTTTTAAAACATATGTATTAGGACTCTCCTTCATTCTGCAGCGTGTTCTTCCAAACTTACAGTTCTTGTCAGTTATGCTCAAAGACCGTCCTATCAACATAGGGGAGACTGTACGTATCAAAGGCGATTATTACGTGTTGAAAAATATTAAAATTTTGTACAGCGTATTAGAAGGAAGTGACACTTTATACGTAGATAATACCACACTTCTTGACGGTAGTCTGGTCAATGTATCGCGCATGAACATCAGCGACTCCTTTCAACTGTGTGTACCGTTACACACTCCTCGTGATAAAATAAATGAACAGGTATGCCTCGATATTATCAATAAGTATATGAATGAATACCCACGTGACATCAAAGAGAATTCCTTTCGGTGCGGATGGTGTAATGTAAACGAAGGGAGTAAAGTCATTTCATTTCACTGGAGATACAAGTTCCGTATTTACAACAGGGGGAGAGTGACATGGACACGGACACGTATCGTGAATTTCATAACGGATGAATTAAGTCAAATCTTGGGTGAGAACTACTTTGACTTTGCTCTCGCCAACGGAGGCGCATTTAATACCGATTACAACGATATAAAGTGAATTTTTTTTTCAACAAAAAATTGAACTTTTATTATTTTGTTCTTTTTCACAAAGAAAGATGAATCCATTCGCCAAACCTTTTCTACCTCTAAAGCACGCGCTGAATCCATGCGCAAAAGAGTTTTATCCTGTAGTTCATTCCAAATCTCATGAGAAGAGAGTGCAATTTCCGTGTTTAAAACCAAATAGTGGCTTTTCTTTCAACCTATGCATGAATCCCGATTATCAAATGCATCTACGTAAACTGTATGGTCTAGACGCGTCACAAAAATAAATGGGCTGAATATGTGTAGTCTTATCTATTCTTCTGTTGTCTCATCTTTTTTTTCGTCTGGTAAAGGTATTTGTACCTTGAGCAACATGTTCCAAATAGAAACATGCGAATGCATCGCAAATACATACATGCAAAAGTACATAAACATAAACGCGTGCTGATATAATCTTTTTTCTATCACGTTGGGTATGTACCAAATGTTATGATCACTGTCAATAATGGATTGACTTTTTTCCCTTGCCTTTTCATAGGTATGAAGCTCTGAAATGCGTTTTTGGAAAGAAGCGCTGTTAATAGGGACAGATTGGCCTTCTTGATGTTGAAAGCATGTCATGCGGAAGTCAAAGCATAACATGCGAATATGCGTCATACACAACGTGTCTTGAACGATACCCATCATCAACATGAAGATGTTTCGATATAACATTTTTTGGAAATGCATGGGTACCGTGAGGATATGATCGTTTTCTTGATGAACCTGATGCACGAACACATCTATGAACTCGTTACACAGTTTATCCATTTGTTTATTTTGACGTTGACGCATCTTTTCGAAAGGATGTGTTTTTTTGTATGCGGTGAGGTTTGCCAAAAAAATATTTGGCTCGATGAATGACACATCCATGCTCATTTTTTGATGAAACACATTGTATTCCAGATCATGGAGTGAATCCTGTAACAAACCAAATACCTTGCTTAATATCCATCCGTAGATTCGCGTTTCCAAAATGTCGGGAATGAACCTGCTATTGATGAGATCGTTTTTCAGATAAATATCGGCAATATTTTGATAAACATCTTTTACACAAGTTGTGGAATCCTTTTTTTCCTTGTCTCTGCGCCAAAAGCATATTTTAGACCAAATATTCTTCAGCATGTGTATCTTTCTAAAATGTTATATTTTTTCCGTAGAAGATGGAAGAAAATGCATAAAGGTCAACTCGATATCACGCACATCTGCTTTAATCTGTTCGATTTTCGAAAGCGCGCGATTGACTCTATCTTTTTCGATACGTAGCATCATGGTATTCTCTTCTTTTGGATTTTCTTCTTGTTCTTCCTCTTCCATTTCTTCTTCTGAGATTTCCTCGTCCGGTTCGTCTTCATACTCTTCCTCTACCTCTTCTTTTTCATTTTCTGTAGTGAATTCTTCTTCTTGGTGTTTCTTTTTTTCTGCGGGCTTTTTACTCGTTTTCTTGGACTTTCTTTCATGTGATCCTTTTTTTGTTGATGCAACCTGTGGAAAATCTTTCATGACAGATGCCATGATGTCTTGCTCGTTCTCAAATTGACTGTATTTACTGATTTCTTTGGGCGTTGGGTTGCGTTTCAGATAAGAATCAAAAATGTCGATAACTTTTAAGCGCGCATTATAATCGTCTTTATCCTCTACATGGGTAAAGTTTTCACGCACAGAACCATATGATTTACGGTAATTTAGTACGAGAAAAAGTGCGATAAGAAAACTGATGAGACCCAAGAATACGAAATATAACATCGACATTGGATCAGACATCATCTTGCTTTTCTTTGTTAAGAAGAAAATTTCTCACGTAATCGATTGTATATACAACATTTATGTCTATGTAGCCACACAAGACCAGCATTCATATGCTTTATTTTTGATAATATTTCTCCAAATCTTTCATCGTTGAAATACTTTTCACTCTTGTCTTGCAAACTGTCAAAAACACCTAGTTTGTAATACGTAGGGTGGTTTTTTTGTGCATGATGGAAATCAATCGTCACACTATCATCATCAGTATGTCCATCATTTCCGACCTTTTTGAACTCACCGATGTAACGCGGTAAATTCGCCAGAAAATTCCAAACTGCATGGCGATAAAAAGACGGATTCGGGGACGGATTTGGCTTATTGGATTCTTCGTGGTCACGCGGTACTACGTTTTTAAAGACCGTGCCTCCGCGGGTATTCTCATAACTCTCTTTGGTATGCGTAAAAATGTAATAGACAAACATGAGAATAATAGACAACACGAACAATGTCAGTATATATTCAAAAAGGTCCATGGATGAGCTGTGCTGAATAAGGATGACTGCAAGAATGAATGAGAGTAAAAAGAATACATACTCGTTTTTCCACTTCATGTCTATATACAACGACATTAAAAAATATTTTGTGCTTTATCTGTATAAGATTTACAAATGGAATTCAGTGAAAGACCTGCCAAATTCTGTGATTTGGGATATTTTATCTACCGGTATTTCAACGTTCTCATTGACGTCTTTCGCACTGATCTAAACACTGGCAATACATATACAAAATGTTTGTATACCGCCATCACCATGATGTTTCTCTTATGCGGGGAAAAGGCAAAAGAGGACACCGAATTTTGTCGCGTGTCTAATGTAAAAGAGCGATTGGATAACCATCCACAGAAAACCAAAATTATCGAACGGATCTCTTTCAAATTAATGCAAGATGTACTCAAGCCTTCTCAGCGGCGTATGGTGTATTATGTTATGATCACCAATACCATGATGACAAAAAATAAAAATTACAAAGGAGCAGGAAAAGAAATGCCCAAGATGTTTCCAGGACATGTGTTTGTTATCGAAAAGTTGGTGCACCCGCGTACCAAAGAAAACCTGTACATGATCTATCAAAGTTACATCAATGAATACACGTTAATCGAATTTACGCGTGAAAAGAAACAAAGTAAGAATACGCCGAAAATGCAATATTCTTATGCAGAGATGGAAACTTTTCTGAAAAGGCTGCATACATTTATAAACTCTCCAACATGGGATAAAGAACAGATGAACTTTTGGAAACAATTCACACTCGTTGATGTTTCGGAATTCAAGGGATATCAGATTCATCCACAGATTCTTTTTTGTTATCGAAAACGTAGTGCAAAGCAATGTAAAGCAGACATTGTAAAAATGCTCGAAGAAAAAAAGAGGAATGGTCAGATTCCCACGCACCGCGAAGATGATGTTGACAATATTTTACGCGATTATCACGTACGCAACAAATGTTCGGGATCAAATCACACATGCGTTTAATCGCATAAACATTTTTCATTGTCAAGTTATAATCCAAGGGGATGATCGTGAAGGTCATGAACTATGACGCAAGAAATAGCCAAGATGATGAAAACTCGGACAACGGTCTACATGAGTCTTTAAGCAATAGTATGTTTAACACAGATAATGAAGATGAACTAGAAGACGAGGATTTGGATAAGAAGTCGCAGAGCGATCTCGGACTTGATCTTTTATTGAACGAAGATTACTTAAATACACGTAACAAGAAAGAACAAGGGATGGAAAGGATGCCATACAAAAAAGAGAGTGACGATGAAGAAGATAGGAATTCGTTTCTCTCAAAAAAGTCGAGTTCTAAAGGAAGCGGATCCCGTAAATCATATCAACAAAAACAGTCACTCTATAACACAAAGGATGTAATGTCTTCTTCCGCAGGTTCAGAAGTTGATTTTCGTAACATCGAAGGCATGCGCTTTGGAGGGGCACCAAAGACGAGTGGGCGCATGCCACCATCTTTTGGCTCAAAGAAAAAGTCCAGCATGCCACGTGAAAAATTATGGGATAATGAAAGCGAAGACAGAGATTCGTACGTGTCGGAGATTTCGTATGTTTCTCATAAAAAACAAAATCATAACCCAGATCCCTATGAGAAACGCCAAATGACGGCAGATGACATCTTGAACAAGAAACAAGAACTGCTTTTTGAAATCGATCGGTTCGAGCAAAAAGGAAAGAAATATTTCCGCAAACTAACGATTGCGTCGAGTTTAGAGGAAATCAAAGGTGCATATCAAAAACTAGAGCTAGATTGTGAACTAGATGAATCTATTCAGAGCTCTCGTCGTTTCATTATATTTGTCGTCAACATTGTCGAAACTATTTGCACGAATTCCCTCGTGAGACGCTATTTACCGTTCGAGTTGCGTTTGTCGGGATGGTCACAGAGTGTGTACCTGGAAATGGAAAAAGGGAGTTATGATAACGTTTTCAAAAAACTCTATATCAAGTACCGCAACTATACGCTCGTATCTCCCGAAGTGGAGTTGGCGGGTCTTTTGTTCATGAGTGGTATGAGTTTCCACATCGGAAACATGTTTTTGAACAATTTCCCCATTCTGAACGATGCCGTCAAAGCTAATCCGTCGTTCATGCCACAAATGATGAATTCTTTCTCTCAGCCTATGGGCGGAAGTGCGGCGATGCCATCACAAACCGTAGGAAGTCCGCCTCCCTCAGCAGCACCGGGTGCAAATTCCGGAGGTGGAGGCGGAGGCGGCCCTGGTATGTCCAACCTGTTTGGAATGATCGGTACGGCTTTAAATATGTTCACAGGAAGTAGCGGATCTCCTGTCAATGACAGCGGACCACCCCCACAAAGAGGCGGTGTCGCGCCTCCACCGATGCCCATGCCCCGTGGATCCCCTTCGGGAGGACACACAGAACATGGGGCTCAAATGAAGGGTCCCGGTAATGTGGACGCCATCCTTCAAGAACTCCAAAGCCTCGATAATGCACACGATGGTAAGCTCGATGCTATATCGGATTTGGAATCGGAATTCTCCGATCTTCCCGACGATATGAGTTTGAGCGGCGTGTTTTCCACCAAGAAAAACAACCAGACGGTTCCCGCATCAACCGAAGCTGCACCCACCAAAGCATCCAACGGAGCCAAGAGGGGTAGGCCTGCCAAATCTCAATCCGCTACCAAAAAGACCATTAATGTTTGAAGCATAAATAATATAAGCACGTTATTACAGTAAAAAATAAGAAGAAATAAAAAGGAAAAGGGTCATATGCGCATATTGAGTTTTGATATAGGTATCAAAAATCTTGCATTTTGTGATTGTGACATTCATGCCGACGTCGTTTCACAGAAAAACATCGGGCTGGAAAAAGGCATCATGTTGCACGAATGGGACGTACTCGATATTTCCAACAAGTCTGGTACAAAAGGGAACAACATTAACGAGCATACACCACGTTTGCTGCACATGCTCAATACCTTGTTCGCTAAAGAGAAACTGTCTTTATATAGCGCCATCGTTATAGAAAATCAACCGAGTCTCAAGAATCCCATCATGAAAAGCATACAAATGATCGTTTTCACCTTTTTTCATATGATGAAACTCTTTTATCCGGATGATGCCTGCTACGAAGTGCACCTCATATCCGCAAGTAACAAGATTAAAGTGTTGCATTTCCTCCCGCCTCCAGATAAAAAAACTATCGAAGAAATCATGCAGATCAAATGTCCAGATACCAAAAAAGGTTACAAGTATAATAAGACCCTGGCCAAGCAACTCGCGACGCATATGATGAACACCAACATTGTCGATACGCAATCTTACTCAGACACAAACGCACAAAACATACAAAAAAAGGATGATTTGGCCGATTGCTTGCTTCAGGCTTGCATATTTGCACTTCAGAATAAGTAGAAAATTTGATTCTTTTTTCATACGGACATCTAAAAGTGTCCTTTTCCGAGATGCTGATCCTTCCGAATGCACATTGCGACTTTGAGATTGGCGTGGACGAAGTGGGACGCGGATGTCTCGCGTTTGATGCCCACGTCGCAGCAGTGGCATATCCTAAAGACGTGCTACATGGTTTTTTTGATCAGGAAGATGAAGCATGTATTGATAGTATCAAGGATTCTAAAAAAATGTCTCCATGTGCACGTGAGAAAGCCGCAGAAATCATCAAAAAACATGCGGCATGCTGGATTATCGAACCTGTTTCTGTTCATGACATAGATACCATGAACATATTTTACGCGGTACAAGAAGCTATGAAGCGTTGTGTCGATCGTGTTTTGTCACAGCTGAAAAACCTGGCAAGCCCATGCAAAATTAATGTGCTCATCGATGGAGATAAGTTTCTGGCAAGCGACATGTATGATAAGAACAATATTCACATACGATGCGTGCCACAAGGAGATGGGCAGTATCTATCCGTAGCATCGGCGAGCATTCTGGCCAAAGTTTATCGCGATCATCATGTGATTGAGTTCACAGATGAATACAAAAATGAAAATTGGGAAAGCAAGTATGGATTCAAGAAAAACAAGGCATATGGAACGAAAGAACATCTTCAAGGGTTGCAAAAGTACGGACCGTGTCGTGTTCATCGCACGAGCTTTGCACCCATAAAAACCATGTTTGCATTCCAAGATATCTAGATGCGCCAACGATGGCCGCAGTTGAGGCATGTGATATAGACATCCATGGGTTCATCCGCTGATCTTGTTTGTAACTCGTAATAGACGCATTCGCGCTTTTTGCATTTTCCACACAGGAATTGATCCGTCATCGCCTCTTGTTTGTCTTGGAACGCATAATGCTCCTTGACCTGCTTTCTGTCCAAGACATGCCTCCATTTCTCCGGAAAAGTATTTTGGGGTTTCATAAAAGGAATATCATGAGGTTTGTATTCTTTTTCTTTCAAGCGCTGAAGGAGTCGCTCGTTATTTACATACGTATCGGGATTCAAATTGACCAAGATGGAAATGGCTTTGGCCTTGTACATATTGGCAAATCTTTTATTACCCCAATTCTTGATGATATCTGCAAGATCAGCATAATGAATACACCAATTATAAATACCTATTTCCAAATCTGCGACTTGCTTCGTGTTCAAGCAAGGTACTTGTTCGGCTATTTTTTGTCGCGCGTATTCACGAAGGGCCATGATTATTGATATAATATGTTGTTTATGACTTATATAGTCTTGCTTCATATCAAACTTCAATTTTTGAGAAACTGTTTACTTGGCACGTTTTTCGTTGCGATGCAATAGCTCGAAAACCTTGAGTTCCGATGTCCTACCCGGGCGTTGTCCTCTACCGATGACCTGCTTCTGAATTTCAGGTCGCACGCGGTGAAGAAAGATGATCATATCTAGGTTTTCCATGTTTGTACCGCAACTAAACAATGTGGAGTACGCCAAAAAGAGTGTGGTTTCTGGATCGGATTTGAATTTCTCGATGGATTTGTTCATTTCACTACTGTTTCCACCTTCAAAATCCACATACTTGATGTTGTATTTCTCCAAAATGCTGACAATGTCGCTAAAGACCCGGGGGAACTCGGCATACAACAATATCTTTTTATTTTTATTCTTGACAATCATGTTGGACAGGGTGACTAGCTTGGGGCGTCGGTCGTGGATGATCTGAATCTTTGCGAGTTCTTGCCGAAGATAATCATCTTTTTCTTGAATATCCTTGCGAATGACCACTTTTTTTTCCATATCTTGATTTATGCGCGCGATAGACTTCTCTTTGTTAATGCTTGTCTTCATCTTTTCCGCGTTCTGTATATATTCGTCGAAATTCTTGATCTGAATCGCCCAATTTTTGGTGATAATGTCCGCAAGAACGTTGTCGTTTGGAATTCTGGATACGGCTTCTTGTCCCAATTCGATGAGAGTGGTTTGTGGGTCACACGAATTGAGGGCATAAAGCGCCTTGGGATATTTTGGTATAAACACGTTCTTGAGCGCATCTACCACAGGATTATCACATGTGATGGTCGAAAACTCATAAGGTGGGATATTAAAGCTAGATTGAATAAACTCTTCGTCACAATCGATAAAGTAGCTCAAAAGGTCTTTCGATTGTATCGTCGTTTTTCCGAGTGTTTCTCCTAACGAGAATACAGGATTGCGGATGAGCTCCTGTTTGATGGAACCAGAAACGAACCAGTTACAAACACCCATCACCAATGTATGTAATACGGTATGAATGCTATCGATTTCATCAAAAATGACACGTTTAAATCCAATTTTTTGTGTAGCGAGAGAGGAAGCAACCGTTTCGTAAAAGAGAGACGACACCAAGTAAATATCGCTTGATTGTACCAGTTCCAGCTTTTCTTCGGTGTACAACTTCATAACGGATTGATAGTCATCAAAAGATGTCACGGATAAAACATTTCCTGCAAATTTCTTGATGCTTTGTTCCCAATAGAAAAATAAATGGCTGGGGACCACGATCATCGTTCCCATGGACAATTCGGGAATACGTGTCAGGTGGGAGTAGTTTTTCTTTTTGAACTTGTCCAAAAGACACAATGCGATGATGATGAACGTCTTGCCACTACCCACAGAAGTGCCGATGACACCATACTGATTAAGTTGCTGAAGTAGACTGTTCTCTTTCGAGGAATCAGCAAAGGCATTTTCTTCACCCTGCGGAGGGACATTTTGTTCACCCTGCGGAGGGACATTTTGTGCAGACTCCTGGTATGCCGACGGTTTGATCCGCTCCACAAACTGCTCCATGAAAATAGATTCGATGTCGATGCATTTCTTTACAATAGCACATTGGTGTGGTTTTAATTCCATTTTGGCATAGGGGACCTGTTCGATTTGAACTGACTTGTCATTAATGATGTAAGGCATTTGATGATATTCTCTTTTGTAAAAGCAAATGTTTTTGAATATCCATATTAAACTCATCAAAATGGCATTGTGTGTGATAGCGCGTAATGTATAGGAGAGCATTACGAAACAAAAATAAAAAATAATATCAATCAAGAACTACACATGGTACATGTGCCATCCATCTCATTACACTGTGCTTTTTTCTTGTCGTTCACAGTGTCCATATCTGACAAGTTTGTGAATCGACTGTAAGATTGATCCATGGTAAACTGTTGCGTTTTAGCCTTGGCCTTGGTCCTCAAGTAATACATCCCCGTCTTCAAGCCTTTTGACCAAGCATAAAAGTGCATACTGGACATCTTTTTAAAGTCGGGATTTTCCATGAACAAATTCATACTTTGCGATTGATCGACAAACGGTCCGCGTGCGGCGGCTTGATCGATCAACACCTTTTGGCGAAGTTCCCACGAAATCTTGTACAGTTGTTTAATGTCATCCGGAATCTCGTCAATGTTCTGAACACTACCATCGTTCAGAATAAGTTTGTTGACGATATCCTTGTTCCAAATGTTTCGCTCTTGTAGATCATGCACAAGATACTTGTTAAAGAGAATGAATTCGCCCGCCAGCGTCTTACGTTTATATAAGTTGGAAGTGAAAGGCTCAAAGGCTTCGTTGAACCCCATGATCTGAGAAGTCGATGCGGTAGGCATAGGTGCCACAAGAAGGGAATTCAAGAGACCGTGCTCTTTAATTTTTTGTTTGAGAGACGTCCAATCATACCTCTCATCGGGAACATGCAAGCCCCACATATCAAACTGTAGAATGCCATTTGATGCAGGAGATCCCGCGAAAGATCCGTATGTCTTGCCATGTTTTATAGCGAGTTCATTGGATGCCTCCAACGCGGCGTGGTAGATGGTCTCAAAGATATTCTTGTTCAGTTCCATCGCCTCTTTGCTGTCAAAAGGATACTTCATAAGCACATAGGTGTCGGCGAGTCCTTGTACTCCCAATCCGAGAGGCCTGTGCTTGAGATTCGAATTTCTCGCCTTTTCCACCGGATAAAAATTGAGATCGATGATCTTGTTCAAGTTCTTCACGATGACCTTGGTGACATCATGTAGTTTTTGGTAGTCGTAGCTTTTCTTGACCGTTGTTGCACATTCACCCTCTGTCGAAACTTCGCATTTGATGTAAGACGGTAGACAGATAGATGCCAAGTTGCAAACAGCCGTCTCTTCGGGACTCGTGTATTCCATGATTTCTGTACACAAGTTGCTGCACTTGATCACGCCAAGATTGCTCTGGTTGTTCTTGTGGTTGACGTGATCCTTGTATAACATGTAGGGTGTACCCGTCTCGATCTGCGAGGCACAAATCTTGAACCAAAGTTCTTGGGCATTGATCTGTCGCACATACATCTTTTTGCTCTCGTATTCTGTGTACTTTTTAACAAAATCGCTGCCAAAACACTCGTTCAAACCTCGACATGTATCAGGACACATCAAGCTCCACATCTCATTCTTTTGTACACGTTCCATGAACAAGTCGGGAATCCAAAGAGCATAAAACAGATCTCGCGCGCGTTCCTCTTCTACCCCATGGTTTTTGCGCATATCCAAGAATGCCTCGATGTCCGTATGCCAAGGTTCCAAATACATGGCAAAGCTCCCGTTGCGTTTTCCCGCTTGATCAACATAGCGAGCCGTCCCGTTCAAAACACGGAGCAAAGGCACGATACCCGAAGAATATCCGTTGGTTCCTCGAATGATACTGTTATATCCGCGAACATCCGAGATGGCCAACCCGATGCCCCCGGCATACTTGGAGATCATGGCACACTCTTTGACGGTATCAAAAATACCTGGGATGGAATCCTCGATGGTCAAGAGGAAACAAGAAGAGCACTGCGGGCGCGGCGTACCGGCATTGAACAGTGTAGGCGTTGCGTGTACGAAAAACTTTTGCGACATCAAATCATACGTTTCGATGGCATCTTTGATATCGTTTCCGTGAATGCCCAGCGCCACACGCAGCAACAGGTGTTGTGGTCGTTCGATTACCTTATCGTTGATGCGCATCAGGTACGCCTTTTCCAGCGTTTTGTAGCCAAAATAATCAAAGATAAAGTCCCGATCATACTTGATGATGCTGTTGAGCTTTTCCTTGTTGCGCATCACCGTTTCGTGTAATTGAGAAGAAACAAGCGGGTTGTGGTTTCCGTTGCTATCTCTGTTGTCAAAAAGCTGTTGAATGGTCTCCGAAAATGAAGGAGATGTGTTTCTCTGATGGTTTGAAATGATGATGCGTGATGCGAGGTAAGAATAATCAGGATGCTCTACCGTCATGGAGCTACATATCTGCGCAGCAGATTCGTCCAGCTCACTGGTCTTCACGCCATCATAGATGCCTGAAACGACTTTCTGTGCGACTTCATAGATATTGACGTTCTTCAATCCCGTCGAAATTTGGGTGAGACGACGCAGAACTTTGTCAAAAGACACATTCTCTTGCTCACCGCTCCGCTTGATGACTTTCATCTGGTACATATCTATCTAGAAATATAGGAAAGATTGATATTTATTAATGTCACGTACTCCTTAAATTGTTTTTTTATTTTGTAACCTACAATAAAAGACGTAACCACTTCCATATGCAGTACATGTCTACCTCTTGTATATTGGTAACTATTGTATGTATTTTGGTTTTCATCATCAATATCGTCTACTTTCCGCCACATAAGATACATGAAATGCACGGTGCTGTCGAAATGTACCAAGATTCCAAAGTTATCCCGCGTGAGCCCATCATGAGCGATCGATACATGTACTTTCAAGCAGGTATGCAATGCTTCTTTACATCGTTCGAAAAAACGGCCGATATCAAACCCGATCAGTTTTTAGCATGGATTCGAGACAATAACTTTTTCATCTATTTCTGGCCAAATTATCAAGACTTGTGTTGTAAAAAAGAAAAACAAGAGGATGCTGCACGTAAAAATTGTGATTGTGAAAACATAGATGTGAGATTATCCTCATTCGAAGATGATGCGTTCGAGTATCATAACGAATCCCGATCACATAACATCGAAAGTAAGTTGGGTGCTTCTAACAAGAATAATTGCATGGTAACCCTTTTGGGCAACGATTATATATTACAAAAACGTACACTACGCATGAAAGTTCAAGACAAAGAACGCGTAAACAAATCCCGTGATCTATACCGATTGACCGTTCAGCATGAAGATTTGATGGCATTTGTATTGTCGCGTCCTCTATTCCTATCCTTTTCCGGATCCGGTATTGCGGGTGTGATACACGAGGATTACGATAATGCCATCGGATTAGAGGAATTCGAGGATAAAAAGGAAAGGAACATATTCTCTTATTTTGGCTCATCCCAAGATCCGTCTAGTCATCGCTTACTCATCCATGACTTCAAAGATGGCAAGTTGTCTAAGCAAAACAATTTTAGCATTTTCAATAGTCCAAAACATTCGGCCCATAAAGACCCTTCCAAAGATCAAATGTGTACTCTTTATTATTTGACGTTTTTGAGAGAAGTACATGACATTCCGCAAGCTTATGCTGTCAACTTTTGTGTAAATAAAAAGTTGTTGGACGAAAAAAAAGATGCGGTGTATATCACGCTCGACATGAGCGACGAAGACCCGTTGCTTGTTCGTAAAGTAGCCATGATCAAAGATGACGGTCGATTAATGTTACGCGTTGATAAACAGGACTATGAAATGCCTGATGAATTCGACATCCGTGATCCTTACTTGACACATTTTGACATATTCTTTACCATCGCCTTTAATATCATCATCATCGTTTGTTTGGGTAAAAACAGTATATCGAGACAGAGCGTCGTGTTTATGAAACGACATCACATAAAAAAAAGATTCGAGAGTGACAAGGCCTTTTTGCATCAGGCCTTCCGCGAACAAGTACCAAAAATGTATCAACACATGCAGACAAATCTAGATGATGTCATTGGTTTGACCGCCATCCCGAATTATGCAAATATTGCTTATAAATTGGGGTACATGAATACGGTTTTGTAGTCCGTTCCCAATTACTCAAGATAGGAAAGAATCATCAAACAAATACTTTTCAAATACATTATCTGACTTTTTGGCTACCGGCTTTGGTGCGTTCACGGCAGTGGTAGTTGCATTTCTGGCACGCGTACTGGTCATTATGTCTTGTATGTACAAATTTTTATCATTCTTGTACGATTCTACTTTTTCCCAAATATCTTTCAATATATCAAACTTTTCCTTGATAAATTCATTGTCCTTATAGACCCGCACAACGTTAAACTTTTTCATCATCCAGAAATGAGGCTTGATACGACCTTCTTCGTCATTAGAGGTATGATCATCAAACCATCGTTTCAAATCAAATGTGTGATTGTGATCGTAGATATCACTGTAAATGTATTTTGGTACCATGTTTCCTTCCGTATCTGCCTCGGAAAATTCCAAAATGATGCCTTTTTCAAAAGTCTGTGGATCATTCAACAGGGAAAAGAAATCTTCACTGTCATAGACTTCTTCAAATTCACACTCTAGATAATCACACTCGTCCAGAGAACATACGTCTAATTGTCCTTGAATTTGATAAAAATATTGAAGGGGGATTTCACCCGTGATTTTTCTTTTATATGGGCACTTGATTTCCAGCATGATACCCATGTCCGTGATTCCATCCGGAGAAGCCCCAAAATGGGAGATATCCGGATGTCTCAATATACCAAACTCGTGTATATTTGTTGAATAACGCCTTTCGTAAATGCTTGTGGCGACAGGCTCGAACATGACACCCCATTTCAAAGGGGGTATCATAGGATCAAATGTGTGATCCTCGAATCCGCATTTTTTCTTGAAGAATTGCTTTTGACTCGCGAATTTACCATCACCAACTGCTTGTGCAAAATCACTAGCTGTGATCATGGTGTTCCGCATATCATACCATTCTTTCGTGCGTTGTTCGATATGGGGCAATTTCTTCAATGTATTCAATTGATTCTGGTACGCTTGTATTTTTGTCCTCCTTTGCATAAGATACTCTACAGATAGGCAGGGGTAACTGAAAGCGACATTCGCATATCGTATGATTTCATCATCGGATGCTGACGGATTTCTGCTCAAACACCGATCGATGAACCCATCCAATGAAATAGTCTCTTGCATACGCAAAGTCTTTGATTCATCTGTCATTTTGCGGTGGGGCCTTTGGAATCTAGTGGAACGTACCGTCTTCTTAGTTTGTGTGTCTTTCTTATATATCTTTCTCAATACAGGTTTTACGGCGATGTTACTGATAGTCATGCCTATTTTGTTTTCCTGTTCTGCTTCAAGTACTCTATATCTTTTTACGTATAACCTTCAAATTTCCGTACGAGTTCATGATGATCAAAGAAAATGGTGCATCAAAAATGCGGAGAGACCTATACATACATCCATGAACAAATACAAGGATGCGTATTTTTGTCTTCCTATCCAAAGAAGATACGAAGACACCAGAAACAAAGTGCCGTGTATGGGACGCATGAAATCCCACCAAATAGGTTGCCCCCCTGTTTCTAAACCGGATTTTCGTAAATGAAAGGTGTAAATGATCAAAAACCCCAATCCTATAGTTGATAAGATCAATGACAACACCTTTCTGAATTTTTCATCCACATGTGCGACGAGAAATGCGAGTGACAATCGACTCGCTATACAAAAAGTGAGAAATAGAATGATGCGTTTTTCGATTTGTCTCATTTTACATATGGAAATGGAAAAAATGGCGTGTATGAGTATCCCAAAAAGTTTCGAATAATGTAAGCATAAACACAAAAAGATATGGTGTACATTGCAACGATAGTGGAATAATATTTTCTTATTTACATACACTTTTATGTTGTACGGAAATTTGAAAATGACCGTAATTGCAAACTCATATAAGGACGGATGACCATTCTACAATAAACTGCTCATAGATTTGTGCACTATAATCATGACGGAAAATGTAGTCGAAAACATATTCCATCATTTTGAAGAAAAGACCAAGGTAAAACCGAACAAGGAAACACCAGAAAAGCAGTGTGATGCAAATGAGAACGCGGCGAAAGAAAAAGAAAAACCCAATCGTACGGATGTCAATATGGGTCGGCAATTCGCGCAAATAGAACGCCAGGGTATACTGTACGAAAAAAGTAAGAAGAATGCCCCAGTAAATCAAGCTGTGCCTACTAAAAACGAGACCATGTATGACACTATCCAGCACGAAATATCTCAGACCCTCGCATCGAAAGGCTGGCGTTCTTTGGATCTATGTTTTAAATGGAAGTATATTCAGGATTATATCCGTAAACAATCCCATACACTTTCTCCTCGAGACCATGCAAATTTAGCGACCAAGGTTCATGATAAGCATTTTTTGCAAAGTATCGAGTATGACAAAGCGTCACAATGCATCAAACGTTTGCATTACAAATGTCAAGATGGTGAAGAAATATAATGTACATGATTTTCTCTTACAATTATACAATCCAAAAAATGTTTTCTATTGACATGTTGCACAAGCGAACGCGTATTCCTTTTGAAAAAATGACATTCCGTACCTTTTTTTCAGAAAAGAAACAGACAAACTATGACGAAGATGAACCGATCGATAACTTGTGGTTCAAGGAAAACTTTCCTCAATTTCGTAATGAAGCATACCAACATGAAGTCCGAAACATGAATATATTACATTCTATGTATTTCGACACCGATGACCAAAAGACGCCTGCGTCTCCTGATCTCGATGAATACCAGAGCCTGGACATTCTAAATTTGCCTATCCATCCCTATATACGAGAAGTATTTCTCCCCGATCGTGTCTTAACATGCTATGAGATTATCGGATCAGATGTTTTTAAACCTCGTCACAAAGATGATATAAACCGCTTCCGTGACTTGGCCGTAGAGACCATACGTATTCTTCACACCAAGAAATACTTTATTCCCGAACTTAGGCCGGATCTCTTTACTTGGAATACAGAAAAACAAAACATCGAGACGTTGAGTTTTAGTCCTAGTCTGACGAGCGCGATGAAATCTTCCAATGTATGCGATACATCTCTCATCGTGCATCACGCTATTATTTCCCCATTTCATGTGTTGTGGGATATGCTCCATAGTAAATATGAAACGCCCATGATCGAATACAAGGAGTTCAAAAGGAAATTCTTGATTTTCTGGGAAAGTATCCTCGCAAACAAACATGACTTTAAAGACTTGCCCAATTTTTGCCAAAACATTTTTGGTAAACACACCGGAGAAGATTTCGTAGATTATATCCTCATCAAGTTTTGTGTTATAGAATCAGACGATGACAAGCATTATATTGTTAAAGATCCTGTGAAGATAAAAAATAAAGATTACATAGAAAAGCTCGATTGGTTTGCATTGGCCTTAATCATCAAAAAATACCACGATATATTGAATCTTGATCCACTATCCTCAGAATTCATTTTCAAATGCATAAGCTTCCAATATGATCCTATTTAGAGAAATTGTCTATTCATCTTCATCCGACGTATCATTCTTTTGTAAAGTGTAACCACAATCGCTCTTGTTTTCGCACAAATCATCCTCTTCTTCTTCACTAAACATGGGCTCTTTTTTTATTACGACGGGTTCTCCCGGTCCGCTCGACCTCCTCTTTGTCCGCGTCTGCTTTTTCTTGTCCTTCTTGCTTGGCATCTTTTCTTTAGTTTTTGGCAAACGGTGATCCATGAATTGATGATCCATGAACGCATATCTAATTTGTGCCTCATGACTCATCTCCTTCCATTTTTTTTCTGCACGAGCCATGCATCCAGGAGACAAATCTTGACGCAACGTCTTGCGCATGAAGGCTATGTACCCGTCTACAAGTAATTGTTTGGTAATTCTCGGCTGATGCAAACTCTCCACTTCGTTTTTTTCTATAAACTTTGCAAAATCCATCTTGCATGGTTCTTTATACACATGTTCTTCTTGGAAAGCCATGACTGCCTTGATGAATTGTTTGGCCAAATCCTTCTTGGAAAGCGTCATATTGTTTTTGTCGTTGTACTGAAAATGGTCAGAACGACTTATATCGAAATTTTATTTGCTTTGTCAATTTTTTTGAGATATGCATTTTGAATAATACTCATCAAAACGCGGACACAAAATCGATTTTGCATGTTCCAATAAATCAGTGTCTTGACGCAAGCAAAGTCGATGTATTTCCTTGAAACTGATTTTGCATTCAAAGTATTTTGCAATTTTGTCCTTTTCGAAAAAGATGCCAATGACGACTCCTTGAGGATTCCAATGTGGGAAATCTTTTTGAAAGCGCAAGATTTTCATATATATTTAGATATAGATGTGTCTCTATAATATCATATAAGATAAGTAACATGCCGCAAAGCTTGCATTCACATCGATGACGTCTGTGGTATATTTCATGTCCGCATCTTCATCGATATCGTACTTGGACAATATGTATACGTTTTCATTTTTTTCTAAATGTATGTGAAATGTCATAGCAACAACCTTTTCACCGACCTTATAATTCTTTTTTTGTTTGACCTTGTCGAGTCTATCGACACTCTCGTTCCGGAAACGACTCACAAGGATTCCTATAAATCCTGTCGTGCAAACCGCATGTGTATATTCTAAATAGACATCGATGACATACACGCCTCGCTGTGTCACGTTAAAGAGATAATCATTAAACCTGTCTTGATTGAAGCCCTCCGTGCCGGCATCGTCTTTGACTGTGTTGAACGGTACAAAGTAGTATCCCGAAGATTTGACATCCAATAGCTTTTCTTCGTTCCGGTAAGAAATACCGAATTGTGCGTATTTGTTTTGGACATACAGCTTACCCTGTGCTTTGATCTCCGACGATGATATAGACGAACTATCTATTTTTCCGTATGTCGTATTATCATTTAAATTAGCCGTCGCCTCCTTAGAAAAGTCAAGGCTGGTCGACACGTAAATTGTACCAGATGTTAACCGGTCATTCACGCGAAGAGATGTAGATTCTATTTCATTCGCATCTAATTTCTCATGCACATTCAAATTAGAAGAAACATCGGCTTTTACTGCATGTAATGTATTTTCGACCTGAATGGTTTGACATAAAATAGTGTCTACGTCTCCAACGCGTCCGGTTATATTAGACGATGTAATATTACTGCTCGCCCCTTGTAAAAAGATGGCAGATGTACTTTGTAAATACTCTGTCTCTATAGATGTGCTTGACACGTTGGATGCGTCGAAATTAGACGTCATTATATAACTCGCTTGTAAAGTCGTTGTATCTATGTTATCACACTCGATGTTTGAAGTATGCACTTCCGGTGTGATGAAATTCGCGTTGATGCTCGCATCTTGGAATTGCGCATGCGTCGCAGAAATGATATCGATATTGCTCAGTACCCTGGCGTTTATTAGTTCAGCGTCTAGCATGTGAGAAGCATAAAGGTTGGAGCAATGTGCGTTGGAGTGGGTGCTCTCTCGGACGACGAGATTTTGGATGAATGCGTGTTCACCAACGTGTAAGTTTGATGTATCACAAGCTACGCTTTCCATATTATGGGACCGTATCTGCGTGGTGTCTATGTTATGCGCGTTCGAAATAGTAGAGCTCGTTAATAAACCGCAGTCTATATCGCTTATGGATAAATTACTGACCGTGATGTTCGACCCCCGTAAATCACGACATTGCAGATCCAAAATACTCGCGATTTTAACAAACATATTCGAACAGGTAGATTCACGTATGTTGACATTGCATATGGTTGATGCGTCATGTTCTTCAGCACCTCCATCGATATCAATACGCTTCACTTTGGCATGCACACATTCAAGATCTTGATTGGATAGATTTTCGATGTTCGCGGTGGAAAAAAAGGATGTGGCTCCTGTAGGTGCTTGTATTCCACCATGAAATGTGGCTACATTGGAAAATTGGCAGTCCTCTGCAAATGTTGCCACTGCCAAAAAATCTGCTTTGACCTGTGTGCGAAAAGAATCGGTGGTCAATGAGATGACCGGCTTTATTGTGACATGATCGGTGTGGTTTTGCGGTTGAATGTATATATTCGGTGCAGACATATAATCTTTGGAAACGATGGCGTTCGAAGATTGGATGCTACCTGTACACAGCATATCCTTGTTTGCAAACAGAGTATTGTTTACGCTCAGATTGCAGGCACAAAGCATATCCACTTGTACATGAAATGCATTGCTTTGAGATGAGGCTGAAATGAGTACGTCATTCTCAAATGTGACTTTTTTGGAAAACGAGGCGTCTTCTTTGACATGCAATCCCGGGTCATCAGGAAATGTGTGAATGTCCAAAACATTTGCATACACACTACCCTTTAAAAACACGTTCGATTCTGTTGTGATGGACGAATGACACAACACGTCATTACAAAACGATACCGGGCCTTGGAATGCGCCATAGTCGAATACACGCAGATCGGTGCATGTCACATACGGTGCTGTGAGTGCATCATGACAATCCACTTTCCCCTGTACGTTTATGTCCGCCATGAAATACCCCTTCTGGTGTACGAGAATATCGTTAATACATTCCAGATCGACATTGCTGGAAGGATTATCGATACGTATACCTGCATCGACATCTACGTCCGAAAAAAAATGTGCGAAACCCGTCACGTCTAATCCATCGTTCATATCGACTTTGGCATGAAATGCAGATGCATTATCGACATCTAAAGGGCATTTGATGCGGACATTACTATCCATCTTGACGTTTTCGTTTTGCACCGATAAACTCTCTACGTGTGTTTCACCAAGTGATTCTATATTTTTTGCTGTTATACGTGAATCACAGCTGATATTGCTACCTACATGCAGGCTTTGTGTGATATCACAATTCGAGTACACATCGAGCGCATGGTATATCGCGACGTCCTGTAAAAATTTGGATGTATCTTCAAAGACACTCGTTCCTTTGACGTTCACATTGGAATTGATTTGTACCGCGTCTATGTCGAACGTGGTTACGCGTAAAGCGTTTGTCGTCAAGGTCTCTTCCACGGCGAGATTATGCGCTATGCGCACGTCCTTGAGAAAGATTGCATCGCCGTGTACATCTAATGTGTTTTCCACGTGCATGTCATTGGATATAGTAGCATCTCCACGTACGAGCAAGTCATTACTCAATGACAGCGCGCGCCCGAAAAAAACATCATTCTCCACGATCAGATTCTTGGAAATTTCAAAAGTGTCATCATATTGCAATGCGTTCACGACGAGCTTTCCTCTCACATCCACATCGCTCTCAAAGACCGTATCACCTCTCATGGTGATATTGCTGGTATTCATCTCAAAATAATGAACAATTGTATTGCTCTCGGCATTTATTTGTAGAGAAATGGCGTTAGAATCAAAAGTGGCATGGGCGCGGGGGTTGGAAAACGTGAAGCGATCGGCCTTGATTTCGTGAGATGATGCCGATGTCTTGAACACATCATTAAAGATCAATGCATTTTCGTATGCAGCATCTGAAGTGGAGATCGCGAGATCGTTCTCTTGCGTCTTGATGATACACGCGCCCGGGTTACTATTTATTATACCGTGTCCCAACAAAATGCTTCGAGATGCATAATTGTTATTTCTGTTTCCCAAGGACACCGTGTCGCTGGCGCTGGCGCTTGCATCGTTTCCCCATACGAGGACATTTTCTCGATCCACGGAGACAGTACTGTTATGGCCTATCAACAGGGATTTCTCGAGCGCTTCATTGGTACTGGAATTCCCGATGACAATGTTATATCTTTGTATGCAATTGTTCTTGTAACCGATGGCGATACTGTTGGTCATAGATTCACTTGACAAGCAGCTTTGATGACCTATGATCGTATTGTATCTCTCGTTTGCTATCTTTTCCCCACTAGAATTCCCAATGAACATGTTCCATATACCACTTTGATTGTCCAAGCCGCTTTTGTGACCTAAAAACATATTATTATTACCTAGTGTGTTGTTTTCACCTGCTCGCGCACCCAAGAATGTGTTATTGCTTCCTCCTCTGTTTCCGAATGCAGCGGAATATCCCACGGCGGTATTGTTATTTCCCTGATTGTTTTGTAGGGTTTGGTATCCCATGGCGGTGACGTTTTCTGCTCCGTTGCCGTCACCGGCAAAACGACCATAAAAGGTGCCATTGAGTCCATCGCGCGTTGTCGTATCTTCCAAGAGGTTGTCTCCATTGAAATTATTTTCCCGCACGTTTTGTGCGGAGTAGCCGCTCGTGAAAGTAGCTGCAAACATCTCTAATATCTAGATGGAGAAAAGCTCAAAAATAAAAACACTCACATAAGTAAAGTCGGAGATGTTTCTCGCAGCTAACGCAGCTC
>Ga0102930_1000035_pt1 | contig 39074 bp, 41 predicted proteins | sample SalPon1_B_H2O_MG_FD_84514 | JGI IMG/M metagenome (GOLD analysis project Ga0102930, IMG submission 84514) | Salt pond water microbial communities from South San Francisco under conditions of wetland restoration - Salt Pond MetaG R1_B_H2O_MG | ecosystem: Environmental > Aquatic > Non-marine Saline... | reverse complement strand
GGAAAAAATTAAGATGATAAATATTGATTTCAGCTACATCCTATCGCCTCATTTGTCTGGTGGCATTTAGCTTAGAGGAAGGCATCACGCGTGTCGGGTCGTTGATAAGTGTGCTTAGATGCGAGTTAAAAATCAAAGCGTTTTTGGATGGAGGGACTCATGGTATGGGTTTTGAGTCAGATGGATACTGATCAATCTGAGATCATATTCTCGTCAGTGCAGAGGGCTGCTGAAATTCGCTTTGCGAGAGGACAGGATGGATAAACTGCTAATGACTAAATTCTTTTTCTTTTCGGGTCTATTTGTGTTTTTGACGGCTTGTGGACCGATGCCAGCCTATCAAGATGTTTTGCATCCGACTGGGAATCCCAGAATGACAAAGACGCAAGCCAGAGTGCTCTGTCATCAAGTGGCAAGCGAAGCGGAGATAGAAATGGAGTCCCGAATAGAACAGAAAAGAGACGCAAGCGCAGGCTATAAAACGCATTGTCGTGAAATATACGGCGAGATGCGATGTGAAACGGCAATGCAGTCGGCATCATCTGGTGGCTTCTCGCAGGGTATGAGGGACGCGCGTAGAATAGATAACGCTGGTGAACGGGCGATGAACGCATGTTTAGCACGGAACGGGTACATCAAAAGGCGTGAGTGCGTCGCTAACTGTCGCTGACGTTTCTGTGGAATGAATGTTGAGCTCGATGTTTGGAAGCCTGCGATTTAGTCATGCGCCTAGGGAAGAGAACGAAAAGGTTTGCTAGGGATGGGCCGCGGCCATTGTGGGCCCCGCGGCGATCGAGTAATGGTGGCCAAGGACAGAATCGAACTGCCGACACGACGATTTTCAGTCGTCTGCTCTACCAACTGAGCTACTTGGCCGCCAAGCGATACATTCAACCCGATGCATGCATGCGGGTCAAGCGAGATCTGGCCTCGGTGGTACTCGGGGCCTCCCCGATTGTTGGTATTCGGCAGCTTTGATTTTTATACTAACATTCGCGGGTTAATTTTATGCTGGGGTGAAGGTGGCTAGTTTTGTCGATGCCGGGACGCTAATCCTGGTACTCGCCATCGGGTGCATGCTATTCGGCGGCATCAGTTTGGCGAGCGCCGGTCGGACCGATATTGCCATTCGTTACTGGTCATTGGGGTACTTTCTAGCTGGCGCTGGTGTTCTGGCGCTGGCGCTGCGTGGATACATCCCGGATTTAGCGAGCATCCAGGGTGCTAATATTGGGGTACTGATCGGCATAGGGTTGATGTTGATCGCGATCATCACGCATGCCGGTCGTGATCACTTAAAGCTGCCTGCTGTCACTGGATGTGCAGTGGCGATCATTGTATTTAACGTGGCATCGTTGCCACCGTTTAATGCGCCGATCGAGGTTCGGATTGCTATTGTCTCTGCTGCCATTGCAATGAGCCAACTTTTCGCTCTCTATGCGCTTTGGGGACTCAAGACTGAGCGCTCTAATTTATTGACCCTCATGCGGATAAGCCATCTGGTTCTCAGTATCGCGTTCATTTTGCGATTTATCTCAGGATTACAAGGTTGGGCGATATCACTTTTTATTCCTAACCCAGTCAACGTCCTTTTTTATGTGTCCGCGATGGCTATGGCATTTATTCAAGCACCAACATTTTTGTTAATGAAAAAGGAACAAGCTGACCGTCGCGCGGTGAGGGCGGAGGAAGAGCTGAGTAATGAGGTATCTGAGCGAGCAGTCGAGCGACGCTTTCATGCGACACGAATGCGTGTCGAACGTGCAGGGGCGATTGAGCACTTCGCCCGAGGGGTGGCGCATGATGCCAATACCATGATTGGTGTTTTGCAACTTGGGTTTGGTCAAATCCGCAACGATATTGCGGAAAGTAAGCCAGTCCCAGCTGAAACTCTGAATTTGATGGAAAAAGCACTCGCCCAAGCACGAGTTACGGCCTCGGGGCTACTAGCCCTGGGCGGAAAGAAATCGCCCACCCTAACTCAAGTCAATGTGAGTGATGTTCTTGATGAAGTCGCTTCCATGCTTGCTTATGGCGCGCCGCGTGAAATCGCCGTACGCAATGAGACTCCTAAGGGCTTATTGGGTCGGGCGCATCGAGGATTTTTATCAACGGCCCTATTAAATATCGGCCGCAATGGCATCGAGGCCATGGCGGGTGGTGGCACATTGACGCTAAGCGCTCGCCGTTTAAGCGAGGTGCCAAAAGGCGATTACCAAGTGGGATCGGTTGCATCAGGGCCGATTGTTGATATAAGCGTTACCGATGAAGGCCCGGGTATTGCTAGGGATACATTAAATGAGCTATTTGAGCCAATGGTTACAACAAAAGAAGAACAGGATGGCCATGGCTATGGACTTTATATGGCTCGAGGAGTGGCGGAACGTTTGGGTGCCGCGATTGTGGTCCAAACTCAGCGTGAAACCGGTACCGTTATGCACTTTTTATTAGCATCAGGAGAACGAAAATGACGAATACAGAGCATGAGCTCACTACGGTTCTTGTTGAAGATGAACGCATGTTCTCGGAGATGCTGGCGCGCTCTTTAACATCAGTTAGTGGCCTATCATTAGTGGCTCGGGCATTTAATGTCGAGCAGGGTGTTGAGGCTTGTCAAAAGCATGCGCCCGATCTTCTGATCCTTGATCTGGCGCTACCCGATGGAAATGGAATTGATGTGCTCAAAGCGCTGAAAAAAATTCGGCCAGAAGCCCTCGCTGTGGTCTTATCGGCACATGCAGATGATTTTGTCACGCCACCAGAGGTTGAATCACAAGTCAGTGCGGTGATCAGCAAAGGGGATGCACATGAGTCATTGAGCATGCATCTGCGTGATTTGGTGCAAAAACAAAACCCAGGTTTTGAGGACGAGCAAGTCCTCATTGATCGGCTCACACCACGCGAGCAGGATATCTTTGATTTATTAGGCGCCGGCCTCACTAATCGTGAAATTGCTACACGCCTGAGCCGTTCAGCCGCGACTGTTGCTACCCATCGAAAAATGATCGCGGTTAAGCTGCGTTGCAGCGGTGCGGCCTTAATGAGTGTAGCGGCGCGCTATCGGACGCAACACGGCAAAATACCAAGTTAAAGGGATAACACCGATAAGCGGACGGGTAGAGAATCTTAATTCTTTAAAAAAGAACGAGATAGCTCTCATGTCGACGCAACTAGGTAAGACTTATCCCCAAATTGGGTTACTGGTCCCGCAATGTCTGACTCGGCAAGAGGTCGAGACGTTGCTGGCCAGTCAGGCAAGCGCTGTCTATGTCTTCCCGAATTTGGGCGAGTTACGCCAGTCCGCCTACCTCAGCCAAATAGATGTATTGATTGTTGATCTTTCGGGCGATGTTGAGAGCAAACTCCGATTCATGGCCACAATCTCAAAAGCCGGCCGGGCTGGCTTAGTGGCGCTGTACCCGGCGTGCGGCGCGCAGGGAGAGTCTTTACGTGTGCGTGCGCTTGAGAGCGGTGCCGATTGTTGTTTGGCTTTGCCGGTAGTCCCATCAGAGCTTAGCGAGGTAGTGAATCGCCTATGGGCAGGTCAGAAAACCGCAGTGGGAAATACCCAAGTTGCCTCATCGCTGATTAACACCGCTCAGCGTCTGGCGCAAAATTTAAACTAAGCCGGGCCTCTAAAGACTGATACCCTTTGGGGTTACCCATTGTCATCGAGTGCACAGCATGCGCCGTTCACGCCGCATACTTTTACTCTCTGCCTATCGAGCCGATAGTCATGCCTGGTGGGCTGACTGGCTACAGTCGGCATTCCCGGATGTGGACTGGCAAGTATTGGAGTTACCGGGCCGGCATTTTCGTTGGCGTATTCGCGGTAATCCCCTCTCCTGGCTTGAGCCCATGGAAGCCGCATTGGCTAACGCGGATGCGGTGCTTGCCACCTCAATGGTGGATTTAGCGACCCTGCGAGGTTTATTCCCTGCCCTCACGCGCATCCCTAATCTCTATTATTTTCATGAAAATCAATTCGCGTATCCCACCCGAGCACAGCAAATACGCTCGCTCGAGCCGCAAATGGTCCAGCTCTATGGGGCCCTCGCGGCCGATGAAGTTTTGTTTAATTCGCAGTGGAATCGAGATAGTTTTCTAGCCGGCGTTGATGCGTTGCTCGAGCGCATGCCAGACGCTGTACCAAAAGCGCTATCAGCTCGATTAGCCGCCAAAAGCCAAGTGATACCAGTGCCGCTTAAACCCATTAAGCTTAATGGCGCTATTGTTCGGGATGAGCAATTGATTGTTTGGAATCACCGTTGGGAATACGACAAAGCGCCTGAAGTATTTGCCGAGGCACTGGAATTATTGGCAAAGCGTGGCGTGGATTTTCGTTTGGCATTGCTCGGCTCGCGCCCGGTTACTACACCGCACGCGTTGATGACGGTACAGACACAATTTGACCCGGTAATCGTCGCGAATGCACATCTGCCACGAGCTGACTACGAACGCACTTTATCGCAGGCGGCGATCGCAGTGAGCACTGCTATTCACGAATTCCAAGGCCTAGCCATGCTAGAGGCGGCCAGTGCGGGAGCCGTGCCCTTAGTACCGGATACCTTGGTCTACCCGGAGCATTTTGCTCTCGCTTATCGATACCAAGCCAGCAATACCCAAGCGCTAGCAGAGCGTCTAGCGCACTGGCTTGATCGTGAGCGGCCTAAAGCGCCGGATGTCAGCGCTTGGGAGCCAGCGATATTGACACCGCAATGGGCTAAAGCCTTGGGTATTTAGTCCTCTGTTGGCTGAAAATCCGGCGGTGGCGCCGAGCCCTCACCAAAAAAGAATTTCTCCATTTCTTGCTCGAGAAACTGGCGTGCTTTTGGGTCCATGGGCGAGAGTCGATACTCATTGATCAGCATGGTTTGATGGCCAAGCCACATTTTCCAACCGGCTTGGCTTACATTGTTAAAAATGCGCTCACCTAGCTCACCCGGATAAGGCTGGCGTTTGAGTCGCGGGCCTTCCTCGCCAGTTTTTATGCATAAGACAGTCTCGCTCATTCATTAGGCTCCTTTTGGCTGAGCAGTGTTTTGATGGGAGCGGGCAATCCGACCGTTGGCTCGCTGTGTGGGTGATACCAAAGCGTATCAGTGTCCGCTAGCCGCTGTCCTTGCTGGTAGTGCGCCAGTATGGGATGGAGCGTTAGAGTAAAATGTGTAAACGCATGGGCTAGTGGCGGGCGCTTTGAGTAAACATCAATGAGAAGTCCTAAATGATCGCGGGCCCAGTCCTGTGGATCAGAGTCTAATGGGCACTCGGGTAGTGACCATAGACCGCCCCAAATTCCATTTGGCGGGCGCCGCTTCAAAAGAACGGCTTGTTGTTGCTCAATCATCAGCACGCGAGTCTCGCGGTGCGGTTTTACGCGCGCCGGTTTGCGTTCGGGGTAATCACTTGGGCGGCCTGTCTTGAGCGCCTTGCAATCAGTTCGCAGCGGACAGTGTGGGCAATCAGGTTGGCGTCGGCAAACGCTGGCCCCAAGATCCATCATGGCTTGGTTGAAATCAGCCGTACGCGCGTTGGGCGTGCATTGCTCGCTGAGTTTCCAAAGGGTGGTTTGTACGCTCGCTTTGCCGGGCCAGCCGGGTATAGCGTGATAGCGGGCTAAAACACGTTTAACGTTGCCATCGAGTATGGCGTGTGGCAGACCGCGTGATAGCGATAGAATAGCGGCTGCGCTCGAGCGGCCAATACCGGGTAGCGCAGAAACCGCTTCGAGTGAATCAGGAAACTCACCGCCATATTCATTCACGAGTTGTTGTGCGCAGGCGTGAAGATTGCGTGCCCGGGCGTAATAGCCGAGTCCGGCCCATAGGCTGAGTACATCATCCTGATCGGCACCGGCTAGCGCATTGAGATCCGGGAAGTGGCGCATGAAGCGTTCAAAATAAGGAATAACCGTTTTGACTTGCGTTTGCTGAAGCATGATCTCGGATACCCAAACCCGATATGGCGTTGCCGGATGCTGCCATGGCAAGTCATGACGGCCATGTTGATCAAACCACGCGAGTAGCGTTTGGGCGAAGGCTTGATCGCTCGGTATTGAAGTCATTCGTTGAAAAGCCCTTCAATACGATCACGTAACTCATTGACCTCCTGTTCGATCCGCTCACGAATTGGCTCACTCTGGGTTTGTTCGATCACTTTGGCGATATTGACCCGAATGCTTGGGTCGCCCCATGGACCGGTGACTTGCAAGGGGATGGGGATACCGCGAAGTGACTCAAGCGCTTGCCCATCTTGGCCTTCAAGCGTATCAACAATATTCACGGTGAGATTCGCGTTAAGCGTCTGCGCGGCAAGGTCGCTGCGAACCTCGCCGCGAATGCGCAACAAGGGCGAATCGAGGGCAAGGTCATTACTATGAGCGATCCCATTAACAATGCTCAGCGTGGCGCTTAATTGGCTAAAGTCAGTTCGCTGGGCTGTTGATTCAGAGGTTGGCTTGCGACCCTCAAGACGCGCGAGCGCATTGCGGATGACTTGGGCAATATTAATACCCTCAATCGCCCCATCGCGAAGACTCAACCCACCGCTTGCGTTTAGTGTTTCGATCGCACTGGCTTGCCCAGCAAGTTCAAGCTCACCGGTCAGATCAACAGTGCCCTTGCCCACCAACTGATCAACATCAACGAGTGCCGCTAACAAAGGCCCGACTTGCGTATTGGTGAGTGACTCATTAAAACGCAGCGGCCTATTCGCGCTTTGCCTCACTAGGGTGACATCGCCCTGATAGTCACCCTCAAAAAAGCGCGCATTGATCGGGTGAAGACGTATTCCTGCGGGTGTGATGGCCACATCAACATTGAAATCGGTAATGGCAATGTCATCTATTTGAAGATTCGTCTTCTCTAGACTGAGGCTGCGATCTGCACGGATAGTAAGCTCACCCGCTATGGTTGCTTGGTCAGTGGCATTGTCTTGTTCGAACTGGCCATCAGCGCTAAACCCTGAAGACCGCCCTATGATTAACGTCTCGAGCGCAAAATCAACATCACTGGCTTGCCAACGCTTGCCAGTTACTTGGTCATTAAAGCGGATTTGCCCATCGCTAAGCGATATGCCACCAAGGCTTAAACCCGCTAGCCATTGTGGCGGCTCAGACGGTGAATCTGATGCGTTTGCCTGGCGACCAAAATCCTGCCAATTCGCTTTACCATTGGTGGCGCGAACAAGGTTGAGGACCGGCGCATCAATCGTGATGGCCTCGAGCGCAAGCTCACCGCGTAGTAGGGGCATGATCTCGATACCAAGACTCAAACGCTTTGCACTAAAAAAAGCGAATTCATTTAATCCACCGCCGCTACCAAGGCTGACTTCACGCAAATCGATGCCTAAGCGCGGGAAAAGTGCCCAACTTATCGAACCATCAATGCTGAGGCTGCGTCCGGTTTGGGCTTGAACAACTTCGCTAATTGAATCGCGATAATCATCAGGATCAATTAAAACAACGAGTGCGCTAACAGCCAGCCCGATCAACGCGATAACCGATCCAAGCGTAATCAATATCCAGCGCATGGTAGTAGTCCTTTATCCCAATGACGGCGAACGCCCTTATGCTCTAGGAGAAACATTAAACCTATGATTCTACAGGTTTGAACGGTCATAATAGCGCGAAGGATGGAAGGTTATGTTGCGCGGGTTGGTTTGGCTAGGGTTCGTGGTTTTAGGCATTGCCCCGTGTGCTGCAGCACCGGTGAATGTGGCGGTCGCCAGTAATTTCTTACTGCCCTTGCGTGTCATTGCCGAGACCTATGAGGCGCAGGGGGGAGGGCCCATTGAAATCAGTGTTGGTGCCACCGGCCATCACTACGCGCAAATCGTTAATGGGGCGCCATATGATGTTTTTCTCGCTGCCGATCAAGCACGCCCAGCACGATTGGTGCAGGAAGGGCATGCTGCGGGTGATAGCCTTTTTACTTATGCGCGAGGCGGTCTGCTGCTGTGGGTTGCGCCAAGCGTGAGTCTGCCGGCAAATGGATTAGCTGGGCTTGCCGAACAACCTGTACGACGTTTGGCCATTGCCAATCCAGCACTCGCACCTTATGGACTAGCCGCGCAACAAGCACTCATAGCAACCGAGCTGTGGGATGATTACAGGCAAAAGATCGTACAAACCCAAAACGTTGGTCAAGCCGTGCAATATGTGGCGACAGCAAACGTCAGCCATGCGCTGGTGGCTGCTTCATACGCGGCACAGAGTGAATCAATAGGGGGACATTGGATGGCGGTTGATCCCGATCTCTATACGCCGATCCGGCAGGATGCTGTGCGGCTTTATGCTGGACCGAATCAAAGCGGCGCTAAAAATTTTCTCGCTTTTCTCAAAAGCCCTGCGGTTACCGCCATTCTGAATCAGTTTGGTTATCAACCAGGCGTGTCATCGGAATGAATCTCATGCCGGTGTGGATCAGTATTCAACTCGCAAGTGTGACCGTTTGCGTTTTGCTTGCGCTTGGAACGCCGCTTGCTTGGTGGCTTGCAGTGAGTCGCAGCCGTTGGCGGGTTGCGGTGGACGCGCTAGTGGCGCTGCCATTGGTGTTGCCACCAACCGTGCTGGGTTTTTACATGCTGATGTTATTAGGCCCGCAAGGCATGGTGGGCGCGCCATGGTTTGCAATGACTAAGGAGACGCTGACTTTTAGCTTTACCGGGCTGGTGATTACCTCGGTCTTATACTCCTTACCGTTTGTTGTTCAGCCACTGCGAGATGCCTTTCGTGCTGTGGGTCAGGGGCCAATGGAAATGGCAGCAACGTTGGGGGCTAAACCGCTTGATGCGTTTTTAACAATTGCCTGTCCTCTAGCCGGCCGTGGGTTTGTAACGGCGGTGGTATTAGGGTTTGCGCATACGCTCGGGGAGTTCGGTGCTGTGTTAATGGTTGGTGGCAGTATTCCTGGTGAAACACGCGTGGTAGCCATCGCTATTTACGAGCATGTTGAGACATTAGAATACGCTTCAGCGCATGCGCTATCGGCAGGCTTATTGGTGTTCTCTTTTGTGACTTTGCTGCTGGTCTATGCATTAAATCGACAGGCACGCCCTGGGGTGTCGGGATGAGCGAGGCCGTCCTACATTTTGATCTCGAACTCGTCCGTCGGACCTTTAAGTTAGCAGCGGCAGCCGAGATCTATCCAGGGATTACCGCATTGCTTGGCGAATCGGGTGCGGGTAAGACAACGCTGCTTCGCTGCTTAGCAGGCCTTGAGCCCGACTGTCGCGGTTCAATCAACCATATCGATGAGATCTGGCAAGCACCGGATGTGTGGTTGCCAAGTCATCGGCGCAGAGCGGGCCTTGTTTTTCAAGACATCCGGTTATTCGAGCATCTCACGGTCGCTGGTAATTTAGACTACGCCCTCAAGCGTCGCGAGGGTGACGGCCCTCAGCGCGATGAAGTGATTCGCGCGCTCTCGCTAGGCCCGCTATTAGAGCGAGTGCCCGCTGGACTCTCTGGTGGTGAGGCACAGCGAGTCGCGTTAGGCCGAGCGCTACTTGCCGCGCCACGATTACTCCTTTTAGACGAACCGCTGGCCGCGCTCGACATGGCGCGACGCGAGCAAATTCAACCACTCATCCGTGCCATTCCTAAACGCTTTGGAATTCCTGTGGTGTATGTCACTCACGCCATTCAAGAGGCGCTAGCGTTGAGCAATCAAGTGATCCTCATGGCGCAAGGTCATATCGCGGCAAGGGGGCTATTGGCGGATGTGTTTTCACAGCCTGAGCATTGGGAGCGACTCAATGGAGGCGAGCCAATGGTGATATGGGATGGCCGAGTTGTTGCGCGAGATAACGACTGGGAGTCGACCACATTGGCCACCGATGCCGGGCGATTGCGGCTTAGCGGATTGAGTCTTGAGCGCGGTGCGAGTGTGCGTTTGCAGCTAAGTGCTCGTGACGTGGTGTTACTGCTTGAGCCACCTGTGGCATCGAGCGTGGTGAATGTATTGCCGGTTGTGGTTGAGGCCATGGAGTTGCGGGCCAATGGCCAGCTACGCATTGGCCTTGGCTCAGGTCATCGGGCAACGCTGTGGGCTGAAGTGAGCGGACAATCTGCCGCGGCGCTGAGGCTGGAAAAGGGCCGGCGGCTTCATGCATTGATCAGACCCCAAGTGATCGCGGTTAATCATTGATGATAACTAAAAATTAAGGCTTTACTCGGTGTCATGAGCGCGTCACACTCCGCGTTTTCGCAGTGCACCAAACGGGTTGAGGGCATGGGCATGGCAGCAACGATGCGACAGAATTGTCGAGTTGAGTATCGGGGCAAAGAGATTGTCATTAATGGGCCACTGCGCGAGGCGCGTGAAGAGGCGCAACGTATCATCCAACGCTTTGCTTGTAGTGCGGTGCCCTACCGAATGAGCAGCGCTGAGGCTGACCAGGTTGTATTAAAACCGCTTTAACCCATGCGCGTCTTAGACGCAGAAAAACCGACCGGGAGTGGATCATCCGCTTCTAACCAAAAACGCGACTCACCGCTATAAAATCCTTTGCCAGTAACGCTAACGATCACCTCGCCAGTCTTTTTGATTGACTCAATCTGGCCCTGAAATGGCACGCCACTGAGACCTGCAAAGGTAAAAGTTTCGCCGATCTTGGCTTGTTGACGCGCATGCGCAAGCGCAAGCCGTGCGGTGATACCAGACCCGGTTGCGCTACGATCAACCTGACCACCGCCAAAAATACATAGATTGCGACTGAGCTGCGTACTTGGCGGACCGGCGTCATCCGTGAGAATGCAGCCATAGAGAAAGCCAAGCGCTGCCTCGCCAGGGTGTTGGATCGTTAATTGTTCACGCCCCGCTGCAGTGATTTGGCGTCCCATTGCGATGAGCTTATCGACCGGCGTTGCAGTTAAGTCCATGCCTAAACGGCTCGCCGGCAGGATGGCGTAATACGCCCCGCCATAGGCCAAATCAACGCTAACGACTCGGTCGTTATTGAGTCGAATGGGGGTATCAAGCGTGGCCGCGAATGCCGGCACACTATCAAAAGTAACCTCACCGGGATTGCCCTCAGGTGTTGTTTCTACGCGAACGTTGACAGGGCCACAGGGGCATTGCAGCGTAAACTGAGTAAGTGGTGGCGTCGCTGCGACGATGCCTTGATCAATCACCCAACGCCCTAACGCGATGGTGGCATGGCCACACATTGTGCTGTAGCCAGCGTTATGCATAAATAACACCGCAAGCGCGCAGCCTGGGGCATCGGCCTCCGTGGGCCAAACGCCATACATATCCGCATGACCGCGCGGCTCAAACATTAATAGTTGGCGCACCCCATCGTATCGATCGATTGCCTGCTGGCGTTTAGCTAATAAGCTCGCGCCGGTAAGCTTTGGGGCCCCGTCGGTGATAATGCGTACCGGCTCTCCGGCAGCGTGTAAGTCGGTGACCTGATAGCTTGTTTTACGCTTAGCAGTCATTACGCCTGACGCGGTTGGGGGGCGCCATCCACTCGTCGTGGCAGGCCAAGCGGATTTGCCTCACGCAGGGCAGCCGGCAAAAGCGCATCCGGCATATCTTGTAACGCCAGCGGGCGCAAAAATCGCTCGATTGCACGGGTGCCAACCGAGGTGGTGCGACTATCCGTTGTGGCGGGATACGGCCCGCCATGAACCATCGCTTCGCCAACCTCGACGCCAGTGGGATAACCATTGGCCAAAATGCGCCCGGCTTTCTGCTGCAGACGCTCAATGAGTGGCTCTGCGATTGCGATGTCACTTTGGCTTAGGTGAATACCTGCGGTGAGTTGCCCTTGCAGCGCATCAGCAAGCGTAGTGGCCTGCGCTGGATCATCCATGGCAATGATGAGTGTGACCGGACCGAAGATTTCCTCGGCTAACGCCGGGTTGGCCAAAAAGGTTGTTTCGTTCGTTATATAGGCCTTCGCTTGGGCGAGGCCGGCTTTCTCTTCACCGGCTGCTAGACGCTCTACGCCATCGGCTTGATCCAGAATGTGGCAGCCTTGCTCATAGGCGGCTAAAATCCCACTATGCAACATAGCGTTTGCTGGAAGACTTTGTAGTTTCGCGCTTAGTGCATCGTTAAAGCTGCTTAACGCATCGCTTCGAGGCACGAAGACCAGTCCGGGCTTGGTGCAGAATTGGCCGCAACCCATTGTGATTGAGCCCGCAAGGCCTTCAGCAATAGCTTCGGCACGTTCAGACAATGCGCCTGGGAGAATGAACAGTGGGTTGACGCTACCCATCTCGGCATAGACCGGAATCGGCACCGCGCGTGATTGCGCCAGTGCTTGTAGGGCTAATCCACCGCGTTGTGAACCCGTAAACCCGATCGCTTGAATCGCTGAATGCTGCACGAGCGCGGCGCCTAGAGCATGGCTGGATCCTTGTAACATTGAGAATACGCCAGCAGGTACTTCAAGGTTAGCAACGGCGCTTTCAACGGCTTCAGCCGCGATCGCTGATGTGCCCGGATGCGCTGGGTGGGCCTTAACAACCACTGGGCAGCCGGCGGCGAGTGCTGAAGCCGTATCGCCCCCACACACAGAAAAAGCGAGCGGAAAGTTGCTTGCACCAAAAACGCCAACCGGACCGAGTGGGATTTGATACTGACGTAAATCAGGCTTTGGCGCCGGCGCTCGATCGGGGTCGCCATGATCGATGCGAACGCCCAAAAAAGCCCCCTCACGAACCACCCCTGCAAACAATCGCAGTTGACCGCTGGTGCGGCCTAGCTCGCCACGAATACGCGCTTCAGGCAAGCCCGTCTCCGCGCCTGCTTGCTCGACAAAGGCATCAGCGCGGGATTCGAGCTCGGTGGCAATGGCATCGAGCAAATCCGCACGCTTTGCTAACGATGTATTGGCCCAAACGGGTGCGGCGTGCGCTGCTTTAACACAGGCCAAATCGATTTCTTCCGGCGTGGCTTCGGCAAACGCGATAGAAAGGGATTTTCCAGTACCCGCTTGTTCGGCATTAAAGGTGGCTTTGCCGCGTTGGCTGCGGGTTCCGGCAATAAATTGCTCTGTAGCGATAGACATACGGGACTCTCTTTTATTTCAGATTGCGTGTTTCAGCGAGTACTCGACCGGCGGCCAGATCCCATAGTGACTGGCCAACACTTTTGAAAATGATTGGGCCTGAGCCCTTGAGTGGCGCGTTATCAAGCACCACAGACTCAAGGGAAACGGCATGTTGCCAATTAAATTGGTCCACGCCAGCGGCTTGAATGAGATCGCCGGCCTCCTCGCGTGCACCTTCTTCGGTATCAATGACTACCCGAGCACTTGCGATGAGCCCAGGGGGTAGTTCCGCCATGTGCGCACGAAATGCCCCGACCGCGGCGATAAATGTATCGCTAGCCAACGCGTTCGGTAAAAACGCCTCGGTGGCGGTCGTGGCCGTTACGATTAAGCGCACCTCGTTGAGAACATCGGCCGGGTCATCAACGACTGAGACTCGCATACCCTCGGCATTCATTGTGGCTGCCAAAGCCTCGGCACGCGGGCGAGTACGCGAAAAGATATAGGCCTTGCGAACGCCAAGCCCATCGCGCATCGCCTCTAGGTGAACCCGGGCCTGTGTGCCAGCCCCATACACCAACATCGGTGTGCTGGTGTTTGGCGCTAGTCGCTGTGCGGCGAGTAGTGATACGGCTGCCGTGCGGCGTGCCGATACCGCGCCGCCATCCGCCATGATCCAGCGCTCGCCGGTGGCTGCATTCAGGACGACCATTTCGCCTTGAATCGTGTCGATGCCGTGGCGGTGATTGTGCGGGTGAACGGTCACGCGTTTGGTAATGGCGATGTCGCCATCCGTCGCTGGCATCAGTAACAACGTACCCTCCGCGGCCAGTGCCATGGCAGTGCGTGGCGGGCATTGGGTATTGCCGGCGCGAGCTGATCTTAAAACATCGGCGCAGGCATTGGCGAGCGCTTGGTAATCCAGCCGCGCGAGCGTGGCATTGCGATCAAGCCATTGCACGATTAGCTCACCGAAAAACCTTTCGCAAATGGATCGCGATCATCAATAAATAGGGTGTTGTAGCCCGTGACCCGAGCCCATCCTTGAATACCGGGACGAATACCGTGATGTGACCCAATGCGCTCCGAGCCGAGCACGGTGCCGGTAAAAAGACTGCCGATGATACTTTCGTGCACAAATTGATCACCGATCGCCAATTGGCCGCGGCCATAGAGCTGCGCCATGCGCGCGGAGGTCCCTGTGCCGCAGGGTGAGCGATCAATGGCGCGGTCACCATAGAAAACCGCATTGCGGGCATCGGCGCTTGGATCATGCGCGGGTCCCGTCCACATCACATGAGAGACACCCCGAATCGTGGGGTTGTCCGGGTGGACGGGTTCAATCAAGGCATTTAAGCGTGCTCGTACTTCGGGTGATAACCGCAGTATTTCATCCACTGATAAGCAATCTAGCCCCACAAAACCGGGCTGTACATCAAAAATGGCGTAAAAGTTGCCGCCATAGGCAATATCGCATTTAAGCTCACCAAGGCCTGGCACCTCGACTTTTATGTCTGTGGCTTCAAGCCAAGCCGGCACGTTGCGTAGGCTAACGGACTCGACCCAATGATCTGGCCGATCGTAGGTCACATCCACAATGCCGGCCGGCGTTTCCAGCTTGAGGCTGCCGGCCTCACGGGGGGTGACAAAACCTTCTTCCACCGCGGTTGTTACCGTGCCAATCGTCCCGTGACCGCACATTGGTAAGCAGCCTGAGGTCTCGATAAATAACACCCCGAGGTCACAACTCGAATCAGGCGGGTCGTAGAGAATTGAGCCGGACATCATGTCGTGGCCGCGAGGCTCAAACATCAACCCTTGCCGAATCCAGTCGTATTCAGCCAAAAAATGCTCTCGATACTCACTCATTGATTGCCCGCGCAGTCGCGGGCCACCACCGGCAACGACCCGAACAGGGTTGCCGCAGGTATGGCCATCAACACATAAGAAGGTATGCCGACTCATTGCCCTACAAGTTAGGCCGATTCGCTAGCGCTTTTTCAATAATAGCGATGCTATTGGCGCGCTCTTTACCCTCAAGGGCAAGCCGTGGTGGGCGAACGGTCTCACTGCCGCGGCCGGCAACCTGCTCGGCGAGCTTAATCATTTGTACGAGTTTGGGATGCGTGTCCATATGGAGTGAGTCCATCATCCAGCGATAGATACTTACCGCTTTTTCAATATCACCGGCTTGGATGTAATCATATATCGCCACACTCTCGCGTGGGTAGACATTAGCAAACCCAGAGACCCAGCCAATAGCGCCAACCACCATGCACTCCAAGGCGACGTCATCGACGCCTGACATGATTGCTAATGCATTGGCATCAAGATTGATTAAATCGTTAACACGACGGGGATCTTCGGAAGACTCCTTTACCGCAACGATATTCGGTGTTTTGGACAACGTAATCAGGGTGGCTGGATCAATGTCGATACCGTAGGCGGCGGGATTGTTGTAGATCATAGACGGTAGCGAGCAGGCGCGCGCTACGCTGTCGATATGTGCAACCACCTCGCGGACATCCGCTTTATAGACCATAGCGGGCAAAATCATCAGGCCATCAACGCCGAGGACTTCGGCATCGCGGGCGTACTGACAGGCGCCTTCGGTGGTGTATTCAGCCACGCCAGCAATAACCGGTACACGGCCATTGCTTGCTTCGCACGCGATGCGTAAGACATCGAGTTTTTCTTGTGCACTTAGCGAGGTGTTTTCACCGCAAGTCCCAAGCATGACAAGGCCGTGGACGCCATCGTTGATGAGGTTATCAACCACTCGCTTCGTGGCCTCGAGATCGAGACGATAATCGCTATGAAATTGAGTGGTGACTGCCGGATAAATGCCGCGCCATGAAGGAACCATGATTTACTCTCCTGAGAATTTAAGTCAGGGGTTTCCCCTGGGTGATCGTATATTGTATAAAATAAGCTGAGGAACAAGGGATGGTCAATACAATGAATCTGCAAGCCAGAGGTGAGCGGCAAACTGTAGCGGGTATGCTCGTCGATGAATTGCGCGAGCGGATACTCAATTTAGATTTCCCAGAGGGCGGTCCGCTGCGGCAAGACAGCCTAGCCGGAGAGTTTGGCGTTAGCCGCATACCGCTGCGCGAGGCATTGTTACAACTCGAGGGCGAAGGGCTTGTGACGCAAACGGCGCACAAAGGCTATGCCGTTAGCGTGCTATCGCTTGATGAGATTCGAGAAGTTTTTGATTTGCGCGCCCTGATTGAAGTGGACGTTCTCCAACGTGCGCTGCCACACATTACCTCTGAGACGATTGCGGCGGCACGTGATGTCTTGGCTCGATTTGATGATGCGCTGGCGCGTCAAGCAGAGGATGCGAACTGGGGGCATTTTAATTGGCAGCTACATGCCGCCTTATATATGCCGGCAGGACGGCTGCGCAGCATGGATATTTTGCGCAAGCTCCATCGCAATGCCGATCGTTATTTACGACTGCAACTGAATATTTCCGACCACAATAATGCCCGAGCTCGTGAAGAACACGGCCGGCTGATTAACCTTTGCGAGCGCCGTGATAATGCAGAAGCAAGCCGTTTGCTTCGAGAGCATATTTTAGCCGCCCGTGACGATCTTCTCGAATTTCTGGCAGCCCGCCGGAGCGAGTCCTAAGGAGTATCCATGAAAATCACAGCCATTAACCTCTATCAGATTGATCTGCCGCTCCACGAGGGCCGCTACGCCTGGTCCGGTGGCAATAGTGTTGATGTATTCGATAGCACGGTTGTTGAGATTGAAACGGATGCAGGGATAACCGGCGTGGGTGAGGTGTGTCCGTTAGGGCCGGCGTATTTGCCGGCCTATGCTGAGGGTGCGAGAGCGGGACTAGAAGTCCTTGCACCGCAGTTGCTCGGTCAAGATCCAACCCGACCGATGCAAATAAGCCACTTCATGGACCAAGCGATGCGCGGGCATCACTACGTTAAATCACCGCTAGATGTGGCTTGCTGGGATTTGTTAGGGAAAGCCTCAGGTCAGCCGGTTTGTCACTTATTAGGCGGCCGTTATGGCGATGATGTCGCTTTGTATCGGGCGATTTCGCAACAATCACCGGCTGAAATGGCAGAGCGTTGCCAGCACTATCAGGCTGAGGGTTATACCAAGTTTCAGCTGAAAGTTGGCGGTGATCCAGATACTGACATTGAACGGATTCATGCCTGCGCTGATGTCATGCGCACGGGTGACACATTAGTCGCCGATGCCAATACGGGATGGACGCAGCATGGGGCAATGCGGGTCGTTTCTGCCGTTGCCGATTTGGATGTTTATATTGAACAGCCTTGCCCAACTTACGAATCATGCCTTCAGGTGCGGCAATCAACAGCACGGCCATTTGTGTTGGATGAATCCATTGAAGGTTTACCGCCGCTTTTGCGCGCACTTGCGGACGGTGCAATGGATGTGGTGAATATTAAAATCGCCAAAGTCGGCGGTTTGACCCGTGCGCATCGGTTACGCGATTTGTGTGCTGAAGCAGGGATCGCCATGACTTTGGAAGATACCTGGGGTGGTGATGTCGTCACCGCTGCCATTGCGCATTTAGCCCATTCAACACCGGAGGCAATGCGCTTTTCGGTGACTGATTTCAATAGTTATGTGACCCAAGATTTTGCGGCTGGTGCGCCGCGGCGTACCGCCGGAAGGCTCGCTGCATCAACCGCTCCAGGCCTAGGCGTTGAGCTTGATCATAGTGCTTTAGGCGCGCCTTTTTGGCGCACTGCAACGTAATCAAGTCTTGCGCAAGTCCGGCTGATGCTCTAAACCTAATAAAGTGTATAAAATTTCCCGGGAGGAAAAACCGATGAAGTTCCGTATCTCTCCAATTGTTTCTGCCGTGGCTTTGGGCATTGGCCTAAGTGCGGTTGCCCAAGCTGATAACCATCCGATTGTTATTGGCGTTCAAGTTCCAACCACCGGTTCTGAGGCCACCTATGGCCAGGACATGTTAAATGCCGCTGAAATTGCTGCCGCTGAAATTAATGCGCAAGGTGGTGTCTTAGGTCGTGACATTGAGTTGATCAATGGCGACTCTGCTTGCGACCCGCAGCAGTCAGTCAATGCGGCGGGTAGCTTGGTCTCGCGTGATGTGCTCGGCATTGTTGGCGGTTATTGCTCCGGTGCCACGCTGCCCACTCTGAAAACGTATGGCGATGAAGGCTTGCCCTTTGTGATCACCGCGTCCAACTCCACGCAGCTCATCCCGGCTAACCCCGGCAACGCCTTTATGATCAACTCCACTGGGGCGGATCAGTCCAAAAAGGCGGCTGACTTTTTTGCATCCGAGGGCGTTGAGAACCTCGTTATTATCGACCAAGGTGATTCTTACTCACAGGATCTGGCTGACCTTACGGCCGAGCGCTGGGAAGCCATGGGTGGCGAGTACAGCCGTGAGACGGTTAACAAAGGTGAGCAAGATTTCTCCTCAGTGGTAAGCAAAGTCCGCTCTAGTGGTGCTGATGCTGTGCTCTGGACGGCTTATTACGCTGATGGTGGTTTGATGATTCGCCAGCTCCGTCAAGGTGGCTATCGCGGCATGATTGCTGTGGGTGATGGGTCTAACTCACCCCAGCTATTCGATATCGCAGGGGGCGCGGCTGAGGGTGTTTTTGCTTTCTCCAACCCAACAGCGAAGTTCCTGCCTGAGGCGGCCGGGTTCATTGAGACCTATCGCAGTGAATACGGCAATGAGCCAGGTCCATACGCACCAATGAACTATGACGGCTTGAAGCTGCTTGCTTGGGCGATGGAAAAAGCCGGCACGACTGATAGTGATGCGGTGATTGACGTGTTGGAATCAACGGATGGTGAGTCTTGGTTGACAGGCCCCATTAGCTTTACAGATGAAAACACGCTCGCCCGCAGTAACTTTATTATTCTGCGCGGTGAAGACAACGCTTGGTCCTTCCACGCAAACTAAGTCATCAGTACCCGTCGTGGGGCGCGCATTGCGCCCCACGGTGATTTGGCTGACAGGCGGCTAACGGGGGGCTCGACATGCCGGCCTTGGAAACTTTGATCCAAGCCTTGGTCAATGGATTGGTTCTAGGTTCTTTTTACGCGCTGGTTGCGCTCGGTTACACCATGATTTTTGGTGTGATCAAACTTCTTAACTTCGCCCACGGCGATATTTATATGGTCGGTGCCTTTGTTGGCTTTGGCGTATTATCGTTGCTTTCCGGCGTTGTCGGTGCCGGCTGGGCCGGCATTGGCATTTCAATGCTCGTCGCCATGCTTGCGATGGGTTTTCTTGGAGTGGTGATTCAGCGAGTGGCCTATCAGCCGATGCTCGCGGCGCCGCGCTTATCAATTTTGATCACCGCGCTAGCCGTTTCGCTGGTGCTGCAAAACCTCATGCTTACATACACCGGCGGTCGATATACCGCTTTTCGTACGGACCTAGGTTTCGGTGGGTTTGAATTAGGCAATTTGTTTATCAGTCATCAGGCGATGGTTTTAGTGGCCTGTTCAGCGGTTCTTATGATTGCGCTTGAGCTCTTTGTGAGCCGGACCATGTATGGTCGCGCGATGCGAGCTGTGTCGATTGATAAAGATATGTGCCGATTACTCGGTATTAATGTGAACCGGATTGTCGCGATTACTTTTCTTGTGGGTTCTGGACTTGCGGCGGCGGCGGGCACGATGGCTGGCGCTTATTACGGCAGTATTTGGTATTTCATGGGCTTTTTGATTGGTTTGAAAGCCTTTACTGCGGCGGTGATTGGCGGCATTGGAAGTATCACAGGCGCGATGCTGGGTGGGTTGATTTTGGGACTGCTTGAGTCATTTGGCACGCAAATTCCTGGCGTTGGCAGCGAGTGGAAAGATGTCTTTACCTTTACCATTTTGATTCTCGTGCTGGTGTTCAAACCCACCGGTTTGCTTGGTAAATCTGAAGTGGAGCGCATGTAATAATGGCGATTGCAGACACCAAGGCTCTCACACTCACAGACAAGCTCTACCAGTTTTTTGAAGACCCACGCCGGCAATTAATTTTAATGGCCGTCATTGTGGCGATTTTAATATTTTTGCCCCTGCTTACTGGACGCTACTACACCACGATCATGACCAATGCGATGCTCTATGTGGTGCTCGCACTCGGCCTCAATGTCGTGGTGGGCTATGCCGGCCTACTTGATCTTGGCTATGCCGCATTTTTTGCGGTGGGCGCTTACAGCATTGGCATATTAACCGTGCAGTTTGACTGGAATTTCTGGTTGGCTATTCCACCGGCGTTACTGGCCGCATGCATGGCGGGCGTTATTATTGGTGGGCCAACACTTCGATTACGGAGTGATTATCTCGCCATTGTTACGCTTGGATTTGGTGAGATTGTGCGTTTTAGCGCGCGTAATCTCGAAATCACAGGCCGGGCAAGTGGACTTTCTAACATTCCAGAGCCATCGCTTTTTGGCTGGGCCATTGATGGTTACATGGAATTTTATTACGTCTTCTTAGGGCTTGCCATTTGTGCGGTGATCGCAAGTCATCGGCTCTACCACTCACGTCTTGGTCGTGCCTGGCTTTATGTACGGCATGATGAGGATGCTGCTGAGGCAATGGGTATCAATCGAGTGCGGGTCAAGCTCGCTGCCTATGTCACTGGTTCGGTTTTTGGGGCGATTGGCGGCATCTTCTTTTCGGTTAATCTCGGAGCAATTGCGCCAGAGAGCTTTAGTTTTGAGCAGTCAGTGCTAGTGCTTATGGCCGTCATTTTAGGCGGTATGGGCAAGATTCCTGGCGTTATTCTAGGCGCATTCATTGTCATTCTTGGCCCTGAGCTGTTGCGCGAGTTAGGCGAGCTGCGGCTCCTGGTGTTTGCCGTGGTGATGTTGCTCATTATGCTTTTCCGGCCGAGTGGTATCTGGCCGGAACGACGGCACTAATCGGGGGCGATGCGATGTTACTTGATCTCGAACAGGTCAGCCTGCGTTTTGCCGGTAATACGGTGCTAGACAAAGTAGATTTCGGCGTTGAGGCAGGCACACTCGCCAGTTTGATTGGGCCAAATGGCGCTGGCAAGACCTCCCTTTTTAACTCGATTACCGGATTTTATCGGCCACAAGAGGGCAAGATCACGTTTGATGATCAGCCCATCCTGCGAAAAAAACCACACAAGGTGACGCAAGCTGGTGTGGCTCGAACCTTTCAAAATGTGCGGCTATTTCGGGAAATGTCTGTCTTGGAAAACGTACAAGCCGGTATGCATTGCCGCACGCGTGCGGGTGCATTCAGTGCGGTGTTGCGGACACCGGGCCAGCGCGCGGAGGAGACCCATATTGCTGAGGTGGCCCATGAGTGCATGCAATTTGTTGGGGTGGATGAATATGCTGATCGTTTGGCGACCAATTTGGCTTATGGCTATCAACGCCTCGTTGAAATTGCACGAGCGCTCGCAACGCAACCCAAGCTGATTTTGCTTGATGAACCGGCCGCCGGTCTCAATAGCTCAGAGAAAGCGAGTTTGATTGAACTCATTCGCCGTATACGTGATGAGCGTGGTGTGGCGGTGTTGTTGATCGAGCATGATATGGGGCTAGTCATGCAGGTCTCTGAGCACATACATGTGCTGGATTACGGACGAATTATCGCCAAAGGCACGGCTGAGACCATTAAAAATGATCCCAAGGTAATCGAAGCTTATCTGGGCCAAGAAGACGAGGAGATGGCGCTGTGAGTGAAGCACTGCTGCGCATCGAGCAGGTTGAATCTTTTTACGGCAAGATTCAGGCGCTACGGGGGATTGATCTAGAAGTCGCCAATGGCCAGATTGTTGCCGTACTCGGAAGTAATGGCGCGGGTAAAACAACAACGCTTAAAACCATTTCAGGTCTTGTTCGTGCTCAGACAGGACGTATCCTTCTAGAGGGTGAGGATATTACTCGCTTGCCGGCTCATGAAATCGCCCGCAAGGGGGTTGTTCACGTCCCCGAGGGCCGACATATCCTAAGGGGACTGTCGGTGTATGAAAATCTTGAGCTTGGCGCTTTTACAGTCTCGGAGCCGTCTGTGCGCCGCGAGCGCATGGATGAGGTGTTTGAACGCTTTCCGATTCTAGCGGAGCGACGCCATCAAGATGGTTCATTGTTATCCGGTGGCGAGCAGCAGATGCTCGCACTCGGGCGCGCGTTAATGCACGGGCCAAAAGTCCTATTGCTCGATGAGCCCTCGATGGGCCTAGCGCCAAAGCTGGTAACGCAAACAATGAAGATTGTGAAACAACTCAATGAGGCGGGCACCACGATTTTGTTGGTTGAGCAGAACGTGCGTCTTGCTTTAAAGATTGCCCATTACGCTTATGTGCTAGAGAACGGTAGCATTTGGACCTCTGGGCAAGCCTCCGTGCTTGCAAAAGACGAGAGCATTGTTCAGGCGTATTTAGGCGCTTGAGCGCCGCTATGATGGTTTCATCGATGAGCCCAGCCGCTTCGATTGCGATTGTTGGCACCGGCCCAGCCGGTGAGGCAGCTGCGCGCGGGTGTCTCGCCCACGGTGCAGCGGTCACCGTGTTTGATGAGCAGCCACGAACGGGCGGCAATATCGATCGAGTCGGCCAGACAACCCCGGCAACAGCATTTGAGCAGTTTTGCGATGCCCACCCAAACGCGCAGTTATTGGCGAGTACGCGTGTGTTATCGGTGGATTCGGAAAAGTGCATTTGGTTTGATGCAGGAGCAGGTGCACAGTCGCGGTGTTTTCAAGCGGTGATATTAGCCTGTGGGGCCTATGATCTACATGACCCATTGCCAGGTTTGCCCTCGCCAGCAGTCAGTAGCGCTGGTGCACTACAGGCGTTATTGAAAGGCCAATCAATCGTGCCGGCCGGCAAAATCGTGATTGCCGGGGCAGGGCCATTTTTACAGGTGGTCGCCGCTGGTCTCCTTCGCGCCGGTGGCAGGGTCACTCACGTGATTGATCGCTTGCGCTTTAGCGATTATCTACGGCTTGCGCCATGGGGATTAGGCGTGCCTATCAATGCCCTTGAATTCATGCAAACACGTTGGCAGTTGTTGCGCAATGGAGTCTCTGTGCGCCATGGCACACACGTGCAATCGGTTTGCGCAAACACACTGACTACCCGTCAAGGTGAGATCATTAAGTTTGATCGCTTAGGCCTGACTGAGCGGTTTGTCCCCCATACCCAATTAGCGCGCACGGCCGGGTGTGAGCTGCGTGATGATCCGATTGGCGGCTATTGGGCAGTGAACACCGATACGCTAGGGCGTACGAGTCAGCCAGGAATTTATGTCATTGGCGAAGGTCAAGGGATACGGGGTTGGCGACATGCCCGCCTATCTGGCAAGCGAGTGGTTGCAAGCGTAATGGCGGATGTTATCGGTCAAGTTAATGTGGCAATACCGGGTCGTTGGCGGCGCGCGTTTTTAGTCGGCTTTGGCCGAGCGCTCGAGCATGCCCAGCAGCGTCGCTGCATTAGCCCATCCACGCCGGATGCGATTATCTGCCCTTGCGAAGGGACCCGGTTGGCTGCAGTGGATAAAGCGGTTGGGCTTGGCTTAGCGGATTTATCATCCATTAAGGTGGTCACCCGCTGTGGCATGGGTCCGTGTCAGGGGCGCTATTGTGAGGCACAAGTCACTGATCGTATTCGTGCGGCTGGTTTAAGCCCAGTTGGAGCGCTTAATCAACAGGCCTTCACGCGGCCACTTTCCGTTGCCGAGGTTATCAATGACTCAGACTGACGTTATCGTCGTTGGCAGCGGAATCATTGGCAGCTTTGCCGCGCTCGCTTTGCATGAGCGGGGTCACAAGGTGACAGTCGTTGATCGCGGTGGGCTTGCACCGGGGACTTCGCGCAGTAGTGATGGAAATTTACTGTGTTCGGACAAATCCCCCGGTTTAATGCTCGATCTGTCCAACCAAAGCCTTAATCGCTGGAATGCATTTGCACAGCGTTATGGCAATGAATGTGAATTTGATCCAAAAGGCGCAAGCGTTGTTGCGCGAACGGCGGATGAAGCGCAAGGGCTTTCAGAATTAGTTGCCGCACAACAAGCCGACGGTATTGACTGTCGTTTCCTTGACGCGGGTTGGGAAACACTCGAACCCCACCTCGGCCCCGACACGCTTGCCGTGGGAGTTTGGCCAAATGATGCACAAGTCCAACCCATGTTGGCCTGCTATCAGATTGCACAGATTCTGCAAAATGCCGGTGTTGAGTATCGGTTTTATGAGCACATTACTGCCATCGAGACCAATGATCAGTCTGTTTCGGTGCGGTTATCAGGTGGCGAGCGATTAGACGCCGATTTCCTCAGCCTGTGTACGGGTGTTTGGACGAACGAGGTCCTTGCGCCATTAGGCTTGAGTGTCCCGGTACAGCCGCGTAAAGGACATATTGCAGTCCTTGAGCGCGGTGCGGTTCAGGTCAATTCGAAAATTGCAGATTTTAGTTATCAGGCGGCGGCCGAGAGTACCGAAGTGAAGGCGGATTCGGTGCAAACAGCGGCAATAATTGAGGCCACTCGAAGCGGTACGATTCTCTGTGGAAGCTCGCGCGAGTTTGCCGGATTTGATACCCACGTCAATATGGATACGGTTCAGCGCTTGCTTGCCGATTGCATTCGTATCGTACCGGATCTAGCACAATTGCGTGTCATCCGTGCTTACGCCGGGCTACGCCCATTCTCAGAAGATGGCTTACCGATTATCGGGCCATTAGCAGCGGCACCTCGGATTGTGGTGGCCACGGGCCATGAAGGCGCCGGTCATGGGTTGGCTGCGATTAGCGGCGATTTAGTCGCTGATGCTATTGAAGAAGCCGGTGATGAGTCTTTACTTCGTGCACTTACGCCGGGGCGATTTCAGTGAGTCATTGGAGTTTTAAGTCTATTCAATCGCAACGCCAGTGGCTGGAGGTTGAGGTGAATGGTCAGACTATCCAGCTACCTGCTGGCTCTAGTGTGCTTGCTGGCTTGCTCGAGCATAGCGACATGGCTGGCGCTGTCGAGTGGTTTTGCGCCATTGGTCAGTGTCAGCACTGTCGAGTGCAGATTAACGGTAAAGATGCGTTGGCCTGCCAAATACAAGCCATGTCCGGCGATCAAATTAAAACCCACAAAAGCTGGAGCGGCTGACCGGGATCGAACCGGCATCACTGCCTTGGGAGGGCAGCGCTCTACCATTGAGCTACAGCCGCTTTGGCGCTCCTAGTATCCGGGTTTATGATCTTTCGGCAAGCTTTTTAGGGGCGAGGCTAACGGGGTTGTACGTTATAATGCACCCATGAGCGATTCAGCAATTCAAATCACGATCCAGGTCAATGGCAATCCACAAACCCTGCCAGAGGGCAGCTCGATTGAAACCCTACTCGAGCAGCTCAAGCTCAGTGGGCAACGGATTGCGGTTGAGCATAATGAAGATGTCATCCCTCGCAGTGAGTATGCGCAGACGGCGTTGCAGGCGGGCGATCGGGTTGAAATCATTCGTGCGATCGGTGGTGGTTAACGCAACGCGAGGCATTATGAGCACAGAGGATATCCTTACCATCGGCGGGCGCGAGTATCGGTCACGCTTATTGGTAGGAACGGGTAAATACAAAGACAATGCGGAAACCGGTCAGGCGATACGTACAAGCGGTACGGAGATCGTCACCGTTGCTATTCGGCGTAGCAATATTGGCCAAAATGCGGATGAGGAAAATCTCCTCGATGCAATTCCACCGAGTGAGTTTACGATTTTGCCAAATACAGCAGGCTGCTATACGGCGGATGATGCGATTCGTGTTTGTCGCTTAGCGCGAGAGCTTTTGGATGGACATAATCTGATCAAGCTCGAAGTTTTGGGTGATCAAAAAACGCTTTACCCGGACATGCCGGCCACCCTCGATGCCGCGCAAAAGCTCATCGACGATGATTTCGAGGTGATGGTCTACACGAGTGATGACCCCATCGCTGCAAAACGGCTTGAGGAAATGGGTTGCGTGGCGGTCATGCCGCTTGCGGCCCCGATTGGCTCAGGACTTGGCGTTCAAAATCGCTATAACTTAATGACCATTATCGAAAATGCCGATGTGCCGATTATTGTTGATGCCGGTGTCGGGACGGCCTCCGATGCCGCGGTCGCCATGGAGCTTGGTTGCGATGGGGTGCTGATGAATACCGCGATTGCTGGAGCGCAAGATCCCCTACTAATGGCCTCAGCCATGCGTAAAGGCGTTGAGGCTGGGCGCGAGGCATATTTAGCCGGGCGTATGCCTATGCGGCGTTTTGCTTCGGCGAGTTCGCCGCTGGAGGGGACCTTCTGGCAAAGCGGCTCGTGAGCGAGCATCCGCATCGGCCCATTCGCAGCTTTGTCCGCCGAGAAGGTCGCTTAACCCCCGGCCAGCTGCGCGCGTTGGAGACGTTGTATCCAGCGCATGGAGTGGACTGGCAGCCAGGAGAGGTATTCTCGCTCGCTTCTCTTTTTACGCAGTCCGCGCCACTTATTGTTGATATTGGTTTTGGTGATGGCGATGCATTAGCGCAAATGGCAGCCGCTCATCCTGAGAAAAATTATTTGGGCGTTGAAGTTTATCGAGCGGGAACAGGACAGCTGCTTCGGCAGATTGAACGGAATCGGTTAAATAATCTAAAGGTGCTATTAGCGGATGCCAGCGAGCTCTTACGCATCGGAATCCCATCGCAGTCATTAGCCGGGTTGCAACTGTTTTTCCCCGATCCATGGCCTAAAAAACGCCATCATAAGCGGCGAATGGTGCAATCCGCTTGGCTTGCCCTCGTTGCAGATCGGCTAAAGCCAGGCGGATTTTTGCATATGGCAACAGACTGGGCGGAATACGCTGAATGGATGCTCGAGCTCAGTGAAGCCGAACCGGCATTGATGAATCTCTACTCGGGTTTTGCACCTGATTCTGGGCCTCGCCCCCCCACTCGTTTTGAGCGCCGTGGCGTGCGTAAGGGCCACGCAGTTTTCGATTTAATGCTCAAACGAACTTGAACTTCGTAAGCGATCTCGGCAGACTTTCCCCTAGCTTTGGTTCTGATGTTACGGCATCGGATGAAAAGGGAACGCAGTGTAAAGCTGCGGCTGCCCCCGCAACTGTAAGCGGCGAGCGAAGCTCTGAAATACCACTGTTGCTTATGCAATGGGAAGGTGGGGCTAAGTGACAACCCGTGAGCCAGGAGACCTGCCAAGCTGATCACCCATTTCCGGTGCGGGGCGCGCCAGGGAAGCGGCATACCGCAGAGGTGACAGTCGCCGGTCTGCGGTGGGCTGTCCAATGAGAGCCTTCGCAGACCTAGTGTGTCTGTCGGCGGGAGTAACCCCGCCACGAAACAAGGCCTCAAATCATGAAAAATGTATTTCTCATTTCGGCACTGGCTATTGCAGCTGGCGCAACAACGGGCAGTCTTGCCCAAACCATAACTAATTCCGAGCTTGACCCTATCATCGTCTCCGGCGGTATCTCGCCGGTCACCGCCGATGAGTTCGGCCGTTCCAATACCATCATTACCCGCCAGCAGATCGAGAAGCGCGGCTATGCAACCGTCCAGGACGCGCTTGAGGCGCAGCCCGGGGTGTCGATCAACGGGAGCGGCCCGAATGACCGCCAAATTCGGATTCGCGGAGGGGAAGCTAACCAAACGTTAGTGCTCGTCGATGGTGTTCGGGTCGACGCGGGTATAACCAACGGTTACAACCTGCGCTCATTGAATTTAGGGAGTATCGATCGCATTGAAATACTGCGTGGGCCGCAATCGGTGCCATTTGGAACTGATGCATCATCGGGCGTTGTTAATATCATCACCCGCGAAGCGGGTGAAGGTCTCTCGATTGGAGCGCAAGCCGAGGTGGGCGAGGGCCATCGTGAAAGCGGGTATTTAACGCTGGGCCAAGCGGATAACAGCCTCTCCGTTACGGCTTCGAAGCTTTACGATGAAGGTTACGACTTTAGTGGCGATGGCGGTGAGAAGGATTCCACGCGTTTGGAAACGCTGACCTCTAAAGGGAAATATGCACTAACGAATGCCTTATCCATCGGCTTTAATGCTCGAGTGGCGTCCGGTCGCAATGATTTTGACGATTTTGATAATGCAGCTACTGGAGCATCGGGCTATATCGTTGATGATCCATCCAAGCAGAACGAAGTACTAGAGCGATTAGGAAGTCTTTATCTGGAGGGTGCGATGTTCGATCGGACAATGATGCATCGCGTTCGAATCGATGAAACGAGCAATCAGAGTTCCTCGGTCACTGACAAACAGACCGAGTTAGTTAAGTATCGTTTGCAATATGCTGCCGATGGGCAATCGGTTGATATAACTGATCATCGCGTCAGCGCGCTAATTGAGCGCAAAAGAGATACTGAGCGCGACTCGGATAATGAGCGAGAAAATCGCTCATTAGCGCTGGAATACAATGGCTCTATCTCGTCACGACAAAACCTGCAGGCTGGTGCTCGCTATGACGATAGTGATCAATTTTCCGATGCCTTATCGTGGAATGCTGCAACATCCTATGCAGTCAATAATACAATCCGATTGACCGGCTCCGTTGGGAGAGCAGTGGTTTATCCAACTTTTACGCAAACTTATGGTGGGACATTTTTCGGGGCAGAATACCGAGGCGATCGCAATCTCGAGCCTGAGGAGAACGTAGGTTTCGATGTAGGGGCAGAATTTACGCTCCCCGATGATTTAGGCACGCTGACCTTGATTTATTTCAATGAGCAACTGGAAAACGAGATTTACGCGGATGAAATTGTCGATTTTCTCGAGTATGCCTATGAAAATCGAGATCGGGACAGTGATCGAGAAGGCATTGAATTTAGCGCTTTTGTCAATTTGTCCTCGGCATTAACGGCAAGCGTTGATTACACATTGATCGACTCTGAGACGGCGACCGGTCATGTGGAGACCCGTCGTCCTGAACATGAAGTCAATCTGGGTGTGGATTATCAATTACGTGAATTAAACACGACGCTCAGCGCGGATATTCGGTATGTCAAAGATCTCTATGATGGGCAATTTTGGACCGGGGGTAACAGTGAGGGGGCAAAGCTTCCCGACTTTACCGTGGCCAACCTGAGTGCTCAGCATGCGTTAACCGACCGTGTTGAACTGACTGCCCGCATTACCAATGCGTTTGATAAGGATTATCAAGAGGTATGGGGGTATGCAACACGGGGTCGGGCTGGGTTCATTGGACTAAGGGCCGAATTCTGATGCGAGCCTGGGCTTGGATTTTAATGGCCGCGCTAATGCCGGGCATGGCACTAGCGAAATCCAGTGCCGAACCACCGCAGCGTGTCGTCTCCATGAACCTTTGCACCGATCAGCTCGCTATGTTGGTAGCGGGTGATGATCAATTGGTGTCTGTCTCGGCGTTATCGCAGGATCCGAATAGTTCGGCCATGGCCGATGCCGCGGCAGCGTTTCCGGTAAATCATGGCCGGGCTGAAGAGATTCATCTATTCGAGCCAGATTTGGTGATTGCCGGGCGTTTTAATGCCGGGGCTACGGTATCGATGTTGCAACGCTTAGATATCCCAGTGGTGGTGTTTGAACCCGCTAACTCACTATCCGATGTTCGGGAGAACCTTAGGCGAATGGGTAAAGTGCTGGGTCAGGCAGAACGAGCTGAGCAGCTGATCGCGGCGTTTGAGGGTCGCTTAGCTATTCTTTCAGCTACGACGCTTAACGCCCCCGCGGCAGCACTTTACTTTCCCAATGGTTATACCCGCGGTGAAGGTACGTTGGTTGGAGATATTGTAAGAGTGGCCGGTTTTGCCAATGTGGCATCGGATTACGGCATTCGTACTGGAGCGCATTTATCCCTAGAGCAACTCGTGATGGCTGCGCCTGAATTAGTCATTACCGGTAGTCGGCATGCGGGCTATTCACGCTCTGAGACCATCATGGAACATCCGGTTTTAGCGCAAGCAGCGGCCTCAGGCGCTCACCGTGGATTGGTTAACCGCGATTGGATTTGCGGCACGCCGCATGTCCTCGCAGCGATTGAACGGATTGGGGCACTGCGGGGTGAGTTGGTGCGTCGGGAATGAAACCGCTTTTTATCGCATTAGCGCTACTTGTTAGCGGGCTTTTTGTTGCCTCATTAACGGTGGGTCCAGCACCTATTGGTCCGTTAACAAGTCTATCGGCGCTTGTCGCTGAAGCCCAAACCCCGCTTGCTTTAGTCATGCAGGAAATCCGGCTACCGCGTGCCATTCTGGCCGTCATGGTGGGGGCAAGCCTGGGATTATCGGGTGCAGCAATGCAGGGGTATTTACGCAATCCACTTGCAGAGCCTGGTTTGTTAGGCATTTCTGGTGCGGCAGCGCTCGGTGCAGTATTGGCGATTCAGTCAGGCGTGGCCTCGGCGTTTCCACTGGGATTGCCGCTGGCCGCTTTACTGGGCGCCGTTATAGGGGTTGTGCTGATTACGCTATTGGCCGGCTCACGCGGTGGCTCGCTCAGTCTGATACTAGCGGGCATTGCGATATCGGCGCTGGCGAGCGCTATGGTCTCTTTGGTCCTTAACCTCTCACCTAATCCTTTTGCTACGAGCGAAATTGTCTTTTGGATGATGGGCTCACTGGCAGATCGTTCGATGGAGCATGTGCTACTCGCCCTACCGTTTGTGGCAATCGGTGGGCTGATGCTAATGACCTTGGGACGGCCTTTGGATGCGATGACCTTAGGCGAGGATGTAGTAGAGGCGATGGGGATGCGGCTTGGCCGTGTTCGATTAAGGCTTATTACCGGCACCGCACTTGTTGTGGGGGCGAGCACCGCTGTTGCTGGGACGATTGGGTTTGTGGGTCTAGTCGTGCCGCATTTGCTGCGGCCCTGGGTTGGCGCGATGCCTGGCCGATTATTAGGGGCCAGCGCCTTAGGCGGTGCCGCGATGGTGTTGCTCGCCGATGTTTTAGTCCGTGTAGTGATGGCGCAAGCCGATCTTAAACTTGGCGTGCTCACAGCGTTAATTGGGGCGCCGTTATTTTTGCATTTGATCTACCAGACACGACGTGAGCTTACATGAGTTTGCTGGCGCTAAATGGCTTATCGGTTGAGCTCGGTGAGCGCGATGTGCTTTTCGATATCTCATTGACCATCGAGCCTAGCGAAGTGGTCGGACTGATAGGGCCAAATGGAGCGGGTAAAACCACGCTCATGCGGGCGGCGCTCGGACTCATAGCGGCAACCGGTCAATGTTCACTTGCCAGGCTGTCGGCTATGGAGCGCTCAAAAGCAGTCGCTTGGATGCCACAGGAGCGCCCCATTGCATGGCCAATTCCGGTTGAGTCATTAGTTATGCTTGGGCGCATGCCCCATCGCGGCATGGGCGTCGTCGCCTCGGATTATGATAGGCAGTGTGTCGCTGAGGCAATCGCTCAAGTTGGCTTACGCGGATTTGAGCAGCGCCCAGCCACCCAGCTCTCCGCGGGCGAACGAACGCGGGCGCTCATTGCCCGAGCGCTTGCACAGCAGACGCCGCTAATAATCGCTGATGAGCCCATTGCAGGACTCGATCCAGCGCATCAAATCTCCACGATGCAAACCTTTGCTGCACTAGCAGATGAGGGTCGAGCCGTGTTTTTGTCCATTCATGACTTAGGCCTTGCCGCGCGGCACTGCACGCGGCTTGTGCTTCTTGGCGAGGGTGGAGTGGTCGCGGATGGAGCGCCTGCCGATGTGCTGACCGCGGAGCATCTCGCCCGTATCTTCAATATCGAGGCCTTTTTTGCCGCCACCGAGCATGGGCCGGTTTATCAATCACTTCGCGTTATTGAACCATAGCTCTTCGAGATAAAGGGCTGTTCCGATGCGCCGCGTCGGCGATTAATTACCAAAATCATGGCAAAAAAGAGGTTACAAAACACATTACAAAGCCGCGGTAAGACATCGGGTATGTCATAGCCTTCTCGCTCAACGCTTAGCATTTGCCGAATGGCTTTTTTGGCGCCGGAACGCGATAAATTCAGGAACGGGATTGGCATCTCTCCACGCGGCAGCACAAATCCATTTATTTGATCAGCGGCTTCGTTCCGATAGTGGGCAAGCCGGGACTTCGTCCACTCAATATCCGCTTCAGCAATGGCCAGTCGGCCGCGAATCGATCCGTTTAAGTGAAAAGCCAATGGCTGAAGCCCATCCAAGTCAGCACGAATATCAGTAAAGTCAGTCGGTGTCATGGACAACGCTGCCCCAATATTGCCGCAGAGTTCATCGGTAATGACCTCAAAATCGGTCAGTGCTGAGTGTTCGTGGATAAACGGATAGCAGACTTCATCGGTATTTTTACTGGTTTGCATGGTCGACTCCTCAGCGTTTTGGGTATCCTATCGGATATGAGCATTCGTATTATGACCGCCAATCTCAATGGCATTCGCTCCGCCCAGCGCAAAGGTTTTTTTGACTGGCTCGATCAACAGCGCCCGGATGTGCTGTGTATTCAAGAGACAAAAGCCCAATTTGATCAGCTCGAGGGCGGGCCGTATTTCCCGGTGGGATACCACACCGCTTTTGTTGACGCTGAAAAGAAAGGCTACAGCGGTGTGGCACTCTATAGTTTGCAAGCGCCCGATGAATATATTCGTGGCCTTGGCATGCCCGAGATTGATGCGGAGGGGCGTTGGCTCGAAGCACGCTTTGGTAATTTAAGTGTGATTTCGGTTTATCTACCCTCAGGCAGTTCAGGCGAGCACCGGCAAAGGGTCAAAGATGAATTGCTTGGACCATTACTCGAGCGGCTCAACGCCATGGCAAATGATGGCCGTGAATATGTTGTTTGCGGAGATTGGAATATCGCTCATACCTGGCGGGATATTAAAAATTGGCGATCTAATCAGAAAAACTCAGGCTTTTTGCCACACGAACGCGCTTGGCTAGATCGGCTGTTTGATGAGCTCGGTTATGTCGATGTCTTTAGGCGCCTCAATGATCAACCCGATCAATATACTTGGTGGTCATTTCGCGGCCAGGCGTGGGCTAACAACACGGGCTGGCGGATTGACTATCAAATCGCAACACCGGGTATCGCCGCCTTAGCGCAAAGTGAGCAAGTGCATCGGAGTGACCGATTCTCTGACCACGCCCCACTCACAATTGAATATGACTGGAGCGATTGAGATTGCTTTTTTAGTCGTTCAAGCGCTTTAAGTAGTCAATGATATCGGCTGACTCGTAGAGCCATTGCACCTGGCCGTCGGGCATTTCAATCCGCAGACAGGGCACCATGCCCTTACCGCCGCCTTCGATAAGCTCTTGGCGACGTTCTGGCTCATCGAGAATATTGCGGGATTCCACCTCAATGTCGAGATCTTGGGTAGAGCGACGAACCATTTGGCAAAAGCCGCATAGATCATGCTCGTATAAGGCAAGATGAGAGGGCGTGGTGATGTCGCTCATAGCGTGGCGGTCCTCATTTAAGAAGCTTTTGCGGTCTCAGGCGCTGCAGCGGCTGACGCTTGATCCATTGCCAAGGCGTCTAAATATTTTTCGGCGTCTAGAGCGGCCATACAGCCCGTCCCGGCAGAGGTGATTGCTTGTCGATAGACATGGTCCATTACATCGCCCGCGGCAAATACCCCAGGGATACTAGTGGCCGTTGCGTTACCCTCTAGACCACTTTGGACTTGGATATATCCGCCAGCCATATCGAGTTGTGTGGCGAACAGCTCCGTATTGGGCCGATGGCCAATCGCGATAAACACCCCAGCCAGGTCGATAGCCTCAGTACCACCATCTTGGGTGCTTTTAAGTCGCGCGCCTGTGACGCCTGAGTCATCACCTAATACTTCATCGAGCGTGGCATTCCAACGAATGCTAATGTTGCCATCAGTCGCGCGTTGTTTGACTTGATCTTGGAGAATCTTCTCCCCCCGAAACTGATCCCGTCGATGCACAACCGTTACGTGCCGCGCGATATTGGACAAATATAGCGCCTCTTCGAGCGCCGTGTTGCCACCTCCAATCACAGCCACATCTTGGTTCTTATAGAAAAATCCATCGCAGGTTGCACACGCGGACACGCCTTTGCCCATGAACTGTGTTTCAGAATCAAGGCCGAGATACATCGCTGAAGCGCCGGTGGCAATAATGAGGGCATCACAGGTATAGACCCCGCTATCGCCGGTGAGCCGGAAGGGCTTGTCAGTGAGTTCGGCTGTGTGGATATGATCAAAGACAATATCTGTACCAAATCGCTCAGCATGTTGGCGCATGCGATCCATAAGATCAGGGCCTTGCAAGCCAGAGACATCCCCGGGCCAGTTATCCACTTCAGTTGTCGTTGTGAGCTGGCCGCCCATCTCCAATCCAGTGACCAATACGGGCGTTAAATTAGCCCGAGCAGCATACACCGCTGCGGTATAGCCGGCAGGGCCCGACCCTAGAATGAGTAAACGACAGTGACGGCTTTCGCTCATAACAGACTCCTAAAATTGATGCCCTTATTGTCCATCCCGCAGGCCATCATCGTCCACCCTGTCTGCATGACCGTAATGTTTCATGATCACAATGGTGAGCACGACTGCAGGCAAACCAAGCATGGCCGATAGCGTGAAGAAAGACGGATAGCCAAGCGCATCCACGACAATGCCACCAAAGCCGCTCAAAAACTTGCCCGGCAAGGTCATTAACGAGCTAAATAATGCGTATTGGGTGGCGGTATACGCGGTGTTAGTCAGGCTCGAGAGCCACGCGATAAAGACCGATCCGGCCAGCCCGCCTGAGAGATTATCCGCGCTAATGGTGAGTACTAAGGCCAATGGGTCTCCGCCCTGCCCGGCCATCCAAGCAAATAGCAAATTAGTCGCTGCCGCTAAAATAGCACCAGCAAGTAGTGGGCGCATTAATCCATAACGTGCCGCTAGCGCACCGCCTAAGACCGCCCCAATCATCGTCATCGCAAGCCCATAAGCACCACTGATGTTAGCGATCATGGATTTGCTATAGCCCAAATCGATATAGAGCGGATTGGCCATACTTGCCATTGCGATATCACTAATACGAAAGCTAGCGACAAGACCAAGCACCACCAGCGCAAACCAACCAAAGCGGCCAAAAAAATCAGTCAGTGGGCATACCACAGCGCCAATAAGCCAAGCACCGGTCTGCTGTGCCCAGTTTGGGAGATGCGGATGCCGGGCGATAAATGCGATCGCACGCGCCTCACGTGCCGCAGTGATGCGATCCACTCGGGCGGTTGGCTCCGGCCGTAACAGAACGGTGAGCACACCAATGCCCATTAACGCCGCCATGCTCAAGTAGGCCACCTGCCAGGTGAGAAGCTCTGCGATATACAGCGCGCCGGTGTATGAGGCCAAAATGGCAACGCGATACCCCATCTGATAGGTCGCCGCTAGCGCGCCCTGAAAACGATCAATGTCTGACTCAATACGAAACGCATCAATGGCGACGTCTTGGGTAGCGGAGGAAAACGCCACTAGCAATGCAAAAAGTGCGACTGGCAATAACGCTTTAGTCGGATCTGTCCATGCCATGCCTAGCAGGCCGATGATAATCCCTGCTTGTCCGAGCAAAATCCATGCACGCCGGCGTCCAAGCCAGCGTGTCAGTAATGGCAATGGCAATCGGTCAACGACAGGGGACCAAATAAACTTAATCGAGTAAGTAATTCCAATCCAGCTAAAAAACCCAATCAACGTTCGGCTGACATCAAGCTCGCGTAGCCAAGCGCTTAACGTGGCAAACACGAGCATAAAGGGTAGGCCTGCCGAAAAGCCGAGTAAAAGCATGGTCAAAACGCTCGGGCGTCGGTAGATCGCTAACGCCTCGCGCCAAGTTTTTTTCGAAGGAGTCGCATTCATTCGGGCATAGTCGTTGAACTGACCGGGTACGGCAAGTCATTCAAGCTTCTACCTTGAAGGGGTGAGTGGCATTGGCCAGAATGCAAAGCTATTGGGAGTTCTATCATATGACTGAAAATCGCAGCGATGCCCCGCTACGCGAGGATATTCGCCAACTTGGCGGGCTGCTTGGCAGTACCATCCATGACCAAAGTGGCGAGCGTATCTACGCAACAGTAGAAGAGGTTCGCGGTTTAGCAAAAGAGGCTCGTGCTGGCGATCCTGAGGCTGCCAAAGCGCTTGAGCGTCGTTTGGGAGAGCTGCCGGATGAGCTGATCGTGCCGGTCGTTCGGGCATTTTCACAGTTTTTAAATTTAGCCAATATCGCTGAGCAGCACCATCGCGTGCGCCGAAGCCGGGCTTGGATTCGTGATCAAGAAACTGGGCCACTGCGTGGATCATTAGAAGAATTTTTCAAGCGCATGTTACCCGATACGGACCCGGCCGATTTACATGCGAGCGTGGCAAACCTAGATATTGAGTTGGTCTTAACGGCTCATCCCACCGAGGTCATGCGTCGCTCGCTGCTGCAAAAATACAACCGTATCGCTGAGCTTCTAGGTCAAGGTGATCGGCTAGACCCCACGCCGGAGGAGATCGAAGAAGTTCATCAAGCGTTAAAACGCGAGATCACCGCGGCTTGGGAAACCGATGAGATACGTCGGCGGCGGCCAGCGCCACAGGATGAAGCGCGGTGGGGGCTTGCGGTAATTGAGCAGACGCTTTGGGATGTGGTGCCGCATTATCTTCGTCGGCTTGACCGGATTTTGCTTCGGCAAACCGAAAAGGGCCTAGCACTCGATGCCGCGCCCATTCATTTTGGCTCCTGGATGGGCGGTGATCGCGATGGCAACCCTCGGGTTACCGCTAACGTTACCCGTGAGGTGTGTTTACTCAATCGATGGAAAGCCGTTGAGCTCTATGAAGCGGAAATAAAAACGCTGATTGAAACACTATCAATGCGTTGCGCAAATCAGCCCCTGCGTGACTGGGTGGGTGAAGCATGGGAACCCTATCGAACTGCGCTCAAAGCGGTCCGTGATCGACTGCTGGCGACACGATATTGGCTTGAGGCTCGCTTGGCCGGCCGCCGACCGGCGGAGGGTTTAATTTATTGGCGTGCCGAAGAATTACGCGAGCCCCTTTTTCTTTGTTATCAATCTCTCCATCAAACCGGGGCGGGGGTGGTGGCTGAGGGTCAGCTTAAGGACTTGTTGCGGCGATTATCGGTGTTTGGGCTGACGCTCATGCGAGTGGATATCCGACAAGAGTCGGGGCGGCATACCGAAGCCCTCAACGCGATTACTGAGGCCGTTGGCTTGGGTCAGTATGCCGATTAGACAGAGGCTGAACGTCAGGCGTTTTTGATCGCTGAGCTCTCCAGTCGTCGGCCGCTGATACCGCGTGATTTTAACCCCAGTGATGCGGTAGGGGAGGTGCTAGATACATTCGCCGTGATTGCAGAAATGGGGGCAGATTCATTGGGGGCCTATGTCATCTCAATGGCCTCTCAGCCTTCAGACATCTTAGCGGTCAAACTTTTGCAAAAAGAAGCCGGTGTGGCAGAGGCTTTGCGTGTGGTGCCTTTATTTGAAACCTTAGCCGATTTACAGGGCGCGCAGGCCTGTCTCGAACAGCTTTTGGCCATTCCATGGTATCGCGAACATATTGCCGGCGAGCAAGAAATTATGATCGGCTATTCAGACTCGGCGAAAGACGCCAGTCATATGGCCGCCGCTTGGGCGCTCTACCAAACCCAAGAGCAATTGGTGGAAACCGCGCGGGCGCAAAATTTAAAGCTCACCCTATTTCATGGTCGAGGTGGCTCGATTGGTCGTGGTGGTGGCCCAACTCACGCGGCTATTCTCTCGCAGCCACCCGGCTCAGTGGCGGGACGGCTGCGGGTGACCGAGCAAGGCGAGGTTATTCAAGCAAAGTTCGGCCTCCCCGGCATTGCCGAGCGTAATCTTGAGCTCTACACCACAGCGGTAGCAGAGGCCACACTAGCACCACCGCAACCCCCTGAGGCTGGTTGGCGTGAGCGTATGGATGAGCTTGCGCAAACCTCGTGCTCAGTGTATCGCGGCATGGTACGAGAACGCCCTGATTTCATTGAATATTTTCGCCATGCAACGCCAGAACATGAAATTAGTCATTTGGCGATTGGCAGTCGTCCCGCGCGGCGTAATCCGACGGTTGGTGTGGAGAGTTTACGCGCTATTCCGTGGATATTTGCTTGGACGCAAACCCGCTTATTGCTTCCGGCATGGCTGGGTGCCGGCAAGGCTTTAGCTGAACAAATTACAGCGGGTCATGCCGATGAGCTTCAGCATATGTACCACCATTGGCCATTTTTTCAGGCCTTTATTGATATGCAAGAAATGGTGCTCGCCAAAAGTGATCCGGTTGTGGCGGCCTGGTACGACACCCGATTAGTGCCGGAGGCCGTGCGGCCACTCGGCGAGCAATTGCGTGAGCAATTATTACAAACTCGAGCATCGGTCCTTGTGGTGAGTGGGCATGAAAATCCATTGGATGAAGCCCCGGTGGTGCAGCGCTCAGTCGGTGTACGTAATCCCTATGTCGATCCGCTTAATCTGCTGCAGGTAGAATTGCTAGATCGCATTCGCCATGGCCATGAAGAGGATTTGCGCGAGGCGTTGATGATTTGTATTAACGGCATTGCCGCTGGAATGCGCAACACGGGATAACTCAGGCTATGCAGGACTATCAGCAAGACCTCATTGAATTTGCGCTTGATCGGCAAGTTCTTCGATTTGGTGAATTCACCCTGAAATCAGGCCGTCAAAGCCCTTATTTTTTTAATACAGGCCTTTTTAATACCGGTGAGGCGCTGTGGCGTTTAGGCCAGGCCTATGCGCGTTGCGCCATTGATGCAGGGCTGGCGTTCGATATGATATTCGGTCCGGCCTATAAGGGCATACCACTGGTCTCAGCCATGTCGATTGCATTGGCCGCACAACAGGCAAAAGACTACCCGTATGCGTTTAATCGTAAAGAGATCAAAGACCACGGCGAAGGCGGTAGCGTCGTCGGTGCACCCCTGCATGGCCGCGTGCTTATTGTCGATGATGTTATTTCGGCGGGCACTTCAGTGGCCGAGAGCGTGGCGTTGATTAACCAATCCGGCGCCACGCTAGCCGGTGTCTTGGTTGCCCTTGATCGCCAGGAGCGTGGTCAAAATGCCGTC
>Ga0102930_1000034_pt1 | contig 39163 bp, 45 predicted proteins | sample SalPon1_B_H2O_MG_FD_84514 | JGI IMG/M metagenome (GOLD analysis project Ga0102930, IMG submission 84514) | Salt pond water microbial communities from South San Francisco under conditions of wetland restoration - Salt Pond MetaG R1_B_H2O_MG | ecosystem: Environmental > Aquatic > Non-marine Saline... | reverse complement strand
CGTCGCGCATTCAAAAAACCGGTGGCTTTGTTTTTCTTCCAAATCCATTCATACCGGAACCATTTTGGATTTGACATTGCCAGTTTCTTGTCAAACGGAGCTTGTGCAAAAAGCAATATCGTTCCTTCCGGTTTGATGATTCTTTTGTATTCCGCCCATAGCGTGATCAAATCTAACTCTGTGTCCCAATTATTTTGTGTGGTCCCATACGGTAAATCTGCAAATATCAAGTCCACAGAGTTGTTTCTAATGCGGGGAAGCACGTTGTAAAAATCATCATTGTGAAGAGTATTGAAACAAACCGGATCAACACGTTCATCATCTTCAACCACCTGTGCTTTATTATCTCGGTGTTCATTGATGATGGTTTGAATGGTTTTTTCTCCAATACCCGGAATACTTCGTAGCGATTCAATTGTAATTTCTTTCATTTCAAAGTGTGGGTTCTGTGTTTGTGTGCGGATTCTTTGGACCCTGATTCGGTCGTTTCCATGCATCCAACTCAATTTCACCGGGCTTGTGCATTGCAGCAAGCAAACTGGCATTGGAAAGGGCGATACTCATGCCATTTCCGTTTGTGAGTGCGTGCCGTCCGTTGCTCTTGTACTTTCCCCGAACGTAACCACATTCACATTCCCGAACCTTTTTGCGAATCATTTTGAACACGTCGTTACAGCGGGAACAATAAAGAAGCTTCATTGGTTTTCAACGTTTTTGCGAATGTTTGATCGGCAATTTCCCTTGCTTGGGTCGCGGCTTCAATGAAATGATCCCAATCTAATGTTTCCGTTTCGTGTGTGAGATAAATTTGAATATCGTCCATTTGAAAGTGTGTTTTTGATTGGTGCATCAACCGTTCACATCGGCAAAGGCGTATTTGATTTCTTCTTGAAAGTTTCTTTTGAGGTTCATAGAACTTGATCATGACAGCAAATAACAACAGTGGCGAGAGGGTGCATCGTGACACTTCAAAACCCCTTCAGTGCAGTCCGATACCCATACAAAAAAACTTTTCACATCACAGGTTTCCATAACTATACAACACCGCATCCCAACAGAAAAGCGCGCCCTATATCCATATCATAAAATTTATCGGATACCGTCACCTTTGCAAAACTGGTGAATGGACATCATTGGAATCAAAATCGTGGGTTTCGTTGTTCATATCAAAAAGAATGTTACTTGCAATTTGATCTCGTTCAATTTTTTTGATGCGCCGATCACTTTCATTGCGCCGCTTTCTGATGTTGGCATTCGGGTTTTTTATGTGATTGAATAAAGATTTATATGATAGCAAATGGATATGGTCTGATTCACCCATCCAACGATCCGTGAAGTTTTCGTTGTCTTGGATGGGGTTATTTGTCCTGTACAACCAAACCGACTTTTCGGACGCGTTTTCTCCAATGTAATACACGTGTTCTCCAATACTGGGTTTAAAATAAACCCCATCTACAGGTTCAAGTTTGTCCCCCGGTTTCCAAAATGCACGTTGACTTTTCCAGTTGGATTCAAATTTTTTTTCATTGGACCCATCTGAATTTCTTGGTGTGTTGTAAATAAACAGCATGCACGAGACCAATCCCAAGAAAGTGGAGAAAATAGATATTACTACAAGCATAAAAAAGTTTTCTTGTTTATTGGTTGTTTGGCATAAACGAGGGAACCCCAAGAGCAGCAAGAATCACACTCACAAGTTCGCGGGGATCGTCTGCTTCAAATTCAAAAACGGTCCCGTATTCAGCAGTTTCAAGTTCCAACTGATTTGAATCAACGATTTTGACAGCATCATCCCACCGATCCATTTCCGATTCTTCAAACATGCGGGAGATCATGTGAAGAATGGAAACTGTAAGGTCCGCTTCGTTGATTTTATCACTCTCTGCACGTTCAAGTTCACGGACACGAACTGAACTGCGTGTTGCGAGACTGCAAAAATCATCAAGTGTGATCGGATCCGATTTGAAATCAGGCGCATCTTCGTTGGTCCAACCGTCTGGATCAACAATAACGTTGTCGTAAAACCGGTTCCAAAGAGCACTTGTTAACTTGAGATTATTCATGAGATTCACGGTCTTCAATGAGATTGACAAAGTTGGTTTGTGGGTAAATAAGAAACTCACCGGCATGGATGCGAACAATTCTCATTCCCGATTCATAGGAAAAAACGTGGAGGTCTGGATTGTGTTCCCATGTGCGCTCCACCGCTTCAATCAAAACCGGATCTGTGCGTTGTTTCGCATCAGCCGAGTGAAATTCGGGCTGATAATATGTTGATCCAACAATCAAATCTTGGTATGAGAATGAAAAAAATGCACCATTAGAAATGCGTTCAAAGTCACCATTTTTCATCAAAGATGGCTTATTATTAATTTTTTTAGATTGGGAATATAATTCGGTAAGCGTGTGCTGTTTATCAATGCGGAGCATCATAGAAACCGTTTCGGAAGCCAATTTAAACGGATGTGAGGATTTATTTACAAGGATTTTCATATAATGCTGGATGAATTGGGTGTATCACATACACATCAATGGATGGGGTGAGTGTTTCACCCGCTCCAAAAAACATTATTGAGAGGAGTCCTGCTGACTTCAAGGTCTTGCACATTCGTCCGAAGATCACAAGCTACAAGACACGTTTCGTTGAAGAAAACCTCCAAAGAACAGCCGTGATCGGTATGTCATAGACAAAAAAAACAACGGCTGCCCGACCGTTGTTTCTGGAAGATGATGCCGTGCAGCAATTTTGGACACGCAGGTTCGGCTCGGATGATATGCAATGTCTGTGCTTCGTGCATGTATGTGATCATCTGGTGCATGATTCGCCGTCAAGCTTCTATGTGGCCACCACATCGCGTCCAAAAAAAGAAATGGGGGTAGGATGCACGTCGTCATTTGAATCCACTGTGGGACTCCACACGGACAATATGGAGTGGATGATATGTCATAATGAAATCGCAGTTTTTGAAAGTTCACTGGGTGACGAACTTTAACATTTCAAGAAAAGCGTCAACTGTGTTTTTCATGGTGCTGACTTCTTTACGGTGGCTCTTCCAACGGGGATTTGTTGCTGTTGGGATCTCGGTGGAAAGAACATCTTCAATAATGTCATTGTCGTAGACTTCAAGAACTGTGAATTCTACGTTCCCTGCATCCGCATTCACAGATACCACCAATTCTCCGATATTATCAAATGTATATGTCCATGTTCCATCAGTAGGACGTTGCGTGGGCAACATCGCTCGCGATTCAATGTAACGAGCAAGGTTGCGGGCAGTTCGTTTCGCAAAGCGATCCAACGCGTTTTCCATGTCGTTGCTTTTTTGTTGGGGCTTGATTCATTATCTACAACCTGCACAACACCACATGGTTTCCTCTTCACAAAACATTCAATTAAACTGCAATCGGTGCTTTGATCCAAGGTCCCGATTGATAGTTGTGCAACTCAATATCGTGTGCTGTGAAATCATCAATGTCTTGGATGGTTTCATCAATTTCCAGTGAAGGAAGTGGATATGAAACGGGATCGTCCAGCAACCGTTGGCATGCATCAAAATGGTTGGTATAGATGTGTGCATCTCCAACCACGTAATGCAACGTTCCCGGAACATGGTTGGTGATCTGTGCAAGCATGATCAAAAGAAGTGCATATGATGAAATGTTGAATGGACACCCCAAAAATACGTCATTGGAGCGAATTCCAAGCTGCATGTCCAACTCCCGTTTGCCGTTTTCAAGAGGGCGGCTGTACAATTGAAAGTTGAAATGGCAGGGGTATAGTGCCATGTTATGAAGCTGCCCAACATTCCACGCACTTACAATGTGTCGGCGAGAATCCGGATTGGTTTTCAAATTTTCAATTACATTTTTAATTTGATCATGAGAAGATCCATCCACACCGTCCCAATCCCGCCACTGTTTTCCATACACGGGTCCAAGTTCTCCATTTTCATCTGCCCAATCATTCCAAATTCCGACACCATTCTCAACAAGATATTCAATGTTGGTATCTCCACTCAAAAACCAAATGAGTTCGTGAAGCACGCTGCGGAATAAAGTCTTTTTGCAAGTCACAATGGGAAAAGTGTGTTTGGAGACATCAAATTTCATGCCATATCCAAACACACTTTTGGTTCCGGTCCCCGTTCGGTCTGGTTTGCTAACCCCGTTTTCAAGGATGTGCCGAACAAGATCAAGATACTGCGTATCAACGTTATTTTTCATGTTTTTACGATAAATTTTCTATGGTGAGGTTGATTTGCTCCGGGGCAACAGGTCCATGTGCGCCTGCCGCATGGGCAAATGCCCAAAAACGGAACCAACTGCATGGATAATCACGAGAAATATGTGTGATACCCAAAATTTCATCTTGGCGAATATTAAAACACGGATTGCAGTTTGTGATCATATACTTTGTGTACTCATTACACACAATCATTTTCACATGAAATTTTTGGTTGTTTTCTACAATGGCTATCCTCTGATTCAAGTCTTCTGGGTGCCTGTCCCGAATTTCTTTTGGAGAGACAGCCCCCACGCCATTCCGATATGCATATGCATTCAATGCAAGAGTTCCGTCTCCTCTTTTGATGCATACAATACGATCTGATTCTTCATGTGCAACATTTAGAATATCACCCCATCCGTTATTTCTAACACGGTTGAATGACAGAGGCCAAAATTCAGACGCTCCAACCAATTTGATGCTGGTTCCTGTTGGACATTTTGACATATCCACAGCACACTTCCAATGCAAGGATTGGTCTATCGTGATCCCCGTAAATCGGTTATATTTGAGTCGGTTAAACAGGGGCTTGGCCCACATTTCACCTTTTTTGATTTTCAAGTTCATGGATTTTATTTGTGCTTATTATAGCGTATATGGAATGTGATTTATCGTCACCATTCTGCTTGACTTGAATTTCATGAAGATTGATAATGGAACGATTCAACTTGGCAATTTCAGAAAGCTGTTTGAAAATGCAAAGGGTGATGCTTGCAAGAACTCGTTTTTGCCGATCTCGTTTGATGTTGTACACCTGCAATGCTCCTTTCTTGATTTTGATGCGCAAATCTTTATGTTGTCGTTGGTTGGGGGGCGTTGATTCGTCATCATACGCTATGTTAACCGGCACGTTGTCACGAATGGATTTGCCCCGTTTGACATAGTCTTCAATAATTTTTCTTTTGGTTGACATGTGTTATCACAAAACTTGTATTAGTATTGCATTATGAAGAGATGAGAAGCACGTGATTTTCAGTTCACCGCTGCGGAAAACATTTCTTCCCGGCGCTCACTGAGCACGCGAAACCAATCTGATTTATCTACTAAATGATCTCCAATATAGTATTCCCAATCATCGTCTTGAATGCTGTCAACGAGGATTTCCGATGGAACAGAAGCTACTCGCTCCAATTGTGGCATCAAATTGATGTTGTGAGTAAATGAAATCAGTATGGACGAATCATCCGGGTCATTGCTTAATTGCTGTTTGTCGGCAACCCAATTGTCTTTGCAAATCAGACAACTATAAAAGACTTCTTGATGATTCTCATTGATTTCATCATCATTGACAGAAAGAACGTTCATTGGAACAACCGATTTTTGGCCACAGCATTTGCATTTGATCTTATTTTGAAATTCACCTTGCATAAATAATGGTGTTGTTGAATTTTCATGCGTCAAGAACCGTGTTTTCATCCAACATCGTTGCAAATTCATCAAACGAAATTTGATCTCCGTCTTGGTTTACAATCTCAATGCTATCATGGTATGATTCAGAATGTTTCATGATGACCGTGTTAAGAACTCTCATTCCATCTTGCGGATATACAGTTCCGAAACTGCGCTTACAAAGGCGATACTGGGTGTCAAACAGGTCTTGACTGGCTTCTATTAAATCCTTGTCAATGATATTTAGATAATATTGCATTTCGTTATTTGCAGGTTTCCGATGTGAACGCGACGGGGTTGATTTTTGACGGGACTCGGAAAGGCGATCTTTGAATTCTTGACGATCTTGATTGCTGATTTTATCCATTTTCCCGGTCAGGTATTCCCCGTCTCGGGGATCAAGTACGATATAAAGCTCATTGGCTTGTTTTCCAGCAACAAACGTGTTGACATTGTATTTGTCACCCACGTTCTTTTTGGTTGCCCGTTTATGAGAGGGTACATTAGAAAATACATCAGACCCAAACACAGATTTCCAAATGTCACGAAAAATTGACCTCATCATCAATAAATTGTTTTACATTAAATGCCTTGTCATCAATAAACACGTCAAATGCGGGTTTTCCCATTTCAAGGTTGTGATATTTGCATCCCCACTCGTCTAATTGACGCTTTGTAAGTTTTGTCCAATCTCGGCCCGTTTCAGTTCCACGCGCTGTCCAATATGTGATATGGTGTTGTCCGGAGTCATACAACGCATTCACTCTGTCAATGGTTTCTTGAATTGGCTGTGCATCGGGGTATGAGTAATCTTCGGGACCGTCTGACTCCGAATCAGACGTGCAAATCACATTGTCAATGTCAATATATACATTCTTCATGATTGAATTTTTTGTGTTGTATGTATGAAAAAGTGGTCAAAATCCCGAAACACAACATTGCAGTCAAGCTGTGACTCAACTTGATCTGCGGTTTCATATACCTGCAAATGCGCTTTATACGGCATGTTGACAGGAACACTGCCATAAAGACCCCGAAAACTCATTGAAGATGCCTGTTTCACAATCTGCATTGGGCACACCAGATGTTCCAGCACTTCAAACATGAAAACAGCTTCAACTTGGTTCACCTGAATTATGTCCTGGAAGTAGTTGATGTCACCGACATGAAATGTGCAGTTCTCATTGCAAGACTGTCTGGCACGTTCAATGCGCTTGGAGGAATAATCAATGCCAATGCACGTGCAACCATATTGTTCAGAAAGATACTTGCAGAGGCGGCCATCTCCACAACCCAGGTCCAAAATCGTGTCATGCTTTTGAAATCCGCCCAAAATACCCAAACGCTTCAAGATTCTCGGCAACCGTTTTGAATTCACAGATGAATAATACGTGGGGTGCTTCTCGTAATGCGAGATTAGTTCTCGCTCTTGCTCGTGTTTGATTTTCATTTGATTTTGGTTTGTCCTTGATTTCTTTTTTAGCTTGCATTGGCTTTGATTCCAACGCGGCACACCGGATCGTCAATTCCTAAAAAATCAACCAACAGTTCGTTGATCCGCTTTTCGTTATTCAAATCACGAGTTCTCATTTTGAAAACGTCAAAATGAGTTGTTAACTCATTGACCTGCTCATAATAATGGTCCCAGTACATGCCAATTGCTTGTTTTCTGTTGTTAGCTTCGTTGAAGTTGGGAAAGCAGCGGTCCCAACATGGATCATGATTCCATCTGGAACCATCATGCTCAAACCAATGGTTGTGACGCCCAACCCAGTTATCATAGCTATTGATGGTTTCTTCACGATCTCTTTGAATAGAAATCACTTTAATGTCGTCAAATGTTTGTGCGTAATGGGTTTGAATGTATGGAAGATGGTAAAACGCAACATCTCCAAAAAAAGGCACCGTGCGAGATTCAAGTTCATCTCGCACCTTGGAAAACTGTTGCGCACCTTGTCGCACATCCCAGGGAAGCAATGCGCCTTTTCCCTTGTATGTGATTCGTCGGTATGATCTTCCTTTGCGCTTTGGATAACGAAATTCGTGGGACACATCAAACCCCGGTTGATCATCCAGCAAAATTGCCAAACTGCTTGTTCCACATCGGCCCGTCCCGATTCCCAAAATCAACTGTTTTTTATCATCACCGTTCATGAGTTTTGTGTGTGTGTGTGTGTGTGTGTGTGTGTGTGTGTGCGTTTGATGTTGTCAACCATGCTTTCCACCGAAAAAGAATCGCGGATGATCCAGTCATCCTCAATATGAAAAAAGTGTTGATTTTATGGCTGCCGAAAACACCATTTGACCGCTTTCGCAAAGTTTCCTCCCGACTCACCAACTCGGTGATTCACGGTGCCAAAGAATTGATTGGCAACCTTGAGAACACCGCTAACGTCCCGTTCAACGGGAACCGGATCAATATTGATGGGCAGGGTACTCTCAAAAAGATCGTGGCTTACAAGGAGATCTGGAAGGCTTTGGTAGGTGCGCTTCAATGGTTCGGGTCGCAAACAACTCGTTGTTGTGAATTCCATTTTGTGTTATTTGAAAAGGTCAATGTTGATGCCAAACTCATTCTCTACAACACGGCCCGGTGGTTTTTCATTGGTATCTGGATGATATGACTTGATGTCTGCAATGATGTCATCAATCTTGCTTCTATCAAGTCGGAACCGGGATGTATTTTTGAACTTGGATTCAAGATCCATTCTCACAGTTTTCATGTGGTGCATTGTGATCTTGTCCTCAGAAAATACAACAGCATCATGGTCTTTGAATTCGGGTGTGTGCAAAACGCGTGTCGGATCTGCTTTAAACGTGTCGGACGATTTCCCAATTATTGACTTTTCAGTCACCTTATGAAAAAACGGAACGTGAAACCTCCCACGCTCCTCAAGCCAATCTGAACGGAAAATGGGCAAGCGTTTATAGTATGTGATCTTGCACGCTGTTTTTGCAAGGTCCTGATCAAGAATGCGGTTCTTTGCCCATTCAAGCTCATCACCTCGGTAAAACTCATCTACATCCATTGTCATCCAATGTGTGACGCCATTCTCAATTGCATCCTCAAAGCCAATTTCACGTTTCCGCGTTTCTATGGATTTTGCATGATTTATTGCCTGTTCGGAATACGAGTCGGAAAACCGTTCTGGCTGGTGGGTGATGCGCTTATCATATAGATGAGAACATTCCGACAAAAATTCTCGGTCTCGTTCGGAAGCTTTCCGTCCGAAATAACTCTTTTCCTGAAAAATCACGTTGATGTAATCTACATGATCCCGGATGGAACGCAGTGAAGGCTCAAGCAATTCCAATCCATCGTATGCAGAATAGGTGACTCCGAATTTAGCCATGCTGTGTGTGTGTTTTCGTGGTTGATCATTCAAAAACTTTTATCGTTCCTTTGTCAACAAGATCATGCAAAACGCGACCCTCTTTGCTCGTGTCGTGGCAACCAAAGTGTTTCTTTAACGGGTTTGGATCGTAATAATGTTGCAGCGTGTTCCTGTCATGCACCAATGAATCAAACCCATGAAGATAAATTTCTCCAAATTCTCTTTTATTCATGAGAACATGCATCAACACAATCACACCGGATGTAAGCCCCCTACGAATACGCTTAAACCCAAAGTCATTTTGATGGACATATCGGGAAACCTTTTTTCTGATCGGGGGATATGTCAACACTTTATATGGTACGATGCCTTTCATGATACGCATTCCCCTACGCAGCGACCTTTTAGATGTGTACGTCATGAAATAATCGCTCGTATCACCGAAACAAGACTTCCAAAACCCGTTCTTGCACTTCTCTTGCATGTCCCGAATCGTGTTGATGTTGGTGTTAAAAACAAGAACATCCATTGTAGAACCGGCATAGTCAACGAAATCTTGGTAGTTGTTCTCAAACCCCTTGAATCGGATCACGGTATCAAATTCATCAATCTCCGATCCATTTTCATTGTCCAACACCGACATTCCGGATCCCACAATAATTGTTTTCATTTTCTTTATTCAAACTTTAAATGAGTGTTGTTGTTGCATTTCCTGCATTGTCATGACGCAATTCGCGTTTGCACGTCAATCAAACCTTTAGCAGCATACAACGGGTTTTTGCGGTTGGGAATGTCTGCACGGATTTCATACCTCGCTAAACCAGGACCCAAAAATGTTTCAATGTCCTGTGATGTGATGTTGAAATTGACCTGCGCATTGACATCATCCACATCAAGGCGACCATTCTCCGGAGTACATTCCAATAGCACAACATCGTCATTTGATCTTCTTCGGATTTTGACAATGAACTGCCAGTCAGAAATGTCTTGTGCATTGTCATTCTCATCAAAAAACCGGCAAATCGGAGAATAGATGCCAGATCGGACATCAGCCAAAAAATCACGTTGCGGGGTATCCGCAACATCGGTGCCATAAATTGATTTCATTTTCCTCTTAAGCTTGCTTTTTTGTCTTTTTCACAGTCCAACACACGACGTGGCCGGTCTTGTCCAAGTGCCTTTTCAATGTTTCTTGCAATTTCAACCATTCTAAACACTTCTTGAGGCTCCAGACTGCTGGACTGGTCGCTTCCCCAAGACTCTTTATCCAACGTCACATGTCGTTCAATCCATGTTGCGCCGAGTGCAACGCTTGCGGCAACCGTTTCCAACTCCATTTCATGTCCAGAATATCCAACATCAAACGACCCCATCCGTGCAAGATGCGGTATATAGCGAAGATTCAAATCGGAAATATCAGTGGGGTACGACGAAACCGAGTGCATCACAACATTTGGATCAACAGTGTCCAGCATCTCAAGAATTTCATGTTCGGTGGACATGCCTGTTGAAACAATCAAAGTTTCAAACTGAGACCGTGCGTATTCAACCAACTTTGTGTTTGTTAGATGCGCACTTGGAATTTTCCCAATGGATGTGTAATTTGCCATGAAATCAACACTGTCAAGGTCCCACACACTTGCAAAACACTCAATGCCAAGATTCGTGCAGAAATCAAAGATTTCATCAAACTCACGTTCTTGAAACTCAATGGCATATTTGTAATCAATGTAGTCCATTTCCCCCCACGGAGTTTTTCTGGATACACGCTTTTTCCATTCTGGAACGCACACATCGGGGTTTCGTTTTTGAAATTTTGCATGACTGCATCCGGCAGAATGAGCCACTTCAATGAGTCGTTTTGCCGTTTCTACGCTTCCTGAATGGTTGATTCCAATTTCTGCAATGATGTTGGTTTTCATGAATGTTTTATATAATAATTCCCATGCAGTGATTTCTAAAAGATTGCTACAACGTTCTTTGTGTGTGTGCAAACTTATTTCAAATCAAATTGAAGAAATCATACTCCTGATCCCAAGATACCATGATCTCTTGTTCTTGCTGCCATTGGTGACTTGAGTCGTGACTGCTTGACCATTTTTCCCAATAGTGCCGTTGCGATATGTCTTCTTGGTGAAATCCAAACCCATACACATCAACCACATCACTCAAACAAGAAAAAACAAGCACCGAAAATAGCCCGGTTGAACAAAACTTCCTTAACTCAGACTTTACATCAACACAGATCCACGATTTCACTTTGGGGGTGAGATGATAAATGATGTTGGATTCATGAGACAACCGCTTTGCAATTTTTTCACTGCGGTCGGACACCGGAACCCATATCAAATTTTCATCGCGAACTTGCTTGAGCCAATGCTTTGGAGTGCTCGTGTACCCAAGTGTCTTGCCTTTTTGAAGAAGCCCATTGATAACCCGAAACGATGTTTTGCTCCCCACATGCGGCTCCCATCCAAACACAGGAGCCGCATTCAAACGAACAACACAATCGGAATCATCAATCCGATCTCCGTGATCTTGGTGTTTTAACATCCCGGAATTTCCAACGATGCTCACACGATCAAACGTGGGATTCTTGTTGCCTTGAAATATCTTGTCGTGACGCAATTTTCGGAGTTCAATTGATGCCATGTTTTTGTTCCCACGTTTTGTATTCGTCCCAATCGTGTTTGGTATCAACATCAATTGGTTTTTCATCAAGTTTATGAAACATTGTTTGATCCATGCTATACAGATTTTTGTTCAAATGCGGAAGTGTCCTAACTTTCATGATACACACAAAATGGGAATATTCGTAGTATGTTGGTTTGGGGCTAAATTCTTTGATATCACGAACACGCCCAATACTATCTTGTCTGCGATATACACCACGTTCTTTTGAAAACGCCATTGACGCTTTTCGGGTCTCGGGATCTCTATCAATCAACGTGTATGTCCACGTGTCTGGACTCCAATCAACACAACAAAGCATTGACGTGGCGTTACTTGTTTGATAATCTACAAGAACATCCCGTGTGTTTTCATATGTGCGCTGTGGATATGTAGGGTACATCAAGCAAATATCATCGTCCGGATAGAATCTATAATGATCCGCAACATCACTCAAAACAGGTTTGATAGAAACGTCGTCTTGTGCTAATTGTGGATCTCGTTTGTGAATACGAAACAACGAGTCTTTGAAGTTATTTTGAATCCAAGGATCATCTGTCGTTATGATGATTCGGTCTCTTACTTTTTTGGGGAACCGATCTTTGAGCAAAGGAACAAGTTTACGTGATTTATTCTTGAATCCTTTTGACCCCTTTCGTGCAGGAATGACAAAATGTACCATGTTTTTGATCTGGAGGTTTGGGTATATGCAAAAAAAGAAAAGGCTTCTTCCCGCTCTGAAGACATTGGACGTGCCACCAGAGCGGGAAGTGAAACCTTTTTAGAAGCATTCTTTTCTATTTTACTTATGTGTTCTTACCATACTTCTACGCAAGCACCGGTTCCACATATGACGCTTCATGAATTGCGGAAATGCGTTCCGTGGCAAATGTTCGGTATGGGTGTTGAGGAAAGTTGAATTTTTTGACAACCCGCTCATAAAACTGCTTTGAGTCATCAAGAAACTGCGAGTTGTCTCGTGTCATTTTCAGAAACCGGGAAAAGGTATTTGATGGCACGTACTGGATGTCAATACCGTGCAAAGCACCATCAACCTCATTCTCAATCACATACACAGTACGGTTACTGCGTTCTCCGTCCGCATTTGTATATTCAAATTGAATAATGTCACCGTTGGATACGTCTTGGACAGAAGAGAAGCGGTTGCCTGTTTTTTCTACTTGGTCAAGCGTGCTGTAATATGTCTTCATATCGTAGTCTTATTTTTTGTGACTTTTAAAATGCTGCTTTCAAGACTCTCTTTGAATCTCACTATGTCAAACTCGGAACCGCGTTCTTGGTTCCATCGTTTAACCTTCTTTACGTGGTGTTCATTGTCATTGAACATCATCAACATAGCAAGTTGCATGTCAGACCGCTTGGGTTCAAACCATGAACTGCCTGTTGGGAAATGATCATGGCGCATATGTTGAACGGGAACGCGCCTTTCATCAGCCCCAATCAAAAGGGCATGATTCGTTGACAAAAAATCAGTTTGTCCGGTGACACCGGGTGCAATCACGGGTGTTTCACAACAAAGGCTTTCCAACATTCCCCGACCAAATGCTTCCCCCCGTGTGAATGTAACATAACTGTCAGCCCGATTATACAACCCGGCCATTTCATGAGGAGTTAAAATTCCTTGAACAAGGTGAATGTCAAGATTGCTGTCTGCCTTGAGTTGCTTCACCTTGCGTTGATTTTCATGCTGTTCAACTGGATTGGATGATCCGGTTTTCAAAACCAGCGAAACATTGTCGTGGTCCGCAAATATTGAGGATGCAATTTCAATCAACTCCGTGACCCCCTTTCTGCCAACGCCGGGGCGAACATCGTCCCACGACGAAACATTCAAAAACACGAAATCATCTTGAACGACATCGTCAATTACAGATGAAGACGTGTCCGATGCACAAAAAATATCTTGATCAACACACTCTCCAATCACAAACACGTCAGGTTCCACATCAATCGTGACCGAACCATCTTGGGACGAGTATGAAGAATTGACAAAACTTGCTTTTGCAAATGTGCTACTCACAAAAATTGCATCCATCCGGTTGCACCCAATCACCCATTTGGGAGAAATTCGGTTGACCTCGGTTCCGGCTGTGATGCCAATATTAACAGCACTTTCATGTTCAACAAACTCACTTGGAAGGCTGTGGTGCATGAACACATCTACATCGGCAGGCGGATTCTCAATGGTTTCATATGCATCAAAAATCACGTTGTCGGTGGTTCCCCAGTGTGTGTTTGAAAGTGTGATCGTTGCACCAGATATTTCATGAAGAGCATGTACAATCATGCGAGCGTGCTCTCCATATCCACTACAACTGTAAAGCGGTCCTTGGAAATGGATGTTCATTTCAAATTGTGGTTATATTGAAAAATGAATTGAAATCGTGGGCCTTGACCTTGTCAGAAATGACCCGTTTGATTCCCCTGCACATTGACGTGGAATCCATATCTAATGTGCAAATTTCATTATGCACATCGGTTTTTTGGGGTGGGTTGATTAAAATGTGATCAATCAATGAAGAAATATCTTGGGTTCTAACATAAACTTCTTGAACCAACCGGGATTCCCGATCCGATTCAACGTGGTGGTGGGATGGGTTGATGCTGTAGTGCAAGGATGTTTGTTGATCCTTGAGTCCACCCGTATATGACGTGATGGAAGGCGTGCCACACGCGACGGCTTCCAATGGTGTAAGCCCAAACCCCTCACGATGGGGCACGTTTATCACCACATCAGCAGCAGAATACAATTGATGTGCCATTTCACAGGATTCCAGAGTTTTGGTTATCACATTTGTCCTATCGGCTACACCGTAGTATTCAGCCAACTCATGGATGTTGAAATGTCCGTCAAGATTGGTTTTCAAGAAAAGTTGGGATTCATCAACATTCGTTGTTTCGCTGAATGCTTGGATGGTCTGTGCGATGTTCTTGCGGCGTTGATTGGTTCCAACAAACAGAACAATGTTTTGATCCGGAAAGGCTTGTCTGATTTCTGACGTGTCGGGGTCGTGGCCGGTATTGAACACGCCAAGATCAACGCCATGTGGAATCAACGATGCATTGCATGAACTTGTTTTTTGAACGGCTCGGAATGTTTCTTGGGATGCGCATGCAATGTGATCAAAACACTGGTAGACGGGTGCATTAAATGTTGGAACCGGTGTTGCAGAGTCCCACACGTGATAGTAGATCAGCGGCATTTTTGACCGGACAAACGTGGATGCTCGGTATACATGAGCAAGCAAATGAGGATCCCCGATCACCATGCATGCATCATAACACGAATCACGAACAACGTCAACAAGATGATGATAATTCCCATAATCTTTAAATTCGGCAATGACACGGGAATCATGCGGCAAACCGTGATCTTGTTGCGATTTCACATTACAACCAATAACATCAAATGAAACATCGGGCAACCCATCAATCAACATGTTGGCAACCGACGCAATTCCGGTGGGCAAATTGGGATGATCTGCTAAAAATAGAACGTTCATGATATGATTTTTGTCTTTTTTCCGAGATCGGTTGCTTTTTTAAGCGTGTCCTTGGTTCCCTTCGCTTGATTGTCGTCGTCAACCATGTACTCGGGAATGAATGCAAACAGCACATCACATGTTTCTGCGATCTCGGTGTTTCGGTCAAAGTAATGCTTGACGTCGTATTCTGCGCCGTAGTAATCCGAGTCATGAGCACAGTATTGGTTGTAGTCATGAAACTTGGGAGCATACTCAATGTACGTTATATCTTGAAATTTTTCAAGATTGAGCAAACTCCAACGCGTCATTTTGTCGGCCCCTTTCGGACTTCCCCCTGAAATGATTGTTAGATCATCAAACTTGTTGTCAAGATACTCAATGGTTTTTTGAATTTTCTGCCAGTCGCTCCACTCTCTACTTCCTACAAATGCAACGTTCATGTGTTTTTTTTGAATTTTGAAAAAATGTGGCAGTGTCTCAAAGCAAGAAACATACACTCACGTGTTGATATATGCTTGAAATGAAATCACGCGAGCCAGGTTTTGATTGATCTGTTCTTCAAGGTAATCCAGTTTAATTTTGCCCTTCCCGTGTTATACAGGATATAATCAAGACTGACATTTCCATTGGCATAAAGAATCACACTCTCCACGCGCACATAATGCACATCCCAATATGTCACATCTACCCCTTTGTAGTCATATCGGGGCATTCCAGATCATGCTTCATCTTGATCACGCGAATCCAGAAGATTTCCAATGTGCGGTTGTCTATATGGTTCTCTCAGATTCACTTTTTCAACCCCAAGATCCACACACACACACACACACACACACATACACACCAAGTATGTTGATCAAATCTTCATCATGCACTGTTTCTGGGCAAGGCACCGTGTTGACCTTGATGAGCATTTCTTTTCAGTGTCAAAAATAGATTTCACGTCGGGGACCAATCCACGTCCCATCGTTTTCCGATACAACGTGGGATCAAATAATGTGATGTTGCTTTGTCAAACAGTTTCCATTCTAAGGACTTCTGTGGGGCCAACACGCCGTTGGAGCGAATTCCAAAGGTTAACCCATCAATATCATTTTCAAGGCGCTCACGAAGCTTGTGAAGGTGTCTGAAAAGCAATGGTTCAGTATTGCTCCCAGTGATATTGACTTCACTAACATTCCGGCGTTGATACTAAAAAGATGGATGTTTCAGTGATCAAACGTGTTGTTGTCGCTGTTCACGCATCCCATATCAGTGATGGTGCGGTTCTTTGAGTGAAAGTTTTCTTGCATGTTTCATGATCTTTGTCTTGTCATTCATGCGCATCCGCTTCTGTTTAAGATCGGCATCCTGGTTCAATACGTCATTCGGATAATCAAACGCACAGATGCGACCATCCGCACGTGATACCCCAACTTGGATGTGATCTATGTAAAAACTCCACGTTGGAATGGAATAGATCCATTTCCGAATGTATTCATCAGAATGCTTCAGATTTGTCATTGACGATGGGGTAAAAATAGGATCTACACGCTCCATCATAATCAACGGAACATCAAACATCCAAAACAAACGGCACGCAGCATATCGCGGATCATGAGAACGTTTCCATGCTTTATACTCGTTGATATTCGCGGACTGACACAAATATGACACCGGAATTTTGATCACATAATCATCACCGTCACGAATCATCACGTACCGGCTTGCACCTTCTCCCAATTTTTCAAACCCGCGCTCAAAAAGGTACTTTTCAACCTTTTCAACACGGCGAATGTATTTGCGTTCTTGTTTAACGTCAAACGACATTGTTGTATGCAATGGCATCAAGGATGGGAGGAATCGTGATTCTCTGCATAGACACAAACCGATCCATCAACACACCGTTCCGAATTGTCAGTTCAAGATTGTGTTAAGAAGCGTTTTTGAATCCGACATCCAAAACATCCATGATCCAAATTGCTCGGTCGGCAGTGATTCATGCATCAGACAAATCTTGCGAAGGGCAAGAAACTCGGTGATTCCATGCTTCATATTCATTTCAATGGACCGGCATTTCCATTTCACGTTAACATGGGGCCGGTCGTGGAATTGAAACGTGAATCCGTGAATATCCGACAAAATGCGATGCATCGCCATCACACGAGATTTCAAAACTTGGTTGGTTTCATTTTCACAATTCATTTGCACCACTTTTCATCAATATAGTTCTTCATCTTCTTTGGATACCCATCAAAGATCATTCCATCTTGGTCACACACTGCATGTTCTCCGCTTGAAAATTGCTGTGAATACGGGCAAAAGCAACATGTGAACTTGTCAGGCTCCGGATCAAAGTCTTGTTTCACGTATTCTCCATCTGGAAAATAAAACGCCGTATTCAAGAAATGTTCAATGTTGGATTGAAGCTGACTGATTGTCCATTCGTCGTCTTCGGGTGAAAACTCTTCAAAGTGGGAGTTTGTCCAATTCCAATCTGGCTCTCGTGCAGCAATCCAGTATTTGACTTCAATGTCCTGCTTTGGAATTCCAAGTTTGTCGCTGTAGAAGTTTTTGTATGCAACAACTTGATTGGCTTTTCCGGCATCATCTTTGTCCCACTTGCTCCAACCCGATGTGCTGGTCTTGATGTCAATGATGATATATTTTCCGGTATCCCGATCTTTGAGAACCACATCAAGATAACCAACCCACACAATCTCTTGTGACAGATCGTGTTCAATGGGAACCTCAATTCCAACCAACTCGGTATATTCCGGGTCAAAATACAAATGCTCGCTTTCTTTGAACTCTTTGAGAATGTTGAATGTGGCCTTGCAATACTCAATCAGTTGCTTCTTGGTTGCAGGATCGTGATCCACATTCTTCCACTCTTCTTGCTCCTTGACATCTTCGTTAACGGATTTTAGGCGGTGCTTGAAGTCATTGCGAAGATCCATGTCCGATTCGTCTCCATACACACACCGTTCAAGATACTCTTGAATGGTTTCATGGAAGGCGGTTCCTCCAATAGTATGAACAGAATCGCTTGGTGGTTTTAAGCCGTCTCTATACTTGAGTTGCCATTTCTTTTTGCACTTATTGAACATTCGGAGTTGACTATAACTCACATGTGTCTTTTCTTGATCCATGACGTGTTTGTTTTTTATGATTTCTTGGTTGAACCCATCTTTGTGACTGATATATATGAGACAGGTTCAAATCTCAACACAGTCTACAATCACCGGGTGTCACCATCCCCGCGAATCACGCCACGATCTTTTCTATCGGTTAATTTGTTGATGTTTTGTTCAAACACAACACTCAAAGAACCGATTCCCAAATGGCCCGCCACAAAACCAACACGTCTATACACGTCGGTGATCATGCCCTTGACTTCAGCTTTCTTTCCCGGATCACCTCGGAGATACTTCTTGATGGTTCCCGTATTTCGTAGAATTTCAATGCAATTTTCAGTCTGAAAGGCGGCATGTTCCAGCGAAGGAATGGGCACACCCTCAAAATCAAAGCGCAACGTTGAAATGTCAATGCCCCACACATCAACCGATTGAGCCAAATACCAGCACACATCACCAAGTTCATCCAAAATAGATGAAAACTCGTGTTTTGGTATTTGAGAATCAGATTCGGATATGGGCGATTGATGCTGGACATCAATCAATGCAGCCTTTGCTTTCTCAAGTTTCCTTTGAAGTTCCCCCAACTCGTCAAGCAAACCAAAATAAAGGTACGAATGAGCATGTTGTTTGGGGTACACCGCAGTTTGCTTTGTTTGTTCAATGTAACGTTGAAGTGTCATATGTATATTTTGTTTGTTTTTCAAAGTGAAGCATCGTTGACAAACCAGTAATCATACCGGAAGTCAAGATAAGAGCGCTGTCGTTTGATGTTCAGCTTGGGAAATGCGCTGGATCGGACAAGATTGGGTTCCATCCATTCAAATTCAATTCTCTTTTGGCGTTTTTCAAATTGCTGCATCGCTTTTTTGAAAAGCCGCCCGTTCATGTTCATGTGATCTTTCATGTCGGATGGATGATCACTGCCTTGCATTGCAGCAAACTCTTTGTGAGCATTTTCAATCTCCCGGTTTTTGTCGGAATAGAATGCTTTGAGTTCTTGGGGAAGGTTCTTATTGTGAATTTTCTGTTTCATGGCGTTCTTTGTACATGCTGAATCCAAATTCGGTGTAATTGCGAATATCTGCAAACCGCTCATCAAGTGGCTCTGCCTGTGGAGTGGATGGGTCCTTTGCATAACTCAACACCGCGATGATGTGTTTAAGATAATAGACAGCCCAAACCACCATTTCATCCACATCAAGAATGTTTGCAATCACCCGAAAATTATTGTGGAAATCGTGTTCATCATCCATTGCGTACGCCGGATTTTTGGCTTCTTGGATGCCCCGTGCCATTTCATCCAACGTTTGGCGGCGGTGTAGAAATTGTTGGTGAGACGTTGATCGGGGTTGTGTGGATTGTTCTACGATCTCATACCCCATGTCGTGCAGGGTATCTACAAGATCGTCAAACTCGGACACGTCAATGGATCCCGATGAACCATCTTGCAATTGCGATTTGAGATGCGAAATTTGAAAATCAAGTTCCTGTGATTTCATTGTCTAACTGTTTGATTTGATCTTTTGTTAATGGATACATGCTTTTCATGAATTCTACCAGTTGACGCTTTTTTTCCGGTGAAACCATGCATACATCGTAATATTCACGGGCTTGTAACTTTGAACACTCAAAATGTTCAGCCAGCTTTTCAACAACCCATGAAATTCGGTTTGACGCGTTTTGCTTCTTGATGTATGGATAGTATGAGGAATCCGGTGGCAACAAGCTGGTGTAAAGTTTGTGAACCATTTCATCCGACATGACTTCAGTGAGATGCTGGATCTGGTTGATAACGCCACAAAGTTCTTTGCGCATGGAAAGCACTCTATTGATCATGTATGTGCTAAACGTGCGTTTGTCGGCTTCTGAAAGCGTCTCCCAGTAGTTTGGTTCTTGGTGATCCTTGATTTGATTGACGTGGTCCCACAACGATTTTGTTGCCATGCTTTTTGTGTTTTTTGAGATTCAAGAGATTTCAACGACCGTTCCCCTCGGATGCGTTGTAGTCCGTTGAGTGGAAGCCGGAGCCTTTGAAATGAGCAACAGCCCCACCCTCGGACATATAATCCCGAACCATCTTGATAGGCTTGTGTGATTTTTGGCAAGTTGGTATTGGATCATTAAATGATTGTTTCACGGTTTTCGTGTTGGCACATTTAGTACACTTGTAGCAATACGTTGGCATTTTTTTTTTTTAAGATGGTTTCAATTCTTGGTTCACGTGTCCACATTTACTACAAGCAATGGTTTCCATGTAAGGAACGATTCCAGGCTTTCCGGACTTAGACATAAACTTGCTAATCCGCTTTGCAAAGAATGCACTCACAAACGAGTCATTGTCACACTCCTCGCAATGATAGTCATCAAGTTTTGAAGGATCAATGTCAAGTTGCTGTGTCTGACCTTCCATACCTTTGTTTTCGGAACTATTGTTATTGTCATCGTTCATCATAATATAATCTGGTTATTTGTTTTCAGTTAATAGAGTTCTCTCTGAATCTTCGCTGTTTTGTGTTATTTTAACACTGAGAACCTTGTTTTCATACGTTATATACGACAAATTTTCATCTTCATTATACACTGAAATGGTTCCATTTTCAAAGTTGATTTCATTGCCACGCACTTCTTCAGAAGTTCCGTTGTCAAATGTAAAAACGTAAATGTTCACTGTTGTTTTTTCTTCTATAGTAGGTTGAGTAGTTTGATGATGCACGCCATGAAGTTGATTTCCTTATCAACCACCATGCCGTCTTTATACTGTGCCTCAGACACCGTTAAAATTGCGTCTGCTGCTGATTGATCTGATTTTGTGTATTGATCCACCTCGTCATATAGCGCCCTGTACGTGTCCGCAAACTCACGACGTTCGTTGTTTGCAACGTGCTGACGGATGTTCTTGAACGATGCTCCGGATTTCAACATGCGAACAAGTTGCATGTTGAAATCGCTCCCAATCAAGCTTTTGTGATTTACCACAAGGGTTCTTGTTCCGTCGCGCATCTTGGTCATGGAATCCGCTGTGTTGATCAGTTTGCGAATGTCCGGATAATACTTCTTGACAAGAACAGCCACATCTTTAGTTTGAAACTTAACACCTTCTTGACGAAGAATGCGCATCAAGTGGCGTGCAAGCGTTTTCTTGCTCGGTGGACTCACCTTAAAACTTTGAGTCCTGCTCATGATGGGTTCAATCACACGCTCTGGGTAGTTGCATGTTAAAATGAACCGACTGGTTTCCACGTATGTCTCCATGATGTTACGGAGCGCTGCTTGGGCATTGCGAGTCATGTGATCAAACTCGTCAAGAACCACAACTTTGATGTTGTTGTCCATTGACACGGTTGCCACAAACTGCTTGATCTCATTTCGCACGTTGTCAACGCTGTTTTCATCGCTTGCGTTGATATAAAGATAGTCACAATCAATCTTGTCAACGATGATCTTTGCAAGGGACGTTTTTCCCGATCCTTGCTTGCCATAAAACATGAGTTGGGGGATGTCGCCCTCTTCAATATACGCTGACACTTTTTCTGTGATATGGTCATTTCCGATGTAATCATCAAGATCACGTGGCCGATACTTTTCAGCCCAAATTTCAACATCGGGGTTTCCTTTGGTGTTAAACAAAACTTGTTGGTTGCTCATATGCGTTTTTTTGATTTGAAATGAAATGCGCTGAGATTGCCAAATCTACATGTTGCCTGGGTTGATTGCAGACATATAATACGTGCTATTGAACTGATCGTTTGAAAACGTCATTTTCATGATCTCCATATCACTGCTAATTTGGCAACGTGACTCAACAGATCCGTCGTTCGCACTAAACATCTTTGTACACCGCTTTCCGTTAAAAACCAGCGGTTTGTTGGGCTTGGGTGAAAAGTTAAACGTGTCCGGGTCCGGATAAAGGTTGACACTGTTGTTTGATCCACGATTCATGTACCCAAGAACAATTTTCATGCGGCCATCATCCGACGTGTCAATCGCAAATGAACCATGTTCAAGGGCTTTAACTCCGGATTTGAAGTTGGACACAAAGGTGGGTTCAAGGTCAAACTCAATGTTCCAATCAATATCAGCATTGGGTTCTCCGCTCACCTTTGAAATTGCAACCTTGTTTCCAAGGATGTAACGAACTTTCTTGAAATCATCTGTGAAGTAAATGCTGACTGGTTCATGAACCCATTCAAGCTCCATGTCAATATCTTGCTCCAAAATACCAATCAGCTTTTTCAATCGCGTGGTATCATGAATAGCAACATCAAAATCACGATGAAACGGAAATGCTTTGAGATCAACCGTCCCAACAATAGATTCGTCTGTTGATCTAAATGACGTGGTCAAAACTTGTGTGTCATGGGAATATGAAACCCGAGTGCGTTCAATTTCGCCATCCAGGTAATACCTGTTCAAAAACCCCATAAGGTTTTCTTTGGTAATCGGGGATTTTTGATTTTGCTGCTGTGTTTCTTGTGGCGGCGCATGTTCAAGTGTTTCCATGTTCAAAACCTGTTTTGGGTGATTGTGTGTGTGTGTGTGTGTGTGTGTGTGTGTGTGTGTGTCGTGTTATGCACAACTATATGTATCTCACCTGCATGTTATGTTTGATGAAGATTTGATCAAGAAAAGAGATTGTTCATTACAGAACTGGATTTGGTTGGAAGTGACCATCCGCGTGCAGTATATACGGTGTCAAGTGCTGACTCAACTTTTTCGTACATTTTGTTGTAATCTACATGATCTTCAATAAAATCCATGACCTCATCAGGATCATCTTGTCCCGTATATGCCATTTCCGTGAACCCATATGGATTGTTGAGAAGATAAACCCAACGAATTTTTGTACCGCTCCGAATGGGTTCCGCAACGATCCCCAAAATATCAATGAGATCATTATAGTTGACGGAGGATTTCACATGAATCGGAGTATGCTTGTAGTACGTTCCAACACGGCGTTGGTCATCGTCGTATTTTTCAATGCCATTGACCCCCGTGGGATTTGAAATCTTGTCCAATTCCAATTCATGTAAGCTGTTTTTGAAATCCAAAATGCGCCGATCAATGTCTTGCTTGGGCTTCTGATTAAGAATCTCAATCAAAACTTCTTTAAGATGCTCTTTGAATGCATTTGGAAAATCACTGCGAACTACTTCAATGCCCTTCCAGTCCGGCCTTTGAACGGGATCGCCTTCATCATTGATGATCCATTGTGCATATCGCTTTTTGCGAATCCAAAGCCCCGCACGTGCAATCATTTCTTGCTTTATCTCAAGCCAATGATCATTTCTTCCCGCATTCAGCAGACGATCCGAATAAAAATCATACGAATCGTTGATGAACTTTTGGACATCGTCGGCAATATCCAGAATCTCTTGTGTCATATATTCTTCATCATTGACATCAAAATCTGGATCTCGGTGTTCAACCAAAGGAACGGCTGAATAAAACACCGAATTTGAAATCAGAACGTTGTTTCCAAAAAAGCAATGTGGTGTGTCTTTGATGCCAAGGTCGTAAACAAAATCCTCGTGTGAATCCAGCTTCTCAACTGAACTCACACGAGTTTTGTTCACGCATATTTCATCGTGAATTTCTTGCATGTGGGTCTAAACTTCTTTTACGTGAGTGTCGGATACAAATTGAATGTCCGGATCTTCAACGACGTACACATAACGGCGTTTCCCATCCCAGTGAAAGTTTATTTCCCGGTATGCTTTGCGAACCTTTTCCGGACTTTTGTGTGGACCACTAACGATTCGGATGTGCTTGCTTCGTGTTGTTCCCATTGTATTGTAGTGATGATTTTATACAGAAAAACGAATGTATGTTGTCTGAAATACTTTGATTTGGTGGTGGTATGTAATATATCACACCATTGCAACAGCATGATTCACGATGTGTTCCGAGATATGGTAACAATCACATCATCATGTTGCAGACTCGTTGGTTTTTTCTTGACCAACTCCCCATCAGTTGTTTCAACCATAATGGAATGGTCTTCCGTAACCACAACAGATTCTCCATTTTCAGTTGTGATCTTATACTGATCTTTTTCCGGTACGCTATGACGCTCTATGTACGTTATATCGGACTCAAACAACGAATTGGTGGTGTAGGTGGGAGTTGTGATTGAACCGTCAGAGAACACAAATAAACGACCCTGTGGATCCTTGAATTGACGAACACCATCTTGTTGTTGAAGATGATCAAACAGATCACGGATTGGCATCCGACCCAGGTTGGTTTCAATCTCGGTATCTCCGGGCGTGGAATCCGTGTCCATGTAAATACAGTGAGACGCGTCTGTTCCAAGAATTTGGTTGTAATACTTGTCACCCATTTTTTGAGTGAATTGAATCAAACTGCGCCCGGTGTCCGTGACGGCCTGTGCATTGTCCACGTCGTAAAACCGGAAACTGGAAAGACCAAGAACTCCGTAGACGCTCTGACCGATCCAATTGAACTTTCCATTCCGCCCAGCTAAAACAGTGTGGTTATCTTCAACTTCAAGGCAGTATACATACCCACTCTTGTTTTCAGAAACGGAAACATGCTTTTTCTTGAAAGTTGGTGAAATTCCGCGTTTTTTGGATACTTGGAGTCTATAGCATCCCTTGTCACGATGGGTTGGATATATGTTAATACCCAAATGACATCCCAATCGGATCATGTCATTTTTAAGTGCTTCACTTGACGTTGAATACCGATCACCCCGTTTATCGCCATCTCCGAGCATAAGAGTTTTGTAAATATGCTTCTTTTGGTAATTACAAAGACTCCATACCCATGACGGTATTTTTTTGTCAAATGAATTTGATCCACAGTCAAATTCAAGAAGCATGTACAAGAATTTGTTGCAAATGAAATAGTCTTTGTCGTTTTTTGTATATGACAAATTCATTCTATCAAGCAAGCCTTCAATTTCTTTTCGCCCCCCATTTTTTTGTTGGGAAATGCATATCCGATATGATTTACCTCGCGCTGTTCCATTTGCATATTTTTTAGGTGTGCTGCTATACAAACTGCCTTCGGAGATGTACCACCCCAAAAATTCTAAATAATCGTTCGTCTTAAAGATATACGGTTGCTTTTTGGAGTTTTTCCGTTCACAACGAATCTTTTTGTCGTCTATCTCCATGTCAGACACATCAAAAAGATTATTCTCTTTGACATAGAGATAGGTGTTAAAAAATGGTGCCGCACTCGTGTGATTCATTTCACCAAAAGAAATTGATGGAAGTCTTCGCTGCTTTGAAACGTCAGTTTCCAACAAATCCGCTGCATATTCCCAATCAAAATCGGAATACTCTTTTTTGTAGCAAGAGTATTTTTGCGTGAAAAGTCTGTGGTTGGGTGTGATGGAAAAATCAATATGGTTTGTCTCAACATTCACCATATCACCATCATACTCCTTAACCGAAGTTTCAGAAACGGGCTTGATTTCAACGTCCATTGTTTCACGGTTTAAAGAATAAACAAGGTCTCCTTTCTTGACATCCTTTACATTTTTCACCCCATCAAGAGTCATGATTTCCGTGTCTTCAGAAAAACAGTTAATCAAAATCTTGTGAACGTGCTGCAGCTTGTCATAATATTCAGCCTTTGAATTGAATTCATCAAGGTCTTCTTGACTTTCTCCATCAAGAACATTTCCACGCTGATCCGTGATTTCGGTGGCTTTTTCGCGCCATTCATTCCGAGTGCCTTTGTAATCTTGACGAAGCGTGAACCATTTTTCAAGAATGCGTGGAATTGTGCCTTCAATGTCGTTGCGATAAAAGACACCGTTACTTGCAATGCTCAGGTTCCGTTTTTTAAGAAGCTGAAATAACTTGGATTTCTTGATCGTAAGCACCTTGTGACGATCAAAAAGGTACACGTCATATTGCATGTCGGGATCGTCGGTTTGAAGCGCCTGCTCTGCATCCCAATCATACACGCGCCCCACCTTGGTTTCGGGAGAAATGTTGAGTGTCATGATGATAGACGGATACATGGACGTGAGATCCAAGTCATAAACCCATTCGTACAACCCAGGATCGGGGCTTTTGACGAAGGCTCCCGGATATTCCAAACTCAGATCCATCTCCGGAAATACATCAAACTCAAGACGGTTTTTGAGGACAAGGCGGTTGTCTGCCCGATCAACGTACTCATACTTCTTTTTGGTGGCTGTAGACTTCCAAATGCCGATTGTTCCCCGCTTTGGAATATACTTGGGAATTTGGTTTTCAAGAACCAATTCATTGGACCCTTGTGGACAGGTTTTGCCAATGTTGAGGCGAAACCGTTTTTTGTCTGGAGCCACCAAACCACGCCGTTTCAAGAACGTTAAAATGGCACCATCAATATACCGACTGGAATTGTAAATATCTTCATACGGAACGTGTCCCAGATGACAAATTTTGCGGGCGAGATCAATGAAGTCCAACTTATCATCCATCTCAACAAGCAACATAACATCATCCATGTTGTACCGAACAAACCGGTCAATGTCAAGTTCAAATAGATCGTCCAGATCACGAACAACTCGGGTTTCTCCATTCACTTGATATTCACGCCCTTTGTATGTCACTTTTCCATAACCCAATTCCTCTTCAGCGACACTATCAAGGCTATAACTATCAAGCTGACTGAACGTGAAGTTTTTATAGAGTTGGTAATAATCCAGACTGGATATACCCGCGATGTAAAATCTGTCTTTGCGCTCGTTGTAATCCACAATCCCAATTGGAGACAGACGGTTTGCAAATGATTCATCAAACAGGCGTTTCAGACGACGATAAAGATATGGAATGTCAAAAAAGTCGCTGTTGAATCCAACCACTATTGTCGGATCAATACCACGCCATGCATTCACAAAATGTTCAAGAAGGTTTTTTTCGTTGTCAAACGGAACAACCGTGGTGTCGTCCGCTTGAAACTCGTTTGAAATCTCATCATTCTGATCCAAAATAAAGACCACCTTTTCTTGACTCACATCATCGTAATACGCAATGGACGTGATGGTATTTTGGGCACGCTTAACATCCGGCACTTCAGGATGCATTGAAACCTCAATATCAAAGAAAAGTATGGTGTGGCCTTTGCTTGGTTCGTCGTCATTCAAATAGTTGTCAACGAGATACCGTGTTTCTGGACGGACGTCGGTTTCAAACGTGACCGTTTCACGCCCCGTTTTTTGCTTGACTTTGTTTTTGGTTGCTTTTCTTACATACTTGCATTTCTTTAGTGGGTCCCCAAAGATGCTCTCATGTCTTCCGTTTTCATCAATAACATATCCGTAGTTGTTGAATTCTTCAACTGAATACCCCCTTTCATCATCCCATATGTGAACTTTTGCATCGGGAGTGTACTTGTTTTCTATGTAAATATTCTGATACATAAACGGGTTTTATGTTCGGTCGGGATCTGCACCACGGATTTCTAACATCTTATGTGGCATGTCCCGATGATTAACTTGAATTCTTCTAAAAGAGTAAGGTTTGATCCGCTGATACGGAATTCCACGCATCCAAAATTGATTACTCATGCTTTTTACTATGGATAACGTGAATCCGGGAGAAACATTCGCTTTCCATCCCCCATCATATTCATGCCAGTCATACGACCTAACACACAAAAAGTTTGCCGGAATCAAGAATATCTCATATTCTTCATATCCGCCTCCCTGTTTCTCACGGATTCGGTATTCTTTACCTCGGTCTGTCCGTCGGGTACACAACAAATAGAAGTCCGATTTCTTGGATTTGATGTGGTCCAGCATGGCATCAAGATCCGTTCCAAACGATGTAAGACGGTGGCTGCTCATGTCAGCACGGATCACATTCTTTCCATACAACTTGTTGGTTTTCAATGAAAGACTTCCAAATGGACTATCCCATATATCGGTGCCTTGGGCATGATCCCCGTCAAACCAACCATGTGAAGCATGTCCAGTTTCAATAAGTGCTTGTGAAACCAAATCTTCAAAATGCTCTCCTTTGGGGGGAGTTCTCAAGAATTGGTGGTACTCTTTGATCTTCTCTTCAATTTTTTCCCCCAACCTACGTTTGATTTTGGGGTCAGAAGGGGTTTTCAAATTCATGTGAACGATATTATTCTAAAAAAGTGACTTATCGTGTGTCGTGAATATCAAACACACGGGTTTTGTGAGAATTTTTTATGAATTATCATCGCTGCCATCAATGCGTTCTTTTCGCATCCCGCCACGTTCTGTTCTCACGTAGCGATATTCGGCACCGTCACGTTCTTCATTCCATCGGCGTTGAGATGATGATGATGATGATGAGCGTTCCGACGTTTGGGGCACAGATTTGCTATTGTAAATTCCTTTGAAATTTTCATCACCACCGCGCTGCGGCTGCGGTTCCTCTTCAATGGACTTCATGAACTCCTCTTCAGTCATTGCATTGAAATCCTCCGATGAATCTTCGTGAGGTTGAATGCTTTCCTCTGCCCGTTCCATCATGTCATTGAGATCATTCACCGGAACCCCCGCATCTTCAAACTTTTCAGCTACATCATCCAATCCATGCTCTTGAAATTCTTGATCGTCACTCTTGTTCTTGAAGTGCTCACGCGTGTATTCCTTGGCTTCTTCAAGGAACCCGCGTCCATCTGCATATCCTTGTGTCACCCAATTATCTGTTGATGGGTTCAATACTTTGCCGTCGTCTCGTTCTGTTGGGTATTCTTGACTCATGGTATGTGTGTGTGTGTGTGTGTGTGTATGGTTTTGAATATGTGTGCATAACAAAATGGTGCAATGCATCTTTTTCATATGTACGTGCATTGCACCATTTTTTATGTCAAGACTGCGTGAAACGAGAGTTGACTTTCTCTCTCTCTCTCTTTTTTTTTTTAGCCGCAGCGAGATGATCCACATTCAAGACATTTGAAACACCCTTCCTGATACACGACACGGCCCCCGTCTTCACATTCCATGCAATGTTTGTTTGATTCATCAACATACTCTCGGATTGCTCTCAAAACAGCCTTGGAAAAGCTGACAACGCTGCCTTCGGCCTTCTCAAGTTGTTCAATGACATATTCAAGACGAGCACCGTGACGAAGTGCAAGACTGATCATTCGGGTCATGCTGCGTGCTTCATCATCAGGTGCATATTCTGCAATGTCTTTGACAATGGTTTTTCCATCAAGGCTTTCAAGGTGATACACCCCACCACCTTTTTTGCGCACAATGCCCCGATCAATGGATTTGCCGTCTGAATCCGTGAACCTCACGATGTTTCCGGTTCCACCACCCGTTTTAAATCCAAACACTTCATACGGGTTTTCGTTCAAAAACCCAACGATGATCTTCCAATTGTCTCCACCATAACGGATTCGGTGAATGTCACATTCCAATGTTTCGGGTCGGTCGGGTGCATCGTTGTGTTGGATTTCTTGAGTTTCATCTTTGACGCTTTCATTGGAAAGAACAGCATCACGACTTCCTTCTCTGTAAATCGTACATCCCTTGCATCCAGACTCATGACTGATCATGTAAAGGTCGCGAACCGTTTCCATGTCCACATCTTCGGGTAGATTCACTGTCACGGAAATAGAATGGTCAATGTGCGATTGAATTGCGGCTTGCAAACGAACTTTGTTTCGCCAATCCACATCCGCAACTGTTGCACCGTGATACGGGCTTTGTGCAATGTACTCGTCCAATTCATCCCGGCTCAACTCTTCGGGGTTTTCAATGCCTTGGACTTGAAACCATGTTTTGAGTTTGTGGTGAAACACAGGAAACTCAATCCACCGATCTCCCACATCATCAACGTAATCCGGCTCAACATCCATTTCATCGTGGTTCAATTTGCGCTTGCGAAAATAGTACGGCATAAACACGTTCTCAATCCCACTACTCGTTTGTGCAAGTGTAGACACGGTTCCCGTTGGAGCATTGGTCAAAAGAGCAATGTTTCGGCGTCCGTGCTTTTGCATGTCCGCATACAACTCGGGGTCTTGTTCTTGAATACGAAGAAGGAACGGGTTATCCTTTTCAATATCGGGATCCCACATTGGAAATGGACCACGCTCTTTTGCAAGTTCAACACTTTCACGATATGCAGCAAGTTTGAATTCCCGATAGATTTCATCTGCCTTCTGAATGCTCTCATTGCTTCCATATCGGATTCCAAGAGCAGCAAGGGTGTCCCCAAGGGCAGTTGTTCCAAGCCCTGTACGACGCCCCTTGCGGCACGTCTCAAGGATTCTATTCCAAAGATTAAGTTCTCGTTGCTTGACAACAGGATCTTCCGGGTCGTTTTTCACCTTTTCAATGATCCATGAGATATGGTTCAGTTCAATTTCAACCACGTCATCCATGATTCGCTGGCTTGCGCGGACTTCTCGGCGGAACCGTTCAAAGTTAAACCAAGCTTGATCGGTAAATGGATTTTCAACATACGGATACAAGTTGATTGCAAGCAACCGGCACGAGTCTCCATCTGGCAAGGGAAGCTCGCCACATTGGAATGCAAAAATACCCGTTTTGTTGTTTTCATCCTCAGTTATAATTCCAACCGTGTGATGATCATCTACCGTGATATTGTATACCGTCTCCCTTTCACCCAAGTATTCCACAGACTGAACACGGTGGTTGTATGCCTCCGCATGTTCTTTCAGGTCGGTGTAATTGTCAAACCCGTATTTTGTGCGAAGCCGTTTTGAAATGCCCCTACGCTCACACTCATCCTTCCACTCATAAATGTAAGGATCTCTGTCCATTTCAAACGCAAGACTTGTGAACACATCAAGTTGACGCTGCCTTTTTTGGTTAGCTTCTTGTTGGAATCGTTCACTTCTGTCACGATAAACGTCTTGCATTTTTTGGCTTTGTGAAAGACGCTGTGAAGAACATGACAAGCTGCAATATGAAACTTCTCGCTGTTGATGATGCTTCATGAACGTTGAACCACAGTGTTCACACGTTTTTTCAACGTATACTTCATGACGATTTTCGCCAATCTCACGAATCTCCGTTGTATACCCTTGACGGAGCATACGGAAAAACGTCTTGGCAACCCGTGGATCAATACCGTTGAATTGTGAAACATCGGCTTGATCTGCACACCATTTTCCGAATTCCGTCACGTTGGAGTATTCGTCAGTTGAACGATATTCTCCGCTTACATCCTTTGGAAGATTGTGTTTGTCGGCGTATTTGTGCCATTCTTTCTTTGAAAACCGGCGTCCGAGGTTTTCGGCAAAGCCAATTCCAATTTCACGAAGTTCTTGATTTGTTGTGCCACACCAACGTCCATTTTTCGTTCCTTTCGTATCATGATCGGCATGGTACTTGTTATGCTCCTTGAAAGTCATAATCTCAAGGTTTTCAGGGTCATTATTCAGACCATCATAATCTTTATGGTGAACAACAAGCCCACCGCTCATCCAACCGGACTTCTTGTTTTCATCATACAATTCATCCCACTTCGTTTTATCGGAATGGCGCGCAATCAAACGATGTTCTAAGGTGCGTTGATTGGTATCCTTGAAGTTTGTATTGATTCTCCAATACTCATTTCCGTTTCCAAAAGAGTCTTCTTTGTACTTCGTAAACGGGGCAATTGAATCGCCGGGATCAAGGTCTTTGGCTTGCTTTTTGCTTCCATCTTTCATCAAAAATGGATGATCTGGAGTAACGTCAACATGACTTCCCCGGCTGAATGTCACGCGAACGACCTGTTTATCAGTACCCGTAACCCGTGGATTCCGACCTCGTTTGATTTCAATATCCCCGGTTTCTGGGTTTGCTGCATACACATCAACGTCATCTCCTTGTTCTGCAAGTTCTTTGATTGATACCGCACCCCGACCATCGGCAACAGCAATTTTGGTGTCGCCCGAGAAGCAGGGATTGGTTGAAATTTCTTTGAATCCCGGATAACATCCCGCAGGACTCTCACGATGGATTTCATCCATCCATATGGCCCCCGGTTCGGCTCCCTCAACATCACCGGGTCCATAGTTGTTGCGTACAAACAAATCAAAAAGGCGTTTGGCGTCAACCTCTTTGGTCATATCAGCATCTTCAGGTTCCACATCAACCGGATACCGCAACGTGTATGTATCATTGTTTTTTACAGCTTCCATGAAATCATCATGAAACTTCACGGAAATATTAGCTCCTGTGACAGCGCCCTTTTCTGCCTTCAGGTTGATGAACTCTTCAAGATCGGGATGCCTACAATCCAGAGTCAGCATCAAAGCCCCACGCCGGTTATTCTGTGCGACTTCGCGAGTGGTGTTTGAATATCTATGTGCAAAGCTGACTGCTCCTGTTGATGTTCTTGCAGCATTTTGAACAACACTGGTTCTGGGGCGAAGATGGGACAAATCAGTTCCCACACCACCGCGACGTTTCATGATTTGGGCAAGTTCTTCATCCGTTTTCATGATATTTCCATAACTGTCGTCGTCTGTTTCAAGAACAACAAAACAGTTTGCAGTTGAAATCAATTGAAACGGATTTCGGACCGCACTCATGACGCTTCCTTGGGGGATCGGACCATTGAAATCTTTGAGAAGGTCATAAATGGTTTCCCGTGACATTCCGTTTGGAAATGCGTCTTCCACTTCAGCAAACGCATCGGCAAGCCGGTTATGCATGTCATCCGGTGTTTTTTCATAATACCGACCATTAAAATCTTTGAGTGCATATTTGTTGAGAAAATTAGTGGCTTCCATGTTTCCGCCACCAAAATACTCTTTACTGGATGCAAGGGCTTGTTCTCTTGATACGGATTCACCAAGGTCTTGAATTTGTGCTCGTGTTAGTTTCTTCATTCTTTGTATATACGTTTTTCGTCTCTTGTTTGTTTGTATGTGCGCTTGTGGGTATATAATACTTTTGTATGCCGTTGGGCAATATATCTATCTCACTTCATCAAACTCCAACACTTTCTCGGGGTCTCAAATCACCATTCATGAAATCATCAACAAGGCGTGATAGATGTTTGTTTTTCTCGCTGGCTTTCTGTTGTTCCATGCGACGAATCAACTGTTCGGCTTGATCACTGTCTTGCTCAAACAACTCAAAGTGTCCGGTGTCACAACTCACAATTGCAGGAAACACAACTCCATCTGGTCCAAACCGATTTTTCATGACATGAATTCGCGCCGTGTCCGTTTGTTTGTCGTCAGATGTGCGTGCAATGCTTGCAACAAAATCAGAATGCATGATTTTCTGGTAACTATCAGCAATCAAATCAGCACCAATGATGTCAGCGCTTGCGCCATTCCGATTCGCTTGAGACACCGTCCAAATGGGAACACCCAATTCAGTTGCCATTGCACGAAGTTCAATGTAAATTTCCCCAAGTCGGTCGTAACTATTGCCGCCGTAATCCCTTCCACTTGTGGTTTTGAGAAGGTCGGCATAATCAACAAGAATAAGATCAGGCTTGCGATGAATGGTTTCAAGGCGTTGCACATGTGCCCGAATACTTTGTACCGACACCGTGCGAGCAGGCCATTGGCGGATTGAAATATCACCCCGGATCTTTTCAATCAGTTCCTTGAGTTCTGACTTGTGGTGACGTACATCGGACGGTCCGTATCCAGACAAGATGCTATCATAACGAAGCCCCGTTTGGGTGTCACTAAGTTCCAATGTATAATGGGCAACCATTGCACCATTCAACATTGCTGCTGCACCCAAACTTGCAAGAAACCACGTTTTTCCTGCTCCACTGCTTCCCACAAAAACTCCGAGTTCTCCGGCACCAAGACCGCCGTCCATGATATCATCAAGAACATCAAACCCGGTTCCAATAGTTTTCCGTGAACTCTTCTGCATTCGGAGATCCATGTCTCGGCGGTAAATATGTCCAATGTCTTTGGAAAGCCCCGCGTTAAGCGCCTTGTCCACGCGGTTGCGGATGGACTCGTAATCTCCTCTCTTGATCATGTCAACACTTTCCATGATTGCAACCTTCATGGCTTGATTCTTTGCAAAATCAAGAAATTCGTCCTTCACGTAATCAAGATCCTTGGCTTCACGGTTCCGGAACGCGTTTTTGAGCGATTCTTTGATGTTTTGTTGAAAATCAGGCTGCTCAACCTTTGAAAGTCGGTTCTTGAAGAAATCAAGTGTGGGTGCATCTCTGTACTTGTTCCAGTATTCAATAATTTGACTACAGATCCACTGGTTTGCTCGTTTGTCATAATACTCCGTGTCCAAAATGTCAAGCATTTGCTCCGTGAACTTTTTGTCGGACAGCAAACAACTTAGTGTCTTGGTTTGGAAACTGCTTCCGAATTTTGAGAGATTGTCTTTTTGTGCGGTCTTCTCATTTGCCATATTTTCCATGTAGTCGGAATCTTTTTGTTTGTGTTTTTTCACCGTGTCACTCAGATTTGTTTGAAAACCGATTCAGCTTTGAAAACCGCTCTGACAGCCACGTCTGAGCATTATTGATCACTTTCCATAATTTATCTTCTCGGTAGAGTCGTTCAAAACAAATCCGGTCAAGGGTGCTTTGATCATGCTCCACGGCGTCTCTAATTTCATTCATTTTGGAAAGAGATATGTCCACATCATGTAGTTGCATCAACTTCCAATTGCGTTCAATGATGTCTCGGTTATCCAAAATGCGCTGATATGTAGTGGACTCGTCAGTCTTGCTTTTCACGTATTCAATGATTTCATCAACACTTTGTCGTTCAGGCTTTTCAATCAACTCTGCAAGATGCTTCTTGACACGCTTTTCTCCGACGTATGGAACACCAGGAATGTTGTCACTGCTATCTCCTTCAATGGTGCGAAACAGCATAAATTGATTCGGTGGGATTCCGTATTTGTCCATCACCACATCGGGCGTGTACAACTTTTTTTCAGTGGGCCGCCACACATGCACGTTGTCATTGACAAGTTGCAAAAAATCCTTGTCGGTTGACATGATCTTGATGTTGTGTTCGGAGCCATTGTAAACATCAGTTACAAGATGTGCAATCACATCGTCTGCTTCAATGTTGTCAATCATTATAAACGTGACCGGCAAACATTGCAGGTACTCTGCGACACGAGACACTTCTCGGTTTTTGTCCTCTTCAATTGCATCTGGGTCATTATGAAACTGATAGAACCGATTGGACGTGGTTGAACGTGATCGGCCTGCCTTGTATTCACTGTAAATTTGCTTGCGTCGGTATGATCCACCCTTTCCATCAAAAACCACAATGCACCGTGTTGGACTGAACCGTTTAATTGCATACCCCAAGCTATTAAGGAATGCCACAATGCCTCCAATGTGAACACCGTCTTCATTAGATGCTGGATTCACGTGAAATCCACGAAGAAACGTGTTCATGCCATCACAAACCAAAATTTGATCATTTTTGTTTTTCTGGTCGTGCTGATCCTTTTTGTCTTTGATTTCATTAATGAGCTTGTCAAACACATCACCATTATCACTTCGGTTATCATCACTCATGTTTCACATTTGATCTAAGTTTGGTGAATGAAAATGGGAGATACTCTTTTTGAGAAGCGATCTCCCATTTCATCTTTGATTGTGGTTTTTTTAGCTGTCTTGGTCTGAAACCGTTGTTGTATCGTCTTCAGTATACTCAAGATCATCGTCGCCTGTCCAATCTTGGTTATATGTGACAAGGATGCTATTTTCTAACCGGTCGCGTAAAAACTTCCGAAATTCAGGATCTTCTTTTGCGTAATCGTTGAATGAACCTTCTTGCACATTCCTTGCATCATCCTTGTCATCTGTTGTTTCTTGGCCTTGTCCTGCCCACCAAGAGATTGGATTCCCGTCGTCATCTTTTTCGCCAACAATGAGATACCACCCACGAGACTTGTGGTTAATCCATTGATGCTCTTTGAGAACATCCCACCAACTTCCCACATCATCAATCCCCGTGTTGAAGAACAGATCAAATTCGCAAGATCGTCCAGACGGAGCAAGACGATTCTTTTCCACCTTGGGACGCAACTTTGCACCAACTTGCTGTTTCTTGCCAGAGATGGTTTTCGCAATGGTTTTGGCCTTGCGTAGATGAACACGAACACTGGAATGAAATGGCACAGCTTGTCCACCTGGAGTTGTATATTCCGGTCCATACATGTTCATGCTGTGCCGGACTTGATTTGTGAAAAGCAAAAGAACTTGCTCACTTCCAATCATCTTGTTGATTTTGCGCATGGCTTTTGACAAGATGATCGCTTTGTCCGTGGCATACCCCTCTTTTGCGTAATCTGCACTGTCTTCATTCTCCGTGGTCATGCCTGCAATGGAATCAACAACCACCGTGATGAAACGATCACTATCTTCTTTTTTGACCTTCTGAATACACTTTTCAATCACCGCAAAAATGTGTTCTGCACGGTTTTGTGCAATGTATACAAGGTTGTTGAGATCAATTCCAATGGTTTCCAGAAACTCCGGTTTGGCTGCACTTTCAGTGTCAATATAGACTGCAAGCCCACCCATCTTTTGAGTGTGTGCAAGAACGTGGCTTGCAATCAACGATTTTCCGGTGTTGTGATGCAACATGTTTTGCGCAAAGTAGCATTGATCCGGGTGATCCACCGTGATATCAACCGTGGGTTGCATTCCAGCAGACTCAATCACTGCAATGTCAACAAGCCCATCTTGACTCATGATTTGATGTTGATGCGGGTCAAGGTCTTTGGTATACACCCATTCTTGGTTTGTGAAGAAGAGATGGTTTTCACTTACCACAATGGAATCTCCGGAATCTGTTATCACACGGTAACTTTTTTGAATGCCCTTGTGAACAAAGTCTGTTACTTGAGTCCATTCGTCGTTTTTAGTGGGAACTTCAACAAGAGATGATTGATCAAGGAGACCTTGAATTTTTGCAGCACTGCATGTTTTATGATTGCCATCCACACGAACATCAATTTTGGTACTGGGATGGATGCAAGCCGGAAGCCCGTAAAACTCCACGATTTTGCCGACAGGAAGCCCACCATCGGGCTTGTTTGAAATCAACATATCCAAAACCGTGGAACCCGTGGGAACAAATCGGCTCACATTGGTTGGACTGTCGTTATCGTTCAAGAAGTGCGCAATCTTTCCCGATCCGCCGGAATTTGAACGGTTCAGCGTACTCGCAATACTACGTGCTAATTTGTCTTCTGTTGACATATGAAAACTTGTGTATTTTGAAATAAAAAGTGAAGCGGGGATGCCCCCGCTTCACGTCCACCGTTGTTTGCTCAATCATGCGATTTGGACGCAACCTTTTTTTGCCTCAACCAAGAAATGCATCAAGTTCGTCGTCAAGGTTGTCCATGTCATCTTCCATGACTTCAGTTTCTTGGGCGGAACCATTGGACGATGAATCCACGCTTGATTCAGCAGTTGCCGAACCGGTTTCATCATCATCACCTTCAAGTTCATCGTCGGTCACGAAACCATAACCCATGACTTGATTGCGCTTCATTTCATTGTAGCGATCTTCGTCAAACTGAGCATTCTTGAAGTCTTCAAGAATTTCAAGCAGCTGTTCTTCGGTTGGAATATCAAACACTTCGGTGATCTTGACCTGATTTTCAAGCCACGATTCCAATTGGTTTTCATTCTCTGTCAAGGGAACTTGCTTGAACACCGGGCTGATCTCGGTTTGTGGGAACTGGGTTGGCGATTGCTCCCTTGGGATGTACTTGACCTTGAGATCCATTCCATTGATGGGGTCAATGTAATCTCCTTGATCTTCATCAAGAAGCATTGTCACGAGCTTTTTATAAATGGTCTTTCCAAATCCCCAATACCGAACACCTTGATCTTCTTCACCTCTCACGACAACAGGTGCATATGTGCGTAATTTGGGTTCAATTTCCCGTGCAAGGTTGTAACTTTTGGTGTCTCCAAGATTCTTGAGTTTCTGTGTGAACTCGTAAATTGGATCACGATCTCCGATGGGGTCACTTGCAGGACTCAACCAATTTTTTCCGGGGATATTGTAATGGAAGAGAAGTTCAATGAACGGATTGTTCTTGTTGTACTTGTAAGGCACAAGACGAATTTTTTGAGTGCCTTCATTTGGCTTCCAGATGTGGTCCCCTTTGCTTCGCTTGTTGTCCAAACGGTTAAGTGTATTTTTGAGACTGGAGGTATCAATACTGAAACCTGACATATTGTTCTAAAGAGTGTTTAATGAGTGTTTAAATTGCCTTTGTGGTGGCGTATGAAAACTTTTGAGAGGTTGGCTTGTCTGTTGCCTTGTCTCATATTGTACACCCATATATAGAAGCCCAACAAGAATTCTTATGTGAAGACACGGTTAAGCGTGTATTAAGATATGATGTATTGAAGATTCTTTTGCCTTGCCCTGTGACATTATATGGTTATCCACCACCAACCCCAGTGTAACTATATGGTGGATCCAATGCATGTCTCCCCTGTGTCATTACATGGTTCATATCAATCACACTTGAATCTCATTTCCCTGTGTCACTATATGGTTGTCCAATCCATCTCAACACCTGTGACACCACATGGTATAGTTTCCCAGTGACATTATATAGTATGTGCTCTGTGTGTCTTCCCTGTGGCACTATATGGTTATCCGTTCATCACCAACACCTGTGTCACTGCATGGTTATGCTTTGTGTTTGTGAAATCCAACCCCAGTGTCACTATATGGTTGTCCGTTCATCACCTGTGACACTATATGGTTTCCCTGTGACACTATATGGTATGGTATTGTGTGTCTCCCTGTGACACTATATGGTTTCCCTGTGTCACTATATGGTTATGTGTGAAACCCAACCCCAGTGACACTACATGGTACGGTATATGATTCCCCTGTGTCACTATATGGTTGTGCATCGCACTTCATCACCTGTGACACTATATGGTT
>Ga0102930_1000032_pt1 | contig 39431 bp, 43 predicted proteins | sample SalPon1_B_H2O_MG_FD_84514 | JGI IMG/M metagenome (GOLD analysis project Ga0102930, IMG submission 84514) | Salt pond water microbial communities from South San Francisco under conditions of wetland restoration - Salt Pond MetaG R1_B_H2O_MG | ecosystem: Environmental > Aquatic > Non-marine Saline... | reverse complement strand
CAAAAAGCACCAGTAGGCGATGAAGTAGGCCAGCGGATGCAGCACCGCAGCGCCCAGGGCAAGCAACAGCGGATCGCGCCAGTCACTCAGCGCCCGCGCCGGATGCAGGGCGAGGGCGGCCAGCAGGATGACGCCGCCCAGTCCCAGCGCCCAGGGGGCCGCAAGGATCAGTCCGGTCTGGTCGGCGCCCAGCATGGCGAACAGCGGCTCGACCACGCCGGGATGGAAGGTGACCGGCAGCCCGAGGATCCACAATCCGTAGCCGATACCGCCGATCCGCCCGAGGCGATGGGCGACGTCGTCACCGAAATGAACCGCGGAGTAGAGCAGAAATACCGCCAGGGCCAGGTTCGGGACCTGCAGCCAGATGGCGATGACCGCCGCACTCAACGCCATGTAGCCGCCCAGAAATCCGATCATCCGCGGCACGCTGTGGAGGTGCAGATAGCGCTTGGCGACGGCGGTATCCAGGCTGCCGTGGGGCAGACCGAGTATCGCCGTGCTGATCGCCAGCACGGCGTAGAGGGGCCATTGGCCCGGCAGCAGCGAGATCCCCAGCGAGAGGAGGAGCCCCGCCGGGAACAGCCAGAACGCCGGTGGCCGATGTGATGTGTCCATGATTGCCTCCGCAGCGCGATCGGGTGATGCCATGCACCAGACTACCAAGCTGGAACGGGAGCGGATACGACGCCGATCAAGTCATGCTCCAGAGACGCCGCCTGACGCCCGGTTCGATGGCCGTTATCCTGTCGGGTTCCGCCCGCGGCGCGAGCCACCGACAGGATCCGTTTTCATGCGATGCTCAATTGACTATCTCCAATCACTGGGGCAGACCGCGCTCGAGCGTAGTGGCGTGGGTCCGGACAATGCTCGATCGGTGGTTCGCGCACTGATTGCCGCGGAGCTTGATGATTTGCCCTCGCACGGACTCTCGCGGGTGGCCTATTACGCCGATCAGGCCGCCGCGGGCAAGGTCGATGGCCAGGCGATCCCCGAGGTCAGTGAGTCGGGATCCGTGGTGGGGGTGGACGCGCGGACCGGGTTTGCCTATCCCGCCATCGAGGCCGGCATACCGCCCGTGCTCGCCGCTGCCCAGCGCCAGGGCATTGCCGCGCTGGGGATCCGGCAATCGCATCATTTCGGTGTTGCCGGCCATCACGTCGAGGCGATGGCCCGGCGCGGCCTGATCGCGCTTGGATTTGGCAATGCGCCGGCGGCCATCGCGCCGTGGGGCGGTAAGCGGCCGGTGTTCGGGACCAATCCCATCGCTTTCGCCGCCCCCCGGGCGGAATCGGAGGACCCGCTGGTCATCGATCTTTCGGTCAGTCGTGTCGCCCGGGGCAAGGTGATGATGGCTCAACGCACCGGCGAGCCGATCCCTGACGATTGGGCGCTGGATCGGGATGGCAAGCCCACAACCGATCCCGCCGCGGCCATGGCGGGCAGTGTCCGACCCATGGGCGATGCAAAGGGAGCGGCGCTGGCGTTGATGGTGGAAGTGCTGGCGGCGGGCGTGAGTGGGGCGTCATTCGCCTACGAGGCTTCGTCTCTTTTCGATGCCGAGGGCGAGCCACCACGGTTGGGGCAGCTGTTCGTTGTGCTGCATCCGGAGTTTTTCGCCGGCGGGGGTGATTTTTGCCATCGCGTTGACGCCATACTGGCGACAATGGCCGCCGAACCCGGCGTGCGTCTGCCCGGAGAACGGCGGCTCGCAGCCCGCCACCGCCAGGACACCAGCCTTGAGCTGGATGCCACGATCCTGGCCGATCTGGCCCGTCGCGCCGGGGATTCAGCGCGGAACTGAGGCGAGATGGCTGCAGTCGTTGAACCGGTTGATGCGGCAGCGATAGGGGCTCAACCCGGCCGGGGAGTCGCGGCACTCCTGCCGGGCCGCCGCCGTGAGGGTGAACTCGAATCGGGCGGTGTTTGCCGGCCGGAACCCCCAGATGCGGTCTGTCCCCAGCAATGCCGCGACCAGATATTGCAGGAAACCACCATGGGTGACGCCGATGATCGTCTGCCCGTCGGTGTGATCATCCAGCAGCCCGTTGATCACCGTCTCGGCCCGCCGGGCCCGAGCCGCCACGGGCTCGGCCTGCGGGACATCGTCCCAGTGGCCGTCGCGCCGAAACGTGGCGATGACCTGCGGGTAGGCACGCTCGAGCTCCTCGGCCGTATGCCCCGAGAAAACGCCAACATCGTACTCGCGCAGGGCATCACGGGCCGTGACGGGCAGTGACAGCGCATGGCCGACGGCCTGTGCCGTTGCAAGGGCGCGTCCCAGCGAGGAGCTGTAGACAACCGGATCGACCCATTCATCGGGCTGTTCGGCTCGTTCCCGCGCCAGGCTGTGGGCAAGGGCATCAGCCTGCGCGGCCCCGGTGGCGCTCAGCGGGTAGTCCCAATGGCCTTGCCATCGCCCCGTCTCGTTGGCAACGGTCTGGGCGTGGCGGATAAAGATCAGGCGCATCACTCGATTGTCTCATGGGAAATTCAAAAATGAACGCAACATCTGATTGGGCGGTGATTACCGGGGCGGGCTCGGGGATGGGTGCGGCGCTTGCCGTCGAGCTTGCCGGACGGGGCGTGGATCTGGCGCTGATTGGACGTCGGCGATCGGCACTCGAGCACACCCGCGCGGCGCTGCCCGGCACTGTGACGAGCCTTGTCATTCCCGCCGATATCGCACGATCTAAGGACCGCCGGTCTGTCGTGGAGAGGATTGATGAGTGGGTTGCAGCCGAGGCGGGGCGTCTGCGTTATCTGGTCCACAACGCTGGCGTGGGCGAGCCCGCGAGCGGTATTGAGTGCATGCATCCCGACGATCTGGAGACGGCGCTCGCAGTCAACGTGACAGCGCCGCTTGCGCTTACTCAGGGGTTACTGCCGCTGCTGCGGGCGGCGCTGCCGTCGCGGGTGCTCATGGTCGGCGCGGGGGTCGCGGATCACGCCCAGCCGGGTACCGGAAGTTACGGCATCAGCAAAAAGGCGCTGACCCGTCTGTTTGAACAGATGCAGGTGGATTTTGCCCACTCGGCGACGAGAGAACCCGACATCGCCCTGTTCCAGCCAGGACTGGTGGATACGCCGGGCATTCGCATGCATCTCGAGGCGGCTCGTCGATGCGGCCTGCCGCACGTCGATTATCTCGATCAGGCGCTGTCGGCTGGTCGGTGTCGGTCGCCCCGGGCCGTAGGCCGGGCGATGGCCGAGGCGCTGACCGACACGTCGTCAGAGGAGTTTGCGGGCGCGACCCTGCGGCCCTGAGCGGGTCGCCGGGCGATGTTCAGCCGGTCGCACCTTCGGTCTCGCCGGCCTGCACGGCCTGCGCGCGGTTGCGTACCTGTTTGACCATCGCGACAAAGCCGTCACGGCGGTTGGCGGTCAGCTGCTGCGACAGCCCCAGGTCATCGAACAGCGACTCGATGTCGGTATCGAGGATTTCCTGCGCCGTCTTCCCCGAATAGGCCTTGAGCAGGATGGCGACCAGTCCTTTGACGATGAAGGCATCGCTGTCGGCGCTGAAAAACATCCGCGGCGGATGCTCGTCACTGACCGTGGTTTCGAGCCAGACATTGCTGGTGCAGCCATCCACCCGATTGGCCTCGGTTCGCGCCTCATCGGGCAGCGCTGGCAGTTCGCGGCCCATATCGATGAGCAACCGATAGCGATCTTCCCAGTTGTCGAGGAAGTTGAAGGTATCAATCAAGCGTTGAAGATCCATAGCGTGCTCCAAAGGCTCCGGGTGTCAATTCTGGCCTTACGATGACGGCTCGGACAACAAGAATGGACAGTCAGCCCATGAAAGAGCATGCGGTCCAGATCGAAGGCAAGGATGCTGACCATGGAGCGCCTCGGGGTCGACACCATTGCCGGGGGTAGCAAGACCGAGGCTCCGATGATCCCCGCCGCTTACCAATTCTCGGCAAATGGCCGGGCCTCCACCTCGAAGGACCAGGCCGAGCGTGGCTGTTGAGTCAGCCAGTAGGCGGTCTCGGCAATAGCATTCGGGTCGAGGAAAAACGTATCAGGCTTGTCCGGCAGGCGTTCACGCGTGCGGGGCAGATCGACGACGCCGTCGATCATGATCGTGGATACGTGGATCCCGTCGGGCCAAAGCTGCTTGGCCAGTGATTCGGTCAGATTGCGCTGGGCGCCCTTGGCACTGGCAAACGCCGCGGTCTTGGCGGCGCCCCGGCGTGATGCGGTGGCGCCGGTGACCACGATACTGCCGTGACCGGCACGGCGCATATCCGGTGCCACGGCCCGTGCGGCCGCCACCAGTCCCAGTGTATTGACCCGCCAGGACTGCTCGAAGGCGGAGAGCTCGAGGGATTCAAAGTCACCCCAGATGCCCGCGCCCGCGTTGTGCAGTAGTACATCCACGGGGCCGAGGGCTTCGCGGATGCGCCCAAAGGTGTCGCTGACCGCGTCCGGATCGCCGATATCGCACTGATAGGCGTGCGCGGCGTCGCCGATCTCCGCGGCCAGCGAGTCACAGAAACCCGCTGACCGGGCGATCAGGGCGACGCGGTAGCCGGCGGCGGCGAAACGGCGGGCAAAGGCGGCGCCGTTACCGGGGCCGACGCCATTGACGACGCAGACGGGCTGAAGATTTGCCATGACTGACTCCTCGTGTGGTTAGGAGCCATCACCGTATCAGGCTTGGCGAGGGGATCTGGATTAGAACCGTAGGGCGTTTCTATATGCAAAAAGAGTCTACGAAATCATTTGCAGGTAACAAAAGGTTTTATTCAGACTGGTGGCCTTAGTTAAATACGGAGTTAAAACATGGCAATCCGTCTGACGACCCTGGGAATCGCAGTGGCTACGGTACTGGCCGCGCCGCTCGCAAGCGCCAGTGTGCCACCGCTCGTTGACAACGAATGGCTTGGTGATCGCTTACAGGACGATAGCGTCGCCATTATCGACGTCAGGAGCCCCATCGATAATGGCGACGAAATCGCGTTTTCCGACGGTCATATTCCGGGTGCCGCTGACGGTGGGTATGCCGACACCGCCTGGCGGGCCGAGCGCGACGGGGTGATCGGCCAGCTGCCGCCGATCGAATCGCTCGAGGACCTGATCGGCGCGCTGGGTGTCGATAATGCTGATACGGTGGTGGTCGTACCGGCGGGGACCGGACCGACGGATTTCGGCAGTGCGGCGCGCGTCTACTGGACATTCAAGGCGCTCGGGCATGATGCCGTGACGATTCTCAACGGCGGCTACCGGGGCTGGGTAGCCGCGGATCAGCCAATCGCCACCGGTCAGCCCCGCGTCGAGCCGGCCTCGTTCGAGGCCGATCTCCAGTCCCGGATGCTCGTCTCGACGAGCGACGTCGAAAATGCCGAGGCGCGCGGTCTTCAGCTGGTCGATGCGCGGCCCTCGGCGTTTTTCGAGGGTGAGCGCAAGCATCCCGCGGCACGCGTCGCCGGGACTCTTGCCACGGCCATTAACCTACCGCACTCGGCGTTCGGCGCTGACGGCGATGTGTGGCGCTTCGATTCCTCCCGCGTGCAGACAGCCATCGATGGCGTATCACTCGGGTCGAATCGCCGGCCGGTCTCGTTCTGCAATACCGGCCACTGGGCGACAACCACCTGGTTCGCTCTCTCCGAAGTCCGGGGCATCGATAATGTCGGGCTCTATGACGGCTCGATGGTTGCCTGGACTGCCGATGAATCACGCCCGGTCGAGGTGGCCAAGCGTGGATTGGCCCGCATCCTCGAGTTCTTTGGCGGCTGATCATGGCAACCGCGGCATCGACCATCGCGGCCCAAGCGCCGCGCACCGATCGCTTTATCGTGATCACGGCCGGCGTTGGCCTCGCGCTAATGGCGGGCCTGATCAGTCTTGAGGCACCCCTCGACCGCGTCTGGCTGCTGTTGATCGGTACGGGACTGGGTATTGCCCTGTACCACGCGGCGTTTGGCTTTACGGCTGGATGGCGCAACCTGGTGACCGAGCGGCGCAGCGGTGGGTTGCGCGCCCAGATGGTGTTGCTGGCGATTGCGTCGGTCCTGTTCATTCCGGTTCTCGGGTTTGCCGACTCCCTGGGTCTTGCCGGCATTAGCGGGACGCTGGCCCCGGTGGGCATCTCGCTGGTGGTGGGGTCGTTTTTGTTCGGATTCGGCATGCAGCTGGGCGGTGGTTGCGGGTCGGGGACCCTGTTTACCGTTGGCGCCGGCAATCTGCGGATGATGATCACGCTGGTCACTTTTATCACCGGATCCGTGCTCGGGACGATGCATCTGCCGGCATGGTTGGCGTTGCCTGGGGTTGATCCGGTCAATCTCATCGAATCCCTCGGCGTGGGTGTCACGCTGGCGCTGCAGCTGGCAGCGCTCGGCCTGCTCAGCGCGGGCTTTGCGGCGCTGGAGCGACGCCGGCATGGTCATGTGGCGCGAGCCCTGAACGCTCGGCCTGAAAACGGGCTCTGGTCGACGCTGATCCAGGGGCGCTGGCCGCTGCTCTGGGGGGCGATCGCGCTCGCGCTACTCAATCTGGCTACACTGCTGGTCTCGGGCCATCCGTGGGGCATTACCTTTGCGTTCGGATTGTGGGGCGCGAAGATCCTTCAGGCGATGGGTGTGGACATGGCGCAGTGGTCGTTCTGGACGTGGGACTATCCCTCGCTCGCCCTGAAAGACAGTCTTCTGGTCAATGTGGTCTCGGTCATGAACTTCGGCCTGCTGCTGGGCGCAATGCTTGCAGCCGGCCTGGCCGGGCGCTTTAACCAGGCGAGTCGGCGAACACTGGGGACTCGGTCGGTGATCGCCGCCATCATTGGCGGGCTTTCCATGGGTTATGGCGCGAGGCTCGGGTTTGGCTGCAACATCGGCGCCATGTTCAGTGGCATCGCCTCGGCCAGTCTGCACGGCTGGATCTGGTTTGCGTGCGCGTTTGCCGGCTCGCTGGTTGGTGTCCGGGCGCGTCCCTGGTTTGGACTGGCCGGGTAGCGGGCGGTATGGCAATCCAACGGGATTACTCACGCACACGGGTGATCGCGGTACTGTTCGCGCTGCTGGCCCTCATTCTCGTGGACCATTTCCACTCCGCCACTTTTGCGCGCAACAGTGGTCAGCCGGGTGTGACGACCAGCTACTCCCAGCTCGACAGTGGTGCCTGTGCTCCGTGCGGGGCGCCGTGCCGTCCTGACGAATAAGCCCCCGCCGCTGGGCGACGGGGGCGTTGATGGCGTCAGCGCCCCAGGTTGCTTAACCGGGCGGGCTCTACCACTTCGATCCAGTAGCCATCCGGGTCACGGATGAAGGCCACATCCGTGAGCTTGCCCTGATCGGGCCGCTTGATGAATTCGACTCCGTTGTCATCGAACCACCGCTCGGCGGCGTCGAGATCGGGCACCGAGATGCAGATATGACCAAAGCCCTGGGGCTCCGAGTTGCCATCATGGAACTGGACATCGGGATCGTTCTCGCTCCCCCAGTTGTGAGTCAGCTCGAGCAGTCCGCGCTGCGAAAAGGTCCACACGGTCCGCTCACCGACGTCAGCGGGCGGTGTCGACTGCCCCTCGGTGGGGCAGTCTAGGAAGTACAGCGAGAAGTTGAGTGCCTCAAAGTCCAGCCGCCTCAGCACGCGCATCCCGAGGACACCCGTGTAGAACGCCAGGGAACGTTCCGGGTCTTTGATGCGCATCATGCTGTGATTGAGCGCGAACCCCCGGGTCGATTCGGGCCTTGCCTCGACCACGCCGGGATACTGCTCAGTGGTAAAGCTCATGATCATGACTCCTTGTTGCTAGATCGCACCGTCGGCCATTTGCCGCGCGATGTAATCGGCCTGCCGGATCGCCAGACTGACGATGGTCAGCGTCGGGTTTTCGGCGGCACTGGTTGTGAATTGACTGCCGTCGGAGATGAACAGGTTATCGATGTCGTGGGTCTGGCCATAGCCATTGCACACCCCATCGCGCGCACGGGTGCTCATGCGGCAGGTGCCGAGGTTGTGAGTGGAGGGGTAGGGCGGGGTGCGATAGGCCTTGTTGGCGCCCGCCGCCTCGTAGATCGCGGTTCCCTGCTGGAAAGCGTGCTGACGCATGGCGACATCGTTGGGGTGATCGTCGTAGTGCACGTTGGGGACTGGCAGTCCGTAGGCGTCCTTGACGTCGGTATTGAGCGTGACGCGGTTACGCTGCTGCGGCATATCCTCGCCAACCAGCCACATCCCCGCCATGTGGGCGTACTGATCCATCGCTTCGGTAAAATCGCGGCCCCAGGCGCCCGGGTCGAAGAACGCCGCCATGAACGGCAGGCCGAGTGACACCGTCTCGATCTCGTAGCCCCCGGCAAATCCGCGGGACGGGTCATGGTGGGCCTCGTCCTGGACAATGCCGGCCATGGTCGTGCCGCGGTACATGTGCACCGGCTCGTCAAAGCTTGCATAGACCGAACCGGTCATGTGGCGCATGTAATTGCGGCCCACCTGTCCGGAGGAGTTCGCGAGTCCGTCCGGGAACCGGCTGGTCGCCGAGTTGAGCAGCATGCGCGGGGTTTCGATGGAATTACCCGCCACGGCCACCGCCCGGGCCCGCTGGCGCTGCTCGCGGCCGTCGGCATCGAAGTACACCACGGCATGGACGCGCCCCTGCTCGTCGTGCTCGATGGAGGCCACCTGGGATTCGGGCCGCAGCTCGACGTGGCCCGTGGCGAGCGCCCGCGGAATCTCGGTATACAGGGTCGACCACTTCGCCCCGGTGGTGCAGCCCTGAAAACAGAAACCGCGCTGAACGCAGCTGGCCCGGCCATCCCGCGGGACGCTATTGATGGCCATATTGCCGGTATGACAATTCTTGTAGCCGATGGCAGTGGCCCCGGCGTGCATCACCTTGAAGTTGTTATTGCCGGGAAGGCCCGGAATGCCGTTCGTGCGGGTGACGCCCATTTTGTCCTCGGCGCGGTCGTAGTAGGGCGCGAGATCGTCATAGTCGATGGGCCAGTCCAGCAGGTTGGCGCCGGGGATGTCCCCATACTCGCTCGCGGCACGGAATTCGTGGGGCTGAAAGCGCAGGCTCGCGCCCGCCCAGTGCACGGTGCTACCGCCAACCGCCTTGACGATCCAGGAGGGGAGGTTGGGGAAGTCCCTTGCGACCCGCCACGTCCCGCTGGTGGTGCGGTTGTCCAGCCAGGCCAGTTGGCCGAACGAGGCCCACTCATCGGCGATGAATTCACCACGGGTGTGCAGTTTGCCGGCCTCGAGTACGACGGCATCAATGCCTTTCTGGGCCAGTTCGTTGGCCAGTGTGCCGCCGCCGGCACCGGATCCGATGATCACCACAACGCTGTCATCATCGCGGGCAAAGGTTGTCTGGTTATCGTAGTTATCCATCGTTCAATCTCCTCAGCCGTTCGTCCCGGGGACGGGTCCACTTGCGCTCGCCGGCAGGTCGGGCAGCCATGTCAGGTCGTTGAAGCCGCGCGACAGATAGCCCGCATCACCTCGTTCGCCGCCGTAGCCGAAGTGGCGGAACGCCATTTCGTTGTTATAGAGCGATACAACCGCGGTGGATTGGACCTTTTTGAACAGGTCGGATCCGGCAATAGCGCGGACGTGCATGGCCTGCTGTTCCTCATCGAGCGCCAGCCAGTCGCCGCCGGCACGGTTATCCAGTGCGGCGATGCCCGAGCGCATCGTCTCCGCGACGTCGGGATCCGAAGCCGCGGCGTCAAGATCCTTGACGACAAGGGCGTAGACCGCGTCCTCAAGCGTCGGATGGGGGAAGATATGCCGGGTCAGCGTGAGTAGAACCTCGCCCTGATGGGCGTCAAGCTGCTGTAGCTCGAGCGCCCAGGCCCGGGACGGGGCAAGAATGGCAATGGGCATGCTGGTCATCGCCAGCGTGCCCGTCAGCGTCGAGCCGCTCGCCTTGAGAAAGCGGCGGCGATTCATTGACTGCTCCAACATGATGGGGCTCTCCTCCGGTATAAGCCGTATGCACGGGCATTGGCGCTTTTTGTCGAGCGCCTGGTTTAATTGTGTGCTGCGCGTTTGCTCAACGGGTAGTAGCGTGGTACTACAAAACAAAAAAACCGGATCAATCATGAGGAGAGAGCGATGTGCGAGGTTTACGCGTCGACGCCGCGGGAGCGGTACGACTCCAGTACCCGATCCGTGCGGCTCAGTGGTTTTGTCACCAGCCTTCGGCTTGAAAACGAGTTCTGGTCGATCCTCGAGACGCTCAGCGCCGAACAGGGCCTGAGTGTGCCGCAGTTCATCACCGAGATTCATGACGAGGTGCTCGAGCGTCAGGGCGAGGTGAGAAACCTCGCTTCGCTGCTGCGGGTGTGTTGCGCGCGTTATCTGGAGCGCCAGGTCCCGGCTGAGGCCGCCTCCGTTACAGCCATGGCCGCGGGTCGGTGATCAGTCCATAAAAAAGAGCGCCGTCGTGATGGCGCCAATCATGACAATCCCGGCGCGCAGGATGGCCGGCGGCAGCCGGCGTCCGATCCTTGCGCCGGCGATTCCGCCGATGCCCGCGGCGATGGCCATTGGCGCGACGTGGCTCCAGCCAATGGCGCCACCCAGCGCGTAGACGCTCACGGCGATTGTGGTCAGAACCGCCGAGAGCAGGTTCTTGAGCGCATTGGCCACATTCAGATCATCCACTCCAAGCAGGCGGAAAGCGGCCAGCATCACGATCCCCATGCCACCGGCAAAATAGCCGCCGTAAATGCTGACGGCCAGCACGCCCAGACGACCCGGCAACCCCGCGCCGCGGGCAAGGTGACCGGTCAGTGCGCGATGCACGCGTGGCCCCAGTGCAAACAGGCCGGTAGCCAGTAAGAGCAGCCATGGGACGATGGCGCGGAACGCTTCGTTGGACGTGAGCAAAAGCAGGCCCGCGCCCGCGCTGCCTCCCAGAACCCCCAGCAGGATCACCGCCACCAGTGTCATGCCGCGCGGGGCGCGGATCAGGTCGCGGCATCCCCAGACACTGGCGATGTAGCCCGGCAGAAGCGTCGTCGTGCCGGTCGCGTTTGCCATTACGGGTGGCATCCCGGTAAAGACCAGCGCCGGCAGGGTGAGAAAGCTGCCGCCGCCCGCAAGGGCGTTAATGACGCCGCCACCGAGGGCGGCGGCGATGACGATCAGTAGATCCATTGGTACACGCGGTGTGTCAAGGAGTGCGCTGGATCGGCCTTGTCGGCCGATATCACGTCACGGGGGCAATGCATGGCTTCAAGCGTCATCCCCGGACTGTAGCGGCCGGACGACGCGATGGGAATCGGGCGGTATCGGCCGGGGTGAGTTGTACGGATCAAAAATATTGGTCTAGAGTTAAACAGGGCTGGATGCCTTGACTGGCAACTTTCCTCCCGTTGGACCGCGATGACACCGTCCCTTGCCCTGAAGGCCCAGCCCGAGTACTGAACGCTGGAACGGTGCGGTCGAACGCAAGGAATAAGGAGCAAAAGTATGAACAAAGGTTCACTGTATGCACTGGCACTGACCGGCGCGCTGGCCCCGATGGCCGCAAGCGCGGAGTGCGGTGAGGTATCGGTTGGCGAGATGAACTGGACCTCGGGTGGCATCATCACGGGGATCACGGAGTTCCTGTTGACCCAGGGCTATGGATGCGACGTGACCGTTGTGCCATCGGCCACGACGACCGCCATCACATCACTGGCCGAGAATAACGAACCGGATGTCGTCCCCGAGTTCTGGCCGAACGGCGCACCGGCCTATTACGACCTGGCCGACCAGGGGAAGGTTGTGAAAGCCGCTGACGCGTTCAGCAAGGGCGGGACCGAGCACTGGCTCGTGCCGGCCGATCTCGTTGAGGAACATCCGGAACTGGCGACGATTGAAGGGGTGCTCAACAATCCGGAGCTCGTCGGTGGCCGGTTTCACAACTGCCCGGACGGCTGGGGCTGCCGCATCAATAATGACTCCCTCATCGAGGCCTTCGACTTCGAGGGCCATGGCATCGAGGTGTTCAATCATGGCTCCGGGGAGACGCTGAAGGCAGCGCTGGTCTCGGCGATGGAGAACGATGAGCCCTATTTCGGCTATTACTGGGGGCCCACCGCGCCGCTCGGTCAGTATGACCTCGTCAGTGTTGATATGGGTCCGGTGAATCAGTCGGTCTACGAGTGCAACATCGACCCCGAGTGCAACCAGGTCGGCAAGAGCGCCTTCCCGGCGGCGCCGGTGTTCAACGTCGTCACAACCGATCTCGCCGAGCGCGAACCGGGCGTCCATGAGCTCATGCAGAACATGACCTTCAGTAACGAGGCCATGAATCAGCTCCTCGCCTGGCATGCCGAGAATGACGCGACGCTCGATGAGGCAGCCGTGCATTACCTCCAGAACAATCAGGCAGAGTGGTCGAACTGGGTCAGCGACGAGGCCCGCGCCAACCTTGAGGGCATGTTCTAGCGCTCATACTGGCCTCAGGCAGGTCGGCATCGGGGGCGTGCCCCGACGCCGGTCTGGCTATTCGGATGGGTTCCGCAGGGTGGCCATATCGATCACGAAGCGGTATTTCACATCGCCCTGCTTGACCCGCTCGTAGGCGGCGTTGATGTCATGGATATCGAGCATCTCGACATCGCAGGTGATGTCGTTGTCGGCACAGAAATCAAGGACTTCCTGTGTTTCGGGCATCCCGCCGATGAGGGACCCCGCCAGTACGCGGCGGCCGAAGACCAGGTTGCCGGCATGCAGAGTCGGTTCGATCGGCTCAACCAGGCCCACCAGGATATGCGTGCCGTCATAACGTAGTAGCGATAGATAGGGATTGAGGTCATGCTGGACTGGCACGGTATCGAGCATGAAGTCGAAGTAACCCGCCGCAGCCTGCATCTGCGCCTCGTCCGACGAGACGATCACGTGATGGGCGCCCTGGGCCTGTGCTTCGGCCACCTTTGATTCACTGCGCGTGAAAACGGTCACCTCGGCGCCGATGGCGTGTGCGAATTTGATCCCCATATGACCGAGGTCGCCCATGCCGATGACGCCGACCTTATGCCCCGCCTGGACACCATAGTGACGGAGCGGAGAGTACGTGGTGATCCCCGCGCAGAGCAGCGGGGCCGCCGCCGCGGGATCGAGCTCCTCGGGGATACGAACCACGAAGCGGTCGCTGACCACCACCGATTCCGAGTAACCGCCGAACGTCACGGAGCCATCGTGGCGATCCTGACCGTTATAGGTCAGCGTGGGGCCTTCCAGGCAATACTGCTCGAGCCCCTGCTGGCAGGGATCGCACTCGCGGCAGGCATCCACCATGCAGCCGACGCCCACCACATCACCCACGCTGAAACCGCGCACCTCATCACCAAGCGCGGTGACCCGTCCGACGATTTCGTGGCCCGGCACCAGCGGGTACTGCGTCATCCCCCAGTCGTTCTGGGCGAAATGGATGTCCGTGTGGCAGACGCCGCAGTAGTCGATCCGGATCGCGATATCGTCCGGTCGCAGATCACGGCGTTCAATATCAATGGGTGCCAGTCCGGATTGTTCCGAACGGGCGCCGTAGGCTTTCGCTGGCGTCATGTCGTGCCCCTTGCTGATGGCTGGAATGATCGCCCCGTCAGGCCTTGAGCGATGGCGGTTGGTTCCCTCAGCGTGACGGATCCGCCGCCGGGTGCTTGCGGAAGACGCGGGCATCCCCCTCCTTGTTGATCAACAGCGTGGCGTCAGCGTCCTGGCGCGCGCCTATTGCCATGCCCTTCGATGAAGTAGCCATCCACCACGGCGGTGTGACAGGAGGCCTGATCGGGCGTGATGTCCAGATTATTTTTGATGGCGTTCAACGGGCGATGGCTGACGTTGTGGGCCGTGACCTCGAAGGCGTTGTTCTCGAGATGCTCCACCCAGGCCGCGCAGCAACCGCAGGTCGGCGTCTTCGCCACCCCGAGGGCCGGGTCGCCCGCGGCAGCGGGGCTCAGGGCAATCAGCCCAAGGGTGATGAGGCGTCCGACGAGTGATCGGAGCGGCCAACGCACAATGGGATCTCCGCGGAAAGGGGCAATCAGCATAACGCGGATCGGTTGTCGGTGTGTTGACACGCCTCGGTGAGGGCTGCCATGTTTGCGCTAACATCAGGTCGCAGGACCTGATATGCGGCATGCCGGCCTCCTGCTGAAAGGATTGAGCCGGATCGTTGGTGCTCTAGATTGTTAGCGCTAACACCGCGATGAATAACCAGTGCGAAAAGCACGGAACACAACAGGAGGAGATCCCATGGGCGCTGAATCGTCCACGCCCCGCCCGTCGTCTCGGCCCCTTGGCCGATCTGGCGCGATCGTCCGGCGCATCGCCCATTTTCTGGGGCCCTGGGCATTGATTCTGGCGCTCTGGTACGGCGTGCGCTATTCGGGCTTTTTCGAGGCATCGCTGATCCCGAGCCCTGTGCAGGTCGCCTCGCGGCTCTGGGAGATGCTGATCGGCGGGCAATTGGCTCTGGATATGTACATGTCCACGCAGCGGGTCTTTCTGGGCGTCGTCCTGGGGACCGCATGCGCCGTCCCGGTGGGCTTTCTGCTCGGTTGGTACAAGGGGCTGAGATCGTTCATGGACCCGTTGATCAACTTCTTTCGTGCTCTCCCGCCCATCGCCCTGATTCCGCTGGTGATCGTGTACTTCGGGATCGGCGAATCCGCCAAGGTGATCATCCTGTTCTATGCGGCGTTTTTCGCCAGCGTCATTGTCATGTACGAGGGCATCAGCCAGATTTCGCCGCTCTACATCCGGGTTGCCCAGACGTTGGGGGCGAGCGACGCGGAAATCTTCCGCAAGGTGATCATTCCCCTGGCAATCCCGCATGCACTCACGGCGCTGCGCGTGGCCCTGGGCGTTGCGTGGGCAACGCTGGTCGCCGCCGAGCTGGTGGCCGCTCAGCAGGGCCTTGGCGCCGTCATCCAGGACGCCTCCGCCTACTTCCAGCTCGACACCATTTACATGGGCATTATCTGCATCGGATTCATCGCGCTGGCGATGGACGTCGCGCTGCGACGTCTGACCCGCCGCGCGCTCGTCTGGCAGGAACGCAATGACTGAGGGAATGGCAATGACTCAGCGCAACGAAAGAATCCGTTTCGAGAATGTGAGCAAGGTTTTCGATACCGATGACGGCTCCATTCAGGTCGCCGAGGATGTCTCCTTTGGCGTTGCCGATGGCGAATTCGTCTCGCTGGTCGGTCCGTCGGGCTGTGGTAAAACCACGATGCTCAACATGGTGGCCGGTTTTACGCAGCCGACCACCGGCACGGTTGAGCTCGATGGCGCGCCGATCGATGGACCGGGCTCGGAGCGCGGGATGATGTTCCAGGACTATGGTGTATTCCCGTGGCTGAGCGTGGAGGACAACATCGCCTTCGGGCTGCGGCTGCGGGCCAACCGCGTGAGCGACGCGGAGCGCCGCCGCATTGTCGATCATTTCATTGAACTCATGGGGCTGAGCGAATTTCGCCGCGCCTACCCCAAGACACTGTCCGGCGGGATGCGCCAGAGATTGGCGCTGGCCCGCTCCTACGCGGTCAATCCCGAATTCCTTTTGATGGATGAGCCCTTTGGCGCGCTGGATGCCCAGACCCGCACGGCGATGCAGGACCTGCTGCTGAGCGTGATGGGCGAGGTGCGCAAGACCGTCATGCTCATTACCCATTCCGTGGAAGAGGCGCTGTATCTGTCCTCGCGGATCCTGGTGATCAGCGCCCGTCCGTCACGCATCCGTCGGGTCATCGAGGTGCCGTTCGGGTTTCCGCGAACCGCCGAACTGCGCGACTCCGCCGCCTTCGCCGATCTGCGCAGCGAAGTCCGTGAACATGTGATGCGCGAATACGCGGCGCAGGAGAGTCAGGCGCGTCACCAGCAGACAACAGGACAGGCGTAGCAAACGCCTCATTACCGCAAGAGGAGTAGAGAGATGAGCTATTCAAGCAGTCGCAGAAACTTCATGAAGGGCGTCGGCGCGGGAGCCGGCCTGTATGCCATGGGCGGCGTCCCGAGCCTGTTCGCCCAGAGCGAGCAGACCGTTCGGGTCGGCTACCTGCATACCCTCGCCGTCGACGGCCATATCTGGTTGGCCGACCACATGGGGAGCTGGGCGGATCAGGGACTCAATATGGAGTACATCCAGTTCACCACCGGACTGGAGCTTTTCCAGGCACTGGTCGGCGGCAGTCTGGATGTGCTTGCCACGGGTGCCGTGATTTCCAACTTCCCGGCACGCGGTCAGGGCGAGGCCTTTCTGATCAACAACGTCGAGGAGGGCACGGCCCAGCTTTGGGCCGATCCCGAGTCCGGGATCAACGAAATCGCCGATCTCAAGGGCAAGCAGATCTCCACCACTACCGGGACGACGGCGCATGTGTTCCTGCACCGCGCACTGGTCGAGGCGGGGCTTGATCCTGATCGCGATGTCGAGCTGGTCAATCAGCGCATGAGCGATGCGGTGACTTCGTTCATCTCCGGCGCGGTGCCGGCGGTCGCGCTGTGGGTGCCCTTCAACGTTCAGGTGGCCCAGCAGCGGCCGTCGGCAACAATGCTCGTCGACGCCTCAGCCTACTATCCCGAGGCCGCCATCGTGGGAGGCTGGGCCGCCCGCGGCGATTTCTACCAGCAGAATCCAGCGGTGATCGACAAGATCATCCGCGGCTGGCTGCCGGCCAACGAAATGCTGGTCAATAATCCCGACGAGGCACTGGGGATCCTGCAGTCGAACTACTATCCCAATGTCAGCCTCGATCAGCTCCAGGCCCAGTATCAGGCGCAACGGGTGTTCTCCCGCGATCAGTGGCTGACGCGCTATGAGAACGGCACGGTCAACGAATGGCTCGATCAGGTGACGGACTTTTTCGTCGAGCAGGGCGGTATCACCAACCCCCGGCGAGCCAGCGATTACTTCCATCCCCAGCACTACATCAACATCGTGAGTTGATCGCGCGCCGCCACCCCTCGTTGGCAGGGGTGGCGGTCCCCATCCTGCGCTTGTTCAAGGAGACAGCAATGGCCGCGAGCGTCGGTTTTATTGGTATCGGGACCATGGGTGGTCCGATGGCCCGCAATCTGTTGCGGGCCGGCTACCCGGTCCGCGTTTTCGATCTGGATGCACAGGCGGCGGAGGCGCTCGAAAAAGCGGGCGCAACGCTCGCCGCGAGCCCGGCGGCAGCCGCCTCGGGCGCCGATTGCGTCATCACCATGCTGCCACAGGGCGAGCATGTGGAGACCGCGCTGTTCGGTGAGCAGGGCGCCGCCGGCGCGGTGAAGGAGGGCGGGCTCTACATCGACATGAGCACGATTCTGCCAAGCCATTCACTGCGGTTCGCCCAACGCCTTCAGGCCGCCGGCGTGGCGGTGGTAGATGCCCCGGTCGGGCGGTCGTCGCAGCATGCCGTCGACGGCAAACTGCTGATCATGACCGGCGGCGAGGCCGGCGATGTCGAGCGGGCACGGGCCTTTCTCGAGCCACTGGGCGACACGATTGTCCACTGCGGCCCCATCGGTGCCGGCCAGAAGATGAAGCTCGTCAACAATTACATGTCCATTGCCCTCAACGCACTGACCGCCGAAGCGCTGGTAATGGCCGAGACGGCCGGACTCGATCCGGAGCAGGCGCGTGAGGTGATGCTGGGTACCGTCGCTGGGCAGGGTCACATGGCGACGACTTATCCGGCGAAGGTCCTCAAGGGTGATCTGACGCCCGGGTTCATGGTCGATCTGGCGCACAAGGACATGGGCCTGGCCCTATCCATGGCCGGCGAGCTTGATGCACCGGCCTGGCTGGGCGCCGCCGCGTATCAGACCTACGGGCTGGCGCGTCGTCACGGGCGTGGCGCCGAGGACTGGACCGCGCTGTATGAGGCCTTGCGCCGGACGACGATCGGCCATGATTGAGCCGGGCGCGTCCGGTCCGCATGCCGCCCGGCCGGGGAGCTCACTCGATGCCGCCGGCGGGTGTGGTGTCGCGCTCAATGATCTCAAAGCCCAGATCGGTCCGGGCCGGCGGCGGAGGATCGCCGTTCAGTCGCTCGATGATCCGGTGCGCCGCCTGTCGGCCGATTTCGTAGCGGTGGATCCGCACGGTGGTCAGTGCCGGGGCCACACTCGCGGCCAGTTCAACGTCGTCAAAACCGGCGATCGCCAGATCGTGCGGGACACGGATCCCCTGGCGCTGACACTCGAAAAGCGCACCCAGGGCGAGGATGTCGTTGCCAAAGAAGATCGCCTCGACATCCGGGCGATTCACCAGCAGGTCACGAAGCCGTTCCGCGCCGGCGGCGAACGAGAACTTGCCTTCGTAGATCAGCGTATCCGAGCACTCGCAGCCCAGCGCCGCCACCGCCGCGCGATAGCCGGCGAGCCGCTGTGCGGCCCGATCATTGGCCACCGTCGGGGCACCGACATAGCCGATGCAGCGGGCGCCCCGGGCGGCGAGTCGCTCCACCATGGCGTGGCAGGCATCGAAATTGGAAAAACCCACCGTCATGTCGATCGGCTGACCGTCCACGTTCCAGGTTTCCACCACCGGGATACCGGCGGCCCGCAGCAGCGTCTCCGCCGCCGCCTCGTGCTGCAGCCCGGTGACAACGATGCCGGCGGGACGCTGCGCCAGAATCGCGTTGATCAGCCGGGTTTCTTCGGCCAGCGAATAGCCCGTCGCCCCCAGCAGCAATTGATAGCCGCGGGCGCTCAGCGCATCGCTCAGGCCGTCGATGGTGTCGGCGAAGATCGAGTTGGTGACGGTGGGGACGAGCGCACCGATGATGCGGGTCTGGCTCGAGGCGAGGCTTCCGGCAATCCGGTTGGGTACGTAGCCCGTGGTGCTGATTGCCTCGAGGACGCGCTCGCGGGTGGCATCGGCGACCTTGTCGGGCTGGTGAATGACCCGCGAGACAGTGATCGCGGAGACGCCGGCCACCTGTGCGACATCCTCCATGCGAACGGGCGAGTGTTGATCCATGGCGCGGCGCTTCCCTGACAGTCTTTTTCTCTCGGGCGCGATGTTAGCGCTTTCAACCGCTTATTTGAAAATCACAGGAGACCCGTGATGTATAGCTTTGGATCATTCATCAACGGCGAGTGGCAGATGGGTGACGGCGAGGGCTTCGAGACCTTCGACCCCAGTGCCCCGCAAACGGCCATTGGGCGCTATTCGGCCACCTCGCCCGAACTGCTCGCCGAGGCCTTTGACAGTGCAGGACGCGGTCAGGCCGAGTGGGCCGGGTTGCCGTCGGCCGAGCGGGGTCGGCGCGTGAACTTGCTGCTTGAGGCCATTGAGGCACGCACCGAGGCAATTGCGCGCGCCGTGACCCTCGAGCAAGGCAAGCCCATTGCCGAATCCCGCGGCGAGACCGGTAAGGCGTTGCGCGAGGCGCAGTTCATGGCCGGCGAGGCGGTGCGCGCGCACAGTGCCGTGATGCCGGCGCAGAAGCCGGATTGCCGCAACCTGATTCTGCGCCGCCCGCGGGGCATCATCGCGGCCATTACCCCGTGGAACTTTCCCATCCTCACACCGATGCGAAAGATCGCGCCCGCGCTTGCCCACGGCAATGCCATTGTGCTGAAGCCCTCCGAGTTGACGCCGGCGCCGGCATGCCTGATCGCGCAGGCGGCCGAGGGGCTTTTGCCCGCCGGCGTGTTGCAGGTTGTCCAGGGCGGCGGGCAAGTGGGCGGGGAGCTTGTCGGTGATCCCGCCGTGGACGGCGTGACCTTCACCGGCTCGGTGGCAACCGGCCGGAGGATCTATTCGGCCGCGGCCCGAAATCTTGCCGAGTTATCGCTGGAGCTGGGTGGCAAGAACGCCGTGATCATCAACGACACCAATGATCTTGAACGCTGTCTTGATCAGGTCTTTGGCGCGGCCTGCCAGTGCGCCGGACAACGATGCACCGCCATCAGTCGCGTGATTGTGGCCGACGGGCTTCACGACGCGGTGATCGACGGGCTCCGGGCCCGCGCGCAGGCCCAGGTCATGGGCGCCGGCATCGAGCCGTCAACCACGCTGGGCCCGCTCATCAATCGCGCGCAGCTCGAGCGGGTGAGCGGCTTTGTTGATCGGGCGGTGGCGGCCGGCGCGGTGCTGGTGACCGGCGGCGCGCCGATGACGGCCAGCGAGGCGCCTGACGGGTTTTTCTATCCGACAACGATTCTGCGCGACGTCGCCCCCTCAATGGAGGTGGCCCGCGAGGAAGTCTTCGGGCCGGTGCTCAGCGTGATGCGCTACGCCAATTTTGACACCGCCATGCGGCTGCTCAATGATGTCGACTATGGCCTTACCTCGTCGCTTTTCTCCAACGACTCGGCGCTGATCCAGCGCTTTCTCGACGAAAGCCAGAACGGCATGCTGCACGTCAATCACGGCACGATTCCCGACGACCACATGCCGTTTGGCGGGATCCGGCACTCCGGCGTCGGCGCCTATTCGGTGGGCCCATCGGCGGTCAATTTCTACACCACCGAGCATTCGGCCTATCTGCAGTCCCTGGGCCACAGCGGATGAATGATTCCGCGCCAAGCACCGGGCGTATCGAGCGGGTCTCGCTGCATGTCCTGCGGGCTCCCATCGCCGAGCCGGTTCGCACCTCGTTCGGGGTCATGGTCGATCGGCCCTGCGTGCTGGTGGCGATCGGGGATGCCGAGGGCACTTGGGGCTGGGGCGAGATCTGGTGCAACTACCCGGTGTGCGGCGCCGAGCACCGGGCCCGGCTGGCCGCCGAAGCGGTGGCCCCGCCTCTGGTGGGCCAGTCGTTCGCGGATCCCTCCGCCGCCCAGCGGTCTCTGGCCCGCACCCTCCGGGTGCTGGCCCTGCAAACCCGTGAGTTCGGAGCGCTTGATCAGATCCGGGCAGGCTTTGACATCGCACTCTGGGATCTGATGGCCCGGCGCCAGGATCGCCCGCTTGCCAATCTCCTGGCCGATGGGCCGGTTCCCCCCCGAGTGCCGGTCTACGCCAGCGGTATCAATCCCCGTGGCGCGGTGGACACCGTGCGGCGGGCGAGGGCATCGGGGTTTGATGCGTTCAAGGTCAAAATCGGGTTCGATCCTGTCGCCGATCGCCGCACGATTGCGGCGCTGGTTGCCGAGCGTGCCGGGCACGAACGTCTGATGGCCGATGCCAATCAGGCCTGGTCGATTGACCAGGCTCGGTCCATGGTTACCGACCTGCACGACAGTGGACTGGAATGGCTGGAGGAGCCGATGCCGGCGGACACACCCACATCGCAGTGGCAAACGCTGGCCGCCGCCTCAACGATCCCGCTGGCGGGCGGCGAGAACCTGGCCTCGACGGCGGCATTCGACACCGCGATCGATGCCGGCTGGCTGGCGGTTGTCCAGCCGGACCTGGCGAAGTGGGGTGGGTTCACCGGGTGTCTGCCCATCGCCCGGCGAGTGCTGCGGGCGGGGCGGCGTTACTGTCCGCACTATCTGGGCGGCGGGATCGGATTGATCGCCTCCGCGCAGGCGCTCGCGGCCGTCGGCGGGGACGGGCGACTGGAGGTGGACTGCAATCCCAATCCCCTGCGCGAGGAATTGCTGACACCCGCCCCGGCCATTGCCGACGGGGCGCTGACCCTGCCGCCGGGGCCGGGTCTCGGGGTGCGCCCCGACGCATCGATGATCCGTCATTGGGAGACGCTGTGTCTGAGCGTTTGAAGCGTCTGCTGCCTTTTCTCAGTTTAAGACCGGCGCTGGGCCGGCAACAGATGCTCGCCGACCTGCGGGCCGGGCTGACCGGCGCAATCATCGTGCTGCCCCAGGGGGTCGCCTATGCGCTGATCGCCGGTCTGCCCGCTCAGTACGGGCTCTATACGGCAATCATTCCGCCGGTGATCGCCGGGCTGTTCGGCTCGTCCCGGCATCTGGTCTCGGGGCCCACGGCGGCGATCTCCATTGTGGTTTTCAGCGTTGTCAGCGGTATTGTTCCGCCGGAGCATCCCGCGTTTGTGTCCTACGTGCTGACGCTGACCTTCATGGTGGGTGTCATCCAGCTGCTGCTGGGCGCGGCGCGGGTGGGCACCCTCGTCAACTTCATCCCGCACACCGTGGTGGTGGGCTTTACCGCCGGGGCGGCCGTGGTGATTGCGGTCAGTCAGCTGCATCACTTCCTCGGCGTCCGCCTCGAGGCGGGCTACGGGCTGGTGGATCGCCTGCAGGCGCTGATCGGGGCCCTGCCAGCGGTGGACCCGCGTGCCGTCGCCATTGGTGCCGCCACGCTGGTCACGGCATGGGCGGTGCGAACGCTTCGCCCGCACTGGCCGGTACTGCTCAGCGCCATGGCCGTGGGCACCGGCGCCGGTGCACTGGCCGGCGGAAGCGCTGCCGGCGTGCAGATGGTGGGCGCAACCCCGGGGGCGGTGCCGCCGCTGTCTCTGGGGTTGATCGACGTCGAGCGGATGCCCGAGCTGGCGTCTGGAGCGCTCGCCGTCGCCATGATCGCGCTGATTGAGGCGGTGGCGATTGCCAAGGCGGTGGGCATGCGCTCGCATCAGCGCATTGACGGCAATCAGGAGTTCATCGGGCAGGGGCTTTCGAACCTCATCGGCAGCCTTTTCTCTTGCTACGCCGCGTCGGGGTCGTTCACCCGCACCGGCGCCAACTACGACGCCGGGGCGAGAACGCCGATCGCCGGGGTTTTCGCGGCGCTGTTCGTGCTGGCTGTCATCGTTGGATTGCCGGGTGTGACCGGCTATCTGCCGATGCCGGCGATGGCCGCCGTGGTGTTTGTGATTGCCTGGAACCTGATCGACTGGCACCGGCTGCGCGATATCCTGCGGGCGAGCCGCGAGGAGTCCGCCATTCTCGCCGTCACGGTACTGGCCACGCTGTTTCTGGGTCTGGAATTCGCGATCTATGTCGGTGTTTTCCTGTCGCTGTTGCTATTCCTCAAGCACAGCGCGCGTCCGCGGCTTGTCAGCGTTGTACCGCTGCCCGATCGTGCGGGACGGCCGTTACGCAATGCCCACAAGCGCGGCCTTGCGGAGTGCCCGCAGGTATTGATCCTGAGAGTGGATGGCCCGCTTTTCTTCGGCTCGCTCGATCATGTGCGCGAGGGCCTGTGGGCGGCCGACGAGCGGGGTTACGAGCATGTGATCATTGATGGCAGTGCCGTGGAGCGCGTCGACCTGGCGGCCGCTGAAATGCTTGCTCAGGAAAGCGAGCGGATGCGCGAGCGTGGTGGCTCGCTTTTGCTGTGCGGTTTCAAGGATGATGCCCGGGTGCTGCTGCGACACCCGGTGCTGCGCGACCGGGTGGGCGACGAGAACGTGTACAGCCGCGCCGACGAGGCCATTGCGGCGGTCTTCGAGCAGGCCCCCCTGTGTGACGCCTGCCGGCGCGAGGGGGCCGCCGTGTGCCGTTTGCTGCGCTGACGCCCATCCCCCGCCTCGTGAATTCCTGCCAGGCGCTGATGTCTCATGCGATGATGATCCAACGCCCTGTAGGCCGGATGAGAAGGAAAGCCATGACAATGTATTCAACACGGGCCGCGCGGCTTGCCGATATTTTGCTGATTCTGTGGTCGGGTAGCGGTCTGCAGGCCAGCGAATCCGGGTTTGCGCCGGATGATCCGGAACTGGCCGTGGCGACGTTTGCAGGGGGCTGCTTCTGGTGCGTCGAGGCGTATTACGAGAAAAACGTCCCCGGCGTGGTTGAGGCGGTCTCCGGGTACAGCGGCGGCGAAGTGGCCAACCCCACTTATGAGGCCGTCTCCGGCGGTCGCACCGATCACACCGAAGCCGTCCAGGTCTACTACGACCCCAGCGAGATCACCTATGAGGGTCTGCTCGCCGGGCTCTGGCGGACGGCCGATCCCACTGACACCGAGGGTCAGTACGTTGATCGTGGCCAGCAGTATCGCCCGGCGATCTTCTACCACGACGCGGCGCAGAGACGGGCCGCCGAGGCATCGATCGAGGCCCTCGAGGCCTCCGGTCGCTATGACGAGCCGGTGGCAATCGAAGTGGTGCCACTGGATGCCTTCTACGAAGCCGAGGCGCGGCATCAGGACTATTACAAGGAAAAGCCGGTGCGTTACGAGTTCTACACCTTCAACTCGGGCCGGTATCAGTTCATCGAATCGGTGTGGGGCGAGGATCAGACGGTCGACTTCTCGCAGTACCAGCCGCGTCAGTCGTCTCCGGCCGCGGCGGTGGAAGCGTTCGATCCGGCAACCTTCGAAAAGCCCCCGGCCGAACTCCTGCGCTCGCAGCTCAGCGAACGGCAGTACCACGTCACCCAGAAGGACGGCACGGAACCGGCCTACGACAACCCTTACTACGATGAGAAACGCCCGGGGATTTATGTGGATGTGGTCTCCGGCGAGCCGCTTTTCTCCTCGCGGGATAAATACCGGTCCGACACCGGGTGGCCGAGCTTTACCCGGCCCATCCGCGAGGAGGCCGTGGTGGAGCGCGAGGACAACAAGCTGCTCATGACGCGCACCGAGATCCGCAGTCGGCATGCGGACTCGCACCTGGGCCATGTCTTTACCGATGGGCCGGACCCGACCGGTCTGCGCTACTGCATGAACTCGGCTGCGCTTGAATTTATCCCGCTCGAGGAAATGGAAGCAGCCGGCTACGGCTCACTGATCAGCGAAGTAAAATAGGACGCAGGCAATGACGGCACCGACTCTCATCATGGGCGCACGCGGCGGTATCGGCGAGGCGCTCGCACGCCGGCTGGCGGCCGAGAACCAGCCGCTTGTGCTTTCGGCGCGTGATCCGCAGAGCATTCAACCGCTGGCACAAGCGCTTGGCGCTGCCACGGTGGCCTGCGATGTGCTGGATACCGACTCCATCAAGGCGGCCATCCAGAGCGCCCAATCCGACGAAGGCCTTGCGGGACTGGCTTACTGCGTCGGCAATATCGTGCTCAAGCCCCTCAAGAATCTGACGGAAAAGGATCTGCTCGACTGTTATCGGCTGAACACCGTCGGTGCGGCACTTGCGGTGCAGGCGGCGGCACCGGCTCTGCAAAAGGCACGCGGCAGTGTCGTGATGTTCTCGACCGTGGCGGCCGGGCAGGGCTTTGGCAACCACGCGGTGATTGCGGCAGCGAAGGGCGGTGTCGAGGCCTTGACCCGGTCGCTGGCGACTGACCTGGCGCCGTCGGTGCGGGTGAACTGCATCGCCCCCAGCATCAGCGACACCGAAATCGCCGGGTCGTTGCTATCCAGCGAGAAGATGGCCGAGGCCCTGGCGGCGAGCCACCCCCTCAAACGGGTTGGCGTCGCCGACGACTCGGCCGCCATGGCGGCCTTTCTGCTGGGTGATGATGCGGGCTGGATGACCGGCAACGTGGTGCCGGTGGACGGTGGACGCGGATCGCTCCGCGCTCGGGGCCAGTAGGTGTCCCGCGTGATGGGCGAGCCGCTCGATGAACTCCACGCTCTGTTTGCAGCCGGTGTGGCCGCGGCGGATCCAGCCCGCATCGTGCCGGCCTGTGTGCCCGCGGGGTCGGGTCAGTGCCATGTGGTAGGCGCGGGCAAGGCAGCGGCAGCCATGGCCAGGGCCCTCGAGGATCACTGGCCCGCCGATCGACCGCCGCCCGAGGGGGTGGTGGTGACCCGCTATGACCACGGCGCGCCGCTTCGTCACATCGAATGCATCGAGGCGTCCCACCCGGTGCCGGACGCCGCGGGGCAGGCGGCGGCGCAGCGCATCCTTGCCATCGCCGAATCCCTTGGCGCCGATGATCATTTGCTGGTGCTTCTATCCGGGGGCGGCTCGGCCCTGCTGAGCCTGCCCGCCGCCGGGCTCAGCCTTGAGGACAAACAGGCGGTGTCCGAGTCGCTGCTGCGATGCGGGGCGGATATCGCCGAGATCAACTGCGTTCGCAAACACCTCTCGGCGATCAAGGGCGGGCAGCTTGCCGTGGCCGCGTCGCCCGCGCGGGTCAGCAGCCTGATCATCTCGGATGTGGTTGGTGACGACCCGGCCACCATTGCCTCGGGGCCGACGGCCGCCGATCCGACCACGCTGGCCGAGGCGCGCGAGGTGCTGGCGCGCTACGGCATCGCTGTGCCCGCGGCGATTGATCGGCATCTGGGCAATTCGGCGGCCGAGACCCCCAAACCGGGGGATGCACGCCTGGCCGGCGTTGAGAATCACCGGGTCGCCACCCCGCAGGCCTCGCTCGAGGCGATGGCGGCACTGGCGCGCTCGCGGGGTATAACGCCCGTCATCCTCGGTGATTCCATCGAGGGCGAGGCGCGCGAGGTCGGGCGTGTCATGGCCGGCATCGCGCGTCAGGTCGCGCGGCACCATCAGCCCGCGGCACCGCCCTGTGTGCTGCTATCCGGTGGCGAGACCTCGGTCACCGTGCACGGCGGCGGGCGTGGCGGGCGCAATGTTGAATTCCTGCTCGGCCTGGCGATTGCGCTGGACGGTGAGGAATCGGTCCATGCGCTGGCGGCGGACAGCGACGGCATCGACGGCACCGAGGACAATGCCGGCGCGGTTATCACGCCGGACACACTGGCTCGCGCCCGCCGTGCGGGTCTCGATCCGCGGGCACGGCTTGCCGATAATGATGCCTATGGCTTTTTCGCCGCCCTGCAGGATCGACTCATGACCGGTCCCACCCGCACCAACGTCAACGATCTGCGTGCCGTTCTCATCGGCCAGCCGCCTTAGCCGCCCAGCCAGTAGCTGACCAGCATCGCGCCGAGCGCGCCCATGAAAAGGGTCTGGAGGACGATCACCGTCACGGGCCGCCAGCCCAGCTTGAGCAGCTCGCCAAGGTGGCTCTGGATGCCGAGCGCGGCGACGGCCGTGATCAGACAAGCGCCCGAGATCGTCGCAAGGATGGCCTGCGCCCCGTCCGGCAGTCCGCCCAGGCTATTGAGACTGACCAGGGCGAGAAAGCCGAGCAGGAAGCCCGGAATCGGCGGCATGAAACGCCGACGAGGGGCGTCCGGTGCGCCCGGCTCGGCGGCGGGGCGCGTCACGATGGCAAGCCCCACCACTAGCGGCAGCAGCAAGGCAACGCGCAGCAGCTTGATGACCGTGGCCGTCTCGCCCGAAGACTCCGAGACACTGAACCCGGCCCCGACCACCTGGGCGACATCGTGGATCGTGGCGCCCAGAAAGACCCCTGCCTGGGCATCGTCCATGCCGAGCTGCGCCGCGAGCAGGGGGTAGAGCACCAGCGCAACGGTGCTGAGTGTGCTCACGCTGACCACCACCAGGACGGTGTTGAGCTGCGCACGCTCATCCCGCGGCAGTGTCGAGGCGATCGCAAGCGCCGCTGAAGCGCCGCAGATGCTCACCGCCCCGGCGGACAGGACGCCGAAATGCCGGCTCATGCCCAGGCCGCGGGCCACGATAAAGCCGGTGATCAGGGTCGCCGTCACGGTCGTGAGGGTGATCAGCACCGGGGCAAGGCCAAGCGCCGTCAGGTCCGCGAGCGTCAGCCGGGCACCGAGCAGCGCCACGCCAATGCGCAGCAGTGTGCGGGTGCTCAGGCGGATGCCCGGCGTCACGCGTGGCCAGTCGCGCAAAAACCCCAGGGTCATGCCGAGCAGCAGGGCAAACAGCATGACCGGCGCGGCGTAGTGGCTGCCAAGAAACAGTGCCACCAGGGCGACCGCCAGGCTGATTGCGACGCCGGGCGCGGCGCGGCGGCCGCCGGCCAGCGTCTCGCGGGTCGTCGCGACCAGCCCGTTAATGATTGATGCGCCCGGCATACTCATGGGCGCGCAGGATAGCGGAGTCGGTGGGTATCATCGACGTCGATGACGATCGGGATGACTGAATGGCTGCTCTACGCCGGGGCGCTGCTGGTGCTGTTTCTCACGCCGGGCCCGGTGTGGCTTGCGCTGCTGGCGCGGACGCTCTCGGGGGGTGTCGCAGCGGCGCTTCCGCTTGCGCTGGGCGTTGTGGTGGGGGATCTGATCTGGCCGCTGGCCGCGATCCACGGGCTCAGCTGGATGGTCTCGACCTATGATTACACGCTGGTGATACTGCGCTGGGTGGCCGCCGTACTGTTCGCGGGCATGGGGCTGCAGCTTATCCGACACGCCGACCGGGCGATCCAGGCCGATGGCCGATCGACCCGACCCGGCTTCTGGCCCGGGTTCAGCGCCGGGCTGGCGGCGATTCTGGGTAATCCCAAGGCGATCCTGTTCTATCTCGGCCTGCTGCCGGGTTTCTTTGATCTCGCGGCCATCACGGCGCTGGATGTCGGCATGATCGTGGCGGTGTCGATGATCATACCGTTTCTCGGCAACCTGCTCTTTGCGGTGGGGATCGATCGGCTCCGCCGCCTGGTTCAGTCACCGGCGGCGTTGCGCCGGCTCAACCGGGTCGCCGGGTTGCTATTGATCCTGGTGGGGCTGATGATCGGCGTGCCGGCGCTGCACGACTAGCGCTGGTGAAGACACCCCGTACAGGAGCCCACGATGAGCCATGACCCCACCGCCGGCCTGAGTCAGCTCGGCCACCCGTCGTCGATTCCGTCATCGCCCGAGGAGGCGGTGCTCGAGCGGGTCCCCAATCCCCAGGCCGATGTGCACTATCTCTCGCGGTTCACGGCGCCCGAATTCACATCGCTGTGTCCAATGACCGGGCAGCCGGATTTTGCCCATCTGGTCATCGACTATATCCCGGGGCAGTGGCTGATTGAGAGCAAATCGCTGAAGCTGTTCCTGTTCGCCTTTCGCAATCACGGCGCCTTCCACGAGGATTGCACCGTCACCATCGCCCGGCGGCTTGCGGATCGGCTCGAGCCGGTGTGGCTGCGCATTGGCGGTTACTGGTATCCCCGCGGCGGCATGCCGATCGATGTCTTCTACCAGACCGGGCAGCCACCCGCCGATGTCTGGATACCCGAGCAGGGGGTTGCCGGCTACCGGGGCCGTGGCTAGGCATGTCGATATTCGAAGCGGGTATTAGGCAGATCGCTGCAACATTGCTAGGTTGAGCGCATGCCCCATCACGAAGGCAGGGAGTAATCATGAGCCGCGCTGACGAGTTCGAGACCGCTAATCGGGACTATGCCGAGGCCTTCGATCAGGCCGATCTGCCCATGCCACCGGCGCGTCAGGTGGCGATTGTGGCCTGTATGGACGCACGGCTCGACGTCTATCGCCTGCTGGGCCTCGAGCTTGGCGAGGCGCACGTCATCCGCAACGCGGGCGGGGTGGTGACCGAGGATGTGATCCGATCGCTGCTTATTTCACAGCGCCTGCTCGGGACCACCGAGATTGTCCTCATTCATCACACCGACTGTGGCATGCTGACTTTCAGCGACGACGCGGTGAAGGCCGATGTCGAGGCGGAAACCGGCATCCGTCCGCCCTTCGCGCTGGACGCATTTGCCGAGCCGCATGCCGACGTGCGGCAGTCGGTCCGACGCCTCGAGGAGGTGCCCTACCTGCCCCGTCGCGAGCAGATCACCGGCTACGTCTACAACGTCAGCAGCGGTGAGCTCGAGCGGGTCGACTAGCGGGACGCCGGCGGTGGATCACTCAAAGCTCGACCGCATTGTCGGGGCGGCCCAGCGTGCCGCCGATGCGCGCAGTCGCGGCTACCGGGAACGCGCGCTCAAGCGGTTTCCGTGGGTGTGCGGCCGTTGCACCCGTGAATTCACGCGGGCCAATGTGCATGAGCTGACCGTCCACCACCGGGATCATGACCACCACAACAATCCCGACGATGGCAGTAACTGGGAGCTGCTGTGTCTCTACTGTCACGACAATGAGCATCAGCGCTCGCTCGAGGCCAGTGACGGCGCAGGGTCAGGCGAGGCGCACACCGCTCCCGGCACCCATTCGCCGTTTGCCGATCTGAAGTCGATGCTCGCCAGCCGCGACGCCGACGATTGAAACCACACGGATAAAGCAGCTTTGATACAACCGACCCCGCGCCTGTACTTCTACAGTGCGCAACAATACGATCGCGCCTTCTTTGATCAGGCCAATGCCGCCCACGGCTTCGAACTGGCTTATACCGAGTCACCGCTGAATGCCGATACGGCGCGCCTTGCCCGGGGTGCGTCGGTGATCTGCGCTTTCGTCAACGACACCCTCGACGCGGACTGCCTGCGGGCGCTGGCCGAGGCGGGTGTGCGTACGGTGGCGCTGCGCTGTGCGGGGTTCAACCATGTCGATCTCGGCGAAGCCAAACGCCTGGGACTGGCGGTGGTTTCGGTGCCGGCCTACTCGCCTGAGGCGGTGGCCGAGCATACGCTGGCGCTGATCCTCACGCTCAATCGCAACACGCACCGGGCGTATGCCCGGGTCCGCGAGGGTGATTTCAACCTCAAGGGGCTGCTCGGCTTCAACCTCAACGGCCGCACGGTCGGACTCATCGGCACCGGGCGCATCGGTGTGGCGACGGCCCGGGTGCTCTCGGGGCTGGGCGTCGAGCTGCTGGGCCACGATGTCCACGAAAACCCCGACTTCAAGGCGCTTGGCGGGCGCTACGTGGCGCTCGACGAGCTCTATGCCCGCTCACACATCATCAGCCTTCATTGCCCGCTCACCGAGTCCAATCACTACATGATCAATGCCGAGTCGATCGCGCGGATGCGCGACGGCGTGATGCTGGTGAACACCAGCCGGGGCGGGCTCATTGACACCGAGGCGGTGATCGCCGCGCTCAAGTCCAGAAAGGTCGGACACCTGGCGCTTGATGTCTACGAGCAGGAAAGCGATGTGTTCTTTCGGGACCTCTCCGACGAGATCCTCGCCGATGACATGCTCTCGCGTCTTTTGACGTTTCCCAACGTGCTGATCACCGGGCATCAGGGGTTCTTTACCCAGGAGGCGATGACGCAGATCGCCGAGATCACACTGGGCAACGTGGCGGCGGTCGCCCGCGGTGAGGCCTGCGACAATGAGCTGACCCAACGGCTATGACCGAGGTGCTGGATCGGCCGCTGGCACTGGCGCTGCAGGGCGGTGGATCCCACGGGGCGTTGACCTGGGGCGTGCTCGACCGCCTGCTGGAGGCGGGCATGCGGCCGGCCGGATTGAGTGGTACCAGCGCCGGCGCCCTCAACGCGGCGGCGCTGGCCTCGGGCTGGGCCGTCGATGGCGCCCGTGGCGCGCGTTCGGCGCTGCAGGCACTCTGGTCGGGCATCGGGGGCATGAACCCATCGGTGCGGCCGTCCTGGAGCGCCGATGGCAGCCTTCATTCGGCCACCTTAAAGACCATGACGCGGGTTGCCTCGCCTTATCAATTTAATCCGGCCGGGTTTAACCCGCTGCGCCAGCTGCTAGCCACGGTCATCGACTGGGAGGCCCTGCGTGCCCCCCGGCAACCGCCGCTCTGTGTGGCGGCTACCGAGGTGGCGACGGGGCGGCTGCGGCTTTTCCAGCGCCACGAGCTGAACGTGGAAATGCTGCTTGCATCCAGTTGTATCCCCACGCTGTTCCGTGCGGTCGAGATCGACGGCAAGGCTTACTGGGATGGCGGCTTTGCCGCCAATCCGGCGTTGCTGTCCCTGGTGATGAACGCCGAGTCGAGTGATCTGATGCTCATCCAGCTCCTGCCGGAGCGCGCCGAGACGATGGCACCGCGGCAAGTGGACGGCATCCTCAATCGCTCGCGTGAGCTGGGGTTCAGCACGCATCTGCTCCGAGAGCTTCACTGGCTTGCCACCCTGCAGGCGGACGGCGGTCCCTTGACGCGCTGGTCGCCCTCGCGGCTGCGGCGGCGGGTGGCGCGGCTGCGCTTTCACCACCTCGACGGCGGCGGCGAGCTGGCGTCGCACGGTGAGCCGAGTCCGCTTGATACCGCCAGTCCATCGCTGGAGGCGCTGCATCGCGCGGGTCGGGAGGCCGGACAACGCTGGCTGCGAGATCACGGGCATTGTGTCGGGCGGTTCAGCTCGCGGCCGCTGAGTGCGTTCGCCGGGCTTGACGGGTGACCGTCGGGTGATCCGTCAGGAGTCAGCCGGCCGGGGCTTGCCGCGGAAGATCCAGTACACGCCCAGAGTGTAGATCAGCACCACGGGCAGTACGACCAGCCCCGCCCCGTCAAAGAGCAACTGCAGCGAGGCGGTCGGTGCCGCCGCCTGATCAAAGCGCAGCTCACCGGGCAGAACCCAGGGCCAGACACTCAGGATGAAGGCACTGAACCCGCCAAGGATAATCAACGCGGCCATGGGATAGGCCAGTCGGTCGCGGGACGCCCGGGTGCTATAGACAACCCCCGCGGCACCGATAACGACCATCGGCGCCGGTCCCAGCAGCCGCGCGGGCGCATCCGCCCAGCCCTGGGCGATCTCCATCGATCCGAGCAGTGGCCCGGCAAAGCTCAACAATACGCCGATCACCGTCAGCGCCATTAACCAAGGCGGGCGTTCGTTCACGGGCACCGTCACGATGCCGGGATCGCGGGAGTCAAGGGTCAGGCTGTCGAAAACGCTCCCCATCACCGGGATACCGATCTTGAAGGCGTTGCGCTCGGCCGCCTCGTCCGGCCAGGCAACCAGCAGCAGCCGGGCCGGCTGTTCGGTCTGCCAGCGCCCCTCAATAGCGGTGAACTTGCTGGGTTGACGAGCCTCGACGTATTCGCCATTCAGGCGCCCGTCGCGGCCACGCAGAAGGCCGTGGTCAGATACGCGGCAACAATCATGTGCGGGAAGCGCACCCACCGCCCGTCGCTCGAGAATATCGCGCCCCAGTCAGTGGGATCGAACTGGCTGCCCTGCATCGCGTAGCCAACCGGGACCTGCATCCCGGTGTTGTTGGCCAGTATCCAGAACGAGGACACCGTGGTGCCAATCGTCACCATCAGGCACGAGAAAAAATACATGCCCCGGGAGACACGCTGACGGCCAAACACCATCACGCCGAAAAAGGTCGCCTCGAGCAAAAAGGCAGTGAACGACTCATACGCAAGCAGCGGGCCCTGGATCGGGCCGGTGCGCGCGGACCGGGCGCTCCAGTTGGTGCCGAACTGGAACGCCATGACGATGCCCGATACAACGCCCAGGACAAAGGCGATCATAAAGATCAACAGCCAGAAGTCGGACAGCTCGCGATAGACCGGCCGGTTGCCAGCGACAATCCCTCGAGCGCACCGCCCCAGCTCGCACTCGGCAAAGGTCGAGGCCGCGTTGGTCACGACAATCAGACCGAACAGCCCGAGCAGCAGCGCCGCTCAGGTGTAGAAATGCAATCCGATGAAGGCATCTCCATGTGAATGCGAACTCCAGCACGACGGTAATCGCGGACAATCCCAGCGCATTCAGCTTTTTCGAGAGTGACTCAGTCATCGTGCCGCCCCCTGGAAGTCGAGATTGAGTGCGTCGGTGGCGTGGACGTTGAGCAGGTAGGGCGTCCACAGCAGACCCACCCCCCAGGTCGCGTGTGCCAGAACCGGCTTATCAAAGAACACCAGCGCCAGTGCGATGGCGACGAGCTGAAAAGGCAGCACCACCATGAATCCGTTTCCCTTTTTATTATCGCGGTCGATGGCCTTTTCAGTCAGACCCGTTCGGGTTGGCCGATATCAGAAAAACACGCGGAAATTACGGACAAATACTGACGCCGCAGGGGGTTGATGGGCCCTCGCGACAGCCATGATCGGCGGTGGTAATCTGGCTGAAATAGCCAGTCATAAGAAAAAGAGGTCCCCATGCTCGATCAGACCAAGGTCGCCGGCCATCGCAGTGTTGTCGTCAACGAATACACCAACAGCGTCATCGATCCCGACGCCCGCATGCTTGGCCCGCTCGAGGATGGGGGTACCATCATTGCCAATACCGCGCCGGGCTGCTGGGGCCCGATGATTACGCCAAGCCTGCGGGGCGGGCATGAAGTGACCCGGCCCGTGGAAGTGATTGGCGCGCGGGTGGGCGACGGACTGGCGATCCGCATTCGTGACATCACCGTCACCTCGCTCGCCACGGCGTCGGGCCACGACAGCTCCCCGGAGGGGTTCTGCCTGGGGGACCCCTATGTCGCCGCCCGCTGTCCGCATTGCGATACGCTCTGGCCCGCGACCCACACCGAGGGGATCGGCCAGGACTCGGTGCGCTGCGACGCCTGCAACCAGCCCGTTAAACCCTTCGAGATTGTTCATGGCTATACCGTCAGCTTTGATGACAGCCGTCACGTGGGGGTAACGCTGCCGCAGAAAGCCGCCGAGGCGGTGGGGCACAAGGCCGATCACTATGCCGCGCTGCCGGATGCAAGCCATCAGCACTCGGTGCTGCACTACGCGCCCTGCGACATGCCGGCAACGCTCATCCGCATGCGACCGTTTCTCGGTCAGCTCGGCAGCTGCCCCTCCCGGGCGATGCCGGACAGCCACAACGCCGGTGACTTTGGCTCGTTTCTTGTGGGTGCGCCTCACGACTACGCCCTCACCCAGGCGGAATTGCTCGAGCACAAGACCGATGGTCATCTCGACATCGATGCGGTGCGCGCCGGCGCCATTCTGGTGGCGCCGGTCAAGGTCGACGGCGGCGGGCTCTATCTGGGCGACATGCATGCGGGGCAGGGCGATGGCGAGATCGCCGGACACACCATGGACGTCTCCGGCAGCGTGACCCTGCAGGTGGAGGTGCTCAAGGATTACCCCATCGACGGTCCGGTGCTGTTTCCGCTGGTTGAAGATCTGCCGCCCATGGCCCGTCCGTTCAACGACGACGAGATGGCCCGGGGCCAGCGACTGGCCAATCGCTGGGGGATCGAGGCCATCGAGCCAACCGCCCCCATCTCGGTGATCGGGACGGCCGCCAACCTCAACGAGGCGATCGATAATGGGCTCGAGCGTGCCGGCCGCCTGCTCGACATGAGCGTGCCCGAGGTGCGCAATCGTGCCACGGTGAATGGCGCCATCGAGATCGGTCGGGCGCCCGGCGTGATCCAGGTGACCTTTCTGGCGCCGCTGACCCGGCTTGATGCGGTGGGCCTGGGCGACTACGCCCGCGAGCAGTACGGCCTGAGCTGATCAGGGGAACACCATCGATCATCGGATGGTCAGCAGAGCCACATCCCAGGGAGTCACGCTTTCCATGTCCACTGCCGCCATCATCGGAAACGGCATCGCCGGCGCGTCGGTGGCGCGCCGGCTGGCGCTGTCCCAGCCCGGCGCCTTCAGTCGTATTGCGGTCCATGAAATCGGTCGCGGCCCCGGCGGGCGCGCGGCCACCCGAAAGACCCGCTCAATGCCGGGGTTGCGCATCAACCACGGCGCTCCCTACGCGGATATCTCTACGACCAGGGGGAAGGCGCTTCTGGCCTCGCTGGACGGTGTAACCGAGGCGTATACCGCACCGCGATGCACGGTGGACGCGGTGACAGGTGCGGTCGAGCCACTCGAGCCGGACAGCGCCCAAGCCCTGATCACGGGGCGGGATGGCGAGATGGCCAACATCGCCGGGGATCTGCTGCGCGATGGCCGCGGTGAGCGGCTCTCACCCATCGCCACGCATTATTCGAGCATGGTGAGGGGGCTCAGTCGCGGCCGGTCACCCGGCTCGCCGTGGCGGTTGTTCGATGGAAACGGCGATGAAATCGATCGTGCCGACTGGCTGATCGCCGCCGGCAGCGGCATCGCCCATCCACGCTGGTCGGCGACCTTCGGCGGGGAGCCGCCGCTGGTTGCCGCCGCCTCGGAATGTGAGGATGCGGCATTGAACGACGCCCTCGCGGTGATCGCCCGGCAAACGGCAGCGCCGGTGCTCACGGTGCTGCTCTACGGCACCGGTGACCTGGCCAATCAGTGGCGGCGTCTGGCGTTCGGAGAAGGCCGGCTCGTCAACCACGACGTGCTCTCGAAAATCTCGATTCAGCCCTGTGGCGAGAGCGAATGCGCCGTAGTGCTGCACTCCACCATCGACTATGCGGTGGGCAACGCCGGCGTGCACGGCTCATCGTCGAGTGCCGCGCGAGTGGGCGATGCCTCCTCGGACAGCCATCGCGAGGCGGCGATCATTGATGACCTGCTCGGCGCCCTGGGCGAGATCCCCGGTCTGCCGGCCGCCCCGGCCGAGCGCTATGCGTTTGGCCCGCTGATGCATCGCTGGGGCAATGCCTTTCCGCAGGGTGAGCCACTGCCGGTGGCCCGGGCGGTATGCCCCGAGGCCCGGGTGGCATTTTGCGGCGACTATGTGGCCACCGACGCTCGAATGGGCAGTTGCGAATCCGCCTTGTTGTCGGGTGTGGAGGTGGCCGACAGGATCATCGGGTCCAGCGAAGCGCGCTCGGGTTAGCGCGGTGGCAAACAACCCCGCTCGGGGCGGGGTTGCGGGTTCTTTTACAGCGAGAAGCCCCCGTCCACGGCCATGGCCTGACCGGTGACATGCTCGGCGCTCGCCAGGTAGACGGCCAGCTGGCCCATGTCCTCGGGCGTCTGCGCCTCTCCCTGGGGCAGCAGCGTTTTCTGGTGGCGCTCCCACGATTCTCGTTCGCTCTCGCCCTCGTGACGCCAACGCCCGGCGAGACCGTCTTCGCCCCGCCACATGCCAGTGCCAACGATGCCGGGGCATAGCGCATTCACCGTGACACCCTCGCTCGCCACCTCCTTGGCAATGGCGTTGGTAAAGCCGATGACCGCAAACTTTGATGCCGTGTAATGGGACAGGTCCGGGAAGCCGACCTTGCCGGCGATGGAGGCAACATTGATGATGCGCCCAAAGCGTCGCGGCCGCATTACGGCAAGCTCCGCTTTCGAGCACAGGAAAACGCCCCTGGCGTTGACCTTCATAATCCAGTCCCAGTCATCGGTGCTGAGTTCATCGACCGAACCGATGCTGAGTACGCCGGCGTTGTTGACGACGCTGTCAATCAGCGGGTTAACGGAGGCCGGGACGGAGACGTCGACCTGAAACGCACCGCTGCGACGGCCCAAGCCTTCGACCTTGTTGGCGGTCTCCCGGGCGATCTCGACATCCAGATCGGCGATCATGACGCCGGCGCCCGTCCTGGCCAGTGCCATCGCGATGCCTTCGCCGATGCCGCGGCCGCCGCCGGTAACCAGTGCGGTTTTCCCTTCGAGTTCCATGGGTTGTCTCCTCTGTTGAGGTGAGCGTCACTGTTATCCTCCGCGCTACGGATTGCATCCGTTATCCATCAACCGAAGGGAGTTTTAATGACTCAGAACGTTTTGATCGTCCTGACTTCGCATGATCAGCTAGGGGACACCGCCAACAAGACCGGTTTCTGGCTCGAAGAGCTGGCCGCCCCCTACTACGTGCTCAAGGACGCCGGGGCCTCCTTGACGCTGGCTTCACCCAAAGGCGGTCAGCCGCCGGTGGATCCGTCCAGCGACGCGGAGGAAAGCCATACGCACGCAACCCGGCGTTTCGAGGCCGACGCCGATGCCCAGGCGGCCCTTGCCAGCACGAATCGGCTAAGCGAAATGAATGCGGATGACTTTGATGCCGTGTTCTATCCCGGTGGCCACGGCCCGCTGTGGGATCTGGCCGAGGATGCCGACTCGATCCGCCTGATCGAGACCTTCATCGCCCAGGGCAAGCCGGTGGCCAGTGTCTGCCATGCACCGATCGTGCTCATCGCCGCCCGGACCGCTGCGGGTGAGCCGCTGGTCAAGGGTCGCGAGGTGACCGGCTTTACCAATGGCGAGGAGGAAGCGGTGGGTCTGACCGACGTCGTGCCGCACCGGGTTGAGGATGCGCTGCAGAGCTGCGGCGGTGTCTACTCGAAGGCCGACGATTTTGCCCCTTACGTCCGCGTGGACGGACCGTTGATCACCGGCCAGAACCCGCCGTCCTCGGCGCCAACGGCCCATGCGCTGCTGGAGTGGCTCGACGCGCGGTAGCCACGATGCCGACCAGCATCCGGTGGATAACGCCTTCGCTCGCCCTGCGGGCGAGGGCAACCGCGCCCTCTCCTGATCGATATCAAGGATTGGTTCCGGGGACCGGGTAGGGTGGTGCGATGGGCCAACTGCCCGGAGCTGGAGAAGATCATGTCTCGTCGACCTCCTGCCTCCAAACCCGCATCAGCCGTGAAGGCCTCAGCGGCAGCGCCCGAATCGGTGTCTGGGGCCTGTATCAAAAAAGCGCCCAAAGGCTATGCCTGGAAGCCGGATCCGGGCGAACTGACCGCCGAAGAAATCCGCGGTTTTTTTGAATCCGATCAGTCTCCCTATCGATACCGGATGGCCCGCAAGCGCTACGAAGCCGAAAAGGCACTCCTGCAAGCGGAGCTGATGAAGGTGCAGAAATGGGCCCTGGAAACCGGTGAGCGGTTCGTGTTGTTGTTCGAGGGGCGATATGCCGCCGGCAAAGGAGGCACCATCAAACGGTTCAACGAGCACCTCAACCCGCGTTTTGCCCGGGTGGTGGCGTTGAACAAGCCCTCCGAAAAAGAGCGGGGGCAGTGGTATTTCCAGCGCTACATCGAGCATCTGCCCACCCGCGGCGAAATGGTTTTCTACGATCGCTCCTGGTACAGCCGCGCCGGCGTCGAGCGCGTGATGGGGTTCTGCACGCCAACGGAGTATCTGGAGTTCATGCGCTAGGCGCCCGAATTCGAGCGCATGCTGGTTCACTCCGGTATCTGTTTATACAAATACTGGTTTTCGGTGACGCCCGAGGAACAGCGCCGCCGTTTTCTGTCCCGCGAGACGGATCCGCTGAAGCGCTGGAAGCTTTCCCCCATCGACAAGGAAAGCCTCGGCAATTGGGACGAATACACTCAGGCCAAGGAAGCCATGTTCTTCGACACGGACACGGCGAATGCCCCCTGGACGGTCATTAAGTCCAAGGACAAGAAACGTGCCCGGCTTGAGTGCATGAAGCACTTTCTTGCCAGCATTGACTATCCGGATAAAGACTCCTGCGTTGTCGGCTCGCCGGATCCGTTGATTGTCGGGCGGGCGAGCGACGTGGTGCTCTCCGGCCTGGAGCTTGAATACGTGATGGGATAGGCCAGTCACTGTACTCACAAACGTACTCACAAAAGCGTGTGACTGCGGGCCAGTGGCGATCAACCTGATACACATAAAGAACCCCGCATGGCACGGGGTTACGGGATTTCGAGGAAGGCCTGAAACCTCCCCGAAAGGGGTGTTGGTGGAGACGGCGGGAATCGAACCCGCGTCCAAAGGACCTCCACTACAGGGTCTACATGCTTAGCGCCGTCTTTGTGTTTAGCCGCCACCTACCCAACGGCCAGGGTATGGTGGTGCGATCCCGTCAGGTTTCGCCGCGCGGGTCCGGGCTCCCCGCGGGGCTAGCCTGTGTAATATGCCTGTCCAACACCCAACCACAGGCGATCAAGTGTGGACAGCTCACGGGTTTTTAGGCCGCGAGTGCGAAGTTGTCGTCGTTGGCAACTATCTTTTTTGTCACGTTGTTAACGAGGTTGAGTGACATCCCCGGCATGCACCTGGAGTTTCGCGACCTTCGTCGAAGCCATGTCGTCCCCAGATACCTTCCAAGACAGGGTAGCGCCTCATCGGTTCCAGGGGAAGGGCGTCACACGCGGTGCTTGAGCAGACGTTCCTTCTCGCGCTGCCAGTCGCGTTCCTTCTTGT
>Ga0102930_1000031_pt1 | contig 40089 bp, 46 predicted proteins | sample SalPon1_B_H2O_MG_FD_84514 | JGI IMG/M metagenome (GOLD analysis project Ga0102930, IMG submission 84514) | Salt pond water microbial communities from South San Francisco under conditions of wetland restoration - Salt Pond MetaG R1_B_H2O_MG | ecosystem: Environmental > Aquatic > Non-marine Saline... | reverse complement strand
TTCCACCCCACCGTGTTCGCGCTAACCGGTCAATCCGAGCGCTTGCTAGCACCGATACAGGCGCAAAGCACAGAGCAGGAATTTGACTTTGATGGCCCGCTCAATGGGCGTGTGCGCTTGGCTGAGCAAAACAGTGATCACGGGGCTGGTGGGCGTAGGCCACCGGGATTTCTCATTCGTATTCAATCCCCCTGATTGGAGTGCCTTATCAGGCCATTAGGGCACAACCCATTGGCCAGCCCAGTCATCATCGCGCTGAAAACGGGCCCGGCGATGGCGATGGCCAAGGTGCAAGATATCCATTTGCTGGATACTGAGTTCGAGCATCGCAAATGCCTTTAAGTCTGGGTATTTTTCGTATGCCAAGCTCTCTGCAATGACATCGCCTGAGGCCGGATGAAAGCCATAGCAGCTTTGCGCGTGATCGCTTAATTGCTCCCAAATCGATTTGAGTGCTTCACCGGTATGTACGACCACCTCAGTGGAAAAGCGGATTTGCAGATGCGCGATGTTGTCCCAAATATGCAGTGCCGCGTATGGGTTGGCACGCACTTCGCTGACCTTATCGGCATGGCAGTCTGTGTAGATATTGAGCGAGGCGGTATCGTGGTGGGCTGCACGCAGAACAACGGTTCGTGCCTGCGGCATGCCTTTGCCATCAACACTCGCTAATGTGGGGTGACGTGCGGGGGCGCGGCGATCAGCGACACCGCGCTCCAATCGCTTCCATACCTGAGTGTGGAGCGTATCTAATGCGCGTGCCCATTCGTGAAGTGCTTCAGCCATAGAGATTGACCTATATCGATTGCTAGCGATCGTTAAGCCAAAATATACGGTTGATCGCATATATGGAAAAACGTATATTTTACTGCGGCGCAGATCATGTATTTCTACCTTCGATTATTGAGGATAACTGATGGCTGACAAACGAGACACCGCTGGCACTCACGCGCCCTCGGTGAAAGAGGGGATGGGAATTTTTGAGCGCTATCTCAGTGTCTGGGTGGCGCTTGGCATGCTCGTTGGCATTTTGCTAGGGCAATTTTTACCGGTCGTGCCAGATACCTTGTCTCAGTTCGAATATGCCCAAGTCTCTATACCGGTTGCCATTCTCATTTGGGCGATGATTTATCCGATGATGGTGCAGATCGATTTTGCCTCCATTGTGGGGGTGCGCCGTCAGCCCAAAGGCTTAATAATTACCACGGCAGTGAATTGGTTGATTAAGCCATTCACCATGTTTGGCATTGCCTGGTTTTTTTTAGTGGTCGCATTTGAGCCGTTTATTCCCGCTGGCCTTGCTCGGGAATATCTTGCTGGGGCGATTTTGCTCGGCGCTGCACCGTGCACGGCAATGGTTTTTGTTTGGAGCTATCTGACCCGGGGCGATGCGGCGTACACGCTTGTGCAGGTATCGGTGAATGACATCATTATGTTGTTTGCGTTTGCTCCGATTGTCGTATTTTTGCTTGGAATTTCGAATATTCAGGTGCCATGGGACACCGTGGCATTGTCAGTGGTTTTATACATTGTTATCCCGCTATTCGCCGGTTATCTCACACGCGTGACGCTGATTCACAGAAAAGGGGTGGAGTGGTTTGATACGGTCTTTATGAGACGCCTTGGACCCATCACTCCCATTGGTCTAATCCTGACCTTGATTTTGCTTTTTGCGTTCCAAGGTGAAGTTATTTTGAATAACCCCCTGCATATTCTGCTCATCGCAATACCGCTAAGCATTCAGACCTTTTTGATCTTTTTTATCGCTTACCGCTGGGCTAAAGCGTGGCAGGTTCAGCATTCTGTCGCCGCACCGGGGGCGATGATTGGGGCAAGTAATTTCTTTGAGCTTGCGGTCGCGGCGGCGATAGCGCTGTTCGGACTTCAATCCGGTGCTGCCCTTGCCACTGTCGTCGGTGTGCTCGTGGAAGTCCCATTAATGCTCGCCCTGGTTAAAATCGCCAATCGGACTCAACATTGGTTTCCAAAGACAATATCGCCAGGGCGCACACCGGCGTCCGTGCCTGATTCGGGATGAGTGCTGTCACGATAAGCCCAAAGGCACGCGATTGGGTCACCGCACAAGGCGGTGTCATCACATTACGAGCCTCGCCGCAGCATGGTTGCTGTGGCGGGCATGCGGCCCTGCCAAAAGCAGATGTCCGAGTCCCCGACGCCGAGGATCAATATCGACAAATTCGAGTAGATGGTGTCATTGTGCATGTGGCGAATGCGCTATCAGAGGGGCCTTATCATGTCGATTTGGATGGTGTTTGGCGTTGGCAGCGGCTCGTTGTGGAGGGGGGGCTTAGCCCTTGGCGACCGAGTGATGAATCTTGAATAAGAACTTGGCGCGCGGCGCTTGCGAAAAAGGCGAATAACCAACAGGCTGCGACACCATGGCGCCTATCCTTGTCTTTGATGTTAATGAGACTCTGCTGGATCTGAGCACACTTGAGCCTTTTTTCGTGCGGTGTTTTGGCGATCAAAATGCCATGCGTGATTGGTTTGCGGAGCTAATTCTCTACGCTCAGACCATGACGCTCAGTAGGCGCTATTGGCCATTTAATGAATTAGCGCTGGCTACTTTGCGTATGCGCGCAGAAATCTCGGGTATTGCGATTACACAAGCGGATGAGCAAGCGCTCGCTGAAGCGATTCGGTCAATGCCGGCTTGCCCGGATGTGATGCCTGGCCTTGAGCGATTAAAAGCGGCCGGCTTTCGCTTAGTGACATTGACGAACTCACCGCCATCCGCTTCGTCAACAGCGCTTGAGCATGCCGGCATTGCAGATTATTTTGAGGCACATTACAGCGTCGATTCAGTGGCCCAGTTCAAACCCGCTGAGGCCTGCTATGCTCAAGTGGCATCAGCACTCAATGTCGCTACCCGCGACCTGTGTTTAGTGGCTTGCCATGGTTGGGATACGATTGGGGCTCAAGCGGCAGGCTGTCAGGCGGCGTTCATTCGCCGCCATGGCAATGCTGAAATCCGCCTGAATGGGCTTCCAAGGCCTGATGTTATCGCCGCTGACATCGCGCAGTTAGCCGATCAGTTGATTTAGGCCCCATCACGCTATACCCGATATCCAAGTGCCTCTGGCAACCACAGCGATAGTCCCGGGAAGAACACAATAACCGCCAGGGCAACGATCATGCTCAGGACAAACCATAACGTCCACCCAAGCGTGGATTCGATACTCACCCCAGCAATGCGAGAGGTTACTAGTAAATTTACCGCCACCGGTGGAGTAAACTGACCGATCGCAATGGTCATGGCCATAACAATGCCAAACCAAACGGGATTCCATTCAAAAGCGGCAACAATGGGCATAAGAATTGGAATGAGGATGATGTAAATGGACACGCCATCGAGCACCATGCCGATCAGAATTAAAAATACCAGCACCAAAAAAAGCACAACAGCGGGATGCTCTGATACAGACAGCACGGCCGCAGCGGCCTGATCAAACGCGCCTAATGTGCTCCCCGCCCAAGCGAAAATCCCTGCCATAGAGATAATTAATAAAATAACGCCCGACATCATTGCCGCATCGACCAATGCTGAGTAAATGACTCGAGCGCTTAAATTGCGATAGACAACCAGGCCAATGAATAGCCCATAGGCAACGGCAACAACTGCCGCTTCGGTGGGTGTGAACAGTCCGCTCCTCAAGCCTCCTAAAATGAGAACAGGCGCAAACAAAGCGGGCAGTGCTCGAATGAACGCTTTTTTAATACTCGGTCGCGCCTCTGCCTCACCCGACTCAAATTGATGTCGCCGTGATAGCCAGAGTGCCGGTAGAAGAACGGCTCCACCGGCGACAAACCCTGGAATGATGCCTGCTGCAAACAACGCCCGGATATCCACGGATGGAACAAGAATTGAGTAGATAATTAACGCCACTGAGGGCGGGATCAATATAGCGGTCGATGCAGATGCCGCAATCACCGCTGAGGAAAAAGCTTTGGGATAGCCTGCCCGCATCATGCTCGGGATCATAACGGTGGCAACCGCGGCGGCATCGGCAGGGCCTGAACCCGACATACCCCCCATAATCATACAAACAATAACCGCAACCGCTGCTAGACCACCCCGACGCACACCAACAAGCGCTCGGGCAAAATCCACCAGGCTAGCCGCCACGCCGGATCGCTCAAAAATAATCCCGGTTAAAACGAACAGCGGAATCGCCACTAATGGATATTTAGCAATGGCATTAAACGTATTCGTCCCAAGCGTTGCCAGCATAGCGGGCGGGAGGCCAGCGACAATGCCAATCACCCCGGCGACACCCAGCGCGGTAGCGATCGGTGTGCCAATGACAATGGCAGTGGCCATAACCACGAATATCAGTAGCTCAGGACTCATCAATCTGGCACTTTTTGCCGGATTTGGCGTTGGAAACGACCAATAAGACGGGCGATGATGACCAATGCGGCAATCGGCAGCCACATGGAATAAAGCCATGCTGGGATGCCAAGGCCTGGCGTTGTCGCATTAAAGCGCCAGTCGTCATACGCAAATTTGCCACCAAACCATACCATGAGCATGAATATTGCGAGATTGGCCAATAGCGTAATGACCGTTGCCCCCCAGCGAAACTTCGTGTTCATTCGCTCGAGAAAAAATGTAATACGAATTTGCTCATCTTGAGCAAAGGCCACGGCTGAGCCGAAAAATGCGAGAATGATGAGCATAAAGACCGAAATCTCTTCGGTGAATGCAAAAGAGAAGTCGGTGAAGTAGCGCACCAGTACATTGGCAAAGCTAATCACGCAAATAAGCGTTAGTGCGCCGGCGATCACTGCTTTTTCGATCGCAAGCGGCACGCGGAAATCCGCATGCCGCCCATTGGTCTCAAATTTCATAGAGCAGCGCTAGCGTATCGCTAGCGATTCGCAATGGCCTCACGGGCCGTTTCTACTAACGCCTCACCAATCATGGGCGTCCATTTCTCATAAACGCTCATCGTCGCCTCGCGGAATGCGGCACGTTGCGCATCAGAGAGCTCGGTTACCGTTACGCCATGGCCTTCAATTGTCTCACGTAGCGTTGGGACAGCCGCGCGCGATCCTTCAATCTCCCAGAGCCCTGCATCAATCGCTGCTTGCTCGATCATTGCCTTATCATCGGGACTAAAGTTTGCCCAAATATTGCGATTAGCGGCGAAGATCAAAGGATCGGCCATGTAGTGCCAGCGCGTTAAATAGGTTTGTCCAACCTCATGAATATTGGCGATGTTGAAAACAGACAATGGATTTTCTTGGCCATCAACAGCGCCAGTGGATAGTGCCGGCTTCGCATCCGCCCAGCTCATCTGCGTTGGATTCGCGCCAAGGGCATTGAACGTATCCTCAAACAGCGGTGAGCCTACAACACGGATTTTCATACCCTCGAGGTCTGACGGTTTGGTAATGACACCTTTAGAGTTTGATAGCTCCCGAAAGCCGTTCTCACCCCAAGCCAGCGGGACAACGCCTTTGTTGCGTACCGCCTCGAAAACCATTTCACCGGCTTCGCCATTGGTCAAAGCGTCGATGGCTTGATAGTCGGGCATAAGAAAGGGCAGGGAGAAGAGGTTGAGCTCAGGGACCTGCGGTGACCAGTTAATGGTCGAGCCGATGGCAAAATCGATAACGCCGGCGCGCAATGCAGGGAACTCACGAGTCTGATTGCCGCTCACTAATTCAGCGTTTGGATATACCTTGAAATTGATTTTTCCATCACTACGTTCGGCAACAAGATCAGCCCAGCGCTCGGCGGCCTCACCCCAGGGAAAGGGTGTGGGCAGCACCGTCGAAATGGTGTATTCGTCTTTATATTGTGCGATTCCTTGCGTCGATGTCAGTGCGATCAGCACGGCAGCCATCAATGCCAAAGCAGTTATTTTTTTCATAATTTTCTCCTGTTTGAATAACCCTAGTAAGAATCCTATCTTGACACGAATGATTCTGCACCCTAGTTGCGGAGCAAGCCGTCAAAATAACCATTAGCAGGTACACTTGGCATAAAAAAAGGGCAGCGAGAAGCTGCCCTTATCGGGTTAACTTAAATGTGACTCAGCGCTTTACAATCGCATAGTAAATGCCTGCACCAAGTATGGCGCCGATAACCCAAGAGAAGCCTGACAGGCTCTCAAGTGCGGGCACCCAAACCGTGCATATTGAGAAAATGCCGGCAAGGCCGAAGGCGATCATCGCGCGCCGGTTCCAGCCATTATCATAAAAATACTGGCCGCTCTCATCCGCACTAAATAGTGCTTCTAAGTCAATACTTTGTGATTTCACAAGGTAGTAATCGGCAATCATAATGCCGTAGACCGGCGCGAGAATCGCGCCTAGGGTATTCACGAATCCGAATATCCCGATTTGCGAAATGGTCGAGACCCAAAGTGCCCCGATAATCAATCCACAGATCGAAGTAATGGCACCACCCACTTTAAAGTTGATCTTCGAGGGGGCTAAATTCGCGAGGTCATAGACCGGTGGGATGAAGTTAGCGACCAAGTTGATGCCCACGGTGGCGGCAAAAAACATAATCGCTGCAGCAATCGTCAGTGGTAGTGAGTCGACGCGTTGAATCATTTCGGTTGGATTCGTGAGCGTCTCACCAAAGACGACGGCCGTTCCTGCTGTGACAATCAGCGCAATCAATGAGAAAAAAGCAATGTTAAACGGTAAGCCGTAGAGATTGCCTTTTTTCATTTGGCGTTCGGTCGCGACAAATCGGGAAAAGTCGCCATAGTTGATGACCACCGCGGCGAAGTAGGCGATCATCGTGCCAACCACAGCAAAGAATGCGGCGATTGAGGATCCTTCATAGCTTCCCATGCCTTGGAAGATTGTGCCTAGCTGAGGTAGCAGGTCTGCGCCGGCTTCATACCAAATAATGCCAGCAAGGATAATCATCACGAGATAAACGAACGGTCCTGCAAAGTTTAAAAATCGACTAATCCAGTCAATGCCCTGCCAGAACAGCGCGACTTGGAAGCCCCAGACGATCAGCAAAGCAATCCAGGCAACGCCGGTCATACCCAAAAATTGGCCGCCGGTCGCGTCAGATCCGCCAAACATTGCATAGATCAACATGGCAACGGCGGTCGATGCGAAATAGGTCTGAGCGCCATACCAGAAAATCGCAACAATGCCTCTGACCATCGCTGGGAAATTAGCGCCGCGTACCCCCATGCTTACCCTAGCCATGACCGGGAATGGTATGCCGTGCTCAACACTCGGGCGTCCCATGAGATTAACGAGCCACATCACGAAAAAGCCCGCGATTAATATCGCTAAAAAGACGCTCCAGCCATTTAGCCCATAGCTGATAAACAGCGAAGCGGCGAGGGTATATCCAAACAATGACTGGACGTCATTGGCCCAGACATTAAAAATTTCAAACGCTCCCCATTTCCTTTCGGATTTTGGTATGGGTGCGAGATCATCGTTAAATAGTGATGGATCACGGTGTTGTAACGGTGTGCTCATAACTCTCCCCAGGCATTCCCAGCCCTGCTAGCACAGGGCCAGTTTTTGTTGTTTATCATCTCCGAACAACACGCTTCTTACCGCATCAACAATGTGTATGCAATAGTTAATTTTATCGGATACTCTTGTGTATACAATAAACGATGCCTGTAAAACGAGGATGGTCTTTACTGATGAGCCGTGATGAGACGATCTATCAGCAATTACGAAATGCCATTGTGGGCCAAGACCTTCTATCTGCCACCCGGCTTCCTGAAGATGCGTTAAGTAACGTCTTTGGGGTCAGCCGCACGGTGATTAGAAAAGTGCTACAAAGACTCGCACTAGAGCGGCTAGTCACGATTCGTCCTCGACGCGGCGCTGAGGTGACCGAGCCCACCGTTGAAGAGGCTAGGAATGTATTTGCAGCCCGACGGTGTATTGAATGTCATGCGATGACAGACGTGGTTGCGAATTCGACACCGGGGGCGCTGCGCGATCTCAATGAGATGGTTGCCCAAGAACAGGCAGCTGAGTGGCGCAATGATCAAAGCGAGGCGATTCGATTGTCGGCGAGTTTTCACGTTCAACTCGTGGCGATTGGTGGGAATGCACTGATTACCGAATTTCTCGAACAGCTCACATCAATGTCGTCATTGATCATCGCTGTGTATGGTTCGCGGGCGAGTGTGGGATGTAAGCCCGGCGGGCACTCTGAACTTTGTGAGTTAATCGAAATTGGTGATGCAAAAGCGGCAAGTGATTGGATGGAAAAGCATTTAAGGCAAATTGAATCTACGCTGGATTTTCGTAAAAAAGCCGCAGATGCACCGGATTTTGCGAAGCTTTTTTCGGCATCCGCTAATAAACGCAAGGAGGCCTAATCAGACACATGGAAATGTGGCCTAATCGGAACTTCGTTGGTTATGGGAAAGAGCGACCTAATCCGGCCTGGCCGGGTAAGGCGCGGGTGGCTGTGCAATTTGTCCTTAACTACGAAGAGGGCGGTGAGCGTTCGGTTCTCGAGGGCGACGCTCACGCAGAGACTTTTCTCTCCGAAATTATTAATGCACCCGCGGTCCCCGATCGGCATATGAGCATGGAGTCAATCTATGAATATGGCAGCCGGGTTGGTGTTTGGAGGGTGTTAAAAGAATTTGAGCGACGAGCGCTTCCACTCACCGTCTTTGCGGTAGCGAATGCGCTTGAGAAAAACCCTGAGGTCGCGCTGGCATTGACTGAATCCGAGCATGAAATTGCGTGTCATGGATTACGCTGGCTTGATTATCAGTCGATCGATGTGCAAACCGAATCAGCCCACATCAAAGCCGCGGTTGCGAAGATTACTGCCCTCACGGGCCAACCGCCGCTGGGTTGGTATACCGGACGAGATAGCCCAAACACTCGCCAGCTCATTGTCGATCACGGTGGGTTTCTCTATGACTCGGATTATTACGGGGATGATCTGCCGTTTTGGCAGCAGGTCACTCGAACTGACGGTGAGACGGCGGCGCATCTTGTGGTTCCTTACACACTTGATAGCAACGACATGCGCTTTGCTAGTCCGCAGGGATTTAATACCGCGGCGCATTTTTATACCTATCTTCGCGATGCGTTCGATGTCCTCTACGCGGAGGGGGCAGAGCAACCTGCTATGCTTTCGGTCGGGCTACATTGCCGGCTTATTGGGCGGCCTGGGCGTTTTCGGGCACTGCAGCGTTTTCTCGATCATATCGAGCAGCATAGCCATGTTTGGGTGTGCCGGCGTGTTGACATCGCTCAGCATTGGCATGCGCACCACCCAGCCTCGATGGCCTTGGATTAATGCACTCCATCGTTGCAAAGCCACTGACAGCGGATGCCTTTGCCCCATTTGGCAGTGTGATTCAGCAGGCAGGCGCGCCGCATTTTCCGATCAATGCAGGCAGTACCGAGCGCTATCATCGCCTAGCGGTTACCCAAGCTTGCCAAGCGGAGGGTGAGGATAACTCAGCGCAAACGATTATTAGTCTATTTGCAGGACAACCTTTCGATTTGCCGGTGACCATTGAGCTCATGGAACGCCACCCATTGGGTACGCAGGCTTTTATGCCCATTGATGGTCATGATTGGCTGATCGTTGTGGCGGCAACGGATTCAGAGCCGCAGCCTGACGATCTGTATGCCTTCTTTGCCACCGGGGAACAAGGCGTTAATTATGCCCGCGGCGTCTGGCATCACCCGTTATTGGCGCTGAATACGGTTTCACGATTCGTTGTCGTTGATCGCGAGGGGGCTGGTAATAATTTACATGAATGTCGCTTGAGTGAAGCCGTTTTGGTGCAAGGGGAGTAGGCCAACTTATGAGCAGCTATGAATATATGACACCGCCAGGCGGTATGCCTGAGCAATCCCAACCAATCACGGATCGTTCGGTATTCACGACCGCGTATGCGCTCATTCCTCGGGGGGTATTGCGGGATATCGTGACTAGCCAATTTCCGCACTGGGAGAAGACGCGAGCTTGGGTGCTGGCTCGGCCGATGTCAGGGTTCTCTGAGACCTTTGTGCAATCCGTGCTGGAGATCCAGCCGGGCGGGGGGAGCGAGCAGCCAGAACCTGACCCCGAGGGTGAGGGCGCTTATTTTGTACTGTCTGGGGCGCTAACGCTGACGCTTGAGAATACTGAGAAAACGCTCGGCCCTGGGGGGTTCGCTTGGATTGCGCCCGGCGAGCGCTATCGTGTTTTCAACAAAGGTGATGAGCCGGTGATGTGTCATTGGATTCGTAAGCGTTACGAGCGCGTTGAGGGGGTCGCCTTGCCCGATAGCTTTTTTACAAGCGATCAGGCAACTGATCCGATGCCGATGGCGGGCGCCTCCGGTCGCTGGCGGACGACGCGTTTTATGGATCCTGCGGCGTTGGGCTATGACATGCACGTCACCATCGTCACTCTAGAGCCAGGTGCAGTCATTCCTTTCGCAGAAACTCATGTAATGGAGCATGGGCTCTATGTCCTACAGGGTAGAGGTATCTATCGCTTGAATACGGATTGGGTTGAAGTGACAGCCGGTGATTTTATGTGGCTTCGTGCATTTTGCCCGCAGGCTTGTTATGCCGGCGGCGATACCGCATTTCGCTATTTGCTCTATAAAGACGTCAATCGTCATCCTAGCTTGAGTTAACGCGGGTATTGTCGTGATTCAGCCGCTTAGCGCAGTTGGCTGTCTTTGCTTGCGCGGCGATTATAACCCGTGGTGTGTGCATGGGCTTTGTCTTTAGACGCTTGAGAATGAATGCATAAACGCACCCCAGGCATGGCCTTGCGACGGCCTTCGGGGATAGCCAGTGTATGCGGATGCGGATTACCTTTCATTGCTAAGTCGTGGCGATACGCGTGTTGATTATTTATATTTGCTGCCAGACATTACACCGGGGACAGCGGGGTATGAGAGCGCTTATCATGTTGCATTCCGGGTTCCAGATCGCAAAGCTTTGCGCATTATGCTCGAGCATGTGCAGGCCTCAGGCATGCCGTGTTCGGGTGAAGTCGACCACTTTTATTTCCGTTCTGTGTATTTTCGTGAGCCCGGTGGCATGCTTTTTGAAATTGCAACGGATGCGTCAGGTTTTAGGGTTGATGAGGCAGAGCAATCGCTTGGCCAAGCACTCAAGCTCACCGTTGAGCGTGAATACATGCGCTCGGCGATTGCCGCCGAATTGCCGGCGCTGATTCATCCGGATACCGTGTAACGGAGGACGCATTCAATGCCAGGAATCAATGAGTGGATAGCCGTTGCAACGGGTGGGGCTGCCGGAGCAACGCTGCGCTTTAGTGCGGTGTTAATGGCAGAGCGATGGCTACCGAGGTCTTTTCCCTGGGGCACCTTGTTTGTCAATGTGGTGGGTAGTGCGCTGATTGGAGTGGCGTTTGTGTTGCTCATTGAGCGGGGATTGCTAAGCCCAACGTGGCGGGGCTTTTTAACCGTTGGGTTATTAGGTGCGTTCACTACCTTTTCTGCGTTTTCACTGGAAGCGCTCGCATTGATGGAAGGCGGTGAGGTGGGGCGCGGCATTATCTATGTGCTGATGAGTGTGTTGTTGTGTCTCGCTGCAGCCATGGCTGCGGTTGCACTGACCCGAGGCTTAACCTCAGGCATTGTTTGATGGCCGCGACGTATGCGTGAGTTATCTCGTTGTGCTTGGTGCGCTGGTGTTCCTGAACTGATTGTCTACCATGATACGGAATGGGGTTTTCCTGAATTCAATGATCAGCGGCTATTTGAGAAAATTAGCCTGGAGGGATTCCAGTGTGGCTTGAGTTGGCGGACGGTTCTTGCCAAGCGTGAGAATTTTCGAGCGGTTTTTGCTGACTTTGACTTCAATACCGTGGCTGAATATACCCAAGCCGATGTCCAGCGCTTATTGCAAAATCCGGGCATCATTCGCCATCGCGGCAAAATTGAAGCGGTTATTAACAATGCCCGCCGAACGCAAGCGCTGCTGTCAGAGTTTGAAAGCCTAGCGGCGTATATCTGGCAGTATCGGCCCGATCCGCAAACCCTGCCTTCACCGCAATCAGTGACCCACTCGCCCCAATCCGTGGCACTCTCGCGTGACCTAAAACACCGTGGGTGGAAGTTTGTTGGCCCCACCACGATGTATGCATTTATGCAGTCGATGGGGCTGTTGAATGATCATGAGTACACGTGCTTTATGCGGGCCCGTATGCCTATGGCGCTGAGGCGCTAACGCGCTGATTAAGTTGATGTATTTCCGCTTAATTGATAATTCAGTTACTGTTAGGTAATTGGAACTACGGAAGGTTCTCAAACGCTTATGTCCGATACGCTCCTCCGGCAGCTGGTTATGTTGCGGCGCATTCCACGTCATCCCCGGAAAATAACGGTCCGCGAGCTAGAGTCGCATCTCGATGATCAGGGGTACACCGTTTCTGAGCGCACCATTCAGCGTGATTTGCTAACGCTCTCTGGGCGACTTTTTGGTTTGCTGCTGGATGATCGCAGCAAACCGCATGGTTGGTGCTGGCAGCAACATGCCGCTCCGCTCGATATTCCTAGCATGGATCCACAGACGGCGTTGGCTTTCAAATTAGCCGAGCATTTTGGTCAGCGTTTAATGGCGCCTTCCACGGTTAGTACGCTCGAGCCGTATTTTCGCCAGGCAGAACAAGTCCTGGATGATCACCCAAGTCCGGTTGGGGCTTGGCCGCATAAAATACGTGCGATTACCCGCGGTCAGACATTAATGGCGCCGGTTATTGATGCTGATGTGCTCAGATGTATTTATACCGGGCTATTTAATGACCGGCAGGTTAAGGCACGTTATCAGCGGCGGTATGATGGGCAGACAAAAACCTATGTCATTAGCCCACTTGGGATTGTTTTTCGTGATGGCGTGGTCTATCTGGTTTGTCAGCGCAACGATAAGGCGGCTGTGGTGCACTTAGCGTTGCATCGTTTCATCGAGGTTGAGCCCCTCAGCGATCCGGTTGAGCGCCCAGCCGGATTTGATTTAGGTGAATATGTCAGCGGTGGTGGCCTGGATTTTAAGCTTGGCGAAGCGATGCTCAACATAAGCCTGCGACTTACCAATGAAACCGCGACCCACCTAGAAGAAACACCGCTTAGCGAGGATCAGCAGCTAGCTCCCACCTCGGATGGGCGTATTCGATTGAGCGCGACGGTGGCCGATACCTTACAAATTCGCTGGTGGTTACTGGGCCTTGGTAATCAGGTTGAAGTCATTAGTCCCCAATCCCTGCGTGATGAGATTGCGGATCGACTAGCGCAAGCAATGGCCCAGTATCAGACAGGGTAGGGCAGCGTCACTTTGCACCAAAGAGATTAAAGTTCTAGAAAAACCACGTTTCAAAATGTCAGATCAATGGGGTAAGGAGCATAGTTCCCTTTTAAAAGGCTGAAATGGGAAGTCGGTTCCTCCTGAAGAACGGATATTGTAAGGTAGATAAGCGAATAAGAGGTTATAGCGAGTCCACTCAAACGTGGAAAACCACCGTATAGAGGCGCAGAAATGAGGCATAAAAAATGACAAAACCCTCGACGTTAATAGTGACGGCTGCTTTTGTTGCACTTGTTGGTTGTGCAAGCCAACAAAAAATTCCTGAGCAGGACGTATACACGCAACCAAACTGGTACGCAGAGTGCGAGCAAGAGGGCTCAGAGGGATTGTTCTGGTGGGGCGATGACTTTGTCTATGCGTGTGGGATGGGGGTCAGTCGCTTCGAGCAAGCTGCGGAAGCTCAAGCGAAAAGTTTTGCCGTCAATAGCTATGCCGAACGGATTAACGGTCGAGTCGAGAGTAGTACTGATATCCTTATCACAGATGATCAGAAAAATTCGGAGACGTCGATCCTATACGAGGTTCCCAAGACTGCGATTCAAGAGCACCTCGAAGCAGAGCGCAGTACTTACAAATTTAAGGGGAAATACCATGTATTTCTACGTCTAAAAATGTCCGTTGAGGATTATGAAAAACTTAGACAAGGGGTTCGGAATGCCGAAGGTGATAATCTTTCTCGTGTTTTTGATCATCGCGGGATGTTCAGCCAAACAAGAGGTTGAGGTTACAAATAGCCAGTATTGCTATACCGATGAGAATATCAGAATTGTTGATGAGGAGACGGTCTCCTCAGAGAAGAATATAACTTGTTCTGATAAGCCTAAGGTGAACCATGTCACGCGATCAGCAGGAGTGGCTGGCGAGTGCCGCTCATACATTCACAAAATCCAGCGTGGTGGAGTGACAAAAAATGTTAAAGGTTTTTTGTGCCGGTTCCCGGATGGCACTTGGGAGCCTGTTAACGATGTCTATTCTTATTAGCGCCTGCGCAGGATTAGATCGCGATTACTATGGAAGGCTAAGCGCAACCTCTAAATATAACAGCACAGAGTCACCAATTGGCATTTTTTTAAATATGACAAAAGACAATGCTTATTCAGTCCCAAAGAAAGACAGAGATAAGCATGAACAATGCGTTTATTTTAGTCTCGATAACCTCTTTATGGGGGAAAAGTGTGACTGGTATTCTCAAGATGGTTCTACGCACGGCAGTGTGAAAGTTATTTCCCAGAGACAGCAGGGTTCGGGCAGTTGTACAACGCTTTTTAATTCAGTATTTCATAAGGGCGAACGAGTCATTTGGCGGGATACAGCCTGTCGTAGTCTTGGCTCACAGTGGAAATTTGTGAAACGATGAGACTTCCTGCGCGTCCACAAATCTAATATTGATTGAATTATTTTAACAAAAGAAGAAACTATATGAAGCGGTTAATTATTAGTTTTAGTGCTCTTATTTTTATGTCTGGTTGTAGTTATTTCCCAGAAGAGGTGCTGACGGGCGGTGATGAGTGCATGTATATTGGTTGTGAAACTGGTGGCTTAATTATTTATCCGCATGAGCGACCAGAGGATAAAAATGAACCAGGAGAAAACTACGAGCTGTGATTGAAAAAATTACAGATCCGATTGCTGAGCTTGTGACTGCGAGACCCTCGGCGAAGTAAACGTGCGCGTAAGCCATCCATTTTATGATTCTTCAGTTAGCGAATATGCCTCAGAAAAATAACCCATATACTAAGCTTTCAGCTATCACTATTTGACCTTTGTCATAAACGCTTCGATTTTAGCAGACCATACCTAAAGTCATCATCAAGTGTACTTATTTTTATTTAGCAACTAAAGTTAACGCATTGCGAAGTTTCCGTGTGGGTTTTTTGTTGAGTCTTACATCCTCGAACGTCCTCAGGGGCGAGACAACGATGTGATACTGTTAAGACATCGGCATGAAGATGCGCTCAGTGGAGAGGGTGCATAGGTGAAAAATAAAGAGGAAATCAAAATGAAGTTAAGGGGCATTCTCTTCTGGGCTTTACTTGCAAGCTTTTGCGTAAGTGCACTGGTACAGGCTGCAGAGACAACCTGTACTGATGGTTGGCCGGTCGATATCAGAGGCTCGGAGAACGAATACGAAGCGTTATTAGATTCCTGTATCACAGCGGCCAGAGGGGGTAATACACAAGCTGCAGTTAACCTGGGATCGCTCTATTATTACGGTATTGGAGTAGAGCAAAATTTCTCCAAAGCACATAAATGGTGGGAAAGTGCCGCCGAAGAGAATCATGTAAAAGCAATAAAACGCTTGGGAGATCTGGCTGCGTATGGGCATGGAGTACAAAAGGACGAAGAGGCTGCGATTGCATTTTATGAAAAGGCGATTGAAAACGGTAGCGTGGACGCCATGGTGGCCCTCGGGTATATTTATCGGTTTAACGAGGATTTTTCTGTAAACCATAATCTAATTAACAAAACGATTAACTTATTCTCAGCGGCAGCGGATGAAGGGGATCCAAGGGCTCAAGTTGCCCTGGGCAGACTATATCAAAGTCCTCCTATGATTGGCGGTGTTTCTATCGAGAAAGATATTGATGTTGCGATTCAGCTATATCGACTGGCGGCAGATCAAGGCAATACGCGTGGAATATTTATGTTGGGTTATATCTATTCGACTTCCATTAAAGATACCAACGATGTGGCGGGTCCTATCGATCGAGAAAAGGCTGTTGAGCTATACAAAAAAGCCTCCGATAAAGGCCTTCCAATAGCTACTGCTTTTTTAGCGAGGGCGTACCTGTATGGTAATGGAGTGAGACGAGATAAAAAGTACGCGCTGAGTTTGTTAGAGGAAGCAGCCGAGGATGGGGTTGGTCAAGCCTTTCATTTATTGGGGAAATTATATGATCCTGAAAAGACTGGACGTCTTTGGTCGGTCAAAGATTTGAATATTGAAAAGGATTTGCAAAAGTCCTATGAGTTGTATCAGGTAGCTGCGGAAAAAGGTATCCCTTTTGCGAGCCAAGAAGTAAGCAAGAAGAAACGCGAAATAGAAAAGATAAAAGGTGATGCGCTTAGAGAAGAGCAAATAAAAGCTCTTGGATCAACGCCTGCACAGCCGCCAATTTTGGTTAAAAACAATACCAGATATTGGGATTGTGAAAACGCTATCGGCAATCTAGTTTTGGATGATTTATATAATATTGCAAGAAGGCTTGCCAAGAGAAAAGATATTCCAGAACCCGACTCCGATTTTTGTTCCTATTTGGTTCAGGCTAACCAAGGTGCGGACGATAATTCGAAACGCGTGCAGATAAATTGGTATACGTCAGCCGAAAACATGAAGTCATGTATACGTGAAACCTGTGCCACTGAATACACCGCGAGTTTTGGCGTGTGGGGTGCGCATATGGGGATCGAAAGTACTTATGCTTCCATTGAAGTGTCAGAATCTATTCTCTCAGGGGTAGAGAAGAAAAACAGCGCCTGCATGGATATTGAAGCGGAAAGAGTCGATTACAAAAACAGACTCAGGTACGAGGGGACATACAAGTGTTCTAAGCTATCGGCGCTTCTGCGATAGGGAAGAGGAGGTTGTCGGGTTCTATCCCATAGCTGCGGGCAAATCTGAAAAGCCTCATCTTGGAAAGTAGGAGGTGTCCGTTGGGACAGAGGAGACGACGGTTCAGTCGAGAGTTCAAATAGGAAGCCGTCGAACTCGCGAGTCGGCCTGACGAGCCCTGGGCAACTGATATTTGCCATGTCTGGTGGGGTCGAGACCGGCGCGGTGCATTGGCTGCCGTGATCGACTGCCGTACCCGAGAGACTTCGACTGGCGGCCCTCCAGCATCGGCGCCACAGCGACGGCGGAGGCAGCGCTTTAGGAGGCGTTGATCAACCGCCTGGGGCATCTGAACTGACCCAAAAAATTCATCACGCCCTACAGGCCGGAGCAGAACGGGTTAATGGAGCGCTTCTTCTGATCCCTAAAAGAGGAATGCATCTGGCAGCACCGGTTCGAATCGCTAGCGCATGCGCGGCATGTGATCGGGCAATGGATCCGGTTTTATAATAATTAACAGCCGCATCAGTTATTGGGCTATGCGGCATCCAGTGCACACTCAGCATTAGCGTCATAAGTTTTGGACAAAATCAGGGGTCATTACAGACTGTCATCGACAACGAGCAAGTTCTTGATTTGATCAATCAGACAGGGGTGCATGGGCAGGTCGCAAGCTGTTATCCTACCGGTAAATTTGAGTATTTTTGGCTTTCACCCCAGAACATGAGATTAAACGATGGGTCCAAAAGTACGCTCTCAAGGCATCTACATCGGGACTCTCACCAGGTTTATGCCTGAGTAAGAAGTCGGTTCGCAGAGTCATGGCATTCCGACGTGTCGATGTTCCAATTTTGTAAAGGACAGTCACTATGGAAGGTTTTGCGTCTATTGCATTTTTGTTAGGTAGCCCAATTTTCTTCGCTTACGGTATGAGGAAGAAGCTTTATATCCAGAAGGTTGGCGGGAGTATATTTATTCTAGGCTATGTTCTACTGGGTCTTCTTGTCACGGTGGCAAGGCCCAATGAGGGAGCTTTTTTCAGTAGCTTTATGGAAAATGTATTAGTGACGTTTGTATGGGGAGTTGTTGCGGGCTCTGTAATCCTTGTTTTTACTAATCGGAGCTTCATAAAGGGCTTGAACGATAGTGTAAAGAAGCACAATGAAAAGCAAGCGGCCAAGCAGGAGATCTACGTCAAAAATTGTCGTCACTGTGGCTATAATGAAGAGTTCCGAACTCGAGTGAGTAACTTCAAATGTCCAAATTGCGGCAAGCACGCAAGTGTTAGGAGGTGTAAGGTCTAGCGTGTTTAGGCTGGGCAAGTTGGAGATTAGTTTTAAACACCTGGACATGAAGACCTCTTGGGGGTTTGGTGCTTTTCTTGGAGTGTTTTACATAATAACGCCGGGATCCTGACGACACTTGACGGAGTTTCCACTCTACTCGCCATAGTTCTCCAAGCACCACTTTAATCGCTGCGGTTTTTGGATGATTATGTCGCACATTGGGGGCAGTGATATCCAGAACCTTTCGGAAGAGTGGCTCCGCAGCGTCGAGATCGCGCCGGTCATAGAGGAGTCGAGCGAGATTATTGATGCGAGCCCGAGTTTCAGGGTGGTTCGGCCCGAGGGTGTTTTCAGTAATCTCGAGGGCCTCTCGGAAGAGTAGCTCGGCAGCGGTCAGATCCCCGGGGTCTGACGGAGTAGGCCGTGGTTATTGAGCTCAGTCGGCAGCCGGCGGATGTGCAATCCATTTAAGTCTAGTTGCAGCAGGGGCCGTTTCAGTTGTTTCACTAAAGGAGATCTTGAAAATGGATTTATTTTTACTGAGTCTTATTATACTTGGCGGGCTCTACACTATTGCCGCGGTAAAAATTGTGCCGCAGACCCAAAAGTGGGTAGTGGAACGGCTTGGCAAATATCGGCAGGTCCTTGGCCCTGGCGTAAACCTCATCGTGCCAATTATCGATCGGGTGCCGCATAAGGTAGTGATCTTAGAGCGTCAGTTGCCAACCTCAACACAAGAGGCAATTACGCAAGATAATGTGGTTGTTCAGCTAGAAACATCAATTTTCTATAGAATCACGGAGCCAGAACGTACGGTTTATCGCATCGATGATATCAATGGTGCCATAAGCACAACCGTAGCAGGAATGGTCCGGTCCGAAGTGGGCCGAATGGAGCTCGATACCGTGCAATCCAACCGAACCGAGCTAATAGAAGCAATTCAGAGAGCGCTAAAAGATGCGGTGGAAATCTGGGGAATCGAGGTCACAAGAACAGAAATTCTCGATGTCCATCTGGACTCGGCTACACTCGAGGCAATGCTTCAACAGTTGAATGCAGAACGTGCACGGCGCGCTGCGGTAGCTGAGGCTGAGGGGCAGAAAAAAGCTGCTGAGCTCAAGGCGGATGGTGATTATTACGCCGCCCAAAGAGAGGCGGATTCGCGACGTGTGCAAGCAGATGCAGAGGCTTATGCTAACCAAGTAGTTGGTAACAGCATCAGTGAAAACGGCATTGAGGCTGCGCAGTTCCAGATTGCTCTGAAGCAAGTTGAGGCGCTCAGTGGGATCAGTGGGCAAGAGGGGAATCATACAGTGTTGCTCCCATCATCTGCTTTTGACGCATTTTCTGAAGCGTTTAAGCAGTTTTCTGGACGGATCAGTAAATGATCGGACTAGAGCCTATTGTATTTAGTCATTACCTTTGGTTAATTCTGGCTGTCGGGTTATTGATAGTAGAGCTGATTGCGCCGACACAAATAGCAATCGGTTTTGCTATGGGAGCATTGTTAGTCTCGGGTGGCATATATGCAAGTTTTTCATGGCTAAATAGCACCCTCATTGTACTTTTAACTTGGATATTTTTATCATTCATTAGCTGGGTATTAATGAGACTATTGTTTAAAAATCGCGGTATAAAAAGTAAAATAGAAAAAGGTGATATAAACGAATACGACTGATTGCCATCTCACCCGATACTCCTGTTTCGTTGGTGTATATAACATTTCTCTGTATCTGGTAGAGCATGGTGGAGTTAACAGAATGCGGAAGAATTTTTTTTCCAGATCACCGGCAGTTTTCTTATTTTTACTAGCGGCCACTATTTTGGTGAGCGCTTGCTCCGGCACTCACAGCGACTATCGCGGGAATGTAAGCACAGCATCGGGATATGTCGACACCGATCACCCGCTTGGAATGCTTTTCAATATAGTTAAATATAGCGCTTATTCTCTTTCAAGAAAAGATCAGAATAAGCACGAACAATGCATTTATTTTAGCTTAGATAATCTTTACGTTGGTGAAAAATGCGACTGGTATTCTAATAATGGATCTACACATGGTGTCGTTAAAGTAGTGGCTCATCAGGTAAACAGAACGGGAAGCTGCACAACGATGTTCAACGCGGTTTTTCATCGCGGTAATTGGGCGAACTGGCAGTTGAAAGCCTGTCAAGATGATGACTCTTCATGGAATTTCGTTCGGAATTAAAGCGATACCAAGACTTGATCGCTTCAGTCCTTGGGTAAACCCTCCATTTATAACTGGAGCTATAAGTAGAGTTCATTAGGCGGCCATGGCTACCTTCTGTTCTGTGGTTATGTCGCCAAGCGCCATATTTGGTCTTTTTGTTGATGTAAGCCCATAGCCACCGGGTGGAAAAATTGTGGACTCGAGCGATTGATACGAACAGATAGTGATTTTGCTCAGCAAGAGTGGACAACTCATCATGCGGCAATTTGAGCCTAGAATGCATCTTGGCTTATGTATCCAATGGCAGAATGGCGGCGGTTTTTGCTGTAGTAAATTTCGATGACCTCAAACAGCTGCCGGCACAGTTCCGACAGCAGATAACTGGCGAAGTGTCTACTTTAAAACTGTGCGCTTGACAGAGAAGCTTACGAGAGGAAAAAACTGGGAAGGCTACAGATCGAAAAATTGCGGTCATTGGGCTTGACCCGCATGGCAGACCGTTCAATATTCCTTGAATCCAAAATAACTAATAGTTGAGATGATCGTATCGGTCTGACTCTGAAATAATCAGGGTCAAAGCACGTCCTTGTGCCATGACCCTAAGCAGCGTAAACGACAAATGCGACAGTTTTTGTCGCAGTGTGGTTTGGTTTGTTTAGAAGTGGTAACTGGCGCCAAGGGTTATCGCTGAGACTTCGTAACTCGATTCATCTAGATATTGAACCCACTCTAAAAAGCCTGAGACGTTTTCAGACATGTCAATTTGCGCGCCAACTCCATAGGAAAAATCCGTGTCGTCGCCATCAAAATTAAGCCCAACGACATCAATTGAACCTTCGGCGTACGTTAAACCAGCAAGCCCATAGAGTGAGAACTGTTCAGCCAGTGGTAAATAGCCTACCGCGTAGACTCCCGCTATCTGCTCGATATTTACATCTACGTTGATACCAAGAACATCGATGTCGTCATCAGTAAGGCCAAACCCTAGCCTTCCCTCGATCGCAATGTGGTCAGCTAAACCGTAACCGAGCCGGCCGATGAGTGCTGTTGGATTAGCCTCTTCAATACCTGTTTCATCATAGCTTGCGTATCCAAGCCCACCGCCGAGATAGGTTTCTCCCTGGTCTACGGCGAGGGCGGGTGTAGTCATTCCCGCGAGGATAAGTGATAGCGGGAGTAATTTTACAATGCGCATGGCTGCATCTCCTTTTGCAATCGATTGATTTCCAGCAGCGCGAGGATCGAATTCGTTTACGACAGAATGCGTCGCAGGGATTTATAAGCTTGAGAAATTACCCAACAAGCAAGAAGATCTCGTCCATGGGGTTATTTAAGTTCGGTGAAAAAAACGCCGATGGTCAACAAAAGCGTATTGAGCATACGGGCCGCTATTTGCGGGCAAGTCGAACAGGCGGGATATCGCTAAGAGCTCAAACGCGGGTGGCAGGCGTTAATCTTACCGGCAACACAAGCCATGGCGCCCGGATTTCAACACAGCTTGCGAAAAACACCCAAGTGGCTTTTCAGAATGGCCGATTTGTATTGCGCGGCCGCTATGGCAGTGATGCGGCTAAATTTAATCTCTCTAAAAGTGGCGTGACCGTATCCACGAAGACGGATGTGGGAGCGTTTAATTGGATAAAACCAGCGCGGTCATCGTTTAAATTCGCTGGCGTGAATATTCGCGGCCGCAATGCTGCCTATCTCCAGGCTGCCTATCATGCAGTAAAGCTAGTCGCCGAAAGCGCTCGCGTTGCCGCGATGATTCTTCTGCGTCTAAGTCGCTGGATTGCTGCTGCGACAGGCCATGTCTATTTGCGCTACCAGCTTGCCCAAGAAGCGCGCTCGCGCGTTAATCTCTCCCTCTCCGAGGCCCAAGTGGCTGGCCAATCTGTGCTTGACTCGCATGCAGTCACGTTCAAAGACTGGAAGACAAGTGAGCTGATGGCTGGCATGATTTTTACCCTGGCAGTGCTCGGCCGCGGGGATAATGTCTTTCCTCTCGCGCATAGGGACATCATCGCGAATGATAAGACCACCCGCGAGCGATCGTTTCAAGAAATCACCGCGGCAGGCGAGCTAATAAAAGCATGGTTAGGCGTGACCTCCCAGTCGCGGGATCCAGCGGCTATTATTGGTGTCATGCTGGAGCTAACACACGCATGGGCAAATCGGGTGGATCAAAATGAATACGCTAAAGCCCTATTCTTTTTAGATGATGTTTGTCTAGCCTTGGGTCCGCGCACAATCCTCCAAAACGAAATAATCGATCGACTGCCAGAACTTTTGGATCTTGAGATTGAGGTGCTTGCCGAGGGCGGATAGGAGGTCATCACCGCTTAGCGACTCCAACGCAACGTCCGCGGTGAAAATTCCGGGATTCTCTTATCAACAGTTATCTTGACCTTGGGTGCTGTAGCCAAGCCAGTGATGCAGGAGTCAGGCGATGCAATGGGTCGACGGTTGCATCTATAGAGCAATGCCTTTCCAAAAAGACCACCTCTACACTAGCAAAAGCGCGGGGCGTAACGCCTGCAAACGAGCTCATGTGGAGGCTTTTGCTTGACAACACCAACAGGGGAGTTATATACCCGTTGGGTCGGCGAGCGGCCAATCGGGCCATTAGCGGCAAAAACCTGCAGGAGAAAGGCTATGAGATTCAATCGATTGCAAATCGGATTTTTAACGGTCGCACTGGCTATGATTCCACTGGGTAATGCGTTTGCTCAGTACAGCAGCCAAGTGCTTGCCAGAATTGCTGAAGATGGCGTCATTAATGTTGGGCATCGCGAATCATCTGTTCCATTCGCCTACATTGGTGATGACGGTGAACCGATCGGTTTTAGTATCGATCTATGTCTGAACATCGTTGAAGCGGTTGAAGATGAAATTGGCATGGATGTGGAAATCAACTGGGTTGCTGTTAATCCACAGACACGGATTCCGCTTATGGCTAACGGCACCATCGATCTTGAGTGTGGTTCTACAACCAACAAGCTGTCGCGGCAGGAACAAGTCGATTATGCCTACACAACCTTTATCACAGGCACCAAGATTCTGACCAAGCGCGACAGTGGCATTAACAGTGTTGATGACTTGGCGGGTAAGGCAATTGCGCTTGCCCAAGGGACAACCAATGAGCGGGCGATCAAAGCCGCCATTGAACAGCGCAATATCAGTGATGTGAGCATTCAATCCGTTCGCGACCATAGTGAGGGCTTTTTGGCGCTTGAGACAGATCGGGTCGATGCGTACTCAACGGATGATGTTCTGTTGTTTGGGCTGATTGATAAGGCGAGAAATCCAGACGACTACGCGGTTGTCGGTGAGTTTCTCTCTTACGATCCTTACGCGCTGATGGTCCCGAAGGACGATAGCGACTATCGTTTGCTAGTCAATCGCACGCTAGTGGGTTTGTTTAGCAGTGGTGAGTTCCATGAAATCTATGACAAGTGGTTCGAGCCGCTCTCGATTCCAATGTCCTCGATGCTTCAAACTGCAGTTGATACCCAGACTTTCCCTGAGTAACGACTGATTGGCGCTAGGGAGGCCTTAATTGGCCTCCCTTTATTATGTTTAACCCCAAGAGGCATTAATGGAATATAACTGGGATTGGTCAGTACTTTTCCAAGTGCCTTACTTCGGCTGGCTTATCTCTGGCATCCAATGGACGCTCCTGGTTGCAGGATGCGCTTGGGTGATCGCTTTCCTGTTGGGCTCGCTCATCGGCGTTAGCCGGACGCTACGTAATCCGATTCTCCGCGGGATTGGAGCCGTTTATGTTGAAGTCTTCCGCGGTATCCCACTGTTGGTACAGCTTTTTATTTGGTATTTCGTGGTCCCTGAACTATTGCCGCAGGATGCGGGGATGTGGGTTAAACGAGAGTTGCCTCAGCCCGAATTTACGACTGCGGTGATTTGCCTTGGCACTTATACCGCCGCGCGGGTGGCTGAGCAGGTACGATCAGGATTGCAATCGCTTTCTGGCGACCTTTCGAATGCGGGCCGCGCGATTGGCCTGACGGAACGTCAAAACTATCTCCATATTCGCTTGCCGGTTGCCTATCGGATCATACTTCCGCCGCTCACCTCGGAGTTCTTAACCACTTTTAAGAATTCCTCGCTTGCCCTTACGATCGGTGTGTTGGAGTTAACCGCCCAAAGTCGGCAGATCGAGAATTACACCTTCCATGGATTTGAAGCGTTCACCGCTGCCACTGTGATTTATTTAGTCATAACGCTCTCGGTTGTTGCGATTATGCGCGGTGTTGATCGTTATTTACGCATACCGACTAACGCTGGCGGGTCGTCTTAACGTGCAAAATTTTGACTATCAGGTAATCATCAATGCCTTGCCGCTGCTCTGGGAGGGACTTCAGCTTAGCTTTCTGTTGACAGCGCTCGCGCTAGTGCTGGGTCTGCTCTGGGGAACCTGCCTTGCCATTATGCGCGTCTGGGGCAGTGCGCCACTGCGTTGGTTTAGTGCGATCTATGTTAACGCATTCCGGTCTATCCCATTGATTTTGGTCATTTTTTGGTTTTACTTTTTAGTGCCAATGTTAACGGGAGAGTCGGTCGGCCAGTTCTACAGTGCATTAATCGCGTTTACGCTGTTTGAGGCTGCTTATTATGCCGAAATTATGCGTGCTGGCTTTAATTCGGTCTCCCGAGAGCAATACCAAGCGGGGCAGGCGATTGGCCTGACGTATACCCAAAATTTACGATTTATTGTCCTGCCACAAGCCGTGCGCAACATGACCCCCGTGCTCCTGACACAGGCCATTATCCTGTTCCAGGACACGTCCTTGGTTTACGTCGTTTCTTTACGCGACTTCATGACGACCGCTAGTGTGATTGCGACCCGTGAGGGCAGACTCATTGAGTTATATCTCTTCGCGGCTGCGGTTTACTTTGTCATTTGCTTTAGCGGCTCACTCCTTGTTAAACGCCTACAGAAAAAAGTAGCGACATGATTCATATAAACAATATAGATAAGTGGTTCGGTGATTTTCAGGTGCTCGAGGATTGCAGCCTTTCGGTGGAGAAAGGTGAGGTGGTGGTCGTTTGTGGGCCATCCGGGTCGGGTAAGAGCACGTTGATTAAGTGTGTGAATGGATTGGAACCGATTAACGCCGGGAGTATTGTCGTAGACGGACAGACGATTACTGACTCAGGCGTTAACCTCCCGAAACTTCGATCACAGATCGGAATGGTTTTTCAGCATTTTGAATTATTCCCGCATTTATCCGTCACTGAAAACCTCACTTTAGGGCAGCTAAAGGTGCTTGGACGCAGTGAACGTGAGGCTAAAGACAAGGCCATAAAGTTGCTACAGCGTGTCGGCCTTGAAGATCAGGCGGATAAGTACCCCGGCGCGCTCTCTGGCGGCCAGAAGCAGCGTGTCGCCATTGCTAGAGCCCTTGCAATGGATCCCGTTGCTATGTTGTTTGATGAGCCAACATCGGCACTTGATCCTGAGATGATCGCTGAGGTGTTGGACGTAATGGTCTCGCTCGCCGAGGAGGGCATGACGATGATTGTGGTGACACACGAGATGGGGTTTGCCCGTAAAGTAGCCAATCGGGTCGTTTTCATGGATGAGGGACGAATCGTTGAGGTCGCTGCCACTGAAAAATTCTTCCAAGGTGCGCAAAGCGAGCGTGCTCGCTATTTCCTATCGCGTATTCTCTATGATTAATGCCTCGTGTAGCGGTTGTGCGCTGGGGTTCGTTAAAAGCCGCCACCCTGCAAACGCGCTAGCGCCTGCCAGGCCGTGGCGAGGGCCACACGGCTGTTATCGATAAGTTTTAATGCCACCACATTGAGTGCACAGCTGGGTAGCCGATCCGATAAATCGGTGATGGCGCCAGATTGGATCCTCGCCTTACCCACTGACTCGGGAATCCAAGCGATGCCACTACCGTTCTCAGCAAGCTCGAGGGCCGCCAGCGTCAGTGAGGTCTGCACGCGCAGATCGGTTGAGTAAGTGGCACGTAGCTGAGGCAGGATGGCCCGGCTAAATATGCGTCCAAAATAAACGGTGTTTGGATAACTAATAATCGGCAAGCGCTCAATACTCGCTAAATGCTGCCAATTCTCTCCCCCGTAGACCGGAATCAATCGATCAGAGCTGACAATATGGCTTTCAACAAAGTCAGCTTCAATGACCATGTCTTGGTCATCATGGTGGCGATAGATGAGCGCAAGGTCGGCTCGGCGGGCGAGAAGCGAGCCAATGCATTCGTCAAGGTTTTCAGAGACTAATTCAACGCTCAGTCCGTTAGCGCCCTGTTGGAGGTGATGGATAAGGCGTGGCGCAAAAACGGTGGTCAGCGAATGCTGGCTTGCGATGGCGAGCTGGTTTTGTTCAACCAAACTGCCATAGCGAAGATCAGCGATGAGTTGCTGGAGATCAGAATCCAATTGAGCAAATTGCTCTCGGTGCGCCAAAACGCCCGGGAGAAGCTGGGTGGGTTTTTTGCTTCGATCAATGAGTTCGACGCCAAGCACATGCTCAATGGCACGAATGCGTCGAGAAAATGCCGGTTGGGTAAGATTTCGCCGCTCTGCCGCCTTTGACAGTGAGCCGGTTTCTACAATGGCTAATAGGTCTTCAATCCAATTGAGTTTCATAAATCGGTTTATTATGCGTTTATTGCATCTTACAGCATCAATTTCGCATTTGAACATGCAGTGATTGTATGGAATCTTTCAGAATCCCTGCTATTGGAGAACTGTTATGCATTTGGCCCGCTTCCCTCGCCTGTTTCTGGCGCATTTGCCCACACCGCTCGAGCGGTTGGATCGTCTATCGGAAGCACTGGGTGGGCCGGAGATTTGGATAAAGCGCGATGATTGCACCGGTATGTCCACTGGTGGCAATAAAACGCGCAAATTGGAATTCCTGATGGCCGAGGCACAGGCCGAAGGAGCGGATATCGTTCTAACTCAGGGCGCGACGCAATCCAACCATGCCCGACAGACAGCGGCGTTTGCTGCCAAGCTCGGCCTAGACTGTCATTTGCTTTTAGAAAATCGAACGGGCTCTAAAAATCCAGACTACAACCACAATGGTAATGTGTTGCTAGACCACCTCCACGGCGCAACCAGCGAAACCCGACCCGGTGGTCTTGATATGCATGCCGAGTTAGAAGCGGCTGCAGAGCAGTTTCGCGCGCAAGGCCGCCGGCCCTACACCATTCCCGGCGGTGGTTCTAATCCAACTGGCGCGCTTGGCTATGTGGATTGTGCTTATGAGTTGCTTGGACAGGCGAATGCTCGTGGCCTTGTGATTGATCATTTTGTCACGGCAACGGGAAGTGCGGGCACGCAAGCAGGGCTTGTTGTGGGTTTAAAAGCCATTAATTCTGGTATTCCGTTGCTTGGATTTGGTGTTCGCGCGCCGAAAGCCAAGCAAGAGGAGAATGTCTATCAGCTTGCGCTAAAGACCGCAGAGAAATTGGGATGCCCCGATGTTGTTCAACGGGAAGATGTTGTTGCGGATTGCCAATATGTTGGTGAAGGCTACGGCATTCCCCGCGAAGACACCATTGAGGCCATCCGTGTTTTCGCTGAGCTAGAGGGTATTCTTCTCGATCCCGTGTATTCCGGCAAAGGCGCTGCAGGTCTAATCGACTACTGCCGACAGGGTCACTTCAAAAAAGGTGAGCGGGTCGTGTTTTTACATACCGGTGGCTCTGCTGCATTATTTGGATACACCAAGTCATTGGGTGCAGATGACGATGTCATTGACTGACAGCAGACCAAAATCACTGCCTATGTTCACAGCCGATCTAACGCGTCAGGAGGCATTGCCTCCCGCGGCGATTGAGGCGGTGAATGCGGTGCTTCAATCAGGGCGATTGCATCGCTATGAACCGCTTGATAACGCTGAACCCGAGACAGCGGCGCTTGAGCGCGAATACGCCAACTGGCAAGCGGCTCCCTACTGTCTGGCGCTCGCCTCAGGTGGTCAAGCGTTGCAAATTGCAATGCGAGCCGCCGGTGTAAAGCCAGGCGATCCGGTCCTAGCCAACGCATTTACCCTTGCCCCTGTGCCCGGGGCGATTGCAGCCGTTGGCGCTGAGGCGAGGCTGGTTGAGATCAATGAAGATCTGGTGATTGACTTAGACGATCTCGCGGCGAAGGCGGATCAGGCAAAGGTATTGATGCTCTCGCACATGCGAGGCCACCAGTGCGATATGGATGCGTTAATGGAGATTGCCAATGCGGCAGGGCTAATCGTCATTGAAGACTGCGCGCATACCATGGGGGCTACATGGCGGGGTGTGAAATCGGGAAATTTCGGACACGCTGGATGTTTTTCCACACAAAGCTATAAGCATATTAACTCGGGCGAGGGCGGTCTGCTCACAAGCGCTGATCCTGAGTTCATGGCGCGGGCGATTGTCCTGTCAGGCGCTTATATGCTCTACGAACGCCATGGTGCGCGCCCGTCACTTGAAGTGTTTGATCCGATTCGGCTTAACACGCCGAATATGTCGGCCCGAATGGATAATGTCAGAGCGGCGATGTTGCGACCGCAACTCTTAGAGCTCGATGAAAATATTCGTCGCTGGAATAAAATTCATGACCGAATTGTGGATGGAATTGATCACTTAGCAAAGATTCGGCTTCCTCAGCGCTCATCAAAAAAGCACTACGTTGGATCATCGCTGCAATTTATCGTTAAAGGCTTAACACCCGCGCAAGGTGAGGGTTTGGTTGCCGATATGGCGGCGCGTGGAATTGCGCTTAAGTGGTTTGGTGCGACTGAACCCAAGGGGTATACCTCAAGTTTTGATAGTTGGGAGTATCTGCCGGAGCAGTCGCTGCCAGTAACGCGAGCTATTCTTGATGGGCTATTTGATCTGAGATTGCCGCTCACGTTGGATGATGATGACTGCGATTTAATAGCAGCGCATATCTGCGAGGCGCTCGAGGCGCTTGCACAGGCGGGAGGCATAAAATGAGCCTGCCTCGTATCGGCGTATTGGGCGGCATGGGGCCTGCAGCGACGGTGATGTTAATGCAGCGCATAATTGCCGCTGTGCCGGCGCGTGACGATGCCGATCATCTCCCGTTGCTGGTTGATCAAAACCCGCAAGTCCCATCACGAATTGCACGGCTGATTGATGGCAAGGGCGATGACCCTGCCCCGGTCCTGAGCGCCATGGCACAGGGCCTCGAGCAAGGCGGCGCGCGGGCACTGGTAATGCCCTGTAATACCGCACATTTTTATGCAGATGCGATTCGCGAAGCGGTCGATATACCGCTAATCGATATGATCGCGCTCACGGTTGAGAAAGCAGTCCAGTCGGTGGGTAGGGGCGGGAAAGTCGGCGTACTGGCCTCGCCTGCGGTCGAATCACTAGCGCTTTATGCTCGACCCTTGCGTGAGCACGGCTTAACAGCAGTTTATCCGACTGATACCAACGCATTGCTCGAGGTAATTCAGTCGGTGAAAGCGCATGGGCCGACGCTCTCCTCACGCACTGCGTTTGAAGCGCTCTCGTCTGCGTTGTTGCAAGCCGGTGCCAAGACTCAGCTGATTGCGTGTACCGAATTCTCGCTAATTGCTGATGCGATTAGTGCGGATGCAACCGGTTTTGATGCGCTCGACTGTTTAGTTGAGGGCACGATTGAATTTGCGTTCCGTGGAGACGCAAATGAGGCGTTGGTCAATCATCAATGAGTGACCAATCTCAAAGCTTCCACATGATCTGATTGTTGATAATTAATGGATTTGAGGAGAGATAGGATCATGCGAATTAGAAATAAATTGATCACAGGGATCGCCCTTTCGATGGCCGCAGGCGTTGCGGCTGCAGAAACGGTCACGATTGGTCATTTTGGTAATCCAACGCCAATGCAGGTTGCGCGCGCCGAAGCCGCGTTTGCCGATGCGACAGGCTGGGATATTGAATGGCGTGAGTTCAGCTCAGGCACGGATGTGATTGCTGCATTAGCCTCAGGTGATGTGCAAATCTCTGAGCTTGGATCGGCCCCATTAGCGATTGCCTCTAGCCAGGGTGTTGATGCCCAGCTTTTCATGATGGCGCAGGTGATCGGAGAGGCAGAAAGCCTTATCGTTCGAAATGGCACCGGTATTGAGACCATTAATGATTTAGAAGGCCAACGAGTCGCTGTTCCGGTGGGTTCTACGGCGCATTTCTCGTTAATGGGTGCGTTAAACCATGCGGGTGTGAATGAGAGTGATGTCAATATCATAAACATGCCGCCGGATCAGATTGCGGCCGCCTGGGAGCAGGATGCGGTTGATGCAGCATTCGTCTGGCAGCCGGTCCAAAGTCAAATCCGTCAGCGTGGTGAGTTGCTCGTTGGTGCGGATAAGACGGCGGAATGGGGTAACCCAACGTTTGATGGCTGGGTTGTGAATACAGACTTTGCTGCGAATAACCCCGATAGTATGGCTGCTTTTGCGGCGACGATGAATGAGGCCAACATCGCCTACACATCTAACCCTGCAGCGTTTACGCCTGATAGTTCATCGGTCCAGACCATTGCCTCGCTGACCGGTGCTGATCCTGAACAGATCCCTGGCATTCTTGAAGGGTTTGTCTTCTTGCCCTTAGACGAGCAAGCGACTGACACCTGGCTAGGAAGTGCTGCTGATACGTTGAAGGGAACCGCTGAGTTTTTGGCAGCGGCGGGTCGCATTGACGGTGCACGTGATGATTACTCGGCGTTCGTCAACCTTGAAATTGTGGACAGCGTCTTAGACTAAGTCGCTGTATCGGGTCGGCATCGTCGATGTCGGCCCGATGGTTTGAATAAAAGGCTGACAGCATGGGCTTAGAGATTAGAAACGCTTCCATTGTCTACCCGGCAAGTGAGGGTGATGCGCCGGTAGAGGCACTTAAAGGCATTGATCTGAGAATGGAAAACGACGATTTCGTCGTTGCCTTGGGGGCATCCGGATGCGGTAAATCCACGCTACTCAATGTGATTGCCGGTTTTTTGGCACCGTCTACCGGTGAAGTGATCCTTGATGGTGAGTCCATATCGGGGCCGGGTGCGGATCGGTCGGTTGTATTTCAAAAACACGCCCTACTGCCGTGGTTAAACGTTATCGATAACGTGACTTTTGGTCTAAAACTGCAGGGCTACGATACAGAAACGCGTAATGAGGCAGCGCTTGAGTTTATTAAGCTGCTTGGATTGACTGAATTTATTCATGCGCCGGTCTATAAGCTATCCGGTGGCATGCAACAACGCGTTGGTATTGCGCGCGCGCTCGCTTGTGATCCAAAAATACTGCTTATGGATGAGCCGCTCGGCGCGCTTGATGCGTTAACGCGCGAGAAGGCGCAAGAATTAATACTTCGGGTTTGGAATGACACCCATAAATCGGTTTTTCTGATCACTCACTCAGTGGAGGAGGCGATTTTTATGGGAACAAAGCTCATTGTGATGTCGCCACGCCCGGGCCGAATCACGTATCGCTTTGATTTGCCATTTTCGCGCCAATTTCTCGCTGGCCACAGTGCGCGCGATGTCAAGTCATCCCATGAATTCATTGAGCTGCGTGAAAAGGTATTGGAAATTGTCTTCGCAGATCAGGAGGAGACGGTCTGATGGGCGAGAAAGCTGAGCAAATTCAGAAGACCGCCGATAAAGCGGTGGCTGCGCCCGTTACAAAAATGGGCTTTTTCGCGAGCTTGATTCGAAGTCGGGCAACTAACCCGGGTGAGACATACGGCGTCCCGGGTCAGGGCAGAACATTTTGGCTTTCGGTGGGCTCCGTTCTCACGCTTTTATTTGTGTGGTGGCTAGTGACAACGCTAGGTTGGGTTAAGCCGTTGTTTATGCCATCGCCGCAGGCAACAGTGGGTAAGTTTTTCCAAATACTCGATCAAGGCTTTACCAATACCGCGTTTGCCCATCATGTGGCGATATCTGCGGCACGGGTTTTCGGTGCCTTTATGCTGGCCTGCGCGATTGGTATACCGCTTGGCCTAGCGATGGGTATGAGCCCGCTGGTCCGTGGCGTGTTCGATCCACCGATCGAATTCTACCGTCCGATCCCACCGCTTGCGTATTTGCCACTCATGATTATCTGGTTTGGTATTGGCGAGACCTCCAAGGTGTTGCTCATTTTTCTGTCCATCTTTGCCCCCGTCACCTTAGGGGCCCGCTCGGGGGTGCGATCAGCAGCGATTGAGCAAATTCATGCCGCCTATTCGTTTGGGGCGAGTCGCTGGCAGGTCATGCGATATGTCATTTTGCCATCGGCACTCCCAGAAATTTTGACCTCGATGCGCATTGGTGTCGGGTTTGGCTGGACAACACTCGTGGCCGCAGAAATGGTGGCTGCAACCGAAGGACTTGGCTATATGGTTTTATCCGCGAGCCAATTTCTCCAGACCTCAACAGTGATTATGGGCATTGTGGTTATCGCTGCGATTGCTTATTTGTTTGATATGACGATGCGTTTTACTGAAAAGAAACTTGTGCCCTGGAAGGGGCGCATGTAATAGCGAGTACATTTATGCCAACTGAATACCTGAAAAGGGCCCCAAAAAACGCGCATTCGGGTGAGCACGATGTTCGTGACACCGTGGAGAGAATGCTCCAAGAAATTCGTAAAGGGGGGGAGTCGGTTGTACAAAACTACGCGCGTGAGCTCGATCAGTGGACGGGGGATATCGCGCTGAGTGATGAGGCCCGACAGGCCGCCTGTGATGCGCTGCCTGAGTCCCTCAAAGATGAAATCCGGTTTGCGCACGGCAATATCAAACGCTTTGCTGAAGCGCAGCTTAAAACAGTTCAGAACTGTGAGGTTGAGGTCATCCCCGGACTGCGTGCCGGGCAGCGTCAAATTCCTGTTGCCGCGGCCGGATGTTATGTCCCTGGTGGCCGTTATAGCCATATCGCTAGTGCGATTATGACGATTACCACCGCGAAGGTGGCAGGTGTAAGCCAAGTGGTTGCTTGCTCGCCGCCACGTCCTGGCGTGGGTATTCCGCCAGCGATCATCTTTACCATGGATCTTTGTGGTGTCGATAACATCCTTAATTTGGGGGGTGTCCAAGGCATCGCAGCCATGGCCAATGGCTTATTTGGTAATAAACCGGCAGATATTTTGGTGGGCCCTGGCAATCAGTTTGTGGCCGAAGCAAAGCGTATGCTCTATGGCGAATTCGGTATTGATATGTTTGCTGGACCAACCGATAGTTTAGTAATCGCTGATGCGCAGGCGGATCCTGACCTTGTTGCCTGGGATTTAGTCGGCCAGGCCGAACACGGCGTGAACTCGCCAGTTTGGTTGCTGACAACCGATCGTGCACTGGGTGAAAAAGTCATGGCATTGGTGTCTGAGAAGATTAATTCGTTACCGGATCTGAATGCGCAGAGTGCAGCGGCGGCTTGGCGTGATTATGCCGAAGTCATTGTTTGTTCTAATCGGGAGGAGGTCGCGGCGTTATCGGATCAGTACGCACCAGAGCATCTGCATGTCCAAGCGCAAGATCTTGACTGGTGGCTTAATACGTTAACGACTTATGGATCGCTCTTTTTAGGTGAGGAAACCACGGTTGCGTTTGGCGATAAATGCGCCGGCCCCAATCATGTGCTACCCACATCGGGTGCAGCTCGGTATAGCGGTGGTTTGTCCGTGCATAAATTTATGAAAACGGTGACTTGGCAGCGTGCAACGCAACAGGCGAGCCGTCGGATCGCACAGACCACCGCGCGGATATCACGACTGGAGGGAATGGAAGGCCATGCCAGAACCGCTGATATTCGGTTAGCGAAATACTTCCCTGAAGAGTCATTTGTACTTGAGGTTGACGCTAAGAACGCAGGTGTCTGAGGCCTTATTTTAATCTATCTCATGCAAGACATCGTTTAGGATATTGCAAATCTCATCAATGGTCTTAGGTTCACTGATAAAGGGCGGTCCGAGTTGAATCGTATCGCCCCCGAAGCGCAGATATAGCCCGCGTTTCCAAGCTGCCATGGACAGCGCCCAAGGCCGCCGGCCTGGCTCTCCAGGGATCGCCTCAATCTGAATCGCTGCTGCTAATCCAAGGTTACGGATATCCACCACATGGGGCAGGCCGCGGAGTCCATGCACTTGTTCTTCAAAATAGGGCGCGAGTGCTGCGGCGCGCTCGAGCATTCGGTCACTCTCAAAGATGTCCATGGCGGCAAGGCCTGCCGCGCAGGCGATTGGATGGGCGGAGTAGGTATAGCCGTGCACAAATTCCGGCATATAGGCCGGGGTGTTTTGTTCCATAAAGGTTTGATAAATCTCTGTGTTAGCGAGTACTGCACCCATAGGAACTGTGCCGTTTGTGAGATTCTTGGCAATTGTCATAATATCCGGTGTCACCCCAAACAGATCAGCGCCAAAGGCGGTGCCCAGTCGGCCAAAGCCAGTCAGTACCTCATCAAATACCAATAGGATGTTGTGTCGATCGCAGATCTCGCGAAGCCGCTGCAGGTAGCCAGCCGGCGGGATAATGACGCCGGCCGAGCCGCTCATGGGTTCGACCATGACAGCGGCAATATTGGCGGGGTCATGCAATGCGATGATCTCCTCGAGCCGGTCCGCTAACTCAACACCATGCTCGGGAATACCGCGGGAGAAACGATTATCCGGAAGTAGGGTATGCGGCATATGATCGGCATCGAGCAATGGGCCGAAGTCTTTGCGATTTTGTGGGATGCCGCCAATGCTCGTCCCCCCGACGTTGACGCCATGGTAGCCCTTAACACGGCCAATAATTCGAACCTTCTCAGGCTGGCCTTTAAGCCGCCAGTAGGCACGGATCATCTTTACGGCTGTATCCGCCGACTCTGAGCCTGAGTTGGTAAAGAAAACATGGTCTAAGCCCTTGGGGGTGATCGCCTTTATGCGATTGGCGAGCTCAAACGAGAGCGGGTGAGCAAATTGAAATGCGGGCGCATAATCAAGTGTTTGCGCCGCCTTAGAAAGGGCAGTGGCGATTTCTTCGCGACAATGACCAAAGCTTGCACACCAGAGCCCGGAGAGACTATCTAGAATTTTTCGGCCATCCGCGGCGGTGTAATAGCAGCCCTTTGCACTTGTAATGAGACGCGGGTCAGCTAAGAAATCACGGTTGCCGGTGAAAGGCATCCAGTGGGTCTTGAGATGAGCTTGCTGTCTCCAGTCAATCTCTGCTGGATGATCATTCAGGGTTGACGCTTTGCGGGCCATACTCATGATGTGCTCTCCTCAAGCCGGCCCCTTGATTATGCCGTATTCAGGGCAGGGAACGCACTAGGGCCAGTCGGTGGGCGTCGAGATGGATACCAGCACAGGTCTAAATTAGCAGTAAGCCCCTAATTGAACGGGCTTTATCCCCTCAACGTGACATCGATTTCTTGCATTTGTACCCTCAGAGTCATAGTTCGTTTTAGCACCGAAGCCACGGAGGTCAGGAATGCTTGATCGAATGTTGGATGAGGGAATTCGTGCGGGTTGTCTCCAATTTCAGACGGCTGATGGACGCCAGCGCTGTTATGGCAACGGTGATCCGGTGGCAAGCGTATGTATTCACCAGCAGGGCATTGAGCGAGGCCTGATGAGTGACCCAGATTTTATGCTGGGTCAGACGTATATGGACGAGGGTTGGAGTAGCCCTGATTTGCGCACGCTACTCGATGTATTGATGCGAAATTTTGCTGAGCAGGAGCCAGGCCGCGGTCAACGGGCGATCCAAAGTCTTCTCCGGCCGCTGTGGCAATGGAATCGGCGCGCCGCGAGCCGCCGTAATGTCGCCCATCACTACGATTTGGATGAATCGCTTTTCCGCCGCTTTCTTGATGATGATCTACAGTACTCTTGTGCTTATTGGGATGCGGGGGTAACGGATTTAGAGGCAGCACAAGCGGCCAAGCGTGCACTGATTCGCCGCAAGCTAAAGTTGCAGGCCGGACAGACGGTGTTGGATATCGGCTGTGGCTGGGGCGGACTAGCGATTGAGCTTGCGGAGCAGGCTGGCGCTCAGGTGGTGGGGCTTACCCTGTCACAGGAGCAGGCTCGGGTGGCCCGTCAACGAGTGGCTGATCGGGAGCTGGGTGACCGGGTAGACATCCGAATGCAGGATTATCGGGATGTGCCTGAGCGTTTTGATCGTATTGTAAGCGTTGGAATGTTCGAGCACGTGGGGGCACGCTATTACGACACCTACTTCGGTGCAGTCCGGCGTCACCTCGAAGCGGATGGCATTGCGCTTATCCACAGCATTGGTCGAACCGGTCGGCCAGGGGTGACCAACCCCTGGATCCGGCGCTATATTTTTCCCGGAGGATATATTCCGGCCCTCTCTGAGGTCTCTGCAGCGATTGAGCGTCAGCGATTGCTCTGCACGGACTTGGAGGTCTTGCGGATGCATTATGCCTACACGCTTGCCGCTTGGTTTGAGCGCTTTCAGGCGGTACGAGAGGCAATCCGCTCGGAGAAGGGTGAGCGCTTTTGTCGGATGTGGGAGTTCTATCTTGCCGCAAGTGAAATGGCGTTTCGCCATCGCGGCCTGGTGGTTTTCCATTTCCAACTCGCGCGTGACCAGCATGCCGTTCCCCGGACCCGGGATTATCTCTGGCAGCCAACCCACCCTGTCGCTTGATAGACTGTTTATAAGGCTTTATGGGATAGGCTCATTTATGTGTGGTCGCTACGTCCTCAATGCCTCTAGCGCAGATATTGCTGATGCGCTTGGAGTGACTAAGGGGCGGGATTTGATACCGTCTTTTAATATCCCCCCGGGTACCGCGCAGTGGATTGCCCACTCAGCCGGTGGCGATGAGGTGGTGTTTGAGCAGCTTTGGTGGGGGTATCGGCCTGTCTGGGCGGGCGATGACGCACCGAAGCCCATTAACGCCCGAGCGGAAAAGGCCGCAAGCTCGCCATTCTTTCGTGATGCCTTTGCTCGCTACCGTTGTGTGGTGCCCGCAACGGGCTGGTACGAGTGGCAAAAGCAGGAGGGGGCGAAGACGCCGTATTACGTCACTACCAACAGCTCACTGATGTTTTTTGCCGGACTCTATGACCCGCCGCGAGAGAATAGTAAGGGGAGTTTTGCGATCATTACTCAGCCTGCAGCTATACCAATCGGATTTATCCACCCGCGCATGCCGGTGGTCTTGGATCCGGTTTGTTTAAGGGATTGGTTAGATCCATCCCGCACAACCCGAGATGAGCTCAGGGCCGTCACCCGCCCTCTAGATCCGACTGAGCTCACCGCCTGGCCGGTCGATACGCGGGTGAATAAGCCAGCCAATGATGATGCCGCGTTAATTACTGAGGCTCAATCGGTGATCTAATCAACAGCCTTGATGCGCTCGCCACATCGCCGGGTCATGACCTTCTGGGACATCATTACAGGCTGAGCTTGTGCTATAGCCGCGCGCTGCGTTGTAGCGTGCCACCTGCTCCTCGGTAACGATATCGAGGGCGTCAAGGTGAGCCTCTAAATGGATGTAGCGCAAGTTGCTACGACGCTCTGCAATGGTTGCTAGGTGATCGCGAAGCGCTTCCGGGGTGATGTCGCCGGATTGGAAGGCTGACTCCAATGCGGCCTCAGCCGCAATGAATTGCTTGCCGGCTTTAATAGCTTGGGTCTGCATCGATTCAAATAAAGATGTAATGGCTGCGTGCTGTTTAGGATCAAGCTTGATGACATCAGCAAGTTCAAGAAGATGGGATGGGCCTGGGACACCATTGAGTTCTGCGGCACGAGCTAAGCCCCAGCCCTCGCCGTTAAGCAGCGCTTCTCTATCATCCATAGAGAGGCTTTTAATCGTACGATTTTCCTCACCACTGTAGGCGGAATGCTGGGCGAATACCGTGGCGCTCACGCTAAGGGCGAGGAGCGCTAGGAGAGGGAGTTTGCTTATCTGCATGGCTTTAATCCCGTTTTTTAGGTCCGTTTACCATTAATTTTGACTACACACTCGTCCTTATATTCAGGATAAGTCGAACGCTAGGGCGAAAATGACCTGATGACTTTGACCTCGCCGGTGTTATCCGGTTTCACGATTATGCCCTGGCCCGAGCCGACACCTTGGCCCGTGATGGCCTGGATGTTGACTTGGTGGGTCACTAAGACCGCGGGTGGGCCATTCGCGAGTGCGGCGAGTAATTGTTTTAATTGCGCAACAATCTCGTCACGCCGCCCCCGATCCTCAAAGAAGCTATTAAGCCCCGGGTGGAGCTGAGCCTTGGTAATATCTATTTCGCGAGCGGTGTCCTTACAGCGGCACCAAGCGCTGGTGTATATGGTGATATCAATAAGGCCTTCAGCACGGAGGCGCTTGCCAATGGTGCGCGCTTGGGCACGGCCTTCCTCAGAGAGATTGCGCTGGGTGGCGCAGTCCTCCACATCAAAGCCATCCGGGTCACCAAACCCCGGTGCAATCGCATGGCGCAGCATGAGTACATGCCCCCCATCGTGCAATCTAGCGAGCGCATCGTCTTGGGCGATTGCGCCTAGGCTGATTAATAGCAATCCAAGGGTTATGAGGTGTTTTTGCATTGGTCTTCCTAAAACCATGATCTAGAGAATGCTGGTTATATCGTTCGTTGATTTGAATTCAGTGGCTTCGTCGCTGTCACAGACAGAGCGAACGATTAGCATAGTCTTAAAAGGCCAGTAATTCTTGAGAGAACACCAATGACTGCACCATTTTTGATCATGGGCGCCCACGGAGGGATCGGTGAGGCTTTGGCTCGTCGACTATCAGCTTTAGGTTATTCTCTTGTGCTCTCCGCCCGCGATCCATCGACGATTCAGTCGCTTGCTGAGGAGACGGGGGCATCCACGGTGGCCTGCGATGTGATGGATCCTGATTCTATTCACTCTGCGCTTGAGAGTGCCCAGACTGAGCAGGGGTTAGCTGGGCTTGCGTATTGCATTGGCAACATCGTACTTAAGCCTCTTAAAAGTATTAAAGACTCAGACCTGATCGATTGCTTTCGGCTCAACACCGTTGGCGCGGCGTTGGCGGTGCAGGCGGCAGCGCCCGCACTTAAGCAAGCAAAAGGTAGTGTGGTGATGTTCTCCACCGTAGCCGCGGAGCAGGGTTTTGGTAACCATGCGGTCATTTCTGCAGCAAAAGGCGGCGTCGAGGCGCTCGCACGATCGCTTGCCACGGATCTTGCGCCTGATGTGAGGGTTAACTGTATTGCCCCTAGCATCAGTCAGACGGGGATTGCGAGTCAGTTGCTCTCGAGTGAGCCGATGGCGAATGCGCTCGCTGCTGCCCATCCGCTAAAACGCGTAGGAACCCCTGATGATCATGCGGCCATGGCCGCTTTTTTGCTCGGCCCCGATGCTAGCTGGATAACTGGCCAAGTCTTCCCGGTGGATGGTGGCCGTGGCACGCTGCGAGCGAAGGGCCAGTAGACACTGTTATGGCAGCTTATCGGCCCGGCCCATGTAGAGGATGCCGGTGATTGGTAAGCGCCCAAAAGTCAGATCACCCCGGCGGTTTATCCCGCGGGGGCCCAGTCCGGTGAAATGGCCTGGAACTAGGCCAATTTGCTTGAGTTGATCGCGCAGTTCCTGCGGGCGGATAAACAACGCTGGGTCATGGGTGCCTTTTGGGAGTAAACGTAAGACATCTTCCGCCATAGTGATGGTGGCAAATTGTGCGAGCGGGTTGCGGTTAATCGTGTCAAACAAAAAGCACCCACCGGGTCGCAATACTCGAAAGACTTCCGCTAGGACTTGCTTTAGGTCTT